>Ga0209648_10000205_pt1 | contig 43912 bp, 38 predicted proteins | sample GraSoi2013_115cm_FD_185830 | JGI IMG/M metagenome (GOLD analysis project Ga0209648, IMG submission 185830) | Grasslands soil microbial communities from the Angelo Coastal Reserve, California, USA - Sample 9_17_2013_115cm (SPAdes) (version 2) | ecosystem: Environmental > Terrestrial > Soil >... | reverse complement strand
TGCCAACTAGGGTGAAAATCACATCCAATAAGAACCATCGAAGGCTCCTTCCTTTCCGAGAGCTTCGGTCCTCAACCAAAAGCTTACTCGGTCCGCGAACGGAGCCTTCGCTCTTATCCAATCAATCTTTCGCGCCGCGCGAAATGTGGGGCCTTTGACTTTATCCTCGACAATCTTACTTCCTCTACGCACGCCGCCGCTTCCCTTCCATGGCTTCACGCAACAGTTTGTTGATCCTCGTCTGGTAACCACGTCCCTGGCGTTTCAGCCACGCCAGCACATCGGCATCCACGCGAATCGTCACCGGCCTCTTGATGGGGCGGTAAAACTTCCCCACCACGCCGCCCCGCCATTCCCGTATTTCCGGCGCATCCGTCAAATCGATCTTGTCATCCGGCATCCGCGCCAGCGCCGCGAGTTCCTTTGCTACTCTCCTAGAAACCTTCTTCATAGACATTCCGCTCCACCGGCAGGTGCCCCTATGATGCACAGCATAAGTGGTGTTTTTCTCCCCGATTTCTCTGCGTCTCTGCGTTATATTCTTCTTCGATTTTTGCTCTTCCGCACTGGCTCTTCGCTTCAAGGTACTGGCAGCGGATGCAGCGGAAGCCCCGTCAACCGCGCGATCCGGGAAAAATCCTTGTCCAGCGTCAACACGCTGGCGCGATGCTCCAGCGCAATTGCCGCAATCAGCACATCAACAGTAGTAAGGCTCACACCCTTGGCACGCCCCAGCCGGAATATCGCCGCAGCTTCCCGGTAGGTCCGGAAGCCTCGGGGCTCGAGCAAATCCCACTGCGAAAGATAGTGCTCGATACGCTCGGCATCTCGCGTGAGCCCTTGAAGGATTTCGGTGACCACCACGCCCGTCACTGCAAAAGGCTCGGCGTCGCTGATCATTCGCCGCAGCTCAGCTCCTGCGCGCCCAGGGGCAGCGCTGAAAAAATCGATCCACACCGAACTATCCACCAGGATCAACCGCGGTTCCTTCGCATCGCTTTCAAGTCACCCTTCCAGATCCCTGTTCCATAATGCCGAAGGATGCCCTTCCGGCTCTCCGAGCGAACCAGCAATTCCAGAGCCTTGTCCACGATTTCCCGCTTGGTCTTGAGCCGCGTCAGCTTGCGCGCCTTGCGCACCAAGCTCTCGTCAATCTCAATATTTGTTCTGCCCATGCTGAAAGCATACACCATTTAATGAGAACTTGGTGTATATATTCCGTTCTTCGGAGGTCTTTACTTTCAACTTTCAACTTTCACCTTTCAACTGTCGATCGAAGATCCCGACCTTGTCGGGAGCGCAGATTCCGACCCGGTCGGAACTGTTAACCTCTAGCAGCCTCAGCCTTTTCCACCGATTTCCACAATTCTTTCGAATCCCACCCCTCCCGCAAACCCTTTCCCTCACCCAACTTGCACCTCACCGTCTCAAATAGCGACACTCATTCGAATAACAACATAGTTATCCTTTACCGCCAGTACCCTTTGTGTTATGGTGCTCCTGTCTTTGACTTTGGCGGAGAAAGGAGCGCCTCCCTTTGTCCGCTACTTCCCTATCCACATTCCTTGCCGCTCGGCTCTCGCTGCCCACTCCCACCTTGGCCGCGCTCCGCCATCCACGTAACTTCCATGGAATCATATCGTTTGCAGACCACCACCCACTAAATCCTGCCGAATCATATCGTTACAAAAGTAGTGGGGGAGGGGGCAGCCCCTCGACTTCCAGACGTTGCGACGTTCCAATACACTTGCGAGTTATCCCCTTTGTATTCATAGTCTTGCGCACTCTTTTGCATTTTTTTGCACTTTTTTGCACTGGCGCAAAACTCAACTCTTTCGTTTTCAAGTGATTCCGCACTCTTTGCAAAAAAACACCGGGTGGGGTGGGTCTTGAACCTCGAACGGGGAAGAACTGCTCAGTACGCCATCGGGCCGACTTCTTTTTCCACTTCGGCGATATCCACCATGACAATGGCGTCCCAGGGGCAGCCATCCAGGAAGCAGCCGTCGGGACCTTTGCTGAGGCACTTCTTGCAGCCGATGCACTGGATGGGGTCAATCTGGATGCGCCCGAATGGCGGATTGTCCTCGTCCGGCACCCAGAACATGCAATCTTCTACCGGGCAGTACTCCACGCAGGCCGGCGATCCGGCGCAGCCGGTACAGCACTCGGTGATCACGGCCAGTTCTTTGGGTTTTTTCTTGCGCGCGGTAGTGATTCCCTTCGAGCGCGGTTCAAACTTCTGCTCGTCGGGCACCATTCCTGGAGCTTTGACAGCATCGGGTGCGTTTGCCATTTCCAGCGATTTTACCCTGAGTGTCAAGCCTTTGTCAGCGTGGTTTTTGCCCCCTTTGTCCCCGTCCTGCGCTTGCTACAATGCCCGGGCAATCGGATTTATCTCCGGCCGCACCCATGTTTACCAGGACTTTTGCCAAACATCTCGCGCCGGCTTTGCTGGCCGGACTCGCCTTGCGCTTCTTCTTCATACTGCATTTCCCTTTTTATTCCGGAGACACGGCCTATTACGAAGAACTCGCGCGCAACTGGCTGTACCACGGCGTTTACGGCTTCTATTCGCACGGGCAGCTCGTTCCCTCGGATGCGCGCGGCCCCGGCTATCCGGCATTTCTCGCTGGGATTTATTTTCTGGCTGGCACGGGGCGGAAGGCGGTCATGCTTGCGCAAGCGTTCGTCGATCTTGCGACATGCGTGCTGGCCGCGGGCATCGCCAGTCGTCTGGCTGCGGGCGCTTCCGATGCCACACGCAGCCGCGTTGCTGCGGCAGCACTGTGGCTGACGGCGCTTTGTCCGTTCACAGCGAACTATGCGGCGGTGCCGCTCACCGAGGTTCTGGCAACATTTTTAACCACGCTCGCGTTGCTGATTTTTCTTTCGCCAGCGGACATGGAGTTCGACGGCATTGTCTCGAATCGCGATTTGCGCCGCGCCACAAAAATTTGGTTTGCAGGCGGACTCGTTGTTGGCCTCGGCACCCTGGTTCGACCGGAAACGCCACTGCTTCTCGTCGCCGCTTCGATTTTCTTGTGGCTCCGTTATCGCCGTCCCGCGAATTGGAAAAAACTCGCGCTTGCAACTCTGTGGATGATTGTTGGGTTGCTTCTGCCGCTGGCGCCGTGGGCCGCGCGCAACGCTTTGAGCCTCGGGCGAGTGCAATTCCTGGCTCCGCGCTACGCGGAGACTTACGGCGACGTCTTGCCGACCGGCTTCTACGCGTGGACGAGAACGTGGATGTTTCGTTTTCGCGATGCGTATCTTTTCACCTGGAAACTCCCCTCGCAGCCCATCGACGTGAAAAGCCTTCCTTCGTACGCAACGGATTCTCCCGAGGAATTTTTGCGCGTCGCTTCCCTGCTTGACCGTTACAACCGCGCGCGCGGCATGACCCGCCAACTCGACTTTGAATTCGCTGAGTTGGCGCGGGAACGCGCGAAGCACCATCCGGTTCGCACTTATGTATGGATCCCCATCGAGCGCGCCGCGTCAATGTGGTTCACGCCACGAATTACGCTGCTGCCTTTTTCCAGCCGCTTCTGGCCGCTCGCTGAAAGTTACCACTACAATCCCGCCGAGTTCGAAGTTACTCTCGGGCTCACGCTGCTGAATGTTCTCTATGTTGCAATGGGTCTTGCAGCAGCGTGGTTCTGGCGCGCAAATCCCGGAGTTTTGCTGATCGTGTCGTTCATCATTGTGCGAACGGTATTCCTCACGCAATTGCAAACCTGCGAGCCGCGGTACGTGCTGGTGTGCTTCCCCGCGCTGCTGGCGATTGCCGCGCAACTGTGGCGGCATTCGCAAACTAAAGGGAATGGCGGAGAAATAGTTATCGCTTGACAAGAGCGCCATAAAGGAAGTATCTCAGCGACCGAAACACAGGGTTCCGGGATTAGAGGTGTGACCCGGACTGGCATTCTTACCCTTCGAACGCGCATTGAGGAATTTGGGCTCGCCAGAATCTGCAAATACTAGCGTGCTGGAGGTTCCGCTGTGACTTGGAATCAAAATTATGATCCTCTGGGCTATTGGTGGCTTTCGACGCTCATTGCAGCGCTGCCAATCATCGTCCTGCTCGGCCTGCTGGCAGGGCTAAAAGTGCGGGCGCATCTTTGCGCCGTCGCTGGGGCCGCCACTGCGATCATTGTTGCCATCGTGGCTTTCAAAATGCCGGCGCTGCTGGCGGTAAGCAGCTTTTTCTATGGGTCGGCGTTCGGCCTCCTGAAAATCGTGTGGATCGTGATCGCCGCTGTCTATCTCTATGACATTTCTGTGGAGACCGGCCAATTCGAAATCATGAAGCAATCCGTCGCGGCGATAACTCCGGACCGCAGACTGCAGCTGCTTCTCGTCGCGTTCTGCTTCGGCGCGTTCATCGAAGGCTCCGCGGGATTCGGCGCGCCAGTCGCCATTGCCGGTGCGTTTATGATTGGGCTTGGCTTTAAGCCTTTTCAAGCAGCCGCGCTCAATTTGATCGCCAACACCGCGCCGGTCGCGTGGGGCGCGATCGGCACTCCAGTGCATACGCTTGCCGCGGTGACCGCGCTGAACGAGAGCGACCTCAACGCCATGATCGGCCGCATTCTGCCCATCACTGCGATCATCGTTCCCTTCTGGCTGGTGCGCGCGATGGTAAGTTGGAAAGAAACGTTTGAAGTTTTTCCCGCGATCCTCGTTGTGGGAGGCTCGTTCGCAGCGACGCAATGGTTCTGGGCGAATTACATGGACAGCAACCTCGTGGACATCGCTGCGGGCGTCGTCTCCATGGTCGCCACGCTACTCTTCCTGCGTTTCTGGCAGCCCAAGAAAATCTGGCGCTTCGCGGACGAGCAGGCGGTGACCGCAGCGGAAGCGAGAGATTCCGTGAGGCATTTCTCCGCTGGGCAAATCGCGAAAGCGTGGATGCCTTTCGCGATTCTTTCTCTCTTTGTTCTCGTGTGGGGATTGCCCGTGGTGAAATTGGCGATGAACAAAGCGACGACACCCGCCTTCAAGGTTGTGATGGCTGACGGCAAACCGCGCCCCGGCCCCGCCGGATGGGACTGGCCCTATTTGCACGCCAAGGTCTTTCGAACGGCACCCGTGGTAGCAAAGCCCACAGCGGAAGCGGCGCGATTCGATCTCAACTGGCTGACCGCAACGGGAACCGGTTGCTTCCTGGCGGCTCTTTTTGCGGGCCTCATTCTCGGCCTCAAGCCCGGGAGAATGTTTCAGATCTTCGGGCGTACTCTCGTGCGATTGAGATTCGCGATAGTCGCGATGACCTGCATGCTCGGATTAGGCTACATCACAAGATACTCCGGCATGGACGCGGTCTTGGGATTGGCTTTCACGCGCACCGGCTGGTTCTTTCCGTTCTTCGGCACGTTTATCGGATGGCTCGGCGTCGCGCTGACCGGCAGCGACACTTCCTCGAACGCGCTCTTCGGCGGTTTGCAAAAAATCACCGCGCAGCAGCTCCACTTGAGCCCGATCCTCATGTGCGCCACCAACAGCGCCGGCGGCGTGATGGGCAAAATGATTGACGCGCAATCCATCTGCATCGCGACCGCGGCCACCAACCAGGTCGGCAATGAAGGTTCGATCTTTCGATTTGTTTTCTGGCACTCCGTCGCGCTCGCGGCCATCGTGGGGATCATCGTCATGATGTACGCCTACGTTTTTCCGCAATTCATCCCGAGTGGGTTGAACTTCATTCACTGATGGGGCAAGCTGCTTCTAGCATCCCGGTGAATGAATCTTATGGAAGCGCGCATTCTCGATGAGCTGAGAAAAATCGCCGGCGACCGCGGCCTGATTTCTTCGCCTGAAGAGCTGCATACCTACGAGTGCGATGGACTGACAAATTTCCGCGTAATGCCTCGCGCGGTGCTGTTGCCAAATTCCACGGATCAAGTGCAGGCCATCGTCCGAATCTGCCACCGCGAACGGATTCCCTTCGTGGCGCGCGGCTCGGGGACAGGCTTGAGCGGCGGCGCGCTCCCGGTCGAAAACGGGATTGTCATCAGCCTGGCGCGGATGAATCGCATCCTGGAGGTTGATTTTCCGAATGCGCGAGTGGTGGTTGAACCCGGGGTCATCAATCTCGATGTCACTGAGCGCGTTGCTCCACAAGATTATTTTTACGCGCCTGATCCTTCGTCACAATCGATTTGCAGCATCGGCGGAAACGTGGCGGAAAATTCCGGCGGGGCGCATTGCCTGAAGTATGGATTTACGACCACGCATGTGCTGGGGCTGGAAGTCGTGCTTGCGGACGGCTCGCTGGTGCATTTCGGCGGAAAAACACTCGATGGTCCCGGCTATGACCTTGCCGGAGTTTTCGTCGGCTCGGAAGGCACGCTCGGCGTTGCGACTAAAATTATTTTGCGGATTGTGAAGCGGCCCGAGTGCGTTCGAACGCTACTGGCGGCCTTTCCATCCACGAATGAAGCAGGCGCGGCGGTGAGCGACATCATCGCCGCTGGAATGCTTCCGGCGGCCATCGAAATGATGGACAACCTCGCGATTCAAGCGGCGGAAGCGGCGGTCCACGCAAACTATCCGAACTGCGGCGCTTTGCTTCTCGTCGAATTGGATGGTCCGATCGCGGAAGTGGAAGCGTTGATGATCCAGGTGAACGAGATTTGCCGCTCGAACGGCGCATCGGAAATCCGCGTGGCGCAGTCCGATGCGGAGCGCGCGCTGGTCTGGAAAGGCCGCAAGGCCGCCTTTGCGGCGATGGGACGGATTTCGCCGAACTACATTGTGCAAGACGGAGTGATTCCGCGCACGGCGCTTCCCCGCGTGATGAGCGAGATTGCACGCCTCAGCCAGGAAGCGGGCGTGCGCGTCGCCAATGTGTTTCATGCGGGCGACGGCAATTTGCATCCGCTCGTCCTGTACGACCGCCGCATCACGGGTCAGGAAGCAGCCGCCGAAGCACTCTCGTCTCAAATTCTGGAATTGTGCATTGCAGCTGGCGGGTCAATTACCGGCGAGCACGGCGTGGGGGAAGACAAAAAGAAAATGATGTCAAAAATGTTTGCGGAGCCCGATCTGGCAACCATGCAGCGAGTGCGCTGCGCGTTCGATCCGCTGCAGCTTTCGAATCCCACGAAAGTTTTTCCGACTCCTCGCCTCTGCGGCGAAAGGCCCGGTGAATACGTGCCGCACCCGGCCGAATCCGCGGGGCTCGCGGAGCGCTACTAATGCCGTGTATTTTGACACGATATTTTTGTTTGTGACGATACCATGCGAAGCGATATCCACAGTTCTGGCTCTCTGGGTACTCGCTAGACTGACTCGGATCGGTTATCGTTGGACTGGCTGGGCACACAAAGATTTTCGTCTCTACGCGATCTATTGGCGCATGGCCAAGGAGCATGGCTGGTCGCGCTGGCCGCTCATCGCCGCAGGAGGATTCTTCTTCTTGGGTTTCGCAGCACTGCTATTCTCAAAATAGATGTTTCAGATTCCATGAACTCGAAGCCCGAACTCGCCGCAACAAAACCCGAAGCGAGCGGCCTACATTCGACGCTGCGCTACAAATTCATTGCTCTGGCTGGGGACGGGTATGCGCGGTCGGCGACGGTCGCGGACGCCGTGGCCGGACTGCAGCCGAAGCTGGTGGTCGAACCGGGAACGGCGTCAGAGCTCGCCGAAATCTTGCGGCTTTCCAACGGAGCTGGTTTGGCGGTGATTCCGCGAGGCGGCGGAACCAAGCTCGAATGGGGAAATTCGCCAGAGCGCGCAGATTTGATTTTGTCGACCGCGCGCCTGACGGAAATCATCGAACATGCCTGGGCGGATCTTACGGTGACGGTCGAAGCCGGCTGCACCATCCAAAGATTGCAGGAAACGCTTGCGCAGCACGGGCAGCGGCTCGCGCTTGATCCGCTGTGGCCGGAAAAAGCCACCGTAGGCGGAGTGCTCTCCACCAATGACAGCGGCGCCCTGCGTTTGCGATTTGGCGCGCTGCGCGATTTGATCATCGGCATCACCATTGCGCTGCCGGACGGCACGCTCGCGAGCAGCGGCGGCAAAGTGGTGAAAAATGTTGCTGGTTATGACTTGCCGAAACTCGTGACTGGCGCACTGGGCACGCTTGGCGTCATTACTCGCGCTGTGTTTCGCGTCCATCCCCTTCCACGGAACACGCGCGCCTTTTCCGTCTCCGCCATGGACGGCGCAGAGATGCAGCAGTTTGTGCTGGCGGTTCAGAATTCGAAACTCGCTCACACTTTCCTGCAATCTCATTTTTCGAATGAAGTTTCGCCGGTCACTGACATTTTGTTTGAAGGCACGGAAGCTGGTCTCGCCGCGCAAGAAACGCGACTGCGAAAATTATCGGCACTTGCAAAAATTGCGGAAGCTACCACGTCAACTTGGGCGGCGCGGGAAAAGCTTTGGGCTTCTGCGGATCCCGCGACCACGGCCATCGCGAAAATCAGTATCCTGCCGGCAACCCTGGCTCGCACGATGGAACTGGTGAAACGCGCAGCAAAAGAGCATCAGCTACGGTGGAAATCGCTGATGTATGCAACGGGCCTCGGTTGGCTCCGGTTGGAAGGCAAGGCCGATTCGCTGTGCGGGGCGCTTCACACGCTGCGAGGCGAATTGCAAGGGCAGGGCGGATCACTTGTCGCGCTCCATCGTCCCGAGAAAATGCCAGCATTCGATGCCTGGGGAAACGCTGGCGATGCGCTGCCATTGATGAAAGCGGTGAAGCAGCAGCTCGATCCAAAACATACGCTGAATCCCGGCAGGTTTGTGGGCGGCATCTGATGGAAGAGTTGAACGCAAAACGAGAAGCCGCGAGCGCGTTTGACGCGCACCATGCGCCTTCGACCGAAATCATCGAAAAGTGCGTCCATTGCGGTTTTTGTCTGCCTGTGTGTCCCACTTATGTTTTGTGGGGCCAGGAAATGGATTCGCCGCGAGGGCGGATTTACCTGATGAAGCTGGCAAGCGAGGGCGCGGCGGAAATGAATGCAAATTGGGTGAGCCACTTTGACAGTTGCCTGGGCTGCATGGCTTGCATGACGGCGTGCCCTTCCGGCGTGGATTACGGAAAACTCATCGAGGCCACGCGCGCGCAAATCGAACGAAAGACGGAGCGCTCCCGGGGAGAAAAACTCCATCGCCGATTCATGTTCGAGACATTCACTCAGCCGGACCGCTTGCGGCGAATGCGCTGGCCTCTGCTGGTCTATCAGAAATCGGGATTGCAGGCTGTGATACGAGAATCGGGGCTACTGAGGTTGCTGCCGAAAAAGATGCAGGCGATGGAGTCGTTGCTTCCAAAGCTTGCACCGCGGGAAGCGGTCGCGGAGGTTACGCCGGCCACGGGCACGAAGCGGCGGCGGGTTGGTTTGCTCCTCGGTTGCGTGCAGCGAGAGTTCTTCTCGCAAGTCAATGCCGCCACAGCGCGCGTGCTCGCCGCGGAAGGCTGCGAAGTCGTTGCGCCGCAGGATCAACCTTGTTGCGGTGCGCTTCTGGTCCATGCGGGAGAGGAAGCGGCGGCGGTAGAACTGGCGAAAAGGACGATCGACGCGTTCGAGCGCGCGAATGTCGAGACGGTGGTGACTAATGCTGCTGGTTGCGGCTCAAACGTGAAAGAGTACGGGCATCTGCTTCGCGATGAACCCGAATATGCGGAACGGGCCAGGATGTTCGCGGCGAAGTGCAAGGACGTGAGCGAGGTCCTGGCCGAGATGGAGCCGCGCGCCAAGCGGCAGGGGCTGAAACTGCGCGTGGCGTTCCACGATTCGTGTCACTTGCAGCATGCGCAAGGAGTGCGGTCGCAACCGCGGTCGTTGCTGTCCAAGATTCCGTGGCTGGAGCTTGCGGAGATTCCCGAAGCGGCCATCTGCTGCGGTTCGGCGGGAATCTTCAATCTCGTGCAGCCGGACCCCGCCAATGAGCTCGGGGACCGCAAAGCACAGCTCATTGGGCCACTGAAGGCCGACGTGGTGGCAACGGGAAATCCGGGATGCATTTTGCAAATGCAATCCGCGCTGGCGAGACGCGGACAGAAGACTCCCGTGGTTCATACGATTCAGCTCCTGGATGCTTCGATTCGCGGCGCGTCGATCGAATCTCTCCGACGTTAGACCATTCCTGCGAATTTCTACTCGAAGGGGATGCCGGTTTTCTGGGCGATGTCACGCAACTCTTCGACGACGGGCAAAACCAGCGGGATGCCATTCTTGCGGCGCCAGTTTTCCGCTTCGCGTTCCGGATCGCCGGGCAGCAGCGGCCCGTTGGTGCCGGGAGCAGGCTTGGTAGCGCGAAACGTGCGGATGTAATCGTCGATCTGGCGCTTGAAGGAATCGCGGTCGATGAAGCCGTCGATTTGCATCGCGCCAAAGAAATGTCCGATGCAATTGCCGACGCTGCGTGCTGGTATTTCCTGGCGAAGCGCGAAGGGCGGAGTAAACGGTCCCCAATTGGCCCCGCTGAGAACACCACACAGGACGTCCACCATGATGGCCAGGCTGTAGCCTTTGTGTCCGCCGCGTTCGCGGTCGGAACCGAGCGGCAAAAGCGCGCCACCGTTAATCATGTCATTCGGATCGGTTGTAGCGCGGCCTTCGCCGTCGACGGCCCAGCCTGCGGGAATGGGCTCGCCGCGCCGCCGCGCGATTTCGATTTTTCCGTAAGCAGCGGCGCTAGTGGCCATATCAATGACGATGGGCGGCTCTTCCTTGCCAGGGAAACCGATAGCAATGGGATTAGTGCCGAGCATGCGCTCCGCTCCCCACAAAGGCGCAACCAGCTTGGTTGAATTGGTCATGGCCCAGCCGATCAGGTTGCGCTCCAGCGCTTTCAGGACGTAATACCCGGCGATGCCGAAGTGATTGGTGTTCTGTACGCTGACCCAGCCGGAGCCGAAGCGCTCGGCCATGTCCATGGCGAAGCGATTGGCGTGCGGGCCTACGACGAGGCCGAGGCCGTTGTCGCCATCGATCGTGGCGGTGCTGGGCGTGGAACACAGCACCTTGATTTCAGGCAGGGGATTGATGCGGCGCAGGGTGAGCATGTCGAAGTAGCTGTGCAAGCGGGCGACGCCGTGGGAATCGATGCCGCGCAGGTCCGCGGCCGCGAGGACCTCAGCGGCCTGCGCCGCATCCACTTTGGGGACCCCGAAATGGAGAAACATGCGAGTGCTGAAATCGCGCAGCGCTTCAATAGGGAAAACTTTGGTCTCCACTTCGGCCATGTTTTCTTTGCCTTTCCGGCAAGGCTACGCCGGCAGGGTCTGTCCGCGAGTTTCGGCGCCAAAAGGAATCAGCAACAAACCAATGGCGAAGGCAATGGAGGTCAGAGCGACGGGTATTCCGAGCGATTGAAAATGCTGAACGCCTGCGCCGACGAGAAAGGTGATCGCGGCTCCGCCAAATCGCGCAAAGGACGTGGAGAAAGCGAAAGCACTGGCGCGGCACTCGGTGGGATATTGCTCCGGAAGCCAAAGCGTGTAAACCGCAAAGTTTGCGCCTCCGAAGCCGAGAAAGAAAAGGCAGCCAAAGAACCAGGGAAGCGCTGCCGCACCAAGATAGAAAACCTTTCCAAAGGTGAGGGCGATGAAGACCGCCATCAGCGCGAAATAAAACGCCAGGGCGCCGCGCCGCCCGAGTTTTTCCGCGAGCCAGGGCATCGCCAGGCAGCCGAGAATCGTGGCGAAAGCGACGAGCATGACCGCAGTGGACGCGAGTTGCGCCGCTTGTGGCCCGACCCGCCCGGCAGTCTCCGCCAACGCCGTCACCGCCGCAGGCACGTACACGGTGCCTGCCCAGAGGCCGCAGATCGAGGCCAGCATGTACAAAGTGTTCAAAATGGTGCGGCGGCGGCAGGCGTTGGAAAATAGCGTTGCGAAAGGCTGCCAGATCCGCCACGTACTGACGACTTTTTCCTTCTTCTGCCATCGCTCCGGTTCGGTGACACCGTGGCGCACCCACGCCAGCAAAAGGGCGGGCATTCCGCCAACCGCGAACATCCAACGCCATCCAAATTTGCTTCCGATCAAATAGTTCAGGAGGGCCGCCAGAAAAATCCCCACGTAATATCCGGTGTGCATGTAACCTGCGCCGGCGCGACGCCGGTCTTCAGGCCATTCCTCGGCGACGAAGGTTCCGCCCATCGCCCATTCGCCGCCGATGCCGATTCCGGCAAGTACGCGCAACACTGCGAGCTGCCAGATGTTTGTAACCAGCGCACTGAGAAACGTAAACACGGAATACCAGGCCACGGTGAGCATCAGCGTTCGAACGCGGCCGAACTTGTCACCGACGGGTCCCCAGAGAAACGCGAGTCCCCATCCGCAGAGAAACAGGGCAAAGAGCAAACTGCCGTAATACCCGATGTTGCCTTTCGAGGCGGCGATCCCCGATCGCGGCAGAAGTTCGCGAAGTGAAGGAACGAGCACTAGGGCATAAATAAACGAATCCATCCCGTCGAGCGTCCAGCCTCCCCAGGAGGCCCAGAAGCCGCGAACTTGATTTCGCGTGAGTGGCGTCGCCTGGATGGGTTGTGTTTGCGGGTGGACGCCGACGGTGGACATACTGCGCGCACTATACCAAAAGCCGCTCTGGGACAAAGAAAAATCATGGAGAAACGCGCGAATCCGCTCAGCGATAGGCTTGAATGAAAAAATAGATGGTCATGGCCGTTCCCACGAAGATGACGAAGGACTTGACCCAGGCTTGCGGGAGCTTTTGGGCAAAGTGCGCGGTGGAGTAGCCGCCCAGCAAGGAGCCCGCTGTCATGACGATGGCTTGCGGCCAGACGATCGCGCGGGTCACGACGAAAGTCGCAGTGGCGACGCCGTTGATGATTCCGCCGAGAATTACTTTGAGTTTGTTCATGGCGTGAATGTCGGTCATGCCCAGGGCGGCAAGCATCGCGAGATTCATGATGCCGATGCCGCCGCCGAAATAGCCGCCATAGACGGCAACGAGGAGCTCGAACAGAGAGGCTCCGGCCACGGAGGCGTTAGTAGCGTCATGAGAGATGCCGGCGGAAATCCGCCCGGTCAGATGCTTGCCAAAGGCGAACAGCAGCGTTGCGCCCAGCATGAGCCACGGCAGCACATGCAGGAAAGTTTGCGCGGGCGTCTTGATCAGGAGAAAGGCGCCAGCCAAGCCGCCGAGAATGCTGGTCAGCACCAGCGGAATCATTACGCGGCGAGAAATGTCTAACTTCTGAGGATAGGCGCCACCACTCGCGGTGGTTCCCAACCACAGCGCAAGCGTGTTGGTGGCGTTGGCGGCAATCGGCGGAACACCCGTGAACAAGAGAGCTGGGAAGGCAACGAAGCTGCCACCGCCGGCAACGGCGTTGATTCCGCCGCCGAGGGCGCCGGCGAAAAACAGGAAGATAGCGGTATGCAGGTTCAAACGGAAGTTTTACCACGAACTCGGTTGCTCCGCCAAAGAGCGCATCGCCGCTTACCTCGGCGAAAACGGACTGAATCGCCGAGGGAGTCCGCCTCATGCCCATTCCAATTTCTCGCTAAGTCATTTCTTGACAAGAAACGCCGACCCGTATATGAACGGGGGCGTTCCAGGCCCTTCCCCTCTGAGGAGCAAGCTCGTACGCAACGGCGAGCCACAGGGGATTCAAGGGAAGGGAGAAGAGACGTCAGGTGAAGTGTGCCGCGCGGCTTCGCTCCAGGGAGCGATAAACCAGCGCCACGCTATCGCGAGAAGGTCGACCTTCATAGGAGGACGCATGGCCAGCCGTGCAGACGCAATTCCGATGGGCGGTACTTCACCATCCGGCATCTGGGGAGTGATTCTTGCCTCGTCCGTGGGAACGATGATCGAGTGGTATGACTTCTATATTTTCGGAAGTCTCGCCGCTGTCCTCTCCTTGAAATTCTATCCGGCGGGAAACGCCACGTTCGGCTATATCGCCTACCTTTCTACCTTCGCTGTTGGATTCATGGTGCGCCCCTTTGGGGCGCTCTTCTTCGGAAGAATAGGCGACCTGGTAGGCCGCAAGTATGCCTTCCTGGTCACGCTCACGGTGATGGGCTTTGGAACCTTTCTCATCGGCCTGATGCCCACTTTCGCCACGGCCGGTTGGCTTGCTCCTATTGCTCTGATCCTTATTCGTGTCTTCCAGGGGCTCGCGCTGGGCGGGGAATACGGAGGCGCCGCGATTTATGTTGCGGAGCACGTTCCCGATAACAAGAGGGGCTACTGGACAAGCTATATTCAGATCACGGCTACGCTGGGCTTGTTCCTTTCCATTATCACTGTGCTCCTCCTCCAGTTCTACATGACGCCGGCAAATTTCCAGAGTTACGGCTGGCGCATTCCTTTCCTGGTTTCCGTCATCCTGGTCATGATCTCGCTTTATATCCGTCTTAAGATGAAAGAATCGCCCATCTTCTCCCAGATCAAGTCGACTGGCATGAGCTCGGCGAAGCCGCTGAAGGAAGCCTTCACGCAGTGGCCAAACTTCAGGCTCTTCCTGGTTTCGCTGCTGGGGGCAACGGCGGGACAGGGCGTGGTCTGGTACACCGGCCAGTACTACGCATTGTTCTATCTTCAGTCGATTTTGAAGGTGAATCTGCGCACTAGCTTTGTCATCGTGGCCCTGGCCATGTTGTTCGCCATGCCTTTCTTTACGGTTTTTGGAGCGCTTTCCGACAGAATAGGGCGCAAGAAGATCATCATGGCCGGTTGTTTGCTCGCCATGGTCACTTATTACCCCATCTACCATGCTATGCAGAACGCGGCGGGCAATAACGTAGTCACGTTCAAGTCGCAAAGGAACGCAGTCACTGGCGCCCCGACCTTGACGCCTCTGACCATAGATGCAAACGGAAAACAGGTTCCGGCTCCGGTTGCGCCGAATCCCAACGTGCCATTGCTGACGCTTCTGGTTTTCGTGCAGGTCCTCTACGTCACGATGGTTTACGGGCCTATCGCCGCGTATCTCGTGGAAGCGTATCCGGCAAAGATCAGGTACTCGGCATTCTCGTTGCCTTATCACATAGGCAACGGAGTCTTTGGCGGGCTGGTGCCGTTGGTAGGCATCTATCTGTGTGAGGCCACCGGCAATATCTATGCGGGTCTGTGGTATCCGATGACTGTGGCCGCGGTGACGTTTGTGGTCGGGTCCATCTTCCTAAAGGAAACGCATGGGCACAAGATCTGGGACGAAGTCGGCGGCATGAAGCAGCCAGCCAGCGCGGATTGACTCCCGCGCCCGCACGGGCGCATCATTTTGAGCGGGCAAGCTCGTTCCACACAGAAACGCGCTTGCCCGAATCTCAGCGTTCCTCGTTGCTGCGCAACAAACGAACTTATTCTTCCAAGGGGAGTTGCCGCCGTGGCCACCGCTCGACCGAAATTAAACGCAAGAGCATCGAAGGGCAAACAAAAGCTCACCGAAGCGCAAATCGCCGTCCACTGGAAGGAAGAAGAGTTCTTCCGCCCTTCCAAGGCATTCATCGCGCAGGCCAATCTCGCCGATCCCGCCTTCGTCAAAAAATTCAGCGAAAAGCATTTTCCGCAATGCTACGACCATTACGCTTCCCTCCTCGATTGGGACAAGCCCTGGCGCAAGACTCTCGACACCACCAATCCGCCCTTCTGGAAATGGTTCGTCGGCGGCAAGCTCAACGCCTGCTACAACTGCGTCGACCGCCATCTCGCCAAGCACAAGAACAAGGCTGCGCTGATCTTCGTCCCTGAGCCGGAAAATGAATCCCCCGTCGTCATCACCTACCAGGAGCTTTACAAGCGCGTAAACGAAGTCGCCGCCTTACTCCGCGATTTCGCCGGACTGAAAACCGGCGACCGCGTCACCATCCACATGCCCATGATCCCAGAACTGCCCATCACCATGCTGGCCTGCGCGCGCCTTGGCGTCGTCCACTCCGTGGTCTTCGGCGGGTTCAGTGGTGAAGCCTGCGGCCTCCGCGCTGCTGATTCCGGCAGCCGCGTCCTCATTTACGCCGACGGTTACCACCGCAACGGCAAATGGGTGGATCACAAGGCTAGCGCGGATCTCGCCGTACAAACCGCGAAAAAAGAGGGCCAAGACATCGACAAGGTCCTTGTGTGGAAGCGTTATCCCGGCAAGTACACTTCCGAATCGCCCATGATCATGGGCCGCGACTTCTTCGTCGACGAAGTCCTGAAAGATTATCGCAACCAAATCGTCGAGCCTGTCTCGCAAGACGCCGAAGCTCCACTCTTCCTGATGTACACCAGCGGCACCACCGGCAAGCCCAAGGGCTGCCAGCACCGCACCGGTGGCTATCTCGCCTACGTCACCGGCAGCGCCAAGTATTACCAGGACATTCATCCCGAGGACGTCTACTGGTGCATGGCCGACATCGGCTGGATCACCGGCCACTCCTACATCGTCTACGGCCCGATGGCTCTCGCCGCCACCAGCGTGCTCTACGAAGGCGTCCCGCAATTCCCCGACGCTGGCCGTCCCTGGCGCATCGCCGAACGCCTCGACGTCAACATTTTCCACACCTCCCCCACCGCCATCCGCATGCTTCGCAAAGCCGGCGGCGACGCCCCGAAAAATTACCACTACCACTTCAAGCACATGACCACGGTCGGCGAACCCATCGAGCCGGAAGTGTGGAAGTGGTATTACGAAGTCGTTGGCAAGGGCAAAGCCGTCATCGTGGACACCTGGTGGCAAACCGAAACCGGCGGCTTCCTTTGCAGCACCAAGCCCGCGCTCGACCGCATGAAACCCGGCAGCGCTGGTCCCGCGGTCCTCGGCATCTATCCGATCATTTGGGACGAAGAAGGAAAGGAAGTGAAAGCAGGCTCGGGCAAGGCCGGCAACATTTGTATTCGCAATCCCTGGCCGGGTATCATGCAGACCATCTGGGGCGACCCGCAGCGCTTCGTCAATCAGTACTACAAAAAGTACAACAAGAATCCCAAGAGCAAGGACTGGCGCGACTGGCCTTACTACGCCGCCGACGGCGCCGTTCTTTCCGCCGATGGCTACTACCGCATCCTCGGCCGCGTCGATGACGTCATTAACGTCGCGGGCCACCGCCTCGGCACCAAGGAAGTCGAATCCGCCTGCCTCACCATTCCCGAAGTCGCCGAAGCCGCCGTCGTTCCCGCCGTCGACGAAGTCAAAGGCCGCGTCCCCGTGGTCTACATTTCCTTGAAGCCCGGCGTTCAGACCACCAAAGCCATCCAGGACAAAGTCGTCTCCACCATCGAAACCATGATCGGCAAGATCGCCCGCCCCAAAACCGTCCACATCGTCCCGGACATGCCCAAAACCCGCTCCGGCAAAATCATGCGCCGCGTCCTAGCCGCCATTTCCAACCAGATGGACACCGGCGACATCACCACCCTAGCCAATCCCGACATCGTCGCCCAAATTCGCGAACAAGTCCAAGGCCGCAACGTCGCCCCCCTCAAGGAAGGCCCCGAAGACATCAAGCGCTTCGGCGACGAACGCTAGACCTAATTTGTGTTTTTAGAGGGTATCTCGCGAGCCGATTTTCACAAATCGGTTTTGCTCGCGAGCAGAGTCGGTGGTTCTAGATGAACAAGTCTGCGCTGACATGGAAATACTCAGCGAGCCTTTTGGCCTGCGTTTTGCTTATGGAACGCTTGCCGTGAAATACCTCGGAAGTAATTCCTTTCGAACCGAAAACCTTCCAGAGGTCTTTCTGTGTCAGCTTGCGAGCCTCCATTATATGCTGGAGGGTTTGCTGCGGGCTCGCCTTCCGAATTGGATAACGGCGTCCTTCATACTCGTCAATCAGCACGGTCAACAATTCGGCAAGTTCCGTCTCCTCCGGCGAAAGATCTTCACGCTCGTCAAGACGCATCAGCTCGTTCGTGAAACGCTCACATTCTTCGTCCGTGTGGATGACATGGGGAAGTGTGCGGCCCAGCAGTTTCCCGTACGTTTTCTCGTCCAGATCGATCGTCGTCGTGCTCATTGCTTCCATGCCCCTTTGTCGTATTCCGCGTGCGTCAATAAGTACAAGACGAAGACCCGCTGGCTCTGGTAGTTCACGCGCGCGATCAATCGGTACTTATTACCGGCAATGTTGAACACGGTTCTCCGCCCAACCAAGTCCGCGTTGTGATAGACCTGTTTCAGTTCCGCCGGCGTCTTCCAATTTGCCTTACGCACGACACCGTACCATGCTTCAAGGCTGGCCTTCGCGTCCGGATGCCGCAGCCAGAACTGTTCGAGTGCGCCTCGTTTGATGATGCGCATGGAGCCTTAGGTTCTCACAACGAGAACTCACGGTCAAGCGTTGCAAAAAGCGTTTTAGAATTAACTTAATTGCGAACACCGGCCAAGTAGAATTCTATATATAGCCGAAGAATTTATGGTTCTCCAATTCTAACTAATAGATAATAATCGCTGCAATGTCAGAACGGCCATGGTACGACCGGCTGCTGATGATCTTCCCTGAAGCATATCGGGCTGGCGTTTTTATTCTAGGCATCGTTGTGTTAGGAATCTTCCTCTCTGTGAGACTAGCTCATAGCTTCGACTGGGACACGACGTTGACTTCATACTATTTCGGCTTTCCCAGTTCGCTTGCTCTGATCGCGGGCGGAATTGTTTTCTCGATGCGTCGGGGCGACTTTCGGCACAGATACTCATTCCTAGATGCTGGTTTCATACTCAGTGGCATTGCACCGGGCTGTTTTGGGCTAATGGATTACACAGACTACCGGTACCAAGGAGATTACAAGTTTTTTAAAAATGTTTGGAAAGCTTATGAGGCTCCGAAATCGTTTCTTGAGCCGATGCAGGGTGACAAAAGGAAATATGTAGAAGTGAAGGCCTACACAGGGCAAATTGAACCCATTTCTGACCGACCCAGAGGAAATTTACGTTTGGTTGTTTCGATCCGGGACAATGAAATCAAAGAAAGCAGCCCAGCTTGTCATATTATCCGCTCGCGCCTGGAGTTTCCAGGAAGTGGCCGCGCAGTGGTCGGGCTCGAGGTCTGAGGAATCTGATGTTCACGAATGGTCTTTGTCGAAGCTTCGAAAGAATATGAAATGCATTTTGAGAGTGGCCTTTGGGAAAACAGCGAACGTCGAGTGCAACCTTTTGCTCCGGGTCAAGGAAGAATGAGCAAGGCTCCTTGTCGTGGAACACTCTTGGAACGCTTTCGCAGCTCAATCGCCATTGCGCTGGTGGCAATGTGCCTTGCTCCCGATCCGACGTTGGCACAGGGAAATTTTGTCCAAGGCACAGTTATTGGCAAGAATGACCACGGAGCACCCTTATCCGGGGTGAGTGTGCAGTGCGAAACCACGCTCGGCGGAAGACCTTGCCTTCTTCGGAGGACACGCACAGGCAAGAAAGGGAGCTTCCACGTGCCCCTAGATCCCGCATGCCCTTTCGTAACGCTTAGATTCTCAAAAGCGGGGTATCTCGATGCCATCATTGATGTCAATAATTCGGCGGGAGACAACGATGTTGGCGCAATCGAGCTACAACCTTCTTTATTAGGCCGCTCAGGTCCATCCGTAAAAGCCAGCCGAAGTAGAGTGGGAACGATCCTGATCGTCGCAATAATCGTTATAACTTCAGTAGCCACCGCCGTTGCAGTGAAGCATTAATCGAATCGGCCCCGCCGTTTAGAATGCACAGATTCCCCGGCGTGACCGACTGGTCGAACGGCGCAAACAGTCTCACGATTCGCCCTCCTTGTGCATACGCCGTCAACTCGCACCCCCGCAATCACCAAAGGAGCGGCGTCTTGAGGAGTTATATTGAGGCCGTCTTCACTATTTATTTGCCGGCTTGCTACGCAGTTCAGAGAGTTTGCCCTGCTGTTCCGGCGTCAATTTGTTTTTGATTCGCACGAGCAGCGTTACTTGTTCCCTTTTGACTTCGCGTTCCGCCGCCAGCACCCTTTCCAATTGCGCGATAGCCAGCTGTTCGTCCACGTGCGGCTGCCTGACCAGCGTAACCAGTTTCTCCATTTCATCCTGCAGCTTCCATTGCAACTCCGTAAACTTCAATTGCGCCTGCCGGATTTCCGTCTTGAAATATTCTTTTTGCTCCGCGCTCAGGCCAATCGCTTCCTGATGCTGAATCACCAGTTCCGGAGCAAAAAAACTCTGTCCGATGGGGTCCTGCTCGGGCTGCTGTGCGCGGGCTGTTCCAGCCGCGAAAAGAAATATTGCGCAAATGCAGAGAACTTCCCTTCTCATTTCATTCCTCCGTCTTTACGGGGACATTCAGATACGATTGACCGAGTTTCGGTGTCGTCTTCAAAATCTCTTGCCCCGGCGTCGCCAGCAATGAATCGCTGGGGGCCCGCCATTCCGCCAGCTTCTGCGCGGCGGCTAGTTCTTCTACCGGAACCGCTGGTCCATTTCTTCGCACCAATGTCAGGCCGACGATCAACAGTGTCACCACCACGGCAGTTGCCCCTGCGAGTGTCCACACTCGCCACCGCGCGGCGCGATGCCTTTCTTTCTCACCCACCGCTGCCGCAAGTACCCGCGCCCGGAAATCCGCGCCTGGCTCCGCTCCTCGCGCCACGAGCGGCAAGAGCTCGTCCAGCCGCGTCTTGCGCGCCCGAGCCTGCTCCAGCTCCGTGGAACATTTTGTGCAGCTTTTCAGATGCTCTTCGAGATCCTTTGCCGTTGTCCCGGCCAGTGCGGCCTCCAGTAGCTGATCATTCCATTTTTCGCATGAGTTCTTCATTTCATCGCTTCCAACAAAAGTTTTCGCGCCGCGTGCATCCGCGACCTTACCGTTCCCTCTGGAATCCCAAGCACCGCCCCCACATCGGCGGCCTCCATTTCTTCAGCAAGCGAGAGCTGCAAGACATTTCGGAGTTTTTCCGGCAGCCGCTCAATTTCTCTCCGGAGCCGGTCCAGCATCACCCGCTGCTCCGCGTCCTTCGCTCCGTCAACCATCGTTCGAGTCTCGGTCATCTGCCACGCCGTATCTCGCGTCAGCCGCCGCCCATGGCCCCGACGCCGGTTCAGTGCCAGCCGGAAAACGATTCGGTTTACCCACGCACGAAATTTCTCCGCCTCGCGAAGCAACGCAATCTTCTGATAGGCGCGCAAGAACGCTTCTTGCGCGACATCCTCCGCGTCGGCGGCATTCCCGAGAACGCTGTAGGCAATCTGAAAAACGCGCCGCTGATTCTCAGCGATGCGCTCGCCAAATCCCGCTTCGGGATTATCCGCTTCGGCTCTGGCAATCAGCGCGCTCACGCATGCCCCTATCACCACAATCCTGCCCCTTTACATACAGACACCGCGGCCCGCCCGCTCGTTCAGAAAAATACCATGCCTAGGCGATGGTGATGGCACGCAATTCGAACCGTCGCTCAAGGTCTTGCGGCAAGGATGTGAGCGGCTTCGCCGCTCACATCCGGCCGCTTGCCACCCTTCCGATCAGAAGAGAAAGATGGGTTGGAATGCCGGAAGAATCGGTTGCAACTGAGCCGCAATCTGCACGGCCTGGAGTCTCTGCTGCTGCTCAGGGTTCAGCGTGGCCACGAATTGGGTGAGAAAAGCCTGCTGCGCCTGCGCCATCTGCTGCTGCAGCGCGTGAATCTGGATCACCAGCGTTCCCACTTGTGCCGGGTTTCCCCCGGAATTCAGCAGAACGCTTAGCTGCTCGATCAAGGCTTGTGCCGTTTGAAATAGCGGCACAAGCGCCGTCTGGCGCGCCTGCAACAATTGTTGCAGTTCGCTCACCTGGCCGGGGCTTAGTTGCAGAAACTGCGCCACAACCTGAATAGGCGAAGTTTCCTCCGCGCTCGGCTGGAAGTTGGTCGTCTGCAGCTGTTGCAGCATTTTTTCGATGTTGAGTTTCACTAGGTCCGGTGCAATCGTCACTGGTGCGGATTTGGGTGCAAGCTTTTGGGCGTGCGCACCTGCGCAGGTTGTCAGAACGATCGTAAACACCGCTAAGGCAATTCCGGTCTTTTTCATCGTGGCGGTTCTCATTGAAGTGCGCGCATTCTGCGCCTTCACTCATCTAGACACCGCCGTCTTCTCCCACGTTCGAACTGAACCCCGGTAGGTTGCAGGAGCAGCACCGCATCCTGCGGCACTTCCCACAGCCACATCGGCGTCAATTAAGGTGCAAGCTCTCCTAGCCACAAATAGATCAAGACCGCGGACAATCTCCGCAGATTTTTGATGGACCCAACGCAAATTTTGAGTTGGCCTCAGGGGCTTCGGGAGTGACAACATCCCCCATGTTGTCGCGAGTGGCACCATGACATCGCCATCTTCCGGACAAACCCCCGTTGGCAATAGTGCCGTCGAAGGCTACAAAGCCTCGATGAACGGCGACGGCCTCCGGGTCCTGGAGCATCTTCCGCAAATCATCGAGCGCGGGGCCGAAGCTCTCACTCCTGCTGAAAAAGAATTGTTGAAATGGGTCGGAGTATTCTTCCGCAAACCTACGCCCGGCAAATTCATGATGCGCATTCGCATGCCCAACGGCTTTGCGAAGAGCAACCAACTGCGCACCATCGCGCAGCTCTCGCGAGGCCTTGGCAACGGCGTCCTGGACATCACCACCCGGCAGCAGATTGAGCTGCGCGGTTTCACTCTCGACACTGTGCCGCAAATCTGGGAGAAGCTGCGCGGCGTGGACCTGCGCACGCTGCAGACCGGCATCGACAACGTTCGCAACATCAACGGCTGTGCCCTCGCCGGTTTGACGCCGCACGAATTGTTCGATGCTTCTCCTGTCGTCTACGAATTGGATCGCATTATCGTCGGCAGCAAGGGCAACCCGGAGTTCACCAACCTGCCCCGAAAATTCAACATCACCGTTACAGGTTGCACGGACAACTGCACGCATGCCGAATCGCAGGATATTGCCCTGGTTCCGGCCAAGAAGGCTGGCCGGCTTGGCTTCAACCTTTTAGTGGGCGGCAAGATGGGCTCAGGGGGATTCACGGTAGCTTCGCCGCTGAATGTCTTCGTTGAGATTTTCCAGGCAGCTGCAGTCGTCGTAGAGCTAGTCAAAATTTATCGCGATCATGGCCCACGCGAGGCCCGCTCCAAGTGCCGTTTTGCCTTTTTGATTGAGGAATGGGGCCTTCGCCGCTTGCGCGCCGAACTCGTCGCACGCTTCGGCCACGAACTCGCGTTCCAGGGCCGCGATATGCGCGGTTCCACGCATGCCGATCATCTTGGCGTGAGTTTACAAAAACATCCCGGACTTTCCGCCGTTGGGCTCTGCATTCCAACCGGTAGGGTCAACCCCGATCATCTCAACGAACTCGCGCGCTTGGCTGATACCTATGGCAACGGCGAGATTCGCCTCACGACGGGACAAAACGCCATCATTCCCAATGTCCCTGTAGAACGAGTGTCCGGCCTCCTCGGAGAACCTTTGCTCAAGCAACTCTCGCCGCGCCCCTCTCCGTTTATGCGCGGACTGGTCGCCTGCGTCGGCACCGATTACTGCAATCTCGCTCTCATTGAAACGAAGAGCCGTGCAATCGCTCTCTCCGAAGCGCTCCACAACAAGATGGGTTCCGGCGCGAATCCGCTCACGATTCACTGGTCTGGCTGCCCAGCCGGCTGTGGCAACCATCAAGCTGCCGATGTAGGTCTTCGTGGTTTCAAGACCAGAATTGACGGAAAGATTGTGGATGCCGTGGCGATCTATACGGGTGGACGGACCGGTCCCCATGCGGTCGCGGGCCGCGAGATTCTGGAAGCAGTGCCTTGCGATGAATCTTTACCGGATGTCGTGGCGGGCGTTATCCAGTCGTATCGCTTCGACGTGGAAGCCAGGGAGCACGCGGCCTTGAGCGATCCGCTTTTTACAGCAGCAGCAACCGCGGGATTGGCATCGTGGCGGTTCCAGCGCGCGTTGCCATCCGCCCCGATACCGGCTTGAACGGAGGCAACGGCTGCTTGCAAAAGGCTAAGGTGCGACGAAAGTCTTTGCTGGGAGGAGGAGCAATGACGGATTACGTGAATCCTAAAGAGCTACTACAGGAGACGGTACAATTGGCAAAGCGAAAATCCGATCTGTCCGCTCGGGACATGCTCATTCGCGGGATACTCGCCGGAGCATTTCTCGGCTACGCCACGTCGTTGGCAATTGTCGTGACTTCGCAAGGTCCCCCTCCGATCGTCGGCGCCATTCTATTCCCCGTTGGGTTTGTCATGCTTGCATTGCTCGGCCTCGAATTGGTCACCGGAAATTTCGCCTTGTTGCCCGCGGGCGTCATGGCCGGCACCGTCCGTATCACGAAGTTGCTTCGCAATTGGGGCTGGGTATATCTCGGCAACTTGATCGGCAGCGTGCTCTACGCCGGACTTTTTTATCTGGCGATCACCAACTGGCGCACGGGCAATGGCGGCGCGGTCGCCGACCTTCTGAAGCAAGCCGCGCAGAAAAAAACATTGGCCTATGCGGCGCTCGGCTACAGCGGCTGGGGCACTGCCATGGTGAAGGCCGTTCTCTGCAACTGGATGGTGACCATCGGGGCAGTGCTGGCCATGGTCTCGAAGTCTACCGTCGGAAAAATCGCTGCCATGTGGCTTCCCATCATGACTTTCTTCGCGCTCGGGTTCGAGCACTCTGTCGTCAACATGTACGTGATTCCCTCCGGCATGATGCTTGGCGCGCCCATCTCTTTAGGACAGGCGCTTCTCTGGAACTTGCTTCCCGTCACCCTCGGGAATTTCTTAGCAGGGACACTTTTGACGGGCATGGCCCTCCATGCGACTTACCCAGCTGTGATTGCGCCTGTCGTCAGCGTGGCAGACGCGCAAGCTCTCGCGCAAAACGAGCAACCAGCCGCATTCGCGGCCGCGGCAGGTGTCCAATAGAACCTGGTCAATTTAGCTGATTCTTGGTTTCCTGTTACTGCGCTGCGGCGCGGCGCATCCGCGTTTCACAGGTGCATACTTCGTTTTTCTATTCTGCCCGGAGGGCAGCCATTGGGTCCAGGCGCGAAGCGCGCCATGCTGGAATGAGACATGCTCCCGCAGCGACCGAAAGCAATATTGCCATAACGGACAAAAACACAGCTGGATCAAGCGGTTCTGTGCCGTACAGCATCGAACGAATGAGTCCCGCCGTTGCAACGCTGACAACTAAGCCGAGCGCGAGCCCGAGAAAAGCTGGGCGCAGCCCATCCAGTAGGACCAGGCTGAGCACTCTTTCACGCTGCGCCCCAAGCGCGATGCGGATGCCGATTTCCGCCGTGCGCTGCGCGACGATATAGGAAAGTACTCCGAACAAGCCAACTGCCGCCAACACCAGGGACAACACCGAGAACGCCAGCAGGAGCGTCGCGTCAAAACTGCTGTCCAGTGTGGATTTTCCAATGATCTGGTCCATGGTCAGAATGTCGGAGACAGCCAACTCCCGGTCAAGCTGCTGAACTACTTCCTGGATGGGCAAGGCGAGCAACGTCGCGTCACGGCTCGACCGTACCGCCAGCGTCGCATCAATGGGAACACCCTCGTAAATGTTTGCGTACAAGGGAAAGTACATGATGGGCCGGGCAGGTGCGGCGATATGGAAGCGCGTATCACCGACCACCGCGACAACTTTGTAGGACCGCCGGCCTAGCGAGAGCAAATGCTTGCCAATAGGATCTTCACCAGGGAAATATTGCTGCGCAAACGATTCGCTGATGACGACTTCGTTCGCTTTGTCGAAGCGCTGGCGGGCATCAAAAATCTGTCCGCTCAGCAAAGGAATCCCCAGCGCCCCAAAATAACCTGGATCAGCCCACCGAACGATCGCGTACTGGCTCTGCCCTTGCGGAAGCGGAGGATGCTCCGCGACCCAGAAACCGCTGTCCCCGCCGTAGCCCTGTCCGGGAACGAGTCTGACCAGTCCTGCTGCCTGGATCCCCGGCAAGGAGCGCACGCGCTCCAGCAGCGCTTCATAAAAAGCTACGCGCTCCGGTTCATGACTATACTTTGCTTCAGGCAGGCCAAGACGCATGGTGAGCACATTATTTAAGACACAGCCGAGCTCGGAGGCGCGTAGCCGCTGATAACTCTTCAGCAGCAGGCCAGCTCCGACAAGCAACACCACGGTAAGCCCCACTTCCAGCGAAAGCAGCCATTTGCGCAGGGTGACTCGCGCAGGCCCCGCGCTGTTTGATCGCGAGGCTTCCTGAAGCGAGGAAAGCATCTTGTCGCCTGTGGTGGAGACCGAGGAGATGAGTCCTGCGAAAGCCGCACAGAAAAAAATCAAACCCATGGTAAAAGCCACGACCACGCCGTCAATTTGAATCGCTTCGACTCGGCTTATGTCTTGTCGAGTGCTTACAAGCCACTGAATGACCGTGCGAGCCAACAACAGTCCGGCCAAACCGCCGGCGGCCGAAAGCAGGAAGCTCTCCGTCACATGCTCGCCAATCAGTCGCCAGCGGCTGCCGCCCAGCGCCGCACGAATGGCAAGTTCTCTGCGCCGGGCTGCTGCGCGAGCCACCAGGAGATTGGCAACGTTCAGGCATGCGATTAAAAGCACGCATCCTGTTGCGGCGAGCAAGACGTACAGTGGCGTCTTGATGTTTCCGACGATATCCTCGAGAAGCGGGCGCGTGTCTGCGCCCTTGGCGATGAAGGGATTATCAAGGTGCTCGTCGTGAAGCCGCCGGACGATGAGCGACATCTCCGCCCTCGCCTGCGTTTCGGTGACCCCCGGTTTGAGCCGTCCGACTGGCACAAAGTCATGGCTATCCAGAACTTCCATGTCCTTGGGAGATTCGTCGTGGTAAATCGGTACCCACAGTTGTACGCCCTGTTCTGGATAGGCAAACCAAGATGGCATAATGCCAATGACTGTATAGGGCCTCGCGTTCACACGTATCGTCTGGTTCAGGATCGAAGGGTCACCTCCGAAACGTCTCTTCCACAATCCCCAGCTCAAGATAGTTGTCGCATTTGCGGATGGCCTGTCATCCGCCGCGGTGAAGTTTCTTCCGAATGCGGGTTCGACCCCGAGTGTTGGCAACAAATCCCAGGAAAACTCGACGGCGCGCACTCTTTCGGGAAGCTGTCCGCCCGCTCCCGACAGGTTGTATTCTCCCGAAGTCGAAACGATCGCCATGTCCGAAAAACTATGGCTTTGCTTCTTCCACGCGGCGAATATGCCGGCGGCAACCTGGTTGTACGGATTCTTGTCGTCAGAGCTGTGCTCATACAGCCGTAGCAGCCGCGTCGGTTCCTTGAACGGCAGCGGCTTTAACAGTACTGATCGCACGACCGTGAAGAGGGCCACGTTCGCGCCGATACCGATGGCGATGACGAGGATCGAAATGAATGCAAAGCCTGGTGTTCTGGCCAGCGTGCGCATGCTGATTCGGATATTCTGTAGAGCTACTTCTATGCTGTTCCAGCTCCAGGCTTCCCGCGCTTGCTCTCCCAGTAGTGTCGGATTGCCAAACGCCCGCCGCGCCGCGTAACGGGCCTCTTCGGAACTCATTCCAGCAGCCATGTTTTCGGCGATTTGTTGTTCGAGGTGAAAGGCAAGCTCGGCATCGAGACGCCGCACCTCCCTTCGGCGATGGAGAAGCATTTCCAACCGCATGCGGATCTTTTCCAGCCAGCGCATCAGCCCTCCTTTTCCGGGTATGCTTTTTCAATCACCAGATTGATCGCTCCGGAAAGCCGGTTCCAGTTCGCAGTTTCCTGTTCTAGCTGTTTGCGCCCGGCCGCGGTCAGCGTGTAGAACTTTGCCTCCCGTCCCGTCTCGCTCTCCTCCCACTTCCCGCGGATCCATCCCTGTTGTTCCAAACGGTGCAGTGCCGGATAGAGCGATCCCTGCTGCACCTGCAGCACTTCGCCTGAAATTTGCTGGATGCGTTTGGCAATGGCCCAGCCGTGCTTTGCTTCGAGTGAAATTGTTTTGAGAATCAGGAGGTCAAGGGTTCCCTGAACTAGATCGCTTGGTTTTCCCATACCATGATTATCTACACTATGCATTGTAGATAGTCAAGGTGTCGCAGTATTTCTCTACGAGCTCTCTTCTGCTGGTTTGGCCCGCGCCATGTCGTTGGCTGGCGATATAGGGATGGCTTGCCCTGCTTGTCAGGATTTCTTCGCGCTGTGGAAGGACGCGGACTCTGACGTCCCCATTCTCATAAGAGACAAATCTGAATACGCAAGACTGCACTAACAGGGGTTGAATCTCGACCGTGAATTACTGAGAAGCCCCGCAGCGCACTTGCACTTCCGCCGCCAGATCGGCATCCATTAACGCCAAGCGCCCATGCAGCGCCGAACAAACTTGCTGCGATGTGATTCCTAAAGCGCCCCGCAAATCCGCGCCCGCGAGGTTCGCGCCATCCAGTTCCGCTTCGCGCAAAATTGCGCCCGTGAAAGAAGCTCCCCGCAAATCACCTTTTTTCAAATCGGTGTTGAGCAGGATTGTGCCTTTAAAAATCGCGCCAGTGGCATTCGCTTCCTCAAGCCTAGCGGAGGACAAATCCGCTTGGGTAAGATTTGCAAACGAGAGCACCGAGTGCTCAAGTCTTGTGTCTCGCATGTCGGTGCGCGAAAGGTCCGTTCGAAGCAATTGGGCGTTCCTCAAATTGACTGCGTAAAGCGACGCTCCAGAAATTTTCGCGTTCGAAAGCACCGCTCCTTCGAACGTGCCGTAAGAGAGGTCCACAAAGCGCATGTCAGCACCCGAAAAATTGGCGCCGGTGGCCTTGGCGGATACAAAAACGGCATGCGCCGCCTGAGCGCGGTCGAAAACGGCCGAGCGCAGCAGGGCTTCTCGCAAATTCGCTCCGCGCAGGTCGGCTTCAGAGAGATAAACACCATCCAGGTTCGCGCGCCAGAGTTTTGCGTTGATCAGAAAAGACCGGTACCCGCGGGCGAACCGCAAGTTCATTTGATTCAAGTGCGCGCCGGTAATGCCCTCCACGGTCTCGTCGGTCCACTCCGTGCCGCGCGGCGGAGGCGTCGAAAGAGTCGCTTCGGTCAAATCCGCGTACGGCCGGTAGCCCACGGACTGAAAGACCATGGACGCCCAGCGCCTCACATCCGCCGGGGACTCTCCCGCCGACGTGCCGTGGTCAAATGGCAATCCCCTGTTCACGCCGAGAGAGAAGACAAAAAGGATGAATCCGCATGCAAACGCCGCGCGCGTGGTTCCCAGGATCATTCGAATGATGTTTTTCGACTTCGGCAGCCGGATGTCACCTGGCCGCAGCACACGCGACACGACAAAGGGAACGCTGGTCGCTGTCGCCACGGACAGCGTTATCAAAAATACATGCAGAAGTGTTCCTCGAAAATCCTGCCGTGGCAGATACCGCAGCCAAAAGAAGAACATCGTCGCGGGCACAATCCAATAAGCCAACACTGTCGAGAGTACGGTTTCAAACATGGTCATTGCTGATTTTGTTTCGCCCTGCCAGCGGAAGTGCCGCCGCACCAGCCCCATCAGGTACCACGGTCCGTCCTTCTCCAGTGTCTGCCCATCTGGAAAAACGGCGGGGAGCGCGGCCATGCTTCCCCATAACCTTAATAGTAGAAAATGAAATCGCAGGGAGAGCGCCAGGAGAACAAGCGGGCCCCCGAGGTATAGCCCGGTCATGGGCAGCACGTTCCCTAGTCGCAACCAAGGCACCGCGGACGTATTGAGTAGCAGCCGCACGTCGGTCGTGAAGGCAATCAACGCGCAGCAGAGCACGCTCAGTCCGACCGTGAGGAAATAAAACCATCGTGCAACTTTCGTTGCATCGCGGATCGCTTTCGAACTGTCAACCGCCGAAATCGATTCGGGGAGCACGGCATCGAACAAATTTGTTCCGCCGAGCCGGCCGAACCATAGGCCTTCCGAACCGTAAAGGTTGGCGCCCATCAAATTTGCGCCCCGCAATTCCGTGCCCAGCAGATTCGAATTCTGCAGATTCGAACGGACCAGGCTGGCTCCTCTCAAATTGGCCATCGATAAATCCGCGCCCGCCAGGTTCGTTCGATGCAAATGGGCTCCTTGCAAATTAACTCCTGTGAGGTCGGCTTTGGCTAAATTTACTCCGCAAAGATCCGCCTTGATTCCGGATTCTCCGCCCGATTCCACCCAAATTTTGTGCTGATCCAAAATCTCGGCAAGATCAATGAGCGAGATTCCGATGGAATCTGTTTCGCTCGCAAGTTCCGTAGCGGCGGAACCTTCAGATGAGATTTCGCTCTTTAGTTCTTCAATTTCCTTGATTGCGTCTATCTGCAGACCCATTCGCACTCTTTCCCCCGGCTTTCTCTTTACAGTCTCAGTCATGCCTATTGCACCCCAGCAGTGGAAACTGACGCGATCACGCCTGCTCACTAAATCTGCAGGAATCGAATCCGTACGATTCGAATCTTCCGGCCTTGTTTGAAATCCACCCGCCACCGGCCGCGTTCCCGCTGGGCTGCCCTTCATCCTCTCCTACCAGCGCTGTGGAAATCGCCTGCCCGAAAGTACAGGCGGCGCATGGGTAACTGCTAGTTCCCTGCCCTGGTAATACGCGGCAAAAGCCGGGCTTCCTTTCCGTTATGCTGTAGAAGTCAGCTCTGAGAGCGCGCCATCAAGAAATTTTTGAGGGGCTGGGGGACGTACTGGTATCAGAGCTTTCGAACGCTATTTTGACTTAGATGCGCAAAACGGGTTTTCCGCTGCAGCTTCGCCCATCACCCGAGGTGCCCTGTTGGCCACGGATTCAATCGCCATAACTCAACCGAACTTGCCCGCGCCTAAATCAACAGTAGCCGGTGCAACGCGGACGATTATTCTGCTCGCGGTGATCGCCTCGTGGGGCGCCTGGGGTTACTTCGGCACCCAAGACCGTCCCATCGCGTCAAGCGTGCTCCACCCGCCTCAGGAAACGTGACCTCAACAAAACCCACATCGAGAAGTTGGGCAAAAGATTCCACGTTTCTCCAGCAGTGTTTTTCCCGCGCATCATAGATAGGTAGGGGAGTCCGCGCTCCATCAGCGGCTACTTGGCCAGCAGGCCTTGGTTGTGGTTGTAGCTGATTACGCGGGTGACCTTCCAGGCACCATCCTTGTTCTGCCACAGCGTTACAAACTTGGCGTCCCCCGCGGCATCCTCGGGGCGTCCGGGGTGGTGGAAGCGATGTGTCCCGATCTCTACCGCTCCATAGCCCTTCAGCGGGTACACCTCCAGTGTGTCCTTCAGCAGCGTCCGCTCCACCTTTCCGCAGATGTTCTGCTTAATGGCGGCGAGAAACGGTCCTTTCCCCACGGATAGCCCGGTCTGGTCGTGATAAAACTCCAGGTCATCCGACACCATCGCACCCAGGGTAGTCAGATCGCAGTGGTTGTAGGCATCGAAGAGCTTAGTATCCAGGGACTGTATGGTCATAAACAGAGGGTCGGGCTGCGCGACGGATTGCGCGTCTGCATGCACGCCTGAAAGAGCCAAAAGGACAAGCGGGAACAGGTGAAGCGATCTTCTCAAGTTCATCGAGACTCCTTCGCAAGATGCACGGCTACTGGTCTATACGGATCGCGGCCCGCAGTAGTTTCAGGAATAGTAACGCGCACCCTCAGGTGATCCCGATAAGACTCTCCCTGTCGGTGCGCGACTTTGGGAGAAAAAACAAAACCCCCAGGTAGAAAAGCGTTACCTGGGGCACCCGGCAAGAAAAAGTAAAGTCAAAACCCGCACCTGTGAACCGTAGGGTGCGGCACCCGGCGTGATTTGCCAGTTTCCGACTATAGATGTGTGTTGTAAGCTTGACTAGCCATGAGCAGACGAGTCGACGTGCCGCCGAAAAAACAATTTCGCCGCGTTGCAGCTTGGATTTATGCGGTTATAAATCCGATTATTGAGTCTCTTCACCGCGAGTTTTCCCTCTTGGATTCCGGAAATCTGACTTGGAGAGCATATTCGCGCCGCTGCGAGATGATCAAAGCTATTCAGGAATATGTGGACTCCACCCAGTGGCCTAACTACCAGGATTTCCTAGCTGAGCACCCTAAGTCTGTTTTCGTCCCAGGATTTAAGCAACACGACTCACATCTGGACGCGCTGAACAATGCTGCACAAGTACTTTATGATCGACTACTTTCTTGGCCAGATTTCTCGAGTTCAGTCCACTCAGCGCTCATAACCTACGAAAATCAAAGAGCATCGCTGGGACCGCGAGCCCAATCGTTAATCGATACTGAAAAGGAAGTTCGCGAAGAGGTTGGGCAACATCTGATCAATAATAGTCAGGTCTTGCCCTCGCATTATGTAATCTCTCAATTCTGGAATTCCGTGGGGATGAATCTCCTTGCCTTCAGGAACCGCCCAGAATTCCAGCCTCTCCATCGCGGCAAAGACAGTCTCATCGGAAACTCCGCAAAACTCACACAGGCCTTGGAGAGCTATAGACTCTCACTGTCGCGCGACTATGATGTCCCTGCTGCCCCTGTTCCCGGTCTCTCTTTTGAAGAGTAAATGTCGCCTAGCCCTGCGCTCCCCGAATCCCGCGTTCTTATATTTGACACCGGACCGTTGTGGGAACTCGTGCTTTATTCCGTCGTGCACAGTCTGCGATACGCTAGCCTGAAGGGTGAATTACGACACCTACAGAATGGCTCCTCCTACGAGCGAGTGTCAGAGTTCATCGCCAACTTTGCGAGAAAAACAACGACACCACATGTAGTCGCTGAGATCAGCTCTTGGATCATCCGAACCGAACGAAAGGGTCAATCTGCCATTTGGGGACTTGTCTACAGGGAATTCTCATACATGGGTATGGAGGAGGGCATCCTGAAACTTCTAGAGATGCCTCAAGAAGTTGTTGCAGACTTCGGCGCCGTAGACGCAAGCGTCTTGGAGCTAGGCTTAAACCTTCGCCTCACAAAGCCGCTTGTTCTGTCTATCGATTCTGACTTGATAGCGGAATGTAAACGCTCTGGTGTAAACGCTGCTCACCTGTGGGAAGTGATCGCAGGGGGAATCTAGTGAAGTGATCTGAGCGCCCGGCCGACTGCTGAATAGCAGTGTAAACTGTCGTCACTATGCCACTACCGACAACAGGGGAAATTATCCTCAAGTATCTGATAACGATTCTCCACTATTGGTGGGCACTGCTCCCGGGCCTCGTTATGCCTTTGCGTAACATCTATAAGTGGCTCCATCCAAAACACAGAGAGTTGGAGATTCCTCATTGGGTCCGCATCGGTTCAGTACTGGCCGCGCTTTTTTTTTTTTGGCCCAATTCCTCGCTTATCAGAACTCAGCGCGAAACCTGGCCATCGTTACAGAGGAGAAAAGGCAATTCAGCATTGCGCTCAACACGCAAAGCGCGCAACTCCAGGACGCTAAACACGACATTGATGTTCTGAAAACGAAAAAGCCACAGCCGGGAGTGGAACTCAAGAATTCTCTTCGGAAGCGAGTGGTGCGCCTCACAGATGATTTGGAACTTCTCGTAAGGGAGCAGAATGCGACTCTGCCTACCTTAGAACAAGTCCAGACAATGACGCCTGAACAAAAAAATGCCTCTAACAAAGCATTTGACGAGGCAACCAAGAAGATGACAGCGATTTACCTCGATAGATTCAGATCTAGAACAGTCGGCATCATCGCAGAGCTAAAGGCAAAGGGGCTAATGACTGAATATTGGGACGGGCCGTTGGAGAAGGGAGCAGAGTTTCGGATGCCCATCGGAGAAGAAATCCGTAGGCTGCGCGAGTTGGCCTATCATCTCGATAGTCAAGACAGAGTCGTGACAATCACAGGGAACTAAGTGAGTAGCGCACGGGTTATGAGGAAGTGGCGAGTGGCCAGTGGCGAGCAATGGCAATCCTCAGGAAGAAGGCGGCAAGAGGACCTTACGCTGGCGCTTCCTGCTCAGATCTTTCAGAACTTTGTTGGCCGCGCGGTCCCAGTTCGCCGAGAAAGAGCTGTGCGAGTAAGACACCACGGGGGTTTCCGCGTCGTTCACTTCGTAGACGTAGATCTCCAGCTTGGTTTGAAGCGGGCGGTGATACTTGCGTGGTGGACTCGGATACGCATCGGGGTCGACGAATTCCGTGACCTTGCATTCCATGCGGTAGTTATAGCCGGAGTCGGCGGCTTCAATAGCGAGATTATAGGCGAGGCTGTTTTGCTGCAGCTTCTTCAGCAGCATTTCCACATCTTTTGCAACGCCTTCGATTCGGACGCGAATGGTGTCCACAGGCTTGCTTTGCGCGTAGGCAGAACCAGCGGCAAAGATCACAGGCAGCAAAAAGCAGCAACGGTGCGACCATTTCATAGCGCGAATCCTTTCGGGGTCATTTTCCAAACCACATTTTGCCTCCCCTGCTGCTAGGGGCCTAGCGAAAAGGTCCACCAGGGAGACGCCAAAGGCCGTCGAAGCGTGCCGGACTTCCGTTTTTTCAGGCTCGACTATTTGTTTCGCTATCGGGAATCCGCAGGCTATCATGGATACGTTTGCGAATACGCGTAATGGCCCTTGAATAGTTCTTGGGGGGAGGCCAACGATGCCTTTGGAAATAACGCAGCGTGAGATGAATGGAATCTACCTTCTGGCGCTCAAAGGGCGTCTGGTGCTCGGAGAAGAGAGCATTGGGTTGCTTACCGTGATCGACAATCTGCTGGAATCCGGCGCCACGCGGATGGTCGTTAATCTGGAGCAAGTCCATTATGTTGACAGCGCGGGCCTCGGCGCACTCATCGAAATGCATCGGAAGACAAAAGCCAAAGGCGGAAGCCTGAAGCTTTGTCATCTGGGCCCAAACTTGAGGCAAGCGTTGGAAATGGCCCGGCTGCTGCCCATATTTGAAACGTGTCCGAGCGAAACCGCGGCGGTTGCAAGTTTCTGAGGACGGGGGACAGTTTTTGAATTGGGTGGCACCCGCAAACCCACGAAAGGAACGTCAACCCCAAGACCCAGGTTCCAACAACGAACCTGGGGCACCCGCAAAAGGCGGCTGAGAAAAACCGTCCGAACGTCTGAATATTGAAATGTCTAAACGTCGGGACTGTTAGGTGCCGCGCCTCCGGCGCTCGCGATTCTTTTTTGCTATCTTTCCCAGCCCTTACGGGCTGGGCTAAAGTTTGACGCGCCTACGGCGCTTAGTCAGCTCTTCAAATGCGAATCAGTTCGCAATCATGCCGAGCGTGGCCAGCCAGGTCTCCACCAACTGAGGCCATGCGGTTATCGGAAACTTTGTGCGCCGCAGCCCAAACGCATGCCCGCCCTGCGCATACAAATGCATCTCCACGGGAACGCCTGCCTTCTTCAGCGCAATGTAGTAGGCCAGCGAGTCGTAAACGCTGTCCACGTGGTCATCCTCAGCCTGCAGCAAAAACGTAGGCGGCGTCTGGCTGGTAACAGGAACATCGGGATTCAGGCTGAGATCTTTATCGGCATTTGCCGAATGACGGACCACATACTTTTTGGCGCCCTGCCTAGCATCCCATTCCGCCGCGGCAACCGACAGATGCCCCGGATAAATAGCCACGGCAAAGTCCGGGCGGGAGCTTTCTTTGTCGGCGGCATCGACGGGCGAATACAAACGCTTCGCGAAATACGTGCTGATCGCTGCCGACAAATGCCCGCCGGCTGAAAATCCGAGCACGCCAATCTTATGCGGATCGATATGCCACTCCGCGGCATGAAAGCGCACCAGCCCCAGCGTCCTCTGCGCATCTTCCAACGCCATCGGCGATTCGGGATATGGCCCTGATTTCGGATACGGCGCCGATTTTGGATAATATTCCTTACCCGGCACGCGATACTTCAGCAGTACACAGGTGATTCCCTTGGACACGAGCCAGTCGCAGACCTCCGTGCCTTCCAGGTCGATGGCGAGATCCTCATAGCCCCCGCCAGGAAACACCACCACCGCAGCTCCCGTATTCTTTGCACTTGGCGAATAGACGGTCATCGTGGGCCGCGAGACGTGGTACACGGTAAACCCACCGGGCGGCCCACTAGGGCCTGTCGGCCACCAGTGACTCTCCTCCGGCCCCGCGACGGGCTGCTGATCAGGCACAGCTCCTGGCCATATCGGCACTTCCATATGACCGGGCGATGGCTGCCAGCCAGTCGTCTGCGCGCTCAGACCGCCAAACGCAAACACAACACAGAGAGCAAAGAGCAAAGGCTTCATGACAATCCTCACAGCTTAATATAACCCGTCCAATGTAAATGACCTTTGCCGGATTGGCGCGAAAGGAACGTCAACCCCAAGCAAGATGCCACCCTGAAGGGTGGCGCTACGCTCCAAACTGGGGAACTAATTTTGTTCTTGACAAGGCGGTTACTGCTCTGGTAGGATTCGCATGTAAAGAAGTGCGTCCCGGTTACGACCGGGACTTTTTGTTTTTGGGGCGGGATTATCCCCGAATTCCGGGAACGTCAACCCCAAGACCCAGGTTCCAACAACGAACCTGGGGCACCCTCCGCTTCTCTATATTCTCCCGAGGATTGCAGTGATATTCCTTCCGCGATCCTCATGCTCGCAAACATAAATCTTCCAAGCTCAGGCCCCGGGCGAGGCAAGCCCCGCCCCTACTTGGGACGCGCCGAAGCGCGCCCCTACAACGGACACTGAAAATGAAAAACAAGAAGATCAATGCGGTACAGGTGTGGAAACAGATGGAAGACTTGGTGGTGCCGGGGCTGCGGCTCTCGGTGATCGAGCGCGCGGTGTATTCGCATTTGCTGCGGCACAGCCGGCTGGAAGGAAGGGTGGAGCTTCGCTTTTCCATACTGTGGCTGGCTCGCGGCGCATGCCTTTCCACGAGTAGCGTGCGCCAGTCGGTGCGGAGCCTGGTTGCCAAAGGGGCGATGCGGCTGGCGGAACGGAGCAGGGCGGGTCACGTGGTCAAAGTGCGCCTGCCGGAGGAGATTCGGTCGGTGCGCGCGGGGAAGAACGCAGCGCGCGCCGACAATCGTCTGTCGGGCGTGGGGCGTGTGCGTGGCGCGAGCGACATCGAGAAGACGGACTTTCTGGAAAGCCGGGCGATGCGCGAGGCGATCCATGCACGCGAGGGCGGGTACTGCTTCTACTGCTTGCACCGAGTGACGCCGATGGTGCGGGGCGTCGATCATGTGGTGCCGCTTGCGCGGGGAGGGGGGAATGGCTACCGCAACCTGGTGTCTTCGTGCGGGGAATGTAACTCGCAGAAGGGGGAGCGGCGGGCGGAGGATTTTTTGCGCTGGCTGTGGCGCGAGGGGCGCCTGAGCGCAGACGAACTCAGCGGACGCTTCGCGGCGCTGGCGAAGCTCGCAGCAGGAAGGCTTCGTCCTCCTTTGGAAAATGGAAATTAAAAATTGGAAAAGGGAGAAGAGAGAGACGTTGCCACAGAGGTCAACAGTTGAAAGTTGAAAAGTAAAGGCGCCTGAAGAACCTCGGGAGGCCAGCGGCTAGCTAGAAAATAGAGGACTTTTTTCGACAGGCTGGTGAGCGAGAAAAAAAGCGCCGGGGCAGCTTCGCTGAGGGGCCAAGGCACCCCGGCTTTATCCTGCCCGCCTCCGCAGTGAGCGAGCAAGGAACTCGTCGAGAAACTTTTGCGCCGCAAGAGAAAAAACCCGGTAAAAATCTTTCCTACTGCAAATTCCTAAGAACGGCTAAACGTCCTTCCCGGCGCAAGGGCAGAAAATCATTCAAGAATTCTTGTTTCCGCAAAGCGACGCCAATGTGTTGCAAGTTCAGCCTGCGGATTTTTGCCGCCGCATTGGATCGGGCGGCTTTGAACCAGGAAGCGGGGACTTACCTTCCCGAAGCTCTTTACTTTTCTTCGTCGCCGCGAAGGAATTCGTAGCGCTCGATAGCGGCTACCACACCGATGGCGCCTTCATCGCGGGGCTCGGTGCGCTGCACGCGGCCAAGGCAACGGACGCGTACCGGACCGGCCAAAGTAATCTCGTTGGGCAGGGTCAGAAGAATCTCGACGGGCGAGCCTTCCCTAACATCCTTGGAAAGAAAGAAGTAGACACCGCGGGAGCTGACGTCCCGGGACTCGGTGCTGGTCTCACCAACCGCGGCTCCTGTAGTCCAACGGACAGTGAGCGGCAGCCGCATGGAAAAGCGCTGGGTAGTGCGGCGTTCGGAACCAGTCAAAGCGGTCCTCCTCAGTGAAGAACGAGTGTATCTGGGTAGGGTCTAGTGAACAATAGGACTGCGGATACAAAAACGATTCAACCTTGAGAAGTACGGAAGTACTAGGACGGAGCCGGAAATTAGGACTGATGGATACACGCAACTCATCAATTCGCTGGGTGCGGCAGGGATGTTTACGGTTAGGGAGTTCCCCTCCCCGCGTTTTTTGTAAGTGTTACATCTAAAGAGCTTAGCTATTGTCTCTAGGCTGCTATTGGACAACCAGAGTCAGCGTGGTGGTATGCGTCAGCGTACCGGAAGTAGCGGTCACCGTAATAGTGTAGGTGCCCGCCGGCGTGCCCGTGGGTGGTGGCGGAGGCGGTGGGGGTGGCGTGTAACTACTGCCGCCGCCGCAACCAATCGTTTGCAAAATCAGGAAAAGAACGAGCCCGGCCAATGGGAGCGCTCCGGCAAAGGGCTGGCGACGAGTCCGAGTTAGGCTCAGGAGAAGAACGCTTAATAAGATAGCGAGGAGAAGAACTGGGAGAAATTGTGGCCAGGAAATGAAGCGCACACGGGGCCCGGAGGGAGGCACGAGTCCATGGGCCTGGGTGGTCACTACTACGGAGGCTATGTTCACTCCGCTTGACGTTGTGACAGAATTTGGGTTCACAGTACATTTCGTGAGGTTAGCCGGGACGGTACACGAGAGGTTTACCATCGAAGAGAAGCCAAAGAATGGCGTAACTGCGATGTCGTTAATGTATTGGGCGGTTCCTCCCGCAACTACAGTTTGCGACGTAATTCCGCGGTTCGCTACAGAGAAATCTGCCACCAGATTCAGAGCCACGGTTGTCGAGTTCGATGCTGTGTAGTTCGTATCTCCGGCGTAGCTCGCGGTAACGCTGTACTGCCCTGGGGACAATTGGGTACCATCAAACGTCGCAGTTGCCTGCGTGGTCCCGCCGGACATGATCGCGTTGGCCAAGTAGGCAGTGCCCAGAACGGTGCTGCCGTTATTAAACGTAACCAACCCAGTCGGTGCGGAGCCCACTCCCGATGCACTGACAGTCGCGGTGAGCCGCAGCGATTGCGCGCTCTGTTGGGACGTGAGCGCTGTGCTTGTTGCGACATGTGAGATTGTGAAGTTGATGGGAGTCAAATTCGAGCTAGTATTGAAGCTGTTGTCTCCGTAGTATGCCGCCGTGATGGCATGGGATCCCGCCGCGATCTGCGTGAGCGGAGGTGTGAGAGCGTTGCCGTTCTTATCCAGGTAAGCACTTCCGGCGCCAGCCCCGCCGTTGTCATAGAAATTCACGTACGCAGTCGGGACGCCGTAGCCTGACTGCCAGCTGACATGCGCTTGATAGTAGACAGGACTTCCGTATGGTCCGCTGGTGAATGGCACGAAGTTTCCATTCGCGTCGGTGGTCAACACGGAGAAAGTAATGGTGGTGTTTTCCGGGTGAATAGTCACTTGCACGGGAGGAGTAGAATCGCTCCCCGCGTAGGTTCCATCACCTGCATAGTGTGCATTCACCTGGTATGTTCCGCCCGGCAGGAGGTGCGTAACTCCAGTAAATGATCCCGTGGAATCCAACGTGAAGGTGTCCGCGGTATTATCGCCCACAAAGTTTCCATTTGGATAGCCGTTCTGGAGCAGCCAAACCGCTCCACTCGGTTTGCCCGTGCCGCTATTCGGTGTGACGTTTACGGTTACGTTCAGTGGATCACCGTGTGTCGCCGTGGTGGGACTGAGTATAAAAGCCGTCGTTGTGGGACTGAACGTGACCGTGTTCCATTGATTGATCAAAGTGGTGACGTTCACCGAACCCAGTCCCGTAGCCTGATCGTAACCTCTTCCAGCTTGATATTTGGCGCTGGAAGTTCCGTACCCGGATTCGCCGGGAACAGCGTTGTTCCCCACAGTCACATCATTGAAGACGCAAGTGCTCGCCGGCAACGGCGTTGTGCTGGATGCATTACATTGCGAAAGATTCTCGGTGGCCGCGAGCCGATACAATACATAGTTCGGCTGCCCAAGGCGCACATGTGTCTTCTGTCCTACGAGGGCCATAATTCCGGCAAACGCGGGCGCGGACGCGGACGTTCCGCTTACTCCTGCGAAGCTGATCTGTCCCTGCGCGTTCGGAACACAAGAGCCCCGAATGCACAGCAGGTAGGGATCATGGCCTGCGGCAGTCAGCGATACGTCGGGAAGATCGCGTGCATTGTCTGCAGGGATGCCAGGAACGCCGGTCTGCCAGGAAGGTTTGGCGAAGAACGTGCTAGCTCCACCGCCGCCCGCCCAAATGTTAGGTTTGTTACATCCTGATTGACTAGACGCACAGCTCTCGTTCCACACATTCTCTGGAATGTAGGAGAGCGCAGACCCGAGTGTTCCTTGGGCATTGGAGGAGCTCCAATACGTGCTGTCGTGCCCATTTTCGTTGAACATAGTTCCGCCGACGGCGACGGTATAAGGGGTCGAAGCCAGCATGTTGACGGATGGGGGACGAGTCGCCTGGGTCTCCGTGTGCGGGTTGTCGCACCCGGCAGAACCAGAGTCTCCTGCGGCTACCACGTAAGTGATTCCTTGGGCGGCCGCCTGTTGCGCCAGGCTAGCTATTCCCGCTGCCTGGGTGCTTGTGAAATTCGCTTCGCAGTCTCCGAAGCTTTCGCTCATGACGTCCGCAAGGTTGTTGTCAATAATGTATAGCTCCGACAGATCGATGCCATCTGTTGTGGCCGTCGATTTGGAAACAACAAGTGCCAGCCAAGCCGTCGGGGCCACGGCGCCCGCCCAGGTCGTATCGAGAACCGCCTCCGTCTCTTCTCCCCCTCCAAGGTCTCCTGGATCTGGACCGTTCACGATGACCTGCGCTGACTGCGCTTGGTCAAACGTCCAGTAGTGGAAGTACGTGACGTCCTGAAGATTGATATTCGAGCGTCCGACAATGGCGATTTTCGCGCCGGTAAAGATCTGAAGGGGATTGAAGTTGTAAATCGTGTAGTAATCGGCAGGCACTAGCGCATGCAGTCCGGTGCTGGAAGTGAACTGCGGGAGAGCCCCGGGCTTAACGTTCGCCGTGATCTGCTCTTCCACCACATGCACCTGGGGCCGTTTGTAGAAGCTGTGGAGCGTGAATACGCCCTGGACAGCGGGCGACAGCGCGGCAGGAATTTTGGGATCGGTTGCGTTAGCCCAATGCTCCCCATTCACCGCGAATCTCCGGATCGTGGTTCCAAACGCTTCTTGCACCTGCGCAGCTGTCCCGAAAAACTCGATCACTGTGCGTCCGCGGGAGACTTCCGAGACGCGAAAGCCATGTGACTTCAGCCAGATCACGACAGTCTGAATGTCAGCGTCCGCCAATCCGAACTGCCGACCGAATTGCTCAGGTGTCAGCCACTTGCGGTACTGAGGAGAGGACCGATCTTGCTGGTCGTCGAGTAGCTTTTTCAATGCGTCTTCTTGCTCCGGGCTGCGCTTGAGAACAAGCAGCATGCGGTCGAGCCGCAAGTCCAACGGCGCAGGTCCTTGGTCGAACTCCGGGCGGGCGAGGGGGTGGACATTGCCCTTCAAAACGACGAGGTTATTCTCATCCACGGCTTGGGTGACGCGCGCCGGAATGGCTGGTGCGTCGCCGGATGAGGGCTTTGGTGTGTCTTGGGCACGGCCAGCAGCGCCAAAAAGAACGAGAGGAACTAGAATGAAGGCGCAGAGACGAAAATAGAGTATTTGCGATCGCATAATCCACCCACGCAGAAGATTCGGATCGAGCACTACAGCGGGCCTTCGGCCAGGTGGCGGAAATCTGCGGTGAGAGCAACGCAACTTCAGCGGAATTTCCGGGGCACCGGGGACACTGGCCGATGGCCTGGCAATCACTAATTCGGCGGGAGCATAGCACTTTTACTGGTAACTCTAAAGCCAATAATCTGGGGAAAAGACGGGCCTGGGCACGGCGGGGAATGGAAGGGCTAGTACGTCTGTGAGAAGAAGAACGCGCCGTAATGAGGATGCACTACGACTGATCTACGAGCCTGTGATAAATGACGTCCCCGCAGGTGCCCCGAGTTGACACAATCATAGGCAGGCGTAACTGACTGTGCGAAGAAGAAAGAAGGGCGCAATGTATTGCGCCCCTACAAGGGAAAGTACTGCGACTGATCAATCAGGCGATGGTCAGTAGAGGGCCGAGCGGTCGGCCCTGGCATAATCCGCTCGTTCCGATAAGACTCGGGGTGCGATCAAGATTGGTCTATCAAGCGATGGTGAATGGCGTATAGGGCCAATTCGAGGCGGTCGGAGACGCCGAGTTTATCGAAGATGTTGTGCAGATGGTTCTTGACGGTTTGCTCGGAGATGAAAAGTTTTTCACCGATTTCCTTGTTGCGGAAGCCTTGCGCGACGAGCTGAACAATTTCTTTTTCGCGGTCGCTGAGCAAAGGCTTCTCGCGGCGCGGCCCGGATTCGCTGGACTTCGAGAACGCCTTCATGACTTCGGCGGTCATGCGATTGTCGAGCCAAATTTCGCCGGCATGCACGCGATGAATACTTTTCACCAGAAGATCGGTGGCGGACTGCTTCAGGACGACACCGCGTGCGCCAAGCCGCATGGCGCGAACCACGTCGCGATCGTCTTCGGCGGCGGTCAATACGACAACGCGCGTCGGCAGGGTATCGAAATTGACTTCCTCGAGGACAGCGAGGCCGTCTTTATCGGGCATGCGCAAATCGAGCAAAAGAATATCGGGCTTGAGCTTGGCGAGGAGCTTGATGCACTCGGCGCCGTTCTGGGCTTCGCCGACGATAGTGATGTCCTCGTCGGAATCGAGAAGCTTCCTCAGGCCATCGCGAAAGATCGCGTGGTCATCGGCTAGTAGTACCCGTATCTGTGGTTTCGTTGTCTTTGCCATATTATGCCAGGGTTTGTAAGACAAACCCTGAAACCCAATTCATGTCAGGGTTTGTAAGACAAACCCTGAAACCCGTCAACCGAGCGGTACTTCGATAGTTAAACGCGCTCCATGCCCCGGGTTTGACTCGACGGTCAAAACCCCACCCACGGTGCGCGCGCGCTCCTTAATGGAAATGGGACCCAAGCGCAGCCGATCCAGCTCGTCGCCGGAAAACCGGCCCGCGAAGCTAAACCCCTCGCCATTGTCGTCTACTACGAGTACTAGGCGGCTGTCATCCTGCGACAGTTTTACCACGACATGGGAAGCCTTGGCATGCTTTTTTATGTTGTTTAGTGCTTCTCGGTAAATCTGGAAAACCTCGCGGCAGACGCGGTCGGGAGCGCGCAACTGGGCCGAATCAATGAGCAAATCCAGTGCGACCGTGGATTCGTTGCGGTAGCGCTCGGCAAATCCGCGCATCAAATCGACCAAATCGGCGCTCTGCACGCGCAGCGGACGAAGGTCGGTGACGATCTGGCGCAGCTCCGCGCCCTCATTCTTGACGGTCTGCTGGAGGCTGGCGAGGCCGCTGACGGCTTGGTCTGGCGCGGCGGGTACCCGGCGCCGCAGCACGTCCAACTGAATTTCTACGCTGAGGAGGGTCTGAAGAATCCCGTCGTGCAGGTCGCGTGCGATGCGGCTGCGCTCGGCTTCGATGGCGCGGGCGCGCAGGTGTCTTAATAGAAAGATGTTTTCGAGAGTGGGTGAGATGTGCTCAGCGATGCTTTCAAGCCAGACTAAGTCCTGTTTTTGGAATGGCTTACGGCCGTTGAGCAGAAAAATCCGGCCGCTCGCCTCTTCTTCCTGATCGAAGGCCACGGTTAGAAAAGACCGGACGTTGAGTTCCTGCTGCGCCGGCCCGGGCAATCGCGGCAAATTCTTGATAACCCTGCCGTTGCGCCGGTCCCAGCCGAATCCGGAGCCCGCTCCGTTGAGC
>Ga0209648_10000203_pt1 | contig 44153 bp, 51 predicted proteins | sample GraSoi2013_115cm_FD_185830 | JGI IMG/M metagenome (GOLD analysis project Ga0209648, IMG submission 185830) | Grasslands soil microbial communities from the Angelo Coastal Reserve, California, USA - Sample 9_17_2013_115cm (SPAdes) (version 2) | ecosystem: Environmental > Terrestrial > Soil >... | reverse complement strand
AAAAATGAAAAATATCCCGACAAGGGCAAAACCCACCATCTTTACTTCATATCTGGTAATCATATCTGGCGCGCCCGGAGAGACTCGAACTCCCGACCCTCTGGTTCGAAGCCAGATGCTCTATCCAACTGAGCTACGGGCGCGTCGGAATAAGGATAGCGTAATTAAGCACTTGCAGCCAATTCTAAAACGGACGCGAACTTGGTTTTCCGTCCATTCCGTCCAATAACGGTGATTTTGGATGGAAGTTCGAACCCCAAGCCAGCTTTTTCTGCCACTTCTTTGCGGAACGTCACATCACGACGCACCCTGTCATACAGATCAGACATCCCTTGGCCAGCATGACCAAGCCAGAACTGTATGACTCCGGGAGGGGTCGATGTGTGGTTACGCAGGTATGTGTCGCGGAATCGTCGGAACGCATGACTGCCCGCCTTGGTAAGCCCAAGTTCGGCATCCTTCCATTTGATTTCCTTGAGAATTGGATGGAGGCCGCGTCGAAGAACGTTCGATTGCCTGAGTTGCTTGCCCGTTTTTGAACGAAAGAGCAGGCCGCACTCCCTGACATCGATATATTCCTTGAGCAACGCCGCGACAGTCGGATGAAGGTCTATCTCACGTTTCCCGTTCGTGGTCTTGAGGTAGTCGTGGATTTGGCCATTCCATGCCTTCTGCCGGATTTTGATGGTCAAGCAATCCGGGGAAACATCCTTGATGTCGATCCCCAGCGCTTCACCAATTCGCAATCCCGTAGCCGCGCAAAGAATGAACAGCATCCGATAGTGGCCAGTGGCGATCCTAACAATCTCGGTAACTACGTCACCCATGAAGGCGGGCTTCTTTTGTTTTTCCTTGTCCACTATCGGCATGTCAATAAAATTGGCGTTCCACTTCCGTGGATATAGCTCCTCGCCTTGTTCGTTGACCGCCGATGCGACAACCGCCTTCACAACCTGTGTGTAGTTCCCGATGGATTTGGGTGACAGCTTCCCCTTCATCTTTGCCACAAGTTCCTTCATGGCAAGGTTATTGATGGAATCGAGGGGCATGTCACCTATATTCGGATTGATCCACTTTTCTAAAGCGCACTCCCATGTTTCGGATGTCGCTGGAGCAATCGGTTTCCGTGTGCGGGTCTTCGATGACTCCAGCCAAACCTTCGCCTGCTCACGGAAGGTGACGCCGTGGTTGGATTGCACGACTTTTTCGAAGTGCTCCACAGTATCAACTCCGCTCACCGCGATGATCTCCTTCGCCTTGCGTTCCCGTTCGGATGCAGACAGTTTGCCGGGACCGGAAACCGGACAGATACGCTCATAAACGCGCTGTCTTTTTTCTTGGCCCACGACATCCTTCCAAAACCGAACGACGTACCAATTGCCGTCTTGCTGAATTGAACCACTTTGACCAGATCGTCTTGACAAGGACTTTCCTCTTTTCCGTGTCCGCGTTCTGGTATCGCTGGCGCGATTGTCCCCTGGAGATGGGCCATCAGGCAATGGGACGGTGGTAGCAGTACTCGGTTCGGGAAAATTCTGACGTTCTGACACACGCAACCCGAGGAATTGGTTGCGCTTGGATCATGCGTGCGCTGCGGTGGAACCGCTTCCGGGGTTTCCGGCTGCAAGGCTCTTCAGTTTGGCCAATCTCACCCGGTCCTTCGCACTTTCAGAGCCTTGCTAGTGCGCCGCGTGAGCCGCCTGATTTGATTTTTACAAAAACTACAATATCACAAAAAGCCGCCAAAATCAAGGGTTTTCTGCACCTAAGCGCCCTCCTTGTGAACGGTGAACAGATTTTCCTTTTGTTCACTCACTGGCCGAAGCTGCAAATTCCCGCAAATATATTTTTTACCTACCCCATTGGACGGTTGCTTTTCCCCCAACATTGTGGGCGCGTCCACTGAAACGAACTCAAATTCACTCAAACACACTCAAATGCAAGTATGGCTGACGGGATAGGAATATGTTTATCGCGGTACTGTACTTCCGGTCAAATTGACGGCAACCTTCCAGCAGTTTATTGTGTCTGCGAAACAACTGATGTGCCGCTGACCTGCTTCGTTCGTACCCTACCGGAAGAAGCCACTAACGGAGTAAATAAAAAATCGCTGGACCTTTAGTGGGTCGTGGTGTGCCGGGCGTGGAAAATTTGAAGAAGAGGTTGTGACGAATGACTTTGAATATCAAAGACGTAGAAATTGCTGGTCTCCCTGCTGTGCAGGTCCGAAATATGCTTCGGAGGGCCGATCATAGATTTACCAGAACCTTGGTGGAGGACCATTTCGAAGTTTCCGCTTCTAGGGCAAACAAGATCATACAGGCGCTCTCCACAGACGGCTATATCGAGTCTGCAGCAGGCTGTTACGAGCTGACAATCAAAGGCGAAAAACTTACACAGGCTTCGGCGATGGGCAAGATTCCCCGTGAACGTGCCGAGCGCATTGTCGCGGGTCTGGCAAAGAGAGTGGACGAAGTAAACGGGAATCCAGATTACGTCTATGGCATCTCCGCCGCCGTGGTGTTCGGTAGCTACGTCCGGCGTGAATCCTTCCTTGGCGACGTTGATATTGCGGTGCGATTGGAGCGGAGAGCCAAGGATCAAAACGAGCATGAGCGCTGCGAGAAGGCACGTATTGCGCTTGCTCACGAAAACGGCAGGCGCTTCCAGAATTTCGTCGTACAACTCTTCTGGCCAGAGGAAGAAGTCCTGCTCTATTTGAAAGCGCGAACACGCGGACTGAACCTTCACTCCTTTGACGAATTCATCTGCATGAAAAAGGATAAGACATTCGCCTATGAAGTGCTGCGCGGAAACCTAGCCACGATTGCCGAGGCCGCTTGAACCACCAGAAAAGAAAACGTGAAACGAAGGCGCGGCAAGAGCGTGGCTGGCGGCAAGTCGCAAGGATCGTGGGCGCGGGGCTGTTCGATCTCCCTGAATTCTTTCGCAACGGTTTGTATCGCTTGTCCCGCAGCCTCCCCGATGCCGAAATCCTCCGGGCCTATGAGCGGTGCCAAGCGTGGGCTGCGAGGGCAAAGGATGGAATTGGTCAGTGTGAATGTGGCTGCGAAACGAAGCGCCCCGTGAATGCCGTAAACCTTCAGGGACAGTCAGTCTGGCACTTGGACCACGACCCGCACCGAAAAACATTCCGTGGAGTGCTTTTCGAACGGTGCAATCGTGAGCTTGGCGACGGAGATCGCGCACGCAAATTTGCGCATGCCAGCTACACCTTGGCGCATGAAGCACGCTTGCCGGAAGAGACCGCGCTGGTTCGGGATCGGGATGAGTTTCAAGCAACAGGAGCAGTTGATTAAAAGGCGGCAAGACCGCAAGGAGAAATATGAAGAAAAAGGCAACTACATGGAGGCAGCATCAGAAGGAAAGGCAAAAAAAAGCAGCATGCAGCGAGGACGTGGGCGCGGAAGAGGCGATTGATTACCTAGAGCACCTACGCGCCGAGCACGGATGCGAAGCTACACTTACTGCCATAAGCACAGGTACGCAGTTGATTTCCGCAGTGCATACGGTCGCACATGGACAAGAGCAGCCGCCGAACTACACAGAGCAGATAAACTTGACAGAAAATTTGTTGAAGGTAGCAGAGGCAACTTCCCTCCATCCGGCATGGCAGTTTATCGCCCTATTCGATGCTGCGCTAGAGTTCACTTCCAAGCACGAAGCTCAAATCAGGGCCGTTGTTGAAGACAAGTCACGAGCGGCTGAAGATGCAAAATCAGCCCCTGTAGACAAGATTAAAGCACTGCAAGAAAGGGAGGAAGCACACGGGCTTTTGGTGATCGACAAGAAACTCATCCCTGACCCGCAATTGGTTGCGGCAGTGCAGCAAAAGTACCCTGCTGCTGAAGCTTCACGCCAGCGGATGTATGCCCAGTTTTTGACAGGGCTGAAACGCGAAACCAAAACCGAGGCGTTCAGCGAGCTTGAACAAATGATTCCCCAGTCCTACGTCGATAATCTCTTGGCGAGAATCGCATAACGTGAAAAGTTTTGGCGGGGACGGCATGGTGCGCAGGGAGCAAGACCGTAAGCCGGAACGGGGAATCCGGTCACAAAAAGGATCGAAAGCATGAGCGATCAAGTAGACCGGATGTTGTGTTATCGAAAGAACAGAGTAAGCGAGGCACAGGTCATTGCGCTTGTTAATAGAGTGCAAGGCACGCAACCCGGTGGGCCAGTGAAGTTGACTGGCGCTGTTGTGTTTGCATTTGGACCGGAATACGCACTCGTCACCAACCAGAAGGACACCATGAAATTGCTTGAATATGGCGACCCTATTGGTGTTGTGGGCATCGGCGGCGACGGTAAAAAGAAACCGACATTCGTCAGCTTCAAAGGACACCAGTGGGCAGACAAGCACGCTAAGAAGATCATCAAGCAAGCGGAAGACGTTGTTGACGCTTACCGCTGCTAGGGAGCAGTTGCAGATTAAGACGGGCGGGAGAGACCGCAGAAAAGGAAAGCATGAGCAAATCACAAGCAGAAGTGTGGCTTCAAAAATACGAGGCGGCTAAAGGGGAAGAAGGCAAAAAAACGCTTCGAGGAGAAATCGAAGACCCAAGCGAGGACCAACCGAACGTAGAGCACATCACGCAAAATGAATTAGGCGGGTATCCGTTTTACGGTTTTCAAGTCTTCGTCTTTGAAGAAGACCGCAGCGTATACGTGGAGCAGACACACGCGGATGCGGATGAAGCCGAGTGGGGCCGATACGGGGCCGCAACTTCCGGCTATACGTACGCCTCTCCAGCAGAGTTCGCGGATGTTTTGACAAACGCGCACTCGAAGGTCATCAAGAACATTCGAGCACTTGGCGCTACCAAGGAAGGCGAGGCGGCACTGGACAAATCACCGATCCCGAAAAGCTCCCGAGCCTGAGCCAAGCCGCACGGCAAAATATACGCGGGGAAAATATACATGCTGCGGACGAAAGTACATGGTTTGTCATAAAGTAACAAAGAATATGTATTGACTTATCGGTATAAGTGTGGTACAATGTATTTGTTGGCCCTTCCTTCCGCTCCCCAACGCGGCAACATTCGGAGGGACGGAGTGTGCCCGAAGGGTGAGGGAAAGAAATGACCACAGCGAGGAGGAAAGTGAAATGCGCAGAATGACAGCAAAAGAAATTCTTCGGCTCGCCAAGCGCCTCGGCGTTTCAGAGCGCAGCATCATCCGCAGCCTGGAGGCGTGCCGACCAAGGGGATCGGCCAAGTAGTCTTGCCGACCGGGTGGGAATGCGTGCCCTCAACCGTGTTCCCGCCTGTTTTTTTGTGTCCGCTGCGCTCTACGGAGCCACGACGGAGTTGAGGGAGAAAACAGAGTTGAGGGAAGACAAAGGATGAAGTGGTGGACGCACGATAGCGATTTGCATAATTCACCGGCGATGCAGGAAATCATTGCCGAGCTGGGGCTGGCCGGGTATGGGCGGGCCAATGTGCTGCTGGAGACACTGGCGAAGTACGCGCACGACGATGGCCAGTTTGTTTTTCAGATGCCATTGGCGCGGCCAACGGACATCAAATTTTGGTCTCGGGAGTTTCACCTGAGCGCAGAGGAGGTCGAGCACACATTTGACATCTTCGAACAGTCAGCCTTGATCCAGCCTTGGCGCGAACCAAAGACGATTTGTGCCCCGATGTTGGGTGCTAGGGTAGACGAATGGACCAAAAGGAAGAACAAGGCTCGCAGCCCGAAAAAACGCAAAGCGCTAGGAAATGGACATCAACAGGAAAATGAACAGGAAAATGAAGATGAACATCAACAACAACATCAACATAACATAACTCCCGAGAAGCTCGGGAGTTGCTCGGGAGTCCCAAAGCCTGCTGTTGCTGTTGTTGATGGCCCTCCGTCCTCTACTCAAAACAAAGATGCGGGCAAGACGGAACTTACCGATGGAGGGGTCGTTGGCGAATACTTGAAGATAGCGCACGAGCTGTGTATCCCGTTCGATACGACTGAACCGCACCGCAAAGCTGGAATCGCGTTTTTCAAGAAGCAGGGCCGCGACGTAGCGCTTGCCGCGTGGTTCTGTTTTTTGCGCAATGCTCCGAAGCACGTCCAACTCGCTGAGGGGAAAAAGGAATACCGCACTTGGCGGCTGAAAGACTTTCTGGATTCGGGGGAGGCCGAGGTGTTTGCGGATAGCGTGCGGCCCATTGTGGAGCGAGGTGTTACGTCCTACGAAGCGGTTGAGTTATTAAGGAACGACGGTTGGTTCCCTGAGCACTTCGACGCGCTCCAAAGCGATCCTCTGGCGCAACGTGTATTGAGCTTCCTGAACCAGTGCAAAAGTGCGGCCAAGGAGTACGATGCCTACCTTGATTCGAACTGCCCCCAGCTTATGGATTATCTAGTGAAGTCGGCGCAAAACGCGAAATCCGCACAAGTACAGTAAACGCTGCGCCGAATGGCCGCAAAAAAACTTGAAAATAGTTGGGACAAAACCGAGGTCTTTTGCGTTATATACCAGTAGGAGCAGAGAAATTCTCTCCGTCCTTCCTTCTTGTCACTAACTGATATTTCTTCGCGCCTGTCCGTGCGCAACGGACGCCTTCTGGCGAAGGCTGACATCACGAGCGAAACGACCATGATTGCAGCAAGTGAAAAAATTTACTGAGTTCCACGTGCCAGCGTGGTCTTTCGCTCAACCGGGGAGTGGGCCTAGCTCGCTCCTTCGGACCTCCATCCGAGCGAAAAACATGCAGGCAAACCACGACGGCATCGACGAAGCCATTTTGCAAACCGCTAAGGAATGTACGAGGCGTGTCTTAGCGGACAAGCGCAGCCCTTTTTACCCCAGCCGTGATGATCTTCTTGGCATAGTGCTCCTGAAGCTGACACTTGCCCGTGCTCACGTAGAAAGCATTTGGAACAGCTCCGACGCCACAAACGGCGGACTTGTGGGTCTCCAGCGATTCGCGTTTGTTGTCGCCCGTCACGCCATGATCGACGAAGCGCGGCGGAACCAAGTCCACGCACCAGAGATTCTTGCCGTTCGCTTGAACGAGCGACTGACTGATGCGGACGGCGAGGACTGCGGCACAATAGCCGACACAATTTCCGACGAGATCGCGCTGCCCCAGGCATTCCGGCTTGAAGATTTGCAGAGCGAAATGGGCGCAGAGGAATTCGATTTGCTTTACAAATCCTTTGCCGAGGGCGCAACGATCCGCGAACTGGCCGATGAGCGGGGCGAGAACCGTTCAGACGTTGGGCGAATTGCAGCGTCCGCAAAAGGGAAAGCCCGCAAATGGATTGAATGGTTGCGCCGCGCTTCCGACAAGCAAGTTCGTGCGCATATATCGCTCACCTTTGAAAAGAAACCGTGCCTGCGACCGGACAAGATTTCCAACGCCGCCCTAGACAGTTGGCAGGATGGCATTCAAGTCGCGCTGTTCCATGACGAAGCCCGCGAGTGGCATCCGCCGATAACGAAGCAGCCCCACGTCCGAGCAAAACGCGAGTGTTGGAACGCGGCCTGCCAGAATGGATTGGCGATTGGGCCAGATAATTTGGTGCTGCCATCAGCTCGTAGAGATGAGGCCGTACGTTTTTTACCTGCATACACCGGGCAAGACAACCGGAAGTGTGCGGGATGTGAGCAGGCAGCAAAACGGGCAGACACGATTTCCAGCGATGAAGCGACCGAGACAGCACGTCAGATTGGACGTGCTCAATCAAACGTGGAGGCCATTCCTTCGCGGGACGATTTGTTCGCTGATGAAGAGCAACGCAATTTTTTTATTGAAGACGAAACGAAGGGGAATTTCTTGCGCAGAAACGACATCATCCGCGTAATCAAAGAGCGCGAACTGCCGAAGCAACAGCTCGCAGATATTGCGAATGTGCCAGCGGCCCGCCTATCGGATTTTTTGCGCAACAGGCAGGTGCCAGAGGAGCAGGCCGAACGGATCGCGGAAGCCGTCACGAACATCCTGCTCGTATGGAAGACGTTCGCACCCATTAAGATCGCGCTTGACGACCCCGAGGCGTTTCAAAAAGCGGTCGAGCTGGCGAACAAAGTTCAAGCGAAGCTTGCAGACGAGATCGCGGAAGAAGCGGTGCTCGATGGTTTGACGTTGCGCATGAAGTCTATCGAGGGCGGGGCGGCAGCGGATTGAGCAACGCAAGTTTCCAGCAGTGAATTGATTTAAGCAAAGGATAAACGAAGTGGAACAGCAAGGAACAGCAGTCGGAACGGAAGCAAAAGAGCAGGGCGTGGTTAAGTGGTTCAGCGCCAACAAAGGGTACGGATTCATTCAGCGCCAGAGCGGCGAGGAAATATTCGTGCACTTCTCCGCCATTCAGATGGATGGCTACAAGAGTTTGAAGGAAGGCGCAACCGTCGAGTTTGAAGTGAAGGACGGACCAAAGGGATTGTTTGCGGAGAGTGTGATCTCGATTTGATTCTTCCCTCGGGACATACCCGAGGGTGGGGCCATCACTCTTCTCCTTTCTCAGTCCCTACGATGGCCTCTAATTCTTGATTTTCTGGACAAGTGGCGGCACTTCGTCCAGAAGGCATCCGGTGTTTTTCTCCTCGCCGGATGCCACTTTTTTGAGAACGGAATGCGAAATGGTTCAAGAACAAATGACCGAGACCGAGCGCAACAGGGTAATGCTCAGCATGCTCGCCCTAAATGAGCAGGTCCGCGAGCTGGGCCACGAGGTGGGCAAATTTCGTGACGCAGGCGGTGAACTAGGAATTGGGGACGACTTGGCACACATCGTCGATTCATTGAACTATGAATTGCGCGACCGGATATTGGACCTCGTGCGCCAAAACCTCGGCCCGCAACAGCAAGCCAATTTAATGCTCGTGCTGAAAAAAGCTGGCGAATGGTTGGACGAAGAGCGGAAGGAATTGGAACGACCACCGCAAAAGTTTTCTGGATTGCGCGTCACGAATCGTGAAGCTGCACGAAGACTGCGTGACCTGAATTATTTCGAGACGTTTCTTAGAAAGTTTGCCAGGGATATCTTGCGTGCGATGGCGGACTTCAATTTCGAGCAGGGCAGGATGGCGCGATGAACGAACAGAAAAAGCCAATACCGAAGCCGCAGAAATCCGCGCCAATAACAAACGAACCCCCACTTGATTCTGACTTTGAGTACGACCGCCGCGATCTGTTAAGCAGCGAAGTCCAATACGCGAGAATTTACGAATGAGCGATTTCTTCAAGAACATTTTGGCCGAGCACGAAATCGAGCCGTTAGTGCCTGAGATCGAATCCGCGCCAGCAGAAGAATTTGTACCTCCGCCACGGGTACAGACGCCGCACAAAGAAAATAGCGATCCCACGACGTTCAAAGTCGGCACATGGGAAGAACAACGGCCCGGAAAGTGGATTCGTCTGGCTCTTCCACATCCACGATGGCCTGAACCCAACGCGATTGCCACGGAAGAAATAGCTCGCGTCTATGATGCCGAATGGTCTCTGGCGTTGGAGGCAGAAATCGTAATGCGCCAGTACCTCTTCTACGTAAAATTTCGAGCGCTCCATTCAGCAGACTATTTCAACGACATATCGCACGGGCTGGCAGCGGAGCGGGTCGCGTGGCTGAAGGGCGTTTGGAGTTCGCGGGGAATTCGATGCCCGGAGCCGGATGAGTTCAAGAAGATGGCGCTGGAGTCGGAACCAGGCAGCGGCAGAGGAAAAGGAAAATGGCCTACGGGCGAACAAGCGGTGTCCTTGGTGAGCGCATCCTTAGAAGGCTCATAAACCAGCTATCGGCGACGATTACCGCTAAGACCCCGCTCGACAAGCAGCGCGAAGTGCTGAAGCAGGTCATGTCGTTGCGCGAAGAACTGCAAGCCGCCGCGCTGATAAACAGAAAGCACTATGGCGATGCCGAGCGTGCGAAACGCAAGGCGCGGCAAGCAAAAGAACAGGCCGAGCCGGAAGGAAGTAAAACGGACGCTTAGTCGGACGCTATTTGCTACCTTCACATTGGGCAGACTGCAAGACGCAGATAACAATCGATTAGGCCGGGCCGCGTCATTTGGGCCATTGCGCCTGTCCGCGCTCATCGTCTCGAAATCTTTTTTCGCGGAATCGCTCGCAGAAATGCCCACACAACGCAATAGCGAGCGCATCGCACGATTTGCGTTAAGATTTCGGGCAGCATGATCGAAAGAAGATGGCTCCGCACCGAACAGGCCGCTGTTTATGCGAATGTAGGCGTGGCGTTCATCCGCAAGCTGATTAGGAATCGCCAGCTCCGCGCAATTCGTCGGCGCTATTACGTGATCGACCGTGTGGACCTAGAAGCCTGCCTCCACGAGCTGAAATCCAAGGCTACCCAGCGGTCCAGACATGCGTAATAATCGGGCGATTTTGACGCACTTAATGTAAAACAAAAAGCCCGCCGAATCCAAAGGACTTAGCGGGGCTTTCAGATGGACGTTTTTTACGCAGCCGTCGATGCCAAGCGGCGCACCGAGCCTTCGGATATGCCAAGCTCGCGCCCAATCGCCCGCTGTGAAAGCCCACGCGCCTTCAGGTTGGCAACCTCCGACGAGCGGACCTTGAGTCGTGGCCGTCCGATCTGACGCCCTCTGGACCGCGCAATAGCGAGTCCAGCCTTTGTCCGCTCTGACAGCCGGACACGCTCCTGTTTTGCGATGACGGCGAGAATGCCGATTACTGCGTCTTTGAAGATGCCGCATGAATCCAGGTATTGCTCGGTGAAGCTCTTGTAACCGATGCCGCAGGACGTAAGCCGCTGTAGGTGTTGGAGCGTTTCCAGTGCACCTTCCCGGCTCAAACGGTCCAGCGACCAGAACAACAGCAAATCGAACTTGCGGCGGCCTGCATCCGCGAACATCGCTTGAAATTGCTCGCGGTCTGAAGTTGCGCCCGTCTCGCGGTCTACGTATTCGCGGGAAATCGTCCAGCCCTGCTTGGCGGCAAACTCACGGAGCTGGACTAGCTGATTCTCGACTTCCTGCTTGTCGCGTGTGCTCACGCGGCCATATATGCCGATTTTCATTTCTCACCTCGAAGACCGAGTTTTCTGCGGATGTAGTCGCTGACTTTGCCATTGCCCGCAGCGTTCTTGAGCTTGCCGTATTCGGCGTCTGTAACGCGGATCGCAATCAGACGGCTCGACCGTTGCTTGGCTGGTTTTTTGGGCCTGCCCATCTTTGGCATATTTAATGTATAACAAATAGTCGGAAGGTTGTCAAGCCCCAAATGCATCCAGCAAAAAATAATCTCCGCAATGTTTGAAATCCCCACACGTTTCCGTTGATGCGATTTCGTTCGTACTTATTTCTTGTGCAGATTTTTTTGTGGGCGTGCTCGCCGTTCATCGTATCGCCGTGGGCCGGACCGGGGGTCCCTGTGGGAAAAACCGGGGCCGGACGCTTTGCCCCAAAGTACCTTCAGTCGGCGGCTCCTGCGGCTAGGGCCAACCCTCGCACGTTTGGCAGGGAACGTTATTCGGGTTCCCCGCTTTCTGGCGGTCCCATCGCCAATTTTATATGGCTCCCAACCGGGAGCAGGAGAAGTGGTTTGATAGCCCAACCAGCCATAGACCAGGTGCAAGCCTGATGTGGGACGTTATGGAGATCATCGAGTTCGTTCCGCGCTATGTTGACGTTCCGCGATGCTATCCTTTGGGCATGACTTTTCACACAATATTGTTTACCGCCGACAAGAACTCTTTTGTTTGGGTAGCTGATCGGTTTTCCTACTTCGGAGCTGGCGCGTACGGGACCGTGGCAAAGATAGCTCACCTAAACGACCACCGCGTGGCTTACAGCCTTTGGGGTGACGAACACGCGATGAATGTTGCCGATGAATTTGCTGAAAGAGTGAAGGATGGACGCATTGCGCTGGGGGAACCGCGAACAGCTATCAGCGGTTTGCTTCAGTTGGCAGATGACTTTCCCCCGAAAGCTACGCGAGAATATGAGCCGGACCCATCAAACCTGCTCTTGGCTCCACGCGGACTGCTTGCGGCGCATCTCTCCGAAAGACCGCAGGTGTACCGCCTTGGCCTGACAAAACCGCCGAGGGTTTTCGTGATAAGTGGCGAAGCGACTTCAGGGGATACGGCAATGAATGCGGCGGGTGATCCCTTTAACCCAGCGGTTTCGTTTCTCGATTACTATGGGCGTATCACTCCAAAATCGACTGTTCAGGAGTTGCTTTTGACCGGAGTCCAAATGTTGCGGGTAGCAGCCGCGACGAACAGTCGTGGTATTCGAGAAATAGATGCTTGGATTTGTGAGAAAGGTGTTTTTCGGCAACTGAGTGACAAGCAGATTGAAGTGTACGTCGAGGCTTCAAAATCTTTAGATAACCTGGTTCTTGGGGCGCTTCGTAACGCTCCGCTCCTTCCGTCCTTGTAAGCCTACGACAAAAAAAGCAGTCGGGACACAACCATCAAAATGCGCGATTTGCATCGACCTGTAAGCCTGCAGCTTTCAACTCTCTTACGAGGCGCACGCGCCATTCTCCGTTGTCCAATGGAATGTAGACGACGCCGTGGATATCGGAAGGCAAAGTTACGCCCTTTTCAACAAGCGCGAAAGTTCGTTGTCTGCCCAATTTGCCGACAAAGAATCCAAGTTCAAGTATGACGTTTTGCCGTGCACGAAACTCTTTCTGCTCAGGATTTGCTTTCGAACTGGCGATATCGTCGGCGGTAAGGATGACAATCGCACATTGCACATCCGCCGCATGGGTCTCGAATTTCTCAATGATCGTCTTGCCCTTGTCCGCTTGCTCGTGCAGGATAATCGGCTCAAGCTCCAGCTTCCCAAGGAATCGGGCTACTGTTTCTTTGTTCCCATGATCGTGGCCGTGCACTACAAAAATCTTTCGACTGTCTGGATTAGGTGTGAATAGCGGAGCACCAGCATCTTGGCCTTGGTGTCCGGTCTGTTCGCGCAGGTCATTGATTCTGGACTCTAAGAATCCCTTCGCTTGGTCCAGACCGGAATTTAGCGCCTCAACAAAATCAGATTCCGGTTGGCCATCGTAGTAAGCACCCGGAGTAAACCAGATTCGGGCGAATTCCTTGAAAATAAGCGAAGTCTCGCCAAACAATTCAGCGAGGACGATCTTCACGTTTTTCTCCCAAGTCGAATGCGAAGCAGACCTATGGCCAGTCGAACGTATTTCCGGTATCTGTTCCAGAAGCTTCTGCAGTCTTTTCACCCCCAGTTCGAGTGAAATGGTCGGGTGGTGAGCGGCTGTAGGGGAGGTGCCGGGCCTAGCTTTTACCATTACGTTAAGGTCCTCCTGCCGAAAACCGTACACCAGAATACCACTTTAGATGGGGGACTTTTCGACGTGAACGCCGGAACCTCTCTGGCTTCATCCGCCGCCCGGTAACGCGGCCCACCCCCAAGGAGAAAAATGGATTTTGACTGGCTTCCAAAGCGCACAGAGAAGCGAAAAGTGAAGAGGCGACGGCGCACAAATCGGCGCAAGGGTTCGTGCTGGTGCGGTTGCGGATTAAAAAGGAATCGCAGACGACGTTATGTCAGCGGGCATTCCCAATTTACGTGCTACACGCAAAAGTGGAGTTCACACGCATGACCGCGAAAGAAATAGAGAAGGTTCCGTGCCATCGATTACACATCGAATATGCGCAGCAATTTACGGCGTGCCCCGATTGTCGGCGGCCACTGTACTCAGCTCCGAAAAGTAAGTGCCGTAACCACTCGACATATTGCTGCCCGGATTGTTTTACGCCGGACCAGGTTGACGAATTTGCATTGCAAAGAATGATGACCGGAGGAAGGACGCCATGAAAAAGGATATTCAACGCGGTGAAGGTTGTAACTGCGACGTTTTGCAAGAGAGTTCGGAGACTGGTTCCGCCCACGTTAAGCGCGTGACTCCGCTCCAAACCAAGGCGCAGCAGATGAAATCCGCCGTTGAGCTGGGCATCAATGAGCAGCGAGAGAAGAGTACCAGCCGCAAGCGTGCGGACAAGGAAGTGAAACCGCTATGAAAATAGCATTCGACGCCAATGGCGTTTTAATTGTTGCATCGCACGAAGTCTTGGATGACCCGGTGGTCGAGATCGGCAGATTTCCTGCTGGTGACGTTCTTGCATTCGAAGGCTCGCGTGCGCGGCAAATCCAGTTGTTTGAGGCCGTCTTGGATTTGTTGAAATCTGACCATTGCTTTGACCATTGCTTATTTTTGATTGGGAACAAAACCGTGGCCGACAACTCGCCGGATTTGGTGGAGATTGCGAAGGAAATCCAATGACAATTGCAGGCAATCGCCAATTGCTACAACAACTGGTCGCGGAGGGTAAGTTGAAGCCCGCTCCATCTGTATCACCGATTGTGCCGCCGACTGCGTATCCCATTCCAGACCTAGTTCCAACCCTGAATCCGCTGTTGCGCTCGCCGATGCCCGCGAGCACGCTCTTCGACACTGATATAGCGCGGCAGTTTCACCACCAAGCCATTCCACAGCAAAGAATCTTGCCGCTTTCTGCGGCTACAAGCCCGCTGGCAGGCGCACAGGCGGCCTCACAATCGATTTTTATCCAGCAAGGCGGCGGCGGTGGGCTACTGCTTGAAACGAATAGTCAGCGAAACCCGAGTCAAGGGGTACTCAATTTAATCGCCGGGAGCGGGGTGCAAGTCACTTCAGATCGGTTTGGTGGTGTAACGATTGCCGGGGGAGACGGGTTGGTCCACGGGGACACAATTTGGGATTCTGATCCGGCCTACACCATTCTTCGTGATGATTTCATTGCGGGGAATGCTACCTCGGGAACCATTGGTGATTTGGGATGGATTTTTGGGGTGAATGGAACGGCGGTAGCTGTTAGCCAAAAGGCGGATTCTTTTCCGTATCTTGGGCAATTTCAGTTCGGACCCAACGCCGCCACCACTAACACGGGGGGCGGTATTGTCCTCCCCGCTGCAAACTTGGGATTGAACAGTACGGGTGTGAACTCCATGTGGCCGCTATTGGACTATCCCGGTTGGAAATGCACGTGGGTCTTTACTCTCCGTCGCCCTCTGAGTGCCAATCCAATTTCAACTCCGTTCGACGCGACGAAATTAAGTTTGTACGTCGGCGTGGGGAACATGGCTAGTACTAATTCGTTTTTCACTCGCCCGCCCGGCTTCATTGGTGTCCGCTACGACACCGATCCCGGATCGTTTGCGCTTACTTCGGTAGCTGCCGCTTCTGGTGGCAATACCGTCTATACCGGATCGGCCTTGAACTTGCTGACCAACCAGTTGGCGGGCTTCAGCGTTGTCATTAGTGGCTTTACCAACGGCGTGAATAATGGAACTTTTACGGTCGTTTCGAATACGCTTCTAACCATTACGGTCAACAACGCGGCGGGAGCGGCGGAGACACATGCAGGTACTGCCGTCTGTGCCGCGTTGGCTTTGAGCGACAGCACGTACGTTCTGGAGGCTTGCTTCAACCCGATAGTGCCGAACATTACTCCGCGAATCAATGACCAAGGCACGAATGGTGGAACGCACAACACAGGCGTCGCCGTCGTAGAGAATGCATATCATCGTGTGGACATTAGTTGCGTAACACCGGGACAGGTGATTGTTTCATTTGACGGAGTAGCAACGACTCTTACCGTCACAAAGCCATCGACTCTTCGGAATACCAGCGTACAAGTTGGCGTCGGGGATGGATTTTCTTTGTTCGCTGGGACGCCATCGAATCCTACCAAAACAGACGGCTTTACCGGGGCGGGACCGGGAACTGTTTTTACGGTATCAGGACTGAGCGGCGGTCTGGCTGTTGACAATGGAACCTATACAAACCTTGGATCAACATCCACCGATGGTCTCTATGTTCAGCAAACCCTGACAAGTGGAATCCCAGCCAACTACACGGTAACGAACTATCCAGCACTAATGCCGATGGCTTGGATTACTAACGATTCTTCGGCTGCTGGATCATCCAACAACACGAACAGAAGCCTCGCCGTAGATTATTTTAGTTTCGTCTGGAACAAGGGCCTTGCAGGCGGAAGTCCGTCTTCGAGCAATCCACGATACTGGTAACAACCGCTAAAAACTTTCAGAATTAGTCGTGTCCGTCGATTTCCCGGCCACATGCAATTTAATTTTTTTCAAAGGAGCCACAAATGGCAGACGTACACACCACGATAAGAGGTCCAAAAAACGAAGCAACGGTAGTCTTCGATAATCCAGGCGTCACTCCGCTTCCTGCGGGTGCGGGTCAGACCGTTACACAAACAAAAGACACCAGTGGAAAAGTTCTTACTACGAGTGGCCAAGTGCCAAATTCAACAGTGGTCATAAACAATCCCGGATGACACATGGAACAGGGAGAGAATTTTACAAAAGAGGCGTGGGATGCGTTGTCACTGGAGCAGCAAGTCGAAGTTTTACGCATAGAGAAGGCCGTCAGGGATTTTCTATCGGATTCCCGAGCCATCCGGTACGTCGTAACTGAGGCCAACGGAGAGGCACTACAGAATTTTCTGGCAGACCACAGCCTGGAGGTTAGCCATCCCAATCTTCTTTTTGCATATAACAGCCTGTCTGCCGATGGCATGTTGGAGTTGATCCCGCTCGCTGCGCCCGCGCCGCCAGCTCCTTCGCAGCCGCCTAGTCCAGTCACTGTGCCAGCACGTCAAGAACCCACAATTTGGCGAAACGGAAAAAAGATTCAATTTAGAAATGCGGTGCGCTTGTGACCGAAAAAACAAACATGATGCGAGCAGTTTACAAAGACGAACACGGAGCGACATTCAGTTGCCCTGTCGAGCTTCACGAAAACAAATGGATGATGCTGACTTCGGAAGGATTCCAAGCAATCACCCACGAGTTCAAAGACGATGTTGCGGGGACGCTGACATTTGTTGAGTACCGCGAGCAAAAGGATTCGCGGCTCCACGTCGAACGGCTGCCGGGTGAGTCCGGGTTCGCAGCAATGCAGCGAGCGTATGCAGAACAGGAAATAGCCACGCAACGAAAGCACCGTGAAGCAGCCCGCGCAGAAATAAATAACCAGCCCCCCGACGCCGCGAAAGTCGCACGCGCCGAAGGTGTCAGACAACTGAATGCCCAAACGCTTCGCCAGATGCGGCCACGCGGCGGCGGGGCGTACATCATTAAAAACGGAGAATGAAATGTTCAATGTCTACGAAAAAACGCATCGATTCCGAGGGAAGACAGCCAAAGATTCGCCAGCTAGTGCCGGAGCCGCAAAGATTCCCCGCGTGGGCGTCAACAAATCCGATCTGGAGGCACAGGGGGAATTATACGGCTGGACAGCAAGGCCGCTGAGTTACAACGAGGTGCGTGAGATGTCCAGTTCCGAACTCCGTTGGCATGAAAAATTGAACGCGGCCAATCTGGAGAAAGCCCTTGCGACGCCGGCAAAAGCTAGGGAAGGAAAAGACAGGGCAATCAAGAAACTGTGGGACAACCAAACGCAGGCAACTCCTGAGCAGGCCGCCGAAATATGGAACGCGCTTCAAAGATTCCGCCAAGCATATCCCCAGTTCCTCCCTCGCGCTGAGAATGAAATTGTTCTGCTCTGGCTGAAGGAGAGAAATATGCTGGTGACATTCGAGAATCTTGTGCAAGCATTCGAGGCTAACGCGCTCGAAGGTCGCTTATACCTGAATCCAAGTGCTATTGGTGCGGGAAGTGAAAGTGAAGTAATAGGCCCGGCCCTGACTAGTCATCACAATTTCCCTTTGCTCATCCAGCCCCAGCGGCGCATGTCAGAGACAGATCGGCTGAGTGCCCAAGAATTCTATAACGAGCACAAGGAGCTGCACCCAACGCAAGTCAGCCCGTTCGCGCTTCAGAAAAAGCAGAAGGTGGAAAACACACAGGCTTACTTTGCACAAACATCGGCTGCGACCAGCGAAAGCAACGTGGTTCGTGTTACAAATTACGGCCAGCAGACCCACGGGGTTCCGCCCGAGCCGGACAAGTATTCCTTCAAACAAAAAATCCGTTCTATGTCTGCATCAGAGATCGCGCAACGCTGCCAAGATGACCCAACCTTCCGCAAAGCTCTCGATGAATTGAAGTAACAAAAAATAGTTTCGGCATTCCCCTCCTTCCGGGGACCGCCTCATCTTCCATCCGCTATTCGCAAATCAAGGAAACAAAATGTTCGAAGAAAACGATGCCCCAAACGCTGGTGGCAACGACGCCATTAGTCCATTGCCAACGAATGCGCCTGCTGCGCCCCCAGTTCCGACTTCTCCTGCCCCAGCGCCCACGGCACCCGCCAAGATCAGCTCACCAATGGGTGCATCGCCAGAGCAACCTGCACCACCTCTCCCGATTTCGCCCGCTGCCCCTTCGCGCTCTTTTATGGGAGCGTTGGCGCACGCCTTGATCGGCTCCACGATGGCCGTCGCGGCCAAAGGGATCAAGGCCGCCGCTGGGCCGCCCGCTCCTGATTCATATAGCACAGCGAGCGGGAAGATGACTCCGAACTCTTCGGTGGACAATACCAGGACCCGCCTTGCTCGACTGGCACAACACGCCCTTGAAGGTCTCGCGGCGGGCAGTCAAATTGGGCCTCAAAAATCGGCTGCGGCTGCTTGGGGCGCTGGTATTGGTGCTGGTGCACACGCTGAAATGCAGCAAGCGCAAGGCGCGGATTTGCTGAAGCGGAAGCAGGCGCAAGAAGAGTATGAGACGCAGCAGAAAACGATATTGCACAAGGCGACCGTTGCAATGACGAACGCGCAAACACACGCGACTTGGCAGAAATTTGGCGATGATGAAAACGCGAGAGACACAGAGCGCCAGACGAATACGGGAATCGTCAATAGTTTGAACGACTATGTTGCGCAAAACCCGACGAGCAAATTGACCGTGCAAACCCTGACAGAAGAGCAAGCGATGGCGATGCGGGAGACAGACGCGCACACTGTCGCCAAGCATACTTTCCTTCCCATCGGGAAAGTACAAGCGAAGGACGGAAACGGGAATGACGTTTTCGAGGCTGATGGTGTCACACCAAAATTCACCAAACAGTTTGCCGCCATTGGCGGCAGTGCGGATGAAAAAATTCCGCTCCCACAAGTCATGGCGGATGACTTGAAAAAATATGCCAAATACGATCCCCGTCTGAAATCGTTCGCCCAAGTTCAGGCTGGCACGATGGTGCCTTTTACTGGCTTTCTGACTGCGTACAAATATGCAACCGAGGATAAAGGACGAGAAGCGGACGGGTGGAGGGAAACAAAGCCCGGAGAGAACGCAGCTTCTGTGAACGGGAAGACCGTACAACACAATCCCTTTACGGGAGACACACGCGAATATGCCGGTGGAGTTCCCCTTGGTGCGCAAAAAGAACAGGCGGAGATCGGCTTGAAAAAAGCGGAGGAGAAGAAAAATCTAGCGGAGGCGAAGAAGGCGGAACAGGCCGACAACAAGCCGGTCTACGCATACAACGCGCAATCGAAGCAATTAGAGCAGACCACTCGCAGCACAGTTGCCGCCAATCCGACCTTGTACACGAACCCGGTCGATGTAAAGGAATCAGACATCCGCAAGGATACAGAATTGGCTCGGCAACTCGGAGACGCGCAGCTTAATTTGTCTCGTTACCGCTCTTCTGCACAGAAACTCGACACTCTCAGCCTGAGTGAGCAGCGTGCAGTTGCCGCTCTCGTTGGCGAAGACAAGTTCAAGGCTGAGTTCATGGGAGCACAGATTCCTACTGATTGGCTGAACAAACTTTTGACTAGCGAGAACTGGAGAGCGCTTCCGAAGACGGCCCAGGATGCTGTCATTGGTTATATCGGCGCACGAGGCGCTGTTATCGCATATCAGAAGGCGGTATCAGGTTCGGGTCGCGCAAACAAGGAGCAACTTGAACTTGAATTGCAGAACATCCCGAATCCGTTGCTTCCGGAGGATGTGCGCGAGGCGCAGTTCGACCGCTTCCAGCAAAACATCGACCAAACAGGCGCGGGATTACCAAAGATGGTTGGCATCGAACGACCGAAGGAAATCCAACAGCGCATTGAAGCAGAGGAAGCACAAAAACAAGGTGTGACCCATATCTACGACCCGAATCAGAAAAAGGCTGTTCCTGTTAGTACGTGGATTCAAAGACACTTTCAGGGAATGCCGGGAGTGAAACCGCTATGAAACGCATCGTGAAAATCGAAGGAGTCGGGAACGTCGCATTTCCCGACTCCCTGAGTGACGCAGAGGTTTCACAGGCTGCTGGTAGGCTCTATGATGACGCAAATCCAACCCTAGCAAACGTTCCCCAGGCAATCAACGATCTCAAGGCTTCAGCGCCGACGCCATCGGCAATAACAGGTACGAGCGAAGATACATCGGATTGGCGGCACATAATCACGAGCGACGGGCAGAATTGGAAAATTCACCCGGAAGACCTTGAGGCGGCCCGCCGCCGCGATCCACAACTCATGATCCTCGATCAATAGCACGTTTTCCACTAAGCAGACGTTATGCAGTCAGGCGATTCGCGTGTCGTATGATTCCGTGCGCGGAGCCAGGAGGCAGGTCACTTTGGTGAAGCAAACCCAAAGGGATGCGGCACCCAGGAACCCAGCGTTTTAAGGGTGCTCGACCCGCCAGATGCGGCACCCGCACCCGACGTGTCTGCGGGCTTGTACCACCAGTCCTGAAGATAGTCTACATCTCTCCGGATGCGGAGAGAAACGCGCGTCGAACCCCGGAACTCAGCAAGTACACGACTATCGATAAATTCAGCGCAAGAACTATTAAGCCTTCCACTATGGTCCAAATACCGAAATCATACAAAAACCCATGAAGAATCTTCGACACTATGCCGGCGACTAATCCAAAGGCGGTCAGAACTGCTGCAGCTACACGTGCCCAGTTCCTCATTTTCCAAAGCCCAACGGAAAAGATGATCAGGACTGGTGAGATGAACAAGAGCTCAGCCTGGGAGAAAAGGTCCATATCCTTGCGAGATACCAGGAGAACAAACGGAACCATGACCGTGGCGCTTCCAATGTAATAAACAACTATGGCTGCTACTCCTTTTGGTCGCTTCACTGTTGCCTCTTTAACGTTCAAGAATGTGTTTCAGAGACCCATTTCACAGAGCGTTTTTTGAGCAAGGCAATTTGCGAGTCTGCCGGTCAAAGCCGAACCACAAGATGCCACCTCTTTGTCGTGGGCATCAACTGCCGATTTTTCGCACCTCACCGAGAGTTCGGGTCCGATATAAGGGATCGCATATTCTGCTGCACAGATAAGCGAGCGCCGTTTGAATGCATTCGCAGCGTTGTTCATACAGGTATTGTAGTCGTTTTGGGCTCTCTTTCGGCAGTCGTCATATTCCTTTTTGCAGTCCCTTTTGGGGTTTTGGCAACTCGAAGGCGTGGCGCTGAGTCCCTTTGGATCTCGTAAGTGAATCGGGTTGTTATTTACATAAGCGTATAGGTCAATTCCGCCGCGGAGACCAATCGGATCTTCGCTGATGAACCGCCCAGAATTCGAGTCGTAGTATCTGGCGCGATAGTAATATAGGCCCGTTTCTGTGTCCGATTCGCGGGCGGTGTAGCGGAAAGGATTCACCAACGAGCCTGTAGAGGCCGTCAGCTCCCCGAAAGAGTCATAAGTATAGGTATTGGCAATCGAACCGGCTGGATTGCTCAGCGAAGTAATCGAGCCGAGACCATCGGCGTGGAAATAGCTCGTTGCACCGCTTCGGAGCATCGCCAAAGGTTCATCAATGTTTTGCGTCGGCTCGTAACGAGCAACGACTGCGCCAGAGGAATTCGTCTCTTCGATAAGGTTGCCGCCGTCGTAAGCATAAATGCTTGTTCCTGAGGACGATGACTTGTAGATGCGTCTGCCGAAGGGATCGTACTTGAAGCTCACCGTGCCGCCAGTACCCGGCAGGGTTACACTCGTCAGGCGGTTCTCGAAGTCCCACGAGTAGCTTGTGGTGTTCGACCCCACTACCCTTGTCAGGGTGTTGCCGTTGTAGTCGTAGGTGTAGGTCGTGCTCGGCGTGGAGGTCAGTTCGTTGGAACTGTTGACTGTGTACGGTGAAACTCCCAGCGACGAGAGCCGATTGCCAACCGGATCATAGGTGTAGCTCTCAGTCGTGCTCGCTCCCTGCGTAACCTGAGTCAGCTCGTAGATGTTGTCGTAGGAAAAGTTGCTGGCGGTCCCGGTTGGTTGTGGCGTGCGGCTGGTGCGGTTCCCGGCGTTGTCCACGGTATAGCTCGCACCGTCTAAAGTGGTCGAGCCGCTCTGGTGCAGCACGCCCAGTAGCCGCGAAAGGTTGTCATAGGCATAGATTGACTTCAGACCGTTCGGACGTGTCATTTGCGTACGGCGGCTCAGCGCGTCATAGCTGAAGCCGAAGTTGCCTGTTCCGCTGAACGCCGATGGGGGCGTTAGTGTTTGCACCCGGTTCAACGTGTCATATACGTAGCTTGTCGCCCCGCTCTCGGGATCAATGAAGCTCGTGCGGTTCGATGCCGCGTCATAGCTGTAACTCGTGGTGAAATTCCGTCCCGCAAGGAAGGCGTAGCTGGTGGTCGTGCTCGTCAGCCGCCCCATGTTGTCGAGCGTAAATTGGTATGTGCCGGTGGGGTCCGCCAGCTGCGTCAACCGCGAGTCGTTGTCAAGCGTGTAATTCACAGTGCTGTTATCAGGGTACGTCTTCTTCGTCAGCCGGTTCAACTGGTCATAAGTGTAGGTTACGAGCTGGTTCTTCCTGTCAGTCTTGCTGGTCAGGTTGTTGTTCGCATCGTATCCGTAGGTTTCAATGAGCGTCGAGGGAAGGGTCGTTTTGGTCACCCTGCCAAAAGCATCGTAGTTGAATGTCGTTTGGTGATTGTTCGCGTCGGTGATGCTCGTGAGATTGCTTTCCGTGTCGTAGCCGTAGGTGGTGACGTTGCCGGGAGTAGCTGCGTCGGTGATGCTCGTGATTCGGTCGGCGTCATCGTAGGCATACGTAGTGGTCTTCCCGTTCTGATCGGTCACGCTCGTCCGCCGCCCGCGATAGTCGTAGCCAAACGAGGTGGTCCCTGTACTCCCTGGATAAGTAATGGTCTTCAGACGGTCGCCTGTGTCATAGGCAAATGTCGTTTGATTGCTCATCGCGTCTGTGACAGACGTGCGGTTGCCGTGGGAGTCATACACGTAGGTGGTGACGTTATTTTGCGCATCCGTGATGGTGTTGATCAAGCCCGTTGGGTAGTACGTCAGCGTCGTGACGTAGTTCAGCGGGTCCTTGATCGTGAGCAACTCTCCCTTGGTGCCGTAGGTGAACGTTGTCACGCTGGCCGCCGTGTTGCCATCTGGCGCTGGGGTTGTGACCGTTTTCAGGTTTCCGTTGGTGTCGTAAGTATTCGTCGTCACATTCCCCAGCGGATCGGTTACCGTCAGCACTTCGCCGAAGCTGTTGTAGGTGTACGTGGTCGTGGCCGTCGTGTTCGCGTTGATTGGCACGGTCACTGACAACATATTTCCGTTGGCATCGTACGTGTACGTCGTCACGCGCCCCAGCCCATCGGTGGTTCCGGTCACATTTCCCAAGGCGTCGAAAGTGTTGTGGACAACCCCGCGCTCCGTGCACGTTGAGCATCCCGATCCCTGCATATCGGAGGCGTACCACATTCCGCCTACGACTGCCGCAGTGTAAGTTGTGGAATTGCCAAGCGAGTCCGTCAGCAGTGTCGTGGAGGTAAGCGTGAACGACGGACCTTGGGCGAGGATGCCACCTACCACGACATTAACGGGACCGCTAGAAGCTCCTGAGGGGACGACCGCCACGATCTGCGTGTTGCTCCAACTGGTGATGGTCGTCGCCGTCGCGGCGTAAAAGTTCGCCGTGCTGTTGCTTTGCGTCGCGCCAAACCCGATTCCGGTGATCGTAACCGTCGTGCCCACGGGTCCTATGTTCGGCGAAACCCCGGTAACGGAAAATTGCGTAATCAAAGTAAATTGCACGCTGTTGCTCGTGACGCCGTCCACCGTGATTGTTACGGGACCACTCGAAGCTCCGATAGACGGCACACCGACCGTGACACTTGTATCGCTCCATCCGACTTGACCCCCAACAAGCGCCACAGGTGCCACTACACCGTTGATTTGGACTTGGCTACTGTTCTGATATGCACCAAAGCCTGAGCCATTCACGACGACGAGTCCTCCAAGCTCTGCAGCAGGGGGAGAGAGGCTAGTTATCACCGGATGAATTACTGTAAATGAGCTAGTTGAAATGCCTTGAATGGAGTTCACAACAACGTTCACAATCCCGGTTGTCGTTCCAGCGGGCACAGCGGCGACGATCTGCGTGTTGGTCCAGCTTGTGATGGAGGTTGCGAGCGTGCCGTTAAAAGTAAGCGTGCTGGTTCCTTGGGTTGCACCAAAGTTTGATCCGGCAATCGTTACCGTCGTTCCGAGCGGTCCGACAGTTGGCGTCAGACCCGTGACAACGGGCGTCGTTCCAGCAGTGACTGACACGTTATCGAACGTCGAAGTGGCAAGACTCGAAACGGAATTGCTGCTTTCCACCAGTCCCACGTAAGCGTTCTGTGCCATGGTAATTGTCACGTTCGACCCGGCCTGCACCCACGTCGTACCATCCGATGACGTGTAGCCGCTAAACGTACTCCCGTTCCGCACTACTCTTATCCAATACGGCAGAGTCCGACTTCCATAATTCTGATAAGTTGTGCTCCCTCCAGTGCTTGTCCGGTAAAACAAATAGATGAACGACTGATGATATGCAGAGGTCTGCAAATTCGTCGCGCCCGAAGCCAGTGTCTCGCGGATCATTACTCCCGCTTGTGTGCCTGCGGTCGAGCTGACGACTCGCGCCACTATCGACCCGTCCCCGGAAAGCGTCTGATACACGAAATGTATCCCGTCTGCGGTGCTAAATGTTCCCGAGCCTGCACCGTTGACCGTGAACACTCCGTTCGAGTACGTCGCGCTTCCCGCCAGTCCTACGGCCCCTACATCCTGATCCAACCATGGGATCGGCAAGGGCTGCGAGGTTATGGTGAAATATTCTGGATTGCTATCGTTCATGCTCGGAGCAACAGAAACCACCAACGGCCCGGTGGTCGCTCCTGTCGGAATCAGGATCACGATTGAAGTGTTGCTCCACGAATAGATCGCCACGAGAGCGCCATGCAGCGTAACGACGCTCCCCCCTTGCGACGTTCCAAATCCCGAGCCGGAAATCACCACCTGGCTCCCTACAGAGCCGGTAGTGGCAGACAAACCGGTAATGATCGGTGCGGGGGCAGAAGGCGTACTCAACGACACATTGTCGAAGGTAAACGTGGCAAGGGCTGAAGCATTGTGACTACTCACAGCCAAACCAATGTAAACTTTCTGCGCCATAGTAATCGTTTGGCTTGTCCCGACTTGTACCCAGTTCACCCCATCCGACGAATAATACCCGGTGAACGTATTTCCGCTCCGCACCAGTTTCACCCAGTACGGTAGCGTTATAGAAACTTGGCCGCTGGAAGCGGTGCTTCCTCCAGTACTCGACCGAAAATGTGTAAAGATGAACGACTGATAGTCATCCGTCTGCATATTGGCAGCGCCTGAAGCTAAAGTCTCCCGAATCATTACGCCTGCTTCCGTTCCCGCAGGCACACTGAGAAGCCGCGCCACAATCGTGCCGTCGCCCGATATAGATTGGTATACGAAATGCATTGCGTCGGAGGTGCCATACCCCGCACCTGCACCCGTCACCGTAAATACTTCGTTCGAAAACGTCGCGCTCCCGACCAGTCCTACCGCGCCAACGTCTTGGTCCAGCCACGGGATCGGCAATGGCTGTGAGGTCAACGTGAGCTTCACGGCGTTGCTATCGTTCATGCTCGGACCAACGGACACCACTAGCGGTCCCGATGTCGCTCCTGATGGAATCGTGACAACGATTGATCCATCGGTCCAAGCGTTGACCGTCACAAGTGCATCGTTCAGCAACACGACACTGCTACCTTCTGAAGCCCCAAATCCCGACCCGGAAACTAGCACCTGGCTTCCGACAGACACCGTTGTGGCAGAAACGGTGGTAATAATAGGTCCTGGCGTGGAAGGCGTACTAAGAGAGACGTTGTCAAAAGTGGCCGTAGCCAGAGCGGAGGTGTTGCGACTGCTCACTCCCAACCCGATGTAAACGCTCTGTGCCATGCTGATTGTCTGGCTCGTTCCGAGTTGCGACCAATTCACGCCATCCAGGGAAGAATATCCAGTGAACGTGCTACCGCTTCGCACCACTTTCACCCAATAAGGCACACTTCCGCTCCCGTAAGATTGATAAGTGGCCCCGGCTCCGGTGGTGATGCGCTGCGACTGATAGATCAACGACTGATAGTCGAAAACGAACATATTGGTCGCGCCAGTAGCTAACGTCTCGCGAATCATTACTCCAGCCTGCGCACTCGAACTCGACAAGCTCGCTACCCTCGCAACAATTGTCCCGTCTCCTGACAACGATTGATAAACGAAATGCATTCCGTCGGCGCTTCCCAATGTCCCTTGCCCGGCCCCCGCGACCGTGAATATCCCGTTGGCGAAACTTGCGCTCCCAGCTAGACCGACAGAACCCACGTCTCCGTCCGACCAACCAGAGGGAAGTGGTATGACTGTAAATGAGGAAGTGTTCGCAGTTTGACTATTCACTGTCAGAGCGAATGTCCCCGAGGATGCACCAAACGGGACAAGCACAGAAATCGTGGAATCACTCCAGGTGACGACGGCAGCGCTGGTTCCGTTGAGTAAAACTGTGCTACTTCCCTGTGCCGTCCCAAAATGCGTTCCCACAATCGTCACCAGCGTGCCGACTGGCCCCGAAGTGGGCGACATGGTCGTGACCGTCAGAGTTTGGGCGGAAGCTCGACCGCAACATAAGAATAGGAAAACAATTGCGAAAAAGAGAACCGGCTTTGACTTGGGTGAGCGCATAAAGACCACCTCCGAAGTTTGGCATCCGGGACAACAACCACTTTTTAGTGCGGGTAAGAGATCGTTATGGCGTCAACGCCGCCCGCCTGTGACGAAGTTAATCCCCGTCCACCGCTGTCGTAGGTGTGCGATTCAAGAATCTTGCCGCTAGAATCCTTCACCGCCGTGATGAATGAATTGGCGTCATAGGTGAAGGACAACGTCGATAGGTCGGGATTCGTGACCATGCTTATCCGCCCCTGGCCGTCATAGGCGTATGACAGCGAGATTCCAACATTTGAAGTGACGCCTGATATGAGAAAACTGAGATTGTTGGGATACGAGAATGTCAAATAGCGCGAGGCGGCATCCGTGACTGTTGCAAGGCGATTCGCAGTGTCGTATGAGAGCTGCGTCGTGTTGCCATTCCGGTCGATGATGGCTGTCAGTGATCCGGTTGTATTGTCAAAATGTCTTTGCTCGCCATTCGGAAAGGTCATCGTCCAATAGGTACTGCCGCTGGTCAGAGTAACGACAATATTTGCGGGAGCCGCAGTTCTCCAAACGAACGTTCCGTTAGGCCCCCAATACCAGAAACCAAAAGACCATAAGCTTCCGTCGCCGCGCGAATATTTCCGATAACCGTCACTGCCAGCGAACACTCGCTCTTCGAAAGTCGAACGCCAATTGGGTCCAAACAGGCCGACATTAGACGGGTTCTGCATTGTTGGCCACACGCTGTTCCAAGTCCTGACAAGCGTCAGTCCATTCGCTAAGCCAGGAATTCTTACGTCCATCTGTGAAATAAACGTGTTGCCGTTGGCCAAATTGATGGGCTTCCCGCCATACTTCCCACCACCAGGTCCACCACCAGGCCCTCCTCCGGGGGGTGCGCCCCCTGTTCCGCCACAACCGCCGGAACAAGCGGGTGGGGGCGAACACGTGTAGTTGTATACCCAACAGACCTCAAGGTAGGGGCCTGACACGGTGCAGTTACTCAAACCCATGAAAGGTTCAGGGAATTGATAGTCATAAAAAGTTTTGCAGCTATCGGCTGACTGAGCCGCTACATCGAAGCTCACAGCGCACGCAATGACCGCAAACGCAAGCAGTCTTAGAAACATTTTCTTGATCACGGGTCGCCTCCTTACCCGAATGCACATTTGGATTGATCCAAAAATACAAGCCATCTTGCGATAGGCACACCACGGCGCTTCGTTCTGTCACCTGGGAGTGACACCGCCGAGGGAAGCCGAAAGCAAAGACACTTCGCCGAAATCTGCGACAGCAGGTAGTTAATCCTTCGCAAAATATCGTGCGAGGTTATGACTCTTAGAAGTGTTGCCGGAAGCTGTCAATAGTACCAAATGTAAAATACTGTGCATAATCTGTGAATAAGGAGTGACCGCTGCGGCGTGGTTTTCACGACAAGATTCGGTACTTTTCTAAAGTCACCTGTTTTTGCTTTTCGATCCAAGCGTCCAAGTCCCGAATGTCGATTACGTAACGATGGCCAACCACAAGGAACGGAATCTTCTTTTTGCGCACGAGCTTTAAGACGAACGATCTTGTCGATGAAAGGTAATGCGCGACACCTTGAATATGTAACAGTCGGGGTTCTTGCTGGCCCTGCTGTATCTTCCGCATTGTGCGCTCAAGCATTGCCTCTATCCGATTGTCTTCTCGGTGCATTGCGACTCCCCGCGCATAGAAGGTCCCCGATTGTTTGTCAGTATTTCAGCGTGAATGACGCGCAATCTTCTCCTGACGTTCAATCCTCTGCCGCAGGTCATTCATCAAATCTTTCGTTGCTCCCTTTCGGCTGAACGGTTTCGTGTTTGCCCACACCGTCCCTCCTGCGTCTTGAATCTCTAGCGTTATGCTCCCTGCCGTGTAGCTGTAGACTTGGCCCCCGGTGGTTATCGTGGTGTTGGATATTTGATTTGAGACTCGCGTCCCGTTCGAATAGATTGCTTCATGGGTCGCCATCGTCAGGACGAAAACGAGGTCCGCTTTTGATCTATCGCTGACCAGCACGTACTTTTTCCACTTCGGAAGCTCGCGGAATACCATGTCTGCGACTTCTGCATCGTTCGTCCTGTTTTCGATGAACACCGTTTTCGCCTGCATGAGTTTTTCCGGCAGTGGCGCATAAGTCTCTTTGGCCATCATCGGAAACGCCAGAAACATAGTTAGAAACGTAGCCAAGACACTCATTTTCATTCGCAATTTCATTGCTACCCCTTTCGTCCGCTACACCGGCATAGTTCTAGGTGACTTCTTAACTTTTGCGCGTCGATTCTCGCCTCCGCACATGCACGGAAGAATGCCCGCTCGCTCTGAAATAAAAACCACATCGCCGCTCTGTACCTCGCGCTCTCCGGTGTTTCCCACGTCAAGTTATTTACGAACTCTAGGATCGCGTCTGCGTACGGGCCTTCTTTGACCCTGCCATTCGCCGCGAAGTTTGACAGCGGATGCGGCAGGCCGAATCGCTCTCGCAAAGCTCGGGGGTCAAGGGACGCCTCTATTAAATCTTCTAGGCTCTCCAGTGGACGGTGGTTCATCGTAAACGTCCACAGGATTCTATTACACAACCGCCTGTAGGACAGACACGCGGTTGTAGACTGCCCGCAATGTTATCCCCAAACTTTGCGAGATGCAACAAATCCTTGCACGGTTGGCCGCACGGCTGAAGCAACTCCGAAAAGAACGTGGCATTTCACAGGAAGACTTCGCACACAAGGCGGGACTTCATCGGGTGGGGTATGGCTGGATAGAACAGCGCAAGCGGACACCGAATCTTGCAACCCTAGTGAAGATAGCCGCTGCCTTCGACATCAGCTTATCGGAACTGCTTTCGGGGGTGGATCGTCCAAGGAAGAAACGTTAGACGCTGCGATCCGTCCGTGGCGTGTGAGCCTCGCCGCAAGAGTCCTGCGGTTCCCTAGATGCCGGACATTAGGCAGTCCAATCGGTGGGCGGATACGATGCGCCAAAAGCTCGGTGCGGGCCGTGTGAATTCCGCTGCAACCTTTAAGTCGGTCCCGTCAGCTCCTTCTCCACGTAGACCACGCGGCATTCTTTCTGTTCCCCGCTATCTATGTTTTGCATCAGGAGCCTTTGCTTAGGCGTTACTTTTTCCGCTATGGCCATCAACGCACCGTGCGCGTTGACAACCAACGTTTGCGCTCTTTCATAGAACTGCGTGCCTTCCTTTGGGGGCCTGTGAACGACAACTGGAACGGTCAAATCAATCCGCTGGCTGCGCCGCTCCCTTAACCATTGCTTTGTGCCAGTGAGCTGCTGGTCGCTCATACACGCCACATTTTACACTCAGTCAAGAGACTGCTGTAGGATCGTCCTCCGGCTAGTGGAGTCGAACATGCGCATAGTCTGCTGTGCGTACTAGCCGGTGACTCGTGCCTGTGCAGTCGCGGACCGACCACCTACGAACGCCGCCCTTACTGGGGGCCGCATGAGATACCAAAGAATCAAGCCGTTGATGGCTATGTGGACGCCGAGGTAAATGAAACTTACGAAATTATGGGGTTGGATTCTCGCAATCATAGATGGCGAGAACAGTTGTGGCAAGAAGAACCAGAGAAGATGAGCAATCATTCCCAGAATCGCAAAAACAATGTTGGCAATCCGCGCCCACCCTTTCAACTTCAGCATTCCATAACCGGCAACTCCGGCGATCGCTGCAAAGACGAAGACCAGGACAAAAAAAGAGTTCAAAACAACTATATTCAAAGAACCCCACCCTAAGACCCTCATCACTGTGATTTGGAACGAGCCAAGAAGAAGCATACCCAGTTGGCCGAACGGACTTAGGATTGCAAAATGCACCAAGAACGCAAGACTTCCGAACATTCCGAGCCGAAGCATCAAACCGTACAAGGTCAAAAAGATCGTCCCCATAAAGTCGAGGACTGCCAGGATAAATATGCCCACAGGCCGCAGCATCACATACCTCACTAAGAGCGCCTAGCATTGAACAGAAACACGATTAATCGTGGAGCGGCTTCAGCTTGGCAATTACTTTTTGGGCCTCTCCGGCGTCTACTTGCAGGAGCCTTCCGCCTCCACGCCAGTTCCCCGTTAGAATCACCATCTGCACGTATGTCGTTTGGCCTGCCACTGTTTCGATCACCGTCGCCGGTTCGTTCTTGGCGCTGGACTGAAGTTCGTGTTTACCAGGCTCGGCGTGGACTGAAAACCAGTGACCATTAGTCAGTCGGTCTGTTTCTTTGCCGTCCAAATATATGGAAGGCTTCAGAGCAGACCCGGTAAAGTGATGCTCCCGGAAGAAGACAATCGTCGAGTCTTTGTCCGCTCCAGATGGTGCCGAATTTGGGGACGGTTTGGCCACATCAGTCGGGGCTTGGGCCGCAGGATTAGTCTGCGGTTGCTGCGAACTGGCAGCAATTACTGCGAAGAGTCCGATCACAAGAGTTGCCGCTACGAGGGTTCGCATGGAGTCTCCAAACTATTTTTGACTTCGTTTAACGATCATAATTCGGAGCAGCAAGTGGGAGCAGACCTTTTGCGATTAGTGGTGCCCAACTAAGCAAGAAACTCACGATAAATGACCGGCGTTTTCCACGAGCGCTTGCCGCCTGACCTCGATGAGTGTTTCCTCGAATGAGAGCTTCGTCATGCTCGGTTGAAATCGTGTGCAGGAGCGACCTACGATGGTTTAATGTATGGGCGCAATGACTTTAGTTGCGATGTTTTTTCTGTGGATTGGTCCACTTCGATCCCCGCAGCGGAAAGCTCCTTCATCAGCTTCGAGCGCCAAGCCCCACCATGGTCATAGGACACATAGAGTACGCCATGAATATCGGACGGCAGCTCCACTCCTTCCACATAAAGAGGGCAGACCCTCTTTCGTCCGAGCTTCCCGATGAAAATACCCAACTCCAGAATCACATTTTGCCGTGCCCGCCGCTGAGTCTTTTCTGGATGTTCAACAGACCCGCCGAAGTCATCCGGTGTCAAGAGCACAACGGCGAAGCCAACGTCTGCGTACTTTTCGAACTTTTCTACAATTGTTTGGCCCTGATTCGCTTGTTCATGCAAAATGATTACTTCAAGGCCAAGCGACCGCAAAAATTTAGCAACTGCGTGCTTCGTTTCGTCAGCATGGCCATGCACAAGGAAAATCTTCCGATTGTCGAGTTCCACAGCAGAAGCCTCCAATCCCACCATTGCACTGTATGGGGGCAAAGTGTTTTCGGATGATTCGCTCTGACTTTGCTCCAACGGTCCTTCCACCGAAACGCTGGATCGTCGGATGTGGTCCTCCCAAGGATTCTTGCCCAGTTCAAAAATGTGTTGACCAGGCAGGAAGCACATGACACCAATCTGTTGCGAATTGCGTTGCAGCGTGCGAAAAACACCGAATTCTTCGGCTAATGCTAAACCAACTCGGATCGTGTCCTCCCCAACCGAGGGATCAATTTTCCTCGCTTCTAACTCTGTATCCTCGCGTGTGAATGGCTTTTGATCCTTGGCATCAGTTTCCAACTCGCGTTCGTAAAGAATTTGGACAACTCGTAACACAATCTCCGTGGATTTCTTGGCAAACGCGAGCGCATTGGCATCTCCACAGTAGTGGAAAGCAATAGCCCTAGGCGAATACGTCTCTTCACCATAGGAGTTGTTCACTACATTCAGGACGGAGCAAGAAGTAAGGGTGCGAAGCGCTCCCGTGATTGAAGCTCTGAAGGGTACTAATTCTCGTAGCAGAAAACGTTGCGCGGTTGCTTCATCGTTTTTATGGAACCGTTGCACAACTGTTCTCGTTATTTCGCGTTCAGCATCAGTAAGGGGCTGCTTAGATTCCAGCTTCATAGTCTTTCAACCTAGCATACTGCAAAAGGGCGTCGAAGCCGGATCAATCGCTCGCATTATTCCGCCCGCCCTCCATATTTCTTCCTGTGGATCGCCATGTGCAACGAATAGTCCAGCGCAGAAGGAGTCTTCGCGTTAGGCGGCAGTGTTTCGACAATCTCTCCCTGTTTGTACGCAGAGGGATCGCAATTGTGGATCACCTGGTATCCCCGCATCACGACCTCGATCACGTTTTCGCATTCTGGACAACGCACCATGACGCGCCAGCGAAAGCCAAGATTTCTGATCTTCTCGTAATCGAAAGCGAAGTCATCGATGCAATGGGGGCAGTCGAAGAGCGTGATACTTTTGGTATCGGTAGGATACATTGGAGTCCTCTGGAGAGGAAGAACGGGACCTAGAATGGTAGCAGAGCTTGGGGAATTGAAGCTGAATCACATGATCGAATTTAAGAAGGTGATTATCCCGGACGAAGTTGACGCTCTTTGTGAGTTTGATCGCAGAGCGTTCCATGTCTACCCCAACGATGTCTACGACGCGGAAGACTGGAAAGAGCTTGAATCGTACTGGATGATAGTGGACGGAGAGACCGTTGGATGCACCGCATTTGACCACAACATTGATTACGATGACAGGCCACGTCCCGGATGTTTATACATTTCCAGCACCAGTGTGCTGCCGGAGTTTCAAGGTCAGGGATTCGGGAAAAAGCAAAAAGAATGGCAGATCGAATATGCGAAACAGAACGGCTTCCAGGTGATTGTCACCAACATGCGACAGAGCAATGAGCGGATAATTGGATTAAACGAAAGATTTGGCTTCCAACGTCGTAAAACTGTTCCTGGTTATTATGCGGACCCTAGGGAGCCTGCGGTTGTGATGGAGCTTGATTTACAGAAGTTGCCAACGCCATGCCCTCGCTGCGGGAAACCACTGCGAACACCCCGCGCAAAGCAATGTCGTTTCTGTCTTGCGGATTGGCATTGAAGACAGACTACCCGCCACGTGACCTGACGCCAGACTGAACGTCACTCAAGCCCCCGGCGTTGGTTGGTGCAAGATTGGTGCAAGATTTCAGTTCATTGGACACGCCATTTAGTTATCCACGGATGGCTGTTCCAAGAATACACTCCCGCTGACACGTTGGGCCTATTCGCTCCGCTCACTTGAAGCGTAGAAACGGTCGTAGGACCGTATTCGGGAAGCAAAGGCTCGACGTGAGGCGCGGCTTCACCGCAAAGCGCAAAGATTAGGACGAACGCCCAAATTAGCTTCCAGTTTTTCCAGTACATTTGCGCCTCTGTATTGGCGGCCCGGATTGGTAGATCACTTCTTCTCTAGTTTCTCAAGCCGTTCGTCCAAATTCTTAACGAACGCCAACAATGCCGTGGCTAGATTTCGGATATCTTGTGTCGTAGGGTCACGGCCCGCTGGGTTCAAGCCGGGCAAATGCACTTCAAGCCCACTAGATAGAGTTATCGTTACACCACCGTATGCGTCTTCCACAACCTGAACCATCGGATAAGTCCCCTAGCCCAAGCCTATCAGGAAAGAAGGGGAAGGCAACCACGCCCCAGCCGCTGGCCAGCTATGCGGAAGGTGCATCCTTACTGAATATGGCAATCAGCTTTCCCCCGTGGGAAAACGCCTGGTCCAATTCCCAGCCATAGGGCGGCTGGTCCTTTAGACGTGCTCTTAACTCGTCTACGCTTGCCAGCTCGCTTACCATATATTCCTTCTTCGACTTCAACTTTGTCCCTGTTGCGCTCATCGTGGTTTCCTCCTGAGCAGCCCCATTATACTCCTGTGGGGACTGGGGAAGTGACATCAGAATCCCGCGTCACAGACTCGCCGATATACACGACTTCCGCTTCCTAGACAAAAAGGACGGCGGCTCGTGATACCTTTTTGCTAGGGGCAGCAGTCCGTGAAGAAAGTAACCGTAAGAGACCAGATCGGGCGCGTCGCGGGCCGTATCGCGGCGTTTCAATGGTACGTTGACCACCCATGCCTGGAAGATGGTCGTTGCCGCTTTTGCGGTACGACTGCCGCCTGCTCTTGTATCAGCAACACCAAACGGAATGTCATGTACTGGGAGAAGCGATTAGAAGTACTCCGCGCTGAGAGCACGCTGACACCAAAGGAAGTGGAAAGAATTCTTAAAAGCAGCAGACGCATGGTCAAGAAGCGGGAACAGGATGAAATGTTAGAGAGGCTTGAAAATGCCTAGCGGGTTGAAGAAAACATCCTGATGAGCGTGCAAGGCAGGGAAGAATTGCGTCAAGCAGTGATTCCTGTGAAATCATTTTTTTTCCGAATTTCCGTCCAATTTCCGTCCAATTGAGCCGCCCAATTAACCAAGCATTTGATGTGTAAGCGATACCAGGCGCAGCACTTATTGTATTTTGCCGCCTTAGTTCGAAGCCAGATGCTCTATCCAGCTGAGCTACGGGCGCTATCACGCATTATATCTGTTAAAGGGCGGAAGAAACAGAGGTGCCGGCGGCCGCAAAAACCGTGGCCATCTCCGCTTGCGCGAAGGAAATGAAGCATCTCACGACGTTGGGATCGAATTGTGTGCCACTGGACTCGATGAGCCGGCGAATCGCTTCCTCGTGAGGCAGACCAACGCGATAAGGACGCGAAGAAACCATGGCGTCGAAAGCATCGATTACGGTGACGATGCGAGAAACGATTGGAATCTCAGAACCCTTAAGTCCGGCGGGATAGCCCTTTCCGTCAAAATTTTCGTGGTGGTGAAGAATATCGAGCGCCGCGCGTTCAAATCCCGGGAGCATGCGCAGAACCGCCCAGCCGTACTCCGGATGTTTTTTCATCAGGGCGTACTCGTCCGGGTCGAGGCGCCCCGGTTTTCTCAAGATGGCGTCAGGAATTCCCATTTTGCCGATATCGTGGAGAAGCGCGGCAACTTCCAGGTTTTGGAGTTCTGATTCTTCCAAGCCAAGCTCTTGTCCGACGCGCATGCCCCATTCCGCAAGGCGCGTGCTGTGGACGCCGGTGTTGAGATCCTTCAGGTCCAGAAGCTGGTTGAAGGCGCAGATCACCGAGCTGCGTAGCGCGGTGACCTGCTCTTCCATTTGCTTGAGGCGTAAAAAGTCCGACGTCAACGGTGAACTGGAGGCTGCGCCGAGCAGCGCTGTGCGCTCGTGCGGCATTGCGGTTACCAGCAGAACAAGAAGCACGAGCCGCCGCCGCCGGAACTCGTGCTGGAGTTCACCCATGCGGAGACAGCCTGATAAGCATCCAGGCGGCCGTTGTTGAGGTCCGGCGTGAGTTTGATGGCGTGAGACAGCGCGCTAGAGGCCTGCGACTGGTTGAGCGGTTGCTTTGCGCTGAGCATAAGAGCAACTGTCCCGGCCACGAGCGGGGAGCTAAACGAGGTGCCCGATTCACTCCCGTAGGTTCCGCCAGGATAGGTGCTGATCACATATTCGCCGGGAGCGGCGATCCAAACGTCCGCCGAGCCATAGTTGGAGAAGGAGGAGCGCGCATCCCAATCTGTCGTGGAAGCAACGCCCACGACGGAGCCTGAGATAGCGGCCGGATACACACGAGCGCTGGTGTTTTCGTTGCCTGCCGACGCTACGAGCACGACGCCAGCCTTATTGGCTCGGGAAATCGCCTGAGACAGCGCTGGCGAAGGATAAGAGAGGTCGAAGCTCATGTTGACGACGTTCGCGTTTTGCTGCACGGCGTAATAGAGAGCCGCGACGATGTTGGAAAGGTTTCCCGTTCCATTCGAAGAAAAAGCCTTAAGCGGGAGGATCTTGGCCTTTGGCGCGACCAGGTGGACGAGTCCGGAAGTCATCGTGCCGTGGCCGAACGCGACATATGGCGAACCATCCAGAATCGCGGCCGAGGATTGGTCAAGTATCGCGGCGCTGGATTGTTGCACCATTACAGGCTGTGCACTTTGCGAAGTGGTGGTGCTTATGCCGGTGGAGGAAAGATCGAGCCATTCGGAAGCGCCTGACTGATTGCGGGTGAAATCGTAGCCGGTCAAAAGGACGGGCTTGAGAACCGGGTGGGAGGGATCCACGCCGGTATCAATCACTGCCACAATTCCCGTACCGCCGATACCAAACCCATTCTGCGCGTCAGTGAGGCGGATGATGTTAGCAGCCGGCTGGGCCGCGTATCCATGCGTGACGAGGGTGCCGTAATACTTCACCAGGGTGGTGTCGTAAAGCCCCGAAGAAATGCTGTTAATCTTCGTCTGCGGCACCGGCAGCAGCTTGTCGGGCTCAATGCTCTGGATTCCCAAGAGCGATTCCACGAGATTTACCGTGAAATTCAGCAGATCGACGACGATGTTGGTGGAAGACGTCACAAGAAAAGTCTGATTGATATTGCCGTCCAAAGAGCCCTGAACCTGGCATCCCAGAAGTCCACAGAGGTTTAGAACGGATCCCAGCCCGCCCGTCGTCCGGACGATGTAGCGGTTCTGGGCCGCAGCAGGCTGAACACCAGCAGTTGCAATAGCGATCAGGACGGCGAAGATGAGCAAGCTACGTTTCATAGAATACATCCCTCCCAGGGGACATCTGCTTCGAGTTTTCTCCACCTTCGGCTCTAAGGGATACCCGCCAAGTCTTGCGGATTCTTCCTTTTGGGCCAATGGTACGAGTGTGATACCTGTCACAATCACTCGAACTATTTGCGTTTGGTACCTTTGTACCATCGGGCAAATAGCCGAGAAATTCGATGTGGCGCGAGCCCGTCAAACTGCCTTCCCCGGTAAATTTCCCAGAGCATTCCGGAGGGAAATCACGATGGATTTCTCGCCCTGACCGGGGAAGGAAAGCTCGAGGTCGCCAGTGTTTTCAAGCTCGCCACGAAACTCGCCAAACTGATTGGTGACCGTGTGCATAACGTTTCCGCGATGATTCGAAAGCGTTATCTTCACGTCGCGCCCGACGATGCCGGGTGAACTGACATCCAGGAATTGACCCGTAACCATAAGGCGATTGCCCTCCGGCTTCGATTCAATCTGGATATCGATTTGGTAGGGGTCAGCGCGATAGAGCATTTGTCTTGTTCCCAGGCCGCTCGAACGCGCGCCTGCCAGCACCGGTTGCAAGAAACTGTCGAACAGCACTTCGACAAAGGTGCCCTTTTCCTTCAGCTGCTTGGCTCGGCCAGCCGTAGCGAACGCCGCTTTGGCGATTCGAACGTCTGTCGCGGGAGGCTGATAGCTGGCCTCCACTGCTGCCGAGTTGTGAACTTTTTGCCATATAGCGACTGTTTCCGCGCATCGCTTGCAACCCGTACCCAAGTGTTTCTTCATCGCTTCCTGCTGCTTTGGAGAACTCACCTGGTTCACGAAATCGATCCACTCCTCAGTCATAAAGTGCTTCATCTTCATTTCATTCCCCCGTCAGCCTTTCCCCTGAACTTCCGCTCCCCAGCGGATAAGAGCCTGTATGGCTCTTGTGGAATAAGGGGGCCGGAGGAAGGGAAAGATATAGGGAGGGAGTGTTTAGCTAACTGCTGTATTTTCAGATAGTTTGCCGACCAGTACGAAGGGCGCCCAGAAGTAGGGGTGGGGGTTCTGTTCGCGGAGCTGCTTCATAGCGGATTGCAGGGCGCCCGGCATGTCACCCGTTTGAATGTAGCTCTTGTAGAAAGCTTGCATGAGTGCGGAGGTGGTTTCGTCGTGGACATCCCAAAGGGAGAGGAGCAAGGACGTCGCGCCGGCACAGAAGAGGCCGCGCTGCAGGCCGAGGAGTTCGTCGCCGGCGGAAACGAAGTTCATGCCTGTGGCGCAACCGCTGAGGGTCACGAGTTTGGCAGGCAAGCGAATCTGGTACAGGTCGTACAGGTTCAAGTAGCCATCTCCCAAACGGATGCCGGAAAACATTGGGTTGTCCTGACGATAGGTGCCGTGTGTTGCGATGTGAAGGAGGCTGCTTGCCGAGCCCCGCTCGCGAAGGATCTCCGAGGTGGCTTGTGGGCCGAGAAAGACCTGGGGATGCGGCAAAAGCGTTGCGACGGATTGTACCTCATTCAGGATCTGTGGAGCCCGCTCGTCGGGGATCCCCATGACCAGGGAGTTTGGCATGTCATTGCCGGTTTTCTCCTGGCACAAGGCAAAGACGGTCGCGCTGGGCGCGTAAGAAATTGTATGCGCATCGCACAAGTATTCGTCTCCCGATCGCAAGGCATGGAACGGAAGAAAGTGCAGGGCGCCGTGGGGCACAAAGATCAAATGTTTGGTGTTGAGGTGTTCGCGGATGGGAGCAATAAGTTCCGAGTAGAGGGCTTCCAAATGACCTTTGGTCGCCGAGAGCAAGGGCTGCTCAAAACGGTGAGTATAAGCAGCGCCCATGCGAAATTTCGAAAGCTGAAAGCGGAGCAAGTGAAGAAAGTGCACAACGCGGGAGACTACGCTGACGGCGGTGATTTTCAGCGATTCGCGTGTGACCACCACGGCTACGAGCCGATCGCCCGTGGAATAATATTCGACCAGTGCTGCGTTTGAGGGCAGAGCGGATTGCAGCCGAGCCAGCGAGAAGTCCGTTGGAGCTTCGAGGGTGGGATATTCGCGCTCGCTCGCGGGCAGTTCGCGGACTGATCGCAAAAGCTCGTTTTCGTGCGAGACCGCTTTTTCGTGCAATTGTTGCAGGCGTTTGGGAGAGCTTTCTTCCGGGCGCAATTGCTCCAACTCGATGCGGTGGTAATACCAGTTTAGTTCTTCGCGCAAATTGCGGATTTGGCGCACCAACTCGCTTTGACCGGCATCTCCCATTGGCATGCTCTGGCCGCTCTGAAAAATCATTTCCGACATGCTGCGGGATTTCGCCGCTTCTATGCATGCAAAAGCTTCCATATCGGCGGTTTCGGTGGCTTCGCCGGTCAAGTGCAAATCAACCAGAGCTTCGTAAACCTGAAGGCGGTTTTTCACGAAAGAGATCTTCAGCTCTTCGGAGTGTAGCCGGCTACGCAGAGTTTCCAATGCTTTTCGCGCCTCGGCATACGCCGCGAGAGCCGCAGAGCGGTCTCCGCGACCGTGGGCAAGCTGCCCGCGCAGAAAGTGAGCCTGGTAGGCAAGCACAGGAACTTGCAGGCGCTCAATTCTCGCAAGGGCAGCGTCCGTCTCCGATTCCGCAACGGCAGGCTCTCCGACCTGCATGGCGATGCGCGCCAGAAGGAGATGTGCGAGCACGGCTTTTCCGGAGAGCAGCGTTTGATCGAAGAATCCGGCTGCGCCAACACACAATCTGCGCGCCTCAAAGTAGCGCCCCTCGTGGAAGAGCAGCAACGCCTGATACAAATCCAAAAGCCAAGGCCACACCAGGTTTTTTTCTCTCGCGAACATATCGCGGGCCTTGGCAAACCTTTCGAGCGCGTGAACTGTTTTTCCTTGCTGGCCATAGGCGATCGCCTCGTTTGCCAGCGTTTTTGCGGCTTCATAACCCATGCCCAGTTTTTCAAACCGCAGGAAACCTTCCTGCGCCATCTCGCGCGCTTCTTCGCTCAAGTTCAGCTCGAGGTAAATCTCCGAAAGGTCGAGATGGCAGAGGGCGAAATGATAAGCATCGCCGGTTGCCTCGCAGGCGCGCCGCGTCGCAAAAAGCATTTCGATCGCGCGGCTATATTCGCCACGGAAGTAATACAGGTAGGCGATGTTGTAGTCGGCCTGATCGCGCAGCAGCGGCATTCCATACCGCTCGCACAAATCCCGCGATTTCTGATAGCAGTCCAGCGACCGGGGAAAATCGTTCAAGCTGATGAGGCACATCGCCATGTTATGGAGGGTGATGGCGACGCGTTCCCAATCCTGATGTTCGGTGAGAGTCTTATAGGCGCTCTCGTAATGCGCGATAGCCTCCTCGAAGCGATCCTGGCGATGAAGAATGTTGCCTACATTGTTCTCGAGGATGCCAATGCGTCGCGTCTCTCCGAATCTCGTGAAGATTTCACGCGCGCGTTCGGAGGCCGCGAAGGCGCGGTCGTATTCGCCGAGGAGAATCAGCGGTTGGATCGAGCCGTTCAGCGCGCGGGCCGCTTCCTTCTGATCTCCCAATGTTTCATAGATTTTTGTGGCTTGTTCGTGATGCTCGACCGCGGCACGGTTTTGACCGGAAGCGTAGAGAGCATTCGCCTTGGTGCGCAACCCTTCGGCGAGACTTTTTTTTCGCCGCAATTTTCGCGCGATCAGCAGGGCTGCATCCGCCAGGTGCAATGCCTCGCGCGTATTCACGCGGATTTTCTCGAGCACCAAAGTGGAGAGCTGGCTGACCACCTCGGGCCGCACCAGTGATTTGTGGCGCGACAGGAACTTGCGGCGGGCAGGCTCGATCTCAATTTGCCCAAGCTGGGAAAAAAGATCTTCGGGCGGGGCCTTTTTGTGGGTCGCGGGCATCAGTGGAATCCCAGTTCGTCCAAATTCCGCCGCAATCGCTCGATGCACTTTTGGCGCGTAAACCCGATGGAACCGAGTGCCAAGCCGAGTTCGGCAGCAACTTCAGCGTAGGGCCGCGGCGGCGTTTCAAAAAAAAGCAGCTCCACGAGCCTACGGCATTGCGGGCTAAGACTGCCCATCGCTTCGCGCAGCATCTGCTCTTCCTGTGTCTGTTGCACCAAAGTGTCCGCGATCGCCGGTGTTTCCGGATCCGGCAAGTCCGGCTCCGCATCGCGGCTGACCAATCGTTGCTGCTGGCGCTTCACACGAAAGCACTGGTGATGCGCCACCTGCATGAGCCATTTCGGCAGGGCCTGCGGCTTACGCAATTCCGGCAGCCGAGTTAACAGTTCCATACACGTCGACTGAAATACGTCGGCCGCTTCGTGTGAGGGCAAGTTGTACTTGATGGGGATCGAATAGATGAGCGCTTTATACTTGTCAATCAGCTGTGACCAGGCTTCTTCGTTGCCCGCGAGGCACTCCTTGACCAGCCGCGTGTCATCCCAAACACTCCGCGGCTTCCTTTCAGACTTGATCAGCGCGGGGCTCATCTGCCGGGGTTCTCAGAACTATTCTTGAAGTACAGCTGTTCCACATTCCATAGGACGTAGGGTTCGAGAACCGCGGGACGGAAATTGCCAATGGAATTCTTTGCCCCCGTTAGAATGTCCGGGCTGGCCAGAAAAATCATAGGCTGATTTTCGGCGAGGATCTCTTGCACACGATCATAAAGCTTTTTCCGTTGGTCGTAACTCGGTGCCGTCAGCTGTCGCTCCATCAGGCTGTCGATCTCCGTCTCCCAGGCCGTGACGGGACGCGTCTGCGAAGGATTCCAGAAGTGCATTCCCCCGCTCGAAAGCCACACGTTGATATCGGAATTCGGGTCGGCGTCGAAGCTTGCGATAGCGAGGATGCAAGCGTCGTATTCCTTTGTTTGCGTCACGCGGTCAAGCAAGGATCGAAATTCGAGCGGTACCACCTGGGCGTGCATCCCCAGCTGTTTCAAATCGTCTTGAATCAGTGTAGCCATTTTCGTGCGGTCGGCGTTTGACGAACTCGTGACGACGGAAAATTCGACAGGTTTTCCATCTGAATCCTGGAGCACGAATTCTCCGTTGGGCCCGTTCGTCAAAGAGAATCCTGCCTCCTTCAGGAGCGAGCGCGCCCGCTCGAGCGAGCGTGAAGGGCGGGGAATCGACGCATTCACCCAGCGGCGATTTCCAGGAGTGACGGGCCCCCATAGCTCCGCCCCGCGCCCTTGATATACCAGTCGTACGATCGCATTGCGATCGATAGCGGCGGACACCGCCTGGCGGAATTTCACCTCGCGGAACCATTTCTCTTTGCGGATCATCGCCGGCGAGGTTTTTTCTCCCAGTTCATTCAGATTGAAAAACAGGAAGTTATATTCGAGTCCAGGTCCTGCATCAATCATGGTGTACCCGCGCTGCTGCTTCGATAACGCCGAGAAGTTGTCGGCGCTGAGGCGGTTGATGATGTCCGTTTCCCCGGATTGAAACTTCAACACCTGCGCGTCCGCGCTAGGCACAAAAAGGAATACCATTTCGTCCAGGTACGGCAGTCGATTTCCCTTGGTATCCGCTTTCCAGTAATAAGGATTGCGCTCCAAAACCAATCTCTGTCCAGGTACATACTCTTTCAAACGAAAGGGGCCCAGTCCGGCCCACTGGCTCGCCGCCGCGGAGAGCGTCCAGCTTTGCCCAAGTTTGCCTTCGGCATAAGGTTTCTCGAGCAAGTGCCGTGGCAAAATCGCAAACCCATCGAACAGCCTTTCTCCCACCCCGTAGGTCTTCGCAAATTGAAATACAAGTGTCCACGCGTCCACTTTGCGAACCGTAATCGGTTTTCCGCCGACGATCAGCAAATCGCGCTGCGGAGCGTGGAGGTTCTCGTCGAGGTAAACGCGAAACGTGAACAGCACGTCGTCCGCGTCAAGCGGCTGCCCGTCTGAGAAGCGCAATCCTTTTCGCAAAATGACGGTGTATTCCAGCCCGTCCGGGGAAATCTTCCACGACTTTGCCAGAGCCGGTTCCGTGAGCTGCGTCGCTCGATTGATGTGAACCAGGTCCGCTTGCATCGCGCCAAGAATCACTTCGCGCGAAGGCCCATCAGCGGCAGATAGAGGATTCAGCGTTTTCGGCTCAGCGCGCAGAGAAACCACGAGTCGCCCGCCACGATTCCCGAGTTCCCCCGGAAGAGTGAGCAGCTCTTCGGATGGATTTTGCTGCTGGGGAGTTCCGCTAGCGGGCCTCGAAAGAACGGTGCCGCTGGCCAGGAGCAGGCCGCAGCCGAGCAATCTGCCGAGGATGGAAAGTCTCGCCATTCTCACCATCAGGTCCCGCCCAACGTCTTCTCTATCTTCCCTGTGCCGCCATCCTGCTGCAATGCACTCGCAAGTCCTAGGTATACTAGAAAGAACGGCACAATTGCCAATGCGGGCGCATACATCCACCAGGACGAAACCAAGACACTGTATTGCTGAAGACTTGCGAGCAGGCTGCCCCAACTCGGCACGGGCTCCGGCACACCCAGGCCCAGAAAGGAAAGCGTCATCTCCGCGAGCACGAATTGTGGCACGAGGATTGCCGCTTGCGTCAAAATTACGCTCGAAGCTTCCGGCAAAATATGACGGCGAAGAAGGTACCGGTCGGTTGCGCCGAATCCTCGCGCGGCGCGGACAAAATCGCGCTCTTTTGCGCTCAAAACCACTCCGCGCACGAGGCGGGCAGGTCGCGCCCAACCCACCGCTCCGATAACGGTGATAATCAGGAAAAACGCCTGTACCGGGCTGACCGCCAGCGGCAGGAAGGCTCGCAGGGCGAACAGCAAGTACAACCAGGGCAGCGCGACAAACAGCTCGGCCACACGCATCAATAATCCGTCTCTCCAGCCACCGTAGTAACCCGCTGTCGCGCCGATGAG
>Ga0209648_10000201_pt1 | contig 44261 bp, 41 predicted proteins | sample GraSoi2013_115cm_FD_185830 | JGI IMG/M metagenome (GOLD analysis project Ga0209648, IMG submission 185830) | Grasslands soil microbial communities from the Angelo Coastal Reserve, California, USA - Sample 9_17_2013_115cm (SPAdes) (version 2) | ecosystem: Environmental > Terrestrial > Soil >... | reverse complement strand
AGGTCGTCAGGATCAGGATCGTGCCGAGGATCTGGACGGGGAGCACCCAGCGGTGGCCGAACACCTGGTCGGCGATCAGCGCGGCGAGCGCCGAGGCGGCGATGTTGATCAGGGTGATGCCGACGAGCAGCGTGACGAGGAGCTCGTGGGGCCGCTCGATGAGCGGCTGCGCCGCGCCGGCGCCCTCGGCGGCGACGCGCTTGAGCCGCGCGCGGCCGAGCGAGAAATACGCCGCCTCCGCGCCGGTGAGGAGGCCCGAGCAGACGATGAACACGACGAGGCTCAGGAGCTTGACGAACAGGTTGTCGCTCACGCCCGCCCCGTGACGAAGTGCTCGAACCCCGGCGCCACCTGGACCTCGCGGCCCGCGGCGTCGGTGTAGCGGACGCCCTCGCCGGCGGCCGCGACCTCGCCGATCGCGGTGAGCCGCGCGCCCGTGGCCTCGGCGAGGCCGGCGGCGAGCCGTGGGAGCGCGCCCGGCTCGCACGTCAGCAGGAGCTCGTAGTCCTCGCCGCCGCCCGTCGCCCAGGCGAGCGCGTCGTGGCCGAGCGCCGCGGCCACGGCGCGTGCGCCGTCGGCGACGGGCACCTGAGCGAGGCGGACGCGCGCGCCGACGCCGCTCTCCTCGGCGACGTGACCGAGGTCCGTGGCGAGGCCGTCGGAGAGGTCGATCATCGCGGTGACGCCCCCGGCGGCCGCGAGCCACTGCCCCTCGCGCACGCGCGGGCGCGGCCGAAGGTGCGCGGCCCGCACGGCGTCGAGCGCCGCCGCGGCCACGCCCGCGGGCGCCGCCGGCCGCTCGAGCAGCGCCAGCCCCGCGGCCGCGCCGCCGAGCGCGCCGGTGACCGCGATGACGTCGCCCGCGCGCGCCGTGGAGCGGAGCAGCGGCTTGGCGGCGGCCTCGCCGAGCAGCGTCACGTTCACCATCCAGCCCGCGGGCGACGCGGCGGTGTCGCCGCCGACGACCGTGACGTCGTGCTCGCTGGCCAGGGCCAGCAGGCCGGCGTAGAACGCCTCCGCGTCCTCCACGCTCACGCCGTCGGGGCAGGCGAGGGCGATCAGCGCCCAGCGCGGCCGGCCGCCCATCGCCGCGATGTCGGACAGGTTCACGGCGAGCGACTTCCAGCCGAGGTCGGCGGGCGTGGCCCACCGGCGCCGGAAGTGGACGTCCTCGATCATGAGGTCGGTCGTCGCGAGCAGGAGGCGCCCCGCGCCGGGCTCGAGCACCGCGCAGTCGTCGCCGATGCCCACCCGCACGCCCGGGCCGCGCCCGGCGGCGCGGCGGACGATCTCGATCAGCCGGCGCTCGGTGGCCCGCCCCGTCATGAGCGCGCCAGCGTCAGGAAGTTCTTCAGGAGCTGCTTGCCCTCGACGGTCAGGATGGACTCGGGGTGGAACTGCACGCCCTCGACCGGATAGCGCCGGTGACGCAGGCCCATGATCTCCCCGTCCTCCGCCGTCGCCGTGATCTCGAGGTCGTCGGGCACGGTCTCGCGCAGCACCGCGAGGGAATGATAGCGCGTGGCGACGAACGGGTTCGAGAGCCCCGCGAACACGCCGCGGGCGTCGTGGCGGATCGCCGAGGTCTTGCCGTGCATCTGCGTCTTCGCGCGCGCGACGGTCGCGCCGAACGCCTGGCCGATCGCCTGGTGGCCGAGGCAGACGCCGAGGATCGGCGTCGTCGGGCCGAGACGGCGGATCACCTCGAGGGAGACGCCGGCCTGGTCGGGGTTGCCCGGGCCGGGCGACACGACGACGCGCTCGGGCCCGAGCGCCAGGACGCCCGCGACGTCCAGCGCGTCGTTGCGCACCACCTCGAGCCGCGCGCCGAGCTCGCCGAGGTACTGCACGAGGTTGTAGGTGAAGGAGTCGTAGTTGTCGATGACGAGGATCATCGCCGCCGGCTCCCCGCCGCGATCCGCAGCGCCAGCAGCATCCCCTGGGCCTTCGAGCGCGTCTCGAGCCACTCGGTCTTCGGGTCCGAGTCGGCGACGATCCCCGCGCCGACCTGCACCGAGGCGCGCGTGCCGTGACAGACGACGGTGCGGATCGTGATGCACGAGTCGAGGTTGCCCGAATAGGAGACGTAGCCGACGGCGCCGCCGTACGGCCCCCGCTGGGTGGGCTCGAGGTCGTCGATGATCTCCATCGCCCGGATCTTCGGCGCGCCGGTGAGCGTCCCGGCGGGGAAGCACGCCTGGAGCACGCCGAGCGCATCGGTGCCGGCCCGGAGCCGGCCCGTCACGTGGCTCACCAGGTGCATCACGTGCGAGTAGCGCTCGATCGCCATGAACTCCGTCACCGTGACCGAGCCGAGCTCGGACACGCGCCCGACGTCGTTGCGCCCGAGGTCCACGAGCATGACGTGCTCGGCGCGCTCCTTCGGGTCGGTGCGGAGCCGGTCCTCGATCTCGCGGTCCTGCGCCTCCGTGCCGCCGCGCGGGTGCGTGCCCGCGATGGGCCGGAGGTCCACGCGGTCGCCCTCGAGGCGGACGAGCACCTCGGGCGAGGAGCCCACGAGGGTGGTCGGGCCGAGCCGCAGGAAGAAGAGGTACGGCGACGGGTTGATGGTCCGGAGCGCGCGGTACACGGTGAACGGGTCGGCGCCGAGCCGGCAGTCGAGCCGGCGCGACAGGACGATCTGGTAGGCGTCGCCGGCGGCGATGAACTCCTTCGCGCGCCGGACGGCGTCGGTGTACTCCTGCTCGCTCATCGTCGAGGTGAAGCCCTCCTCGCCCTGGGCGAGCAGGGGGGCGTGCGACGGCAGCGTGAGGGGCGCGGGGGCGCGCGCGGGGCGCGCGAGCTTCGCGAGCGTCATGCCGATGCGCACGGCCGCGCGGTCGTAGGCGCGGTCGAGCGCCGCGGGGTCCCGGCGGTCGAGCACCGCGTTCGCGATCACGAGCAGCCGGTGGCGCAGGTTGTCGAAGACGAGCAGCGTGTCGGTGAACATGAAGACGGCGTCGGGCAGCCCGAGGTCGTCCTCGGTGGTCCGCGGCAGCCGCTCCATGTGGCGGACCATGTCGTAGGCGAGGTAGCCGACCGCGCCGCCCTGGAACCGCGGGAGGCCCGGCACCGGCACCGGCTGGAACTGACGGAGCAGGTCGCGGACCGCCTCGAGCGGGTTCCCGTCGGGCAGGCGCTCCGTCCGCGTCCCGCGCCTGAGCGTGAGGCGGCCGTTCTTCGCCGTCAGCACCATCAGCGGGTCGGCGCCGAGGAAGGAGTACCGCGCCCAAACCTCGCCGCCCTCGACCGACTCGAGCAGGAACGCGTAGGGCCCGGGCCGGAGCCTCAGGTAGGCCGACAGCGGCGTGTCGAGGTCGGCCGGGAGCTCGGCGAACACCGGGACGAGGTTCCCCCGCGCCGCGAGAGACCGGAACTCGTCTCGGCTTGGAGAGAGAGACGGGATGCCTATGCCCGAGGTACTAATGCGGTCCCCGCCCGGGGTGCCTCAGGCGAGCGCGTCCAGCTTTTCTTTGATCTTGGCCCGGGGCACGGCCCCGATGACCTGGTCGGCGACCTTCCCCTGCTTGACGAACAGGATCGTCGGGATCGACCTGATCCCGTACCGCGCCGCGAGGCCGGGGTTCTCGTCCACGTTGACCTTGGCGAGCGTGACCTTGCCGGCGGACTCGCGAGTCAGATCTTCGAGGACCGGCGAGATCGCCCGGCAGGGCCCGCACCACTCGGCCCAGAAGTCCACCATCATGAGGCCGTGCTGTCGGCTCAGGGTCTCGTCGAAGCTCTGCTCGGTGAGGTGGACGGTCGCGACGTCAGCCATGCACGATGTCTCCTCGTTAAAAAGTCAACAGCCACGCTAACATGGCAGCGACTCCGACGCAAGATCGGGTCTCTTGATCTCTCCGGAATACCTTGTCAGTTTGACACCAGTTTATGCTAAAGTCTCTCACGCCCATGGAAATGGCCAAGATCCTGGTGGTGGACGACGAGCCCTCGATCCTGCGCCTCCTGCAGGAAGCGCTGACCCAGTGGGGGTACCAGGTCAAGTGCGCCTCGAGCGGCACCGACGCGATCGAGGCCGTGCGCGGCGAGATGTTCGATGCCGTCCTCACCGACATCCGCATGCCCGAGATGAGCGGCCTCGAGCTCCTCAAGGAGATCAAGCGCCACGACGAGTCCATCGAGATCGTCATGATGACGGGCTACCCGACCATCACCTCGGCCGTCGAGGCGCTCAAGGAGGGGGCGTACGACTATCTCTCGAAGCCGGTGATCCTCGACGAGCTCCGCCACCTCATGGTGCGGATGATGGAGCGCCGCTTCCTCCGCGGCGAGGTGCACGACCTCCGCGAGCGCCTCGGCGAGGAGCTCGCCGTCACGGAGCTCGTCGGCAACTCGGGGCCGATGCAGCGCGTGAAGGAGATCATCGCCAAGGTCGCCCCGACCTCGTCGCCCGTGCTCATCGAGGGCGAGAGCGGCACGGGCAAGGAGCTGGTGGCCGCCGCGATCCACCGCCTCTCGCCGCGCGCGAAGGGCCCGTTCGTCCCCGTCAACTGCAGCGCGATCCCCGCGGATCTCCTCGAGTCCGAGTTCTTCGGCCACGTCCGCGGCGCGTTCTCCGGCGCGGTGTCCGACACGGTCGGGCTCTTCCGCGGCGCCAACGATGGGACGATCTTCCTCGATGAGATCGTGGAGCTCTCGCCCGCGCTGCAGGTGAAGCTCCTGCGGGTGCTCCAGGAGATGCAGGTCCGCCCCGTGGGCTCGACCAAGGCGTACGTGGTCGACGTGCGCGTCATCGCCGCGACCAACCGCGACCTCGACCGCGCGATCGCCGAGGAGAAGTTCCGTCAGGACCTCTATTACCGGCTGAACGTGGTCCGGGTCAGCCTGCCGCCGCTCCGGGCGCGGCGCGAAGACGTCCAGGCGCTCGCCAACTACTTCATCCGCCGCTTCAACCGGCGCTTCCGCCGTGAGCTCCGCGGCATCACGCCCGAGGCGGTCACCGCGCTGCAGGGCTACGACTTCCCGGGCAACGTGCGCGAGCTCGAGAACCTCCTCGAGCGCGCGTACGCGATGGGCGCGCGCGAGCAGATCACGCTCGCCGACCTGCCGAGCCTCGCGAGCGACCGCGTCCTGTCGGCGGCGCCGATGAGCGGCGGCGGGGCGATCCCGCAGCTCGCCGAGGTGGAGAAGGAGCTGATCCTGCGTGCCCTCGCCTTCTACAAGGACGACAAGGAGGCCGCGGCGAACGCGCTCGGCATCTCGCGCCGCACCATCTACCGGCGCCTCAAAGAGTACGGGATGCTGTGAAGGTCCAGCGGGCACTGGCCGTCGTACTGCTGGTCCAGCTTCTTGCCTCGGTGGTCCTGGTGTTCCTCATGGCCGCGAAGAGTCCGATCGACGCGCATCCTGACGAGATGCTCCACCTGGTCGCCGGACGGTACTTCCAGACGCACTGGCTACCCCCGCCCGTCGGAGCGCCGGAGACGGCCGAGTCTTATAGCCGATGGGGCTTTTCCTACCTGGACCTGGGAGACGTCGTGTACTGGCTCCTCGGCAAGGCGGCGGCCGCCGGCGCGCTCTTCGGCGTGACGCCGGCCGTTGCGATGCGGTCCGTGCAAGTCGTCCTCTACGTGGTCCTCTTCGTGTGGTGCCTCGCCCGGGCCCGGACGTTCGTTCCCGCGCTGGGATTCCTCCTGCTGACGCCTCAGCTCTGGTACGTCTTCTCCTACATCAACAGTGACGCACTCCCGTTCCTGCTCTTCACGGGCTTGATCCTCGAGCTGGGTTGGCCGGAGTCCGGCATTCGAGCCTTCTGGAGAAGCCGGGAGGCCGGGCCCACGGCAGGCGTGTTCGCGGTCGGCGTTCTGCTCGGGCTCCTTCTCATCTCCAAGCTGAACTATCTGGTGAGTGTCGTTTTTCTGGGCGGCATCCTCGTGTGGCTGCGAGGGGAGATCACGCACTGGAAGCGGCTCACGGTTCCGATCGCGGTCGCCATCGCAATCGCCGCCCCATGGTCGTGCTACCACGCCTGGGTCAACGACTTCCAGACCAGTACGAAGGTCGCAGCGTACGCGGACCAGGTGGCGGCTCCCGAGCTGAAGCCGTCGGCCTTTGGGAGCCCGCAGTCCTTTCCCTTCATCATGCTCCGGGCCAGGGGCGTGCCGGTGTCTGACCTCGTCACGACACTGGATTGGCCGGGTCTGTCCTTCCGCAGCTTCTCGGGACTGTACGGCTGGATGAGCATCGTGGCCGTCCCGTGGGTCTATTACGCCTTCGGCGCGCTCGATGCCGCGCTGCTCGCCATCCTCGCGTTGCCGGTCGCCGTGCGGCGCGCTCGAAGCACGCAATTGCTGTTCCTCGGCGTCTTGGCCTGCGCCGCGCTCGTGGTCGCTCAATCACTCTACCGGTCTTGGGTCGTCAATTTTCAGGGCCAAGGCAGATATCTCTTTCCGATATTGCCGATGTTCTTCTTCTACTGGCGGCAGTGCGAAGCGCGCGCCTTTCGCACGGCGGCCCTTCTCGTGACCGCGCTGCTCGGGACGCTCTCGCTCTTCTCGTTCGCGCTGATCGGCCTGGCGAACCTCACCTGATCGGCCGGTAACCCGGCCAAGAGTCACAGTCTTGTCAAAGTGGCACTCCAGCCCTTCGCAGCGCTCCCAGAAATCCCTTATGTTTCAGTTAATTACGATTGGCACCTCTCCTGCTGTTCCGGATGCTCATGATCGGGACCGTGCGCGCCGAAGCCGGCACGAAGGTGCTGCAGGTCGGCGTCGGCTTCGCCTCGCACCAGGACATGCTCTGGGCCGCCGTTCGCGCGACGGCGATGGCGCGCACCGGGCTTCACGGCGCGAGCCCCGATCTGGTCCTCCTGGTGACCGCCGGACTGCCGAGCCAGGACGTCGTGCCCGTGATCAAGAGCGTCCTGGGCCCCGTGGGCATCGCGGGTGGCGCCACCTCGGCGATCATCACGCACAGCGGCGCCGTCGCGAGCGGGGCGCTCGTCGTGTGCCTGGCGAACGGTGAGGGCGCCGTGAGCGGCACCGCCGCGGCGCCCGGCCGCGACCTCGCGGAGGCCGCGCAGGGTGCGGCGAGGCTCATCCTCGCTGGCTGGCCCTTCCGGATGCGGTACCCCCGCGGTCTGGGCTTTGCGTTCGCCCAACCCGGCTTCGGCGCGCCGGCCGTGGGGTTCCTGCCGACGTGGCGGCTCCTCATGGGACCGAAGATGCGGACGGTGTGCAGCGTGCTGTCGGTGGGGGCCGTCTACGGCTGCGCGGCCGCGGATCCGATCGTGAGCGCGGGCTGCCTCGAGGCTCCGTACTCGACGGGCCTCGGCTGGGCCGACGGCTTCGATCCGGCCGCGCCGCCCGCGCGCGAGACGCTCGTCCAGGGCTCGCTGGACGCCACGCTGACCGCGGTGAAGCGCCTCGAGGGTGACGCCGCGCGGCTCGTGCTCGTGGTCGAGAGCGTGGCGCGACGGCGTGCCCTCGGCGAGGCCGCGGCGGACGAGTGGGAGGCCATCCGCGGCGCCGTCGGCGAACGCACGCCGTGCGTCGGCTGGGTCGCCGATCGCGTCGCGGCGTACGGGCGCGGCGTGCGTCCGCTCGACGCCCACGGTCCGCTCGTCGTCATCGCGCTCGGCGACACGCCCAGCCGCTGAGCGCGGTACGCCGGAAGCTTTGTCGGCTATTGTCAGGAGTGCTGACGTGATGCGTCACCGGCTTGCACGAGTGCGGCGACTTGCCCGCTTTCCAATAGAAAACTCCTGTAAAATCCGATAGTCGTCCCGTGAGTTTTCCGGACAAAATGTGGCCCACGAATTGCTGCCTTTCACCTGCCATGTCCAGGGTATGTGACCAGGGCCGCTGGCCCCAGACGCAACATTGCTATTTTGTTCGCTCCTCTCGCATAATGCTCGCGTTGGTGGCTTTCCCGTGACCACTGCCGTGACGAGCACCACGCTCGGCCCTCGCGCTTCGAAGCTCCGCGTTGCCCTCGTGCGCGGTCCGATCGTCTCTACGGCGCGCTCGGTCAACAATGAAGCTACACCGTGCCTCGGCCTCGCCTACGTGTCCGCCTACGCGCGCGCGCACGGGTACGCGCCGACGATCGTCGACGCCATCGGCGAGGGCCTCAACCGCTACTGGCCGCTCCCCGCGCATCCCGGCTACGTCTGTCAGGGACTGCCCTTTGACGAAGTGCTGGAGCGCATGCCACGCGACCCCGACGTCATCGGCTTCTCCGCGATGTTCTCCGGCGAGTGGCCGATACAGCGAGGGTTGATCACCGCGATGCGCCGGGAGTTCCCGAAGGCGGTCATGGTCGCCGGCGGAGAGCACGTCACGGCGCTGCCCGAGTACAGCCTGCGCGACTGCCCGGCGCTCGACGTGTGCGTGAGGAGCGAGGGAGAGCACACCTTCTACGAGCTGCTGGAGCGCCTGAGCGAGGGGCGTGATCTGGCCGCCGTGAACGGCATCGCGTATCTGGACAACGGCCAGTTCCGGGCGAACGACCACATGCCGCGGATTCGGGAGCTGGATCAGATCCCGTGGCCCGATTGGCCGGAGGGATACCTCGAGAAGTTCTGGGCGGCGGGCAAATCGTACGGCATCGTCTCCGAACGCGACATGCCGCTGCTCGTCTCGCGGGGCTGTCCGTATCAATGCACGTTCTGCTCGAGCCCGCAGATGTGGACCACGCTCTATCGGTTGCGCGACCCCGACGACGTCATCGCCGAGATCGAGCACTACCGGACGCGGTACGCGGTCACGAGCCTGCAGCTCTACGACCTCACGGCGATCACGAAGAAGAGCTGGACGGTCGAGTTCACGACCAAGCTGCTGGCCCGAGGGATCGACCTGAAGTGGTCGCTCCCGTCCGGGACGCGCAGCGAGGCGCTCGACCACGAGACGCTCAGCCTGCTCAGACGCACGGGCTGCAACTACCTCGTGTTCGCTCCGGAGAGCGGGTCGCCGAGCACGCTCCGGAGGATCAAGAAGAAGATCCAGCTCCCACGCATCACCGCCTCGATCCTCGAGGCCAAGCGGCAGGGGATCGTCGTGCGCGCGAACCTGATCATCGGGTTCCCGCACGAGACTCGGCGTGAGGTCTTCGAGACCATCCGGTACGGGCTGAAGCTCGCCGCCCGCGGAGTGGATGAGGTGAGCATCAACATCTTTTCGCCGTACCCGGGCTCCGAGCTCTATCGCGAGCTCGCCGACGCCGGCAAGATCCAGCTCGGCGATCGTTACTTCCTCCAGCTCACCTCGCTGAACAGCGACTACACGCGAACCAACCCCTTGACGCTCAACCCCGTCATGGGGCCGCGGGAACTCGCACTCTACCGGATCTCCTTCATGCTGCTCAACTACCTGGTCGGCTACGTGCTGCATCCGGGACGGATCTGGCGGACGATCCGAAACGTCTTCCTATCCCGGCACGCGGCAGCGACCGTGTTCGAGCATCGCCTCAAGGACGCGCTGGGGCGGAAGGTTCGAGCGACGGGATAGGTCGTCGTCGCCGGACCACGTCCGGTACAATGCGCGCGGGTACGATGCCGCGCCTCGCAGCGTTCGGCCGGAAGCACCCGGACCTCGTCGTCGTCCTCCTCCTGCTGATCCTGCCGTTCCTCGTCCTGGGGCGGGCGCTCCTGCCGGGCAAGGTCCTCTCGGCGGCCGACAACGTCGTCCTCTACGCGCCCTGGGCCGCGCAGTCCCCGGGCGTCGTGCCCGTGAACCCGTTGCTGCGCGACATCACGTTCCTCTTCCACCCCGCCGTCCTCTACGGCGCCGCGGAGATCCGCGCCGGGCGCTTCCCCCTCTGGAACCCGCACGTCTTCGGCGGCGCCCCGTTCTTCGCGAACCCGCAGACCGCGCTCCTGTTTCCCCTGACCGCGCTCGCGTACGTGCTGCCGCCGGCGCTCGCGCTGACGCTCATGTCGGTGCTCAAGCTCTCCGTCGCGGGGGCGGGCATGTACTGGTTCCTCCGCCGTCTCAACGTCGGCCGGTTCCCGGCGCTCGTCGGCGCGCTGGCGTTCGAGTTCAACGCGTTGCTCGTGACCTGGCTCGAGTGGTCGAACACGGGCCCCGTGATCCTCCTGCCGGTGCTGTTCGGGTTGACCGAGGTCTTGCGCGAGCGCGCCGGCGCCCGGCCCGTCGCGGCCCTGGCGCTCGCGGTGGCGCTCGCGGTCTTCGCGGGCTATCCGCAGCGCGTCGTTTACGGCCTTCCGGTCCTCGCGATCTGGACCCTCTACCGCTCCCGGGACGCGGCGCGCCCCGCGGGCTTCCTCGGGCGCTGGGTCGCCGGCGTGGCGCTCGGGCTCCTGCTCCCGGCCGTCCAGCTCCTGCCGTTCGTGGAGTACGCGCGCGCGAGCGCCGTGCTCGCGTACCGCGAGGAGTGGATGCTGCACTTTCCGCTGCCGCCGCGCACGGCGATCGCGCTCCTGATGCCGAATTTCTTCGGAAGCCCGTTGAGCCGGGACTTCTGGGGGCCGACGAACTTCAACGAGTTCTCGCTCTCGGTCGGCGTCGTGCCGTGGCTCGCGCTGCCGGCGGCGCTCGTCGCCGCGTGGTCCCGGCCGGGGACGAAGTACTTCGCGGGGCTCGCGGTCGGCTCGGCGGCCCTCGTCTACGGCGCGCCCCTCGTCGGCGACACCCTCGCGCGCCTGCCCGTCCTGTCCACGACGCTCATCGTGCGGACGGCCGATCTCCTGGTCTTCGCGCTCCCGGTCCTCGGCGCGCTCGGCCTCGACGCCGTCCGCCGGGCCGAGCCTGCGGCCCGGCGGCTCCTGCCCGCGGCCGTGCGCGGGGCGTTCGCGGTCCTGAGCCTCGCGGCGCTCGCGTTCGTGTGGAGGGAGTGGGCGCTCGCCGCGCGCGCGGGGATGCGCGTGCCCCTCTGGGCCCAGTACGCGTGGTTGCTCCTGCTGCTGACGCTCGCCGCCGTCCTCGTGTTGCGCCTGCTCCGGGCCGGCGGCGCGGCGCCCGGCCTGTGGACGGCGCTCGCGGCCGTCGAGCTCGCGAGCCTCGTGCCTCTCGCCGCCACCTACAATCCCGTGATCGACGCCCGGCTCCTCTATCCGGGCCCGCCGCCGTCCGTCGCGCACCTGCGCGAGCGGACCGCGCGGGACCACGCGCGCGTGTTCTTCGACGCCGGTCCCGAGCCTGCGAACTTCGGGACGATCCTGGGGCTCGACGAATTCGGCGGCTACGACGGCATGACGCCCCGGCGCGTCGAGCAGCTCGCCGACCCCGTCGGGTCGCTCGACTCCACCGCCAGCGGCGCGTTCCGCGTGACGGCCCCGGTCGGGTCGCCGGTGTTCGACCTGCTCGGGATCCGCTACGTGATGCTGGCGCCCGGCGCGCCGAGCCCCGCGCCTCACCTGGTCCTCGAGTATCGAGGTCCCGACGCTGTCGTCTACCGGAACGACCGGGCGCTGCCGCGCGCGTTCCTCGTGCCGCGGGCCCGCACGTGCCTCGACGACGCCGCGACGCTCGCCCTGCTCCACGGGGGCACGCTCGAGGTGAGGCGGGAGGTGATCATCGCCGGCTGCGACGGCGCCCCGGCGGCCGGCGGGTCCGGGGGCGCCACGCGCGCCGAGATCACGAGCTACGCACCGGAACGCGTGGTGGTCGAGGCCACGACCGCCGCCGCGGCGTACCTCGTCCTGACCGACACGTGGTTTCCCGGCTGGCGCGCGTCCGTGGACGGGGTGGAGCAGACCGTCTGGCGCGCCGACCACGCGCTGCGCGCGGTGTGGCTGCCGCCCGGGCGCCACCGAGTCGAGTTCCGGTACGCGCCGGCGTCGTTCCGTGTGGGCCTGCTCGTGAGCGCGCTCGCGGCGCTCGCCGTCGCCGGCCTTCTCTGGGCCCCGGCGCGCCGGCGCGCCACGGGCCTGGCACTCGTCGCGGTGCTCACCGCGTGGCCCGCCGCGGCGCAGGCGAAGCTGCCCGCGGCGCCCTTCACGCTCGAGGCGACGCCGAGCGAGCTGACGGAGGGTGGGAACCTCACGCTCCGCGTGGATCGCGCCGGTGCCAGTCCCGAGCTCGACCGGCAGCCCCTCGACGTCTACGTCTCGGTTCTGCGCGACGGCGCGCGGGACTGGATTTTCCTCTCGCCGGCCGGTGCCCTGTCGGCGACGGCGAGCGTCTACGTCCGTGCGACACCGGAGCGGCCCTTCGGCGGTCTCCGCGCCACGCTGCAGGGCGTCGGGCCGGGCGGCTGGTACCTCTTTCGCGTGCAGTTCATCCGCGCGTCGGCCGAGCAGCCGACGCGCAAGAACTACGCCGCCCCACCGCTCCTCGCGACGGTCCGTGTCGAGCCGCGGGCCGGCGGCCCGGGAGCGTGGGCCCTGGGAGCGCTCGCCGTCCTCACGCTCGCGGCGCTCGGTCTCGCGTGGCTCACCCCCGCGCGCCCGGCGGAGGACCGTCCGGGGCCGTGAGCGTGCTCAGACCGGGTGGTAGCGCTCGGCCCAGAGCTGGAAGGCGAGGAGCGTGTAGAGCTTCTTCCGGTGGTCGCGGCGGCCGGCGTCGTGCTCCGCGAGTAGCCGCGCCACCGCCTCCGGCCTGAAGAGCCCGGCGCGCCGCAGCACGTCGGGCGCGCACGCCTCGTGGAGAATCCCGCGCAGCTCGCCCCGGAACCAGCGGCCGAGCGGCACGCTGAACCCCTTCTTCGGGCGACCGGGGATCTCGGCGGGGAGCATCCCCCGGACCGCTCGCTTGAGCGCCCACTTCGTCGTGAGGCCCCTGAGCTTGAGACGCATCGGGAGGGCGGCGGCGAGCTCGACGATGCGTCGGTCGAGGAGCGGCACCCGCACCTCGAGCGAGCAGGCCATGCTCGCGCGGTCCACCTTGGTGAGCACGCCCTCTCCGAGATAGCCCTTGAGGTCGAGGTAGAGGATGCGCTCGAGCCCCTCGGCGGACGTGGCGCGGGCGACGATCTCGTGGAACGCGTCGTACGAGGGCGGCGCCGGCATGCGCGCGAGCGCGTCGGGCGTGAACAACTCACGCTGCTCGGCCGGCGTGAAGGAACCCAGCCACAGCGCGTGGCGCTCGACACTCGGGTGCGGGAGGCCGGCCACGAAGCGCCTGAGCCTGAAGTCGAGGCTCAGGTCGTCCAGGGACACCGGCAGCCGCTCGACGGCGGGGCGCAGGAGGCGCCGGTGGACCCAGCGGGGGAGGAGCTCGAAGGCCCGCGCGAGGCGGTGGGCCTGGTAGGTCGGGTAGCCGGCGAAGAGCTCGTCCCCGCCGTCGCCCGAGAGCGCGACCGTCACGGAGCGGCGGGTGAAGCGGGAGAGCAGGTAGGTCGGCAGCAGCGAGGCGTCGCCGAGCGGCTCGTCCATGATGTCCGGCAGCCGGCCCACGAGGTCGAGCGCCGCGCGCGGGCTCAGGATCTCCTCGTGGTGGTCCGTGTCGAGGGCGCGCGCCACGCGCCGCGCGTGGGCGGACTCGTCGAAGGACGGGTCCTCGAAGCCGATCGAGAACGTCTTGAGCCGGCCCGGCGCGTGGCGGGCCGCGAACGCCGCGACCGTGCTCGAGTCGATCCCGCCGGACAGGAACATGCCGAGCGGCACGTCGCTCACGAGGTGCTGGCGCACCGAGAGGTCGAGCGCCGCCCTGAGCGCGTCGACCGCCTCGCCGTCCGCGACGGGTCCGCGGCGCCGGAAGTCCACGTCCCAGTACGGCTCGACCTTCACGCGGCCTTCGGTGTAGCTGAGCCAGTGGCCGGCGGGGAGCTTACGGACCGCGCGGAGGATCGCGTGGGGCGCGGGCACGTACTCGTGCGCCAGGTAGCGGGAGAGCGCCGTGAGATCGAGGCTCCGGTCGATCGCGGGATGCTCGACGAGCGCGCGCAGCTCGGACGCGAAGACGAGCTGGTCGGGCAGCACGGCGTAGTAGAGCGGCTTGATCCCGACGCGGTCGCGCGCGAGGACGAGCGTGCGCGCGGCCTCGTCCCAGACGGCGAAGGCGAACATGCCCTCGAGGTCCGCGATGGACTCGACGCCGCGGTCCTCGAAGCCGTGGACGATGACCTCGGTGTCCGAGCGCGTCGCGAAGGCGTGGCCGCGGGCCGCGAGAGCCCGGGTGAGCTCGCGGTAGTTGTAGATCTCGCCGTTGAAAACGACCCACACGCGGCGGTCCTCACCCGTCATCGGCTGGTGACCCGTCGCGAGGTCGATGATCTTGAGCCGCCGCATCGCGAGCCCCGCGGACCCCTCCACGAAGAAGCCCTCGTCGTCGGGCCCGCGGTGGGCGAGCCGGTCGTTCATGCGCCGGAGGACGGCCGGGTCCGGGCGCCGGTCGGCGCGCGCGAAGATGTTGCCGACGATCCCGCACACCGCCGCTACCGCTCCTCGTCCGGGCCCGCCGTCTCGCGCACGTAATACGTCGGCTTCCGCTGCGTATCGTAAAATCCACGAATGACGATCTCGGCGAGGAAGCCGATGAAGAGGGAGAGAGTGCCGGTAATCAGGAGCAGCATCATGAGGAAGACGAGCGGCGTCGCCTCGTAGTGCCGGAGGACCAAGACCCGGTAGGCCACGACGTCGAACGCCAGGAAGCCGAGCGCGAGGTTCGCGAGGCCGAACCCGCCGAAGACGTAGTTGGGCCGAGTGGAAAAACCGCTGATGAATTTGAGCGTGATGAGATCGACGAGGACCTTGTAGGTCCGCGTGAGCCCGTATTTGGACGCCCCCCGCGTGCGCGGGTGGTGGGTGACCTCGAGCTCGGTGACGCGCCCGCCGACCCACGCCGCCAGGACGGGGAGGAAACGATGCATCTCACCGTAGAGGCTCACGTCCTGGATGACCTCGCGCCGATACGCCTTGAGCGTGCAGCCGAAGTCGTGGAGGGGCACGCCGCTGAGCTTCCGGATGAGATAGTTCGCCACGTGCGAGGGCAGGACGCGCGTCAGCCACGGGTCGCTCCGATGGCGCCGCCATCCCGACACCACGTCGTAGGCGCCGCCGAGCTCGGCGACGAGCCGCGGAATGTCGTGGGGGTCGTTCTGCAGGTCCGCGTCGAGCGTCACCACGATCGGGTATCGTGAGTGGGCGAAGCCGGCGGTGAGCGCGGCCGTCTGGCCAAAGTTCCGCCGCAGTCTCACGAGGCGCACGTGAGCGTCCTTTGCAGCGAGGCGCTTCAGCAGGTCCCACGAGCCGTCGGTGCTCCCGTCGTCCACGTAGACGACCTCGTACGGGCGCCCCATGGGCTCCAGCGCCTCCGTCAGGTGGGCGTGCAGCGGCTCCAGGTTGTCCCGCTCGTTGAGGACTGGGAGGACGACCGACACCGCGTCTCTCTCGGGCATCACGCGGGCCGGGAAGGCTGGATATTCATGGGCGCGAAGAAGAATCGCTCGATCAGACTCGCATGGATCGTTCGACAACGCGAGGGCTCGGGATCCCCGACGCCCCACAATTGCACATGCCGAGCCAAATTCCGTAGATGCGTCAACGTCGTGGTCAGGGTGACGAGGGGCAAGAGGCAGAGCGCGAAATACGCAACGGCGTGCCCGGCCGTCCAGAATGCGGCGAGGATCCCGATCTGGCCCTTGAGCGCCAGCCGCAAACCGCCCAGATAGAGCAGCAGGATGCTGGCCGCGGCGAGCGCGCCGATGGGCACCGTGCCGACGAGCGCGAACGCCGCGAGGGAGAACACGCCGCGCAGCGAGAAGATCGCGCGCGACACCGACGGGAGGTGCGTCGCGGGCCCGACTCGTTTGACGCGCCGAAAGACGCCGGGAGCGGCGCACGATGGACAGGGCTCGCCGGGCTTGACGGGACGGCCGAGCTCTTCGTGATGAAAGCAACGCTTGCAGAAGATCTCGGCCATGGGCTCGAGATTACGTTGTCCAGCGGGACAGCGCGCCTTCCGATCTCGCGGTGAGCAGGCGCCAGGAGTTGTCGTTTCTCGACGTCAGGCAGCACGCCAGGCCGCGCGACGTCGCCCAGCGCTCGACCTCTGCGCGCGGCAGATATTGCGCGAGCTGCGGGACCAAGTGGTCGTAGACGATGTGCTCGAGGTACTCGCGCGGATACTTCGTCAGGTGCCGGGTGTACGCGTCATACGGAAACGACGTCGGCTCCGGGAAGAGCTTCGTGAACGCCCGCGCCCCGAGCGCCAGCGGGATCGTCAGCGCCTTCGACAGCGCGTACAGTGCCGCGTCCGGCATCCGGCTCGTGACCAGGCGTCGCAGCGGCGTGATCACGTTCTCGATCCACTCGTTGTTCTCTTTGCCGTAGACCCACACGCTCAGCGCGCCGTCCTCTTTGACGACGTCGAGCAGCGCCGCAAAGGCCCCCTCGGGATCGGGCGTGTGGTGCACGACCCCGATCGAGTAGCACACGTCGAACGCGCGCTTCGGCAACGGCAACGAGAAGATGTCGGCGCGCATCACGTGCACGTTCTTGAGGTGCCGCGTGTTCGCGTACGCCGTATGGGCGACATCCGAGTAGTCGAAGCCGATGAGCGCTCCCGGCGCGTTCGGCGCAGCCGTCGCCAGCCAGCGCCCCATACCGCAGCCGGCGTCGAGCACGCTGCGACCCGCGAAGAGCTCCGGCTGCAGCGGCGCTACCCAATCACGGAAGAGCTCATCGTTGAGCGCCGGCTGCGCGATGATCACGTCGCTGTAGCGCTTCCAGTTCGTCAAAAAGCCGCCCGTCGTCTGCTCGACCGGCCCGTTTCTCGATGCGCCGCGAACGAAGTCGGGCACGCCGTCGACGACGGGCCACTGCTTGCCGCACGCGGAGCACGTGAGCGTGCCCGCGACGATGTGCGCGCCGTCGCGCCGAGTGCTGTACACAGCAAGCGCGACCTCGCAGAACGGACACTGCAGATACTCGAGGAGCGCGTCGCGCATGGCTAATTCGACGGTCGATACATCTCGGGCGTTTCGTACTCGAGATCTCGCACTCCGTCACATGCCGCCTCGCGATCGAGTGACCCGCGGAGGCAGCAAACGTCGCGACTGGCCGGCGGCGGTGCCTCGGCGGGCCGCGGACCAGGGTCACGCACGGGGCTCGCCCTCTCCTCCCTAGTCCGAGGTGCGTCTGCGCGCGATGCTATCACCGGGCCACCGCCGCCTCACGCCGCGATGTAATACGAGTCGTCAAGCGTCTCAAGGAGCCTCTGAACATTGCGTGGATCGTTCTGGGATTCGCGTCCAGCGTGACCAGGATTGGATCGTGCGAGTGAGCGAACCCCGCCAGGGCCCGCGACTCAGTGAGGCGCGCGTGGAGCCGCTCCACGGAGACCCGCTCGTTAAAGACGGGCAAGACGACCGGGACGCCCGCGGGCTCAGCCACGGCGCGTGCGCTCCTCATCCACCGCCTCGCAACGCACGACGTAGCGGATCGGGAGCCAGCGGAACGGCACGCCCTCGACGCGCGTCACCCTGAGGCCGGCGGGCATCAGCGCGAGGAAGCTCCCGAGGTCGAAGGTGTGGAGGTGCCACTCGTCGTCCATCCGCTCGGGCATGGCGTAGTCGCCCGCGCGCGCGCGCATCAGGAGGCCGTAGAGCCCGCTCCGGTGGAGCACCGCCTTCAGCCGGTTGATCAGCCGCTCGTTCGGGACCGAGACGACCGCGACGCCGTGCGGCTTCACGATGCGCCACATCTCGGCGAGCGCCCCGGCGGGTGACGGGACGTGCTCGAGCACCTCCGAGCAGTAGACCCGGTCCCACGCGCCCGTCCGGAAGGGCAGCTGCTCGGCGTCGCCCTGGACGAGGACGTCGTGCCGGCCGAGGCGCTTCGCCGCCTTCGCGAGCAGCGCTTCCGCGAGGTCGAGCCCGAAGCCCCGGCCCGCGGGCAGCGCCGCCATGAGATGGCCGGCGCCGCAGCCGACCTCGAGGACGCGGTCGCCGAGCCGGGGCGCGAGCAGCGCGAAGATGCGGCGCACGCGCTTCCGCTCGATGTAGCGGACGATGGGGCTCGGGTGACTGTGGAACCGCTCGACGTCGTACTTCGCCGCCATCGCGTCGTTCCACGCCTTGAACTCGGCGCGGTCGCGGAAACCGGACCCGCTCATCGCCCGGCGGTCCTCGGCCGCGCGAGCTTGTAGATCTCCGCATCCTCGATCCGCTCGACCAGGGCGTAGCCGTTGCGCAGGGCCTGTTCCCTCCACCACGACCGCTCGGACTCCGAGTTCTCGATCAGGTTGCCGACGACGACCACGTCCACCGCATGCCGCTGGAGGTTCGCGAGCAGTTCGCGCGGGGACATGAAGTTGAACTTCTTGATCTCCCGCTCGGTCATGACGCCGGCGAAGCCGATCGTGAAGTGGTTTTCCATCTTGGGGAAGATCCGGGCCCGGGTCTCCACGAAGTAACCGGGCCAGGGGGCCATGACGAAGGGATGCCCGGGCTCGATCTCGCGGTCGATCGCTCGTCCGACGGCGCGGATGGCGGGGATCGACCAGCTGCGCGCCTCGCCCTCGTACCGGAGCCAGTAGATGTCGCGTCCGCTCGAGGTGAAGCGGTAGAAGTCGATCGGCGAGACGAGGATGTACGCGGCGAGCACGACGGCGCCGAGCCGCCTGAGCCCGGCGCCCGCGCCCTCGGCCGCGAGCGTCGCGACGAACACGACGACGTCGACGATCAGGAACGGAACGGCCATCGAGAGGTACTGCGTGTACGTCGGGGTCGGAATCATGCCGGCCAGGGCCAGCGTGAGGAAGATCATGGAGGAGAGCGGCAGGCGCCGGCGCGCGGCCACGCGCGAGACCCACGACGCGCAGCCCGTGAGGAAGAGGATCGCGAACTGGAGGCTCACCGCGCCCTCCGCGCTGTTGAGCCCGAGCACCTGGAGCGCGAGATAGATCTTCTGCGGGAAAAATCCAAAGAATCCCCAGGGGGAGCGCGTCGCGTGGCTGGTGATGATGTTGAAGACGAAGGTCTCGGGCTCGATGAGGTAGAAGAACTGGTTCGGCAGCAGCGCCAGCGCGAGGCCGACGGCGAAGCGCGCGGCCTCCGACAGGCGTCGGCGGAAGTCTTGCCGCGCCTCGAGGTAGAGGTCCACGAGGAACACGGGCACCACGAAGACGACGTAGAGACGGATGTCGATCGCCAGCCCGAGCAGGAAGCCGCTGTAGAACCACCGGTTCGGCGAGCGGCTCAGGGCGAGCACGGCGTACGCCGCGAACAGCGTCAGCGTGCCGAACGCGAAGGTCTTGATCAGCGGGAGCCAGCCGAACTCGAGGCTGGTGAAGCCGAAGATGACGACCGCGAGCACGCCCCACGCCTGGCGCCCGGTGAGATGCCGGACCTGCCGGAAGAGCAGCAGGCCGAGCGCCATCGACGCCAGCGCCGAGAGCAACCGCGCGCCGTACCAGGAGTTGCCGACGACGAATTTCATCCAGACGCCGTAGATGTACGGCGTCAGGAACATCTGCGGCCAGTAGAGGTCGTGAAAGAGGAGCTGCCCCTCCATCACGAGGCGCGAGTCGAGGAGATAGATTCCCTCATCGCCGTCCACCAGGCGGTAGTGGGACATCGGCACGAAGACGGCGGCGAGCAGGAGGGTCACCAGGGCGTAGATGACGGCGGGGCGTGCCTGGTCGATGCGCGTGATCACCGTGACGACACCTCCACGATTATAACGGCGGGGCTCGGCGCCGCCCTAGGTCCCGGAAGAGACCACTCGTGCAAGCGGGACGCCAAGCATACCCCGGGCCGAGCGGGCGCTAAGTTCGCGTGGTCAAAGGGCGACGGACCGAAGGTCAAGAGAGGCTCGACATCGACCCTCAGCCAAACTTGCACCCATCGGTCGCGTTCTGCTCAACCGGCCCTCGGTGCGGCCGCGCCGAGGTAGGACGCGACGAAGCTGCCCTCGGGCCGCGCGCCCGCGAAGCGGGCGAGCGCGAAGGGCGCCGCGCTCACCGGTGGCGCAGCGCCCGTGATCAGCGCGGCCACCATCTCGCCCACGGCCGGGGAGAGCTTGAAGCCGTGGCCGCTCATGCCGGCGGCGGTCCAGAAGCCCCGCACGGGCGACTCGTCGAGGATCGGCATCCAGTCGGGCGTGATGTCGAAGGCGCCGGCCCAGCCCCGCCGGTAGCGCGCCTCGGCGAGGCGCGGCAGCGCGCGCCCGGTCCGCTCGAGCACCGCCGTCGCCTCGTCGAGCCCCGTCTCGTCCCCGAGCCGCTCGGGGTCCATCGGGTGTCCCGCCTCGTCGTCCGTGAGGGATCCGGTGAGAGTCAGATTGCCGGTCTCGGGGCGCACGTAGGCGCCGCCGGCGAGGTCGAGATAGACGGGGTGCGGCGCGCCGAAGGCGGCGTCGCGCTCCACGACGAAGACCGGGTGGCGGCCGACGACGATCGGGAGGTCGACGCCCGCCAGGCGCGCGACCGCCCCCGCCCACAGGCCGGCGCAGTTCACGACGACCGGCGCGTCGATGTCGTCACCGGCCGCGGTCGTCACGCCGGAGACGCGGTCGCCGCGCCGGCGGATCGCCACGACCTCGACGCCCTGCTCGATCACGGCGCCGCCGCGCCGCGCGGCATCGGCGAACCCGTGCGTGACGGCCGTCGGGTCGCCGTAGCCCGACTCCGGCTCGTGGACGACGGCACCGAGCCCCGAGGCGTCGATCCGCGGCTCGAGCCGCGCGAGCTCGCCGGGCTCGAGCAGCTCGGCCCGGATGCCGAGGCTCCGCTGGACGCGAAGCGTCGCCTCGAGCGCCCCGCGCATGGCGGCCGGGACGCCGATCAACGCGCCGCAGGCGACGTAGCCCGCGTCGCCGCCGACCGCGTCGGCGAAGCGCTGGAAGACCCGGAGCGAGCGCAGGACCATCGCGCTGGTCTCCGGCGTCGGGTAGAGCTGCCGGACGATGCCGACCGAGCGGCCGGTGCCGCCGGAGGCGAGGAACCGGCGCTCCAGCACGAGCACGCGTCGCACGCCGAGCTCGGTCAGGTGGAAGGCGAGGGATGCGCCGGTGACACCGCCGCCGATGATGACGGCGTCGGCGGTGCGCGTCACGGCCGGGCGGGCGGCGCGCTCGCCGCGGCCCCGGCCTCCGTCAGGATCCGGACGGGGTCGCCCTCGCGGATCGCGCCGCCGGCCAGCACGCGCGCGTAGACGCGGCTCCAGCCCGGATGGCGCCTCTGCGAGACGCGCGAGTAGTCGCGGTCGCGGAAGACCGGCGCGACGTTGGCGCAGGGGCTCGTGTAGCGCGTGACCTCGAGCAGGACGGTGTCGCCGAGGCGCAGGCGGGTCCCCGGCGAGACCGCTGACCAATCCAGGTCCCGCACCGTGACGTTCTCACCGAGCGCGCCCGGGACGGTCGCGTGACCCTCCGCGCGGAGCGCCGCGATCGCCTCGAGCGCGTAGAGGCACACGGCGCGCTCGGGACCGCCGTGGTGCTCGGCGTCGCGGTGGCCGTCGCCGTCGAGGCCGAGCGCCCCGACGCGCGCCGACGCCACCCGCGTCTTCGGTACCCCGCCCGGCGAGACGCTGATCTGCGCGATGCGCCCGTTCACAGGCTCACCTCCGTGCCGAGGGATCGCTCCCTCGCCCGATTGTACGCGAGGCGGGCGGCCGCCAGGTCCTCGAGCGCCCAGCCGACGGACTTGAAGAGCGTGATCTCCTCGGGCCGGGTGCGCCCGGCGCGCGCCCCGGTCACCAGCTCCGCCAGCTCGGCGACGACGTGCTCCCGCCCGATCGCGCCCTCGCCGAGCGGGATCAGGATGTCGCCGGCCTCCTCCAGCGCGCCCGCGTACGTGTCCACCGCCACGCGCGCGCGGCGGACGACCTCGGTGTCCACCTCGCGGGCGTCGCGCCGGAACGCCCCCACGGCGTCGACGTGCGTGCCGGGACGGAGGTCGGCGCCCGCCACCACCGGCGTCCGCGCCGTCGTCGCGCAGGTGACGACGTCGGCGTCGGCCACGGCCCGGCGGGCGTCGGGCGCGACCTCGACGGCGATCCCGAGCTCGCGGCCGAGCGCGGCGCAGAATTCCCGCGCCCGCGCCGGGTCGCGGCCGACGACGGACACGCTCTCGAGCGGCAGGACCGCCGCGAGGCAGCGCACCTGGAACGCGGCCTGCACGCCGGCGCCGAAGCAGGCGAGGCGGCGCGCGTCGGGCCGGGCCAGGTGGCGGGCGGCGAGCGCCGAGGTGGCGCCGGTGCGGATCCCGGTGAGGAAGGTGCCCTCGAGGAGCGCCAGCGGCCGGCCCGAGGCGCCGTCCATGAGGACGTAGCTCGCGTAGATCGTCGGATGGCCGCGGAGGCGATTCCTCTCGTAGTAGGTCACGAGCTTCGTCCCCAGCGCGTGGGCGTCGCCGTCGTCGATCGCCGCGGGCATGAGGAGGAGCACGCCGTCGTCGGCGACGGGCAGCACGCCGCGCGCCGGCACCCGCGTCCGCCCAGCCGCATGCGCGCCGATCGACGCCGCGAGGGCATCCACGAGACCCGGCGGGTCGAGGACGGCCCGCAGATCGTCGCGCGAGAGGACGAGCACCGCCCGGGGAGGCTCAGGCCGCCGCGCGCCGGATCATCCGCTGCACGCGCGCCTCGAGCACCAGCTCACCGCGCTGGTTCAGGACGCGGTGCCGGTAGCCGACGATGCCGCGGTCGGGCTTCTTCGTCTCCCGCTTGTCTGCCACCTCGACCTCGACCGTGAGCGTGTCGCCCTCGAGCACGGGCGCGACCACCCGAATCTCGCCGCCGAGCCACGCCATGCCCGTGCCATGGATGAGGCCCGTCTGCATGATGAGCCCTTCCGAGAGGGCGAACGTCAGGGCGCCCGGCGCCGCCCGTCGTCGAAAGACCGACTCTCGCGCGACGTACTCCATGTCCATGAATATGGGCTCCGTGAAGCCGCAGAGGTTCACGAAGCTCACGATGTCGGTCTCCGAGACGGTGCGCCCGAGCGTCCGGTACGTCGCCCCGACCTCGTGCTGTTCGAAGTTCAGGCCGTGCGTTCTCATCGTGCCCCCGTGGCGCCACCGGGCGCGGCGCGTTTCCGCTCGAAGATCGCCACCCAGTTGTCGGAGCGCGGCGTGTACGTGGCGGCCTCCGGGCCCCAGAGATACGTCGTTCGGCCGAGCGATACGAGCTCGACGGTGCCGACCCGATCGTACCGGGTCTGGTATCGCGCGAACCAGTCGAAGATCGTCGTGTCGGAGCGCGGCGTGACCAGCCACGACGACAGCACCTTCACGAAGACGACGAACTTCGGATCGTTGGCCTCGATCTCCCGGATCATCTGGCGCTGCATCGGAGCCGCGTACGGTTGCGGCTCCATCAAGGCGTACGTGTAGACGTAACCGGTGGCCGCCCGGCGCCGGGCGTAGAAGTAGATCTCGGGTTCCGAGCCGATCACCGCGATCCTGTCGTCCGGGAGCGTGCGCTCGCGGATGTGGTGGGCGATCTCGACGGACTCGAGAAACGGATTCATGCCGTAGAGGGCGCGCAGGACCTGGGGCGGGGTGTCTGTGAAGAGGATTGCGCGCTCGAGGTAGACGAGGTGGAGCAGGGGAACCGCGGCTAGCGCGATCGGGAGCCCGTACCGCAGGCTCCGTCTCCGGACGGGTGCGAGGCGTCGCGCGACCGCATCGACCGCGACGCCGGCGAGGATCGCGAGGACGGGGAGCAGCAGGATGAAGTACTGGTTCCTGAAGTAGAGCCCCGCGGAGGTCGCGAGACACGAGCAGGCGAAGAGCAGCACGACGAAGGGGCGTCCCGGGCGCGTCTCGGCGTCCCAGAAGAGCGCCGACAGCCCGAGGCCCGCGAGCGCGGCGGCGAGATACGATGTCGGCAGGATCCAGCGGAGGGCGGACCCGAGATTGGCGACCGCGGTGGCGAGCGACGTCGCCGTGGCGTACTCGAACGCGTAGGTGAAGGTCCAGAACCAGAAATTGGCGAAGGTGCCTGCCAGGGCCATGACGACGCACAGGGCCGCGAACGGCGCCGCCGCGCCGACCACGACCGCGCCGGCGGCCCCGAGCCGCCCGCGCGGGTCGCCCCTCGTCCCGAGCAGGACGTAGAGGACGGCGAACAGCGCGAAGGCCCCGCCGCTTTGCTTCACGAGAAAGGCCGCCCCGAGGAGTACCCCGCTGCCCACGAACCACGCCCGCCCGCGACGCTCGATCGCGTGCAGGAGGACGAGCAGGCCCGCCAGAGCCGGCGCAAGCACGAAGCGCTCGGCGTAGGCCCAGGGCGCGAAGAGTCGCGGGCTCAGCGAGAGGGTGGCGAAGGTGGCGGCCGCGATCACGGCGACGCGCGTGCCGAACAGTCGCCCGGTGAGGAGGAAGACCAGCACGCTCGTCACGGCGTCGACGACGAGCAGCCCGAGATGAATGCCGGTCGGCGTCTGGCCGAAGGCGGCGAGGCTCAGGGCGTAGATGGCGTAGATGCCCGGCATCTTGAAGTTGTACGCCTGCGCGTACGGCGGAATGCCCGCGAGCAGGAGCTGGGCGAAGTACGCGTACTCGCCCTCGTCGCGATCGAGCGGCAGGGCCAGCAGCCGGGCACGGACCGCCGCCGCGGCGCCGACGAGCAGCGCCAGGACGACCCAGCCCCACACGGCGGGCCGCGGCCGCCCGGACCCGGCGGACCCGCTCACGGCGCCACTCTCTGGTAGATAGTGATTCGCGGTCCCTCGCTGGCCTCGCGGTACCGGTGAAAATCCGGCTCCGGGATGTTTTCCCAGACCGTGTCCACGGTGGGCAGCTGGATCTCGCGGTAGCGCTGGAGTGGAATCTCCGTCCGGAGATAACGAAGCGTCCGCTCGACGTCCGCGTCCACGGCGGCCCGGTTGACGGGGCTGCGGAACCGGAGGAAGAAGCGGGCGATGATCCAGTCGGGGAGCGGCCAGCCGGCGAGGCTCTGACAGCCCTGGCCCCCGCGCACCTCGAGGTCGGCGGCGTAGAAGCGCAGCGGGAGGTCGCCATACGTGATGAACACCCGCTCGCCTGGACGTGCGTGGGCGCGGAGGTAGCCGACGATGGCCGCGATCGGCCCGGGCGCGTCGTGAGTGACCTCGTACAGGTACTTGACCGGCGCCGAGCCGAGCTCCCCTCGCGCGAGGTCGCCGCGATCCAGGAAGACGAGTAGCGCGATGCCGACGATCGCGAGGATCCGGCTCGTCGACCAGAGCGCGCGGAGGACGGCCGCCTGGAGGAGCGCGAGGGCGGGCAGTAAGGGGACGACGTAGCGGAAGAAGGCGAACGGCGCCGCCGAGAGCGTCAGGACGTAGCCGAGGCCGAAGAGGACCAGCGCCAGGCACGTGCGCGGGACGGGCCAGGCCTGCCAGAGCCGGCCGGCCGCGAGGACGATGGCCGCTGCGACGAGAAGGCCCAGGAGCACGACGGAGCAGGCGTGGAGCTCCAGGCCGACCACGTAATGCCACAGGGTCCGCGCGTAGAGCCCGGCGGAGGCGACGGCCAGGGCCACGCGGCTCTTGCCTCGGAGGTCGAAGATCAGGAGCCACGGCAGGTTGATCGCGAGCGTGACCAGGCCCGCGCCACCGAGCCGGAGCGCCGTGGGCGCATCGAACGGAAACGCGAGGAACGCGAGGGCGAGGCCCGCAGCCGTCGCGACCATGGCCAGGTAGTTCGAGTGGAAGAGCACGCTCATCGCGAGCGCCAGGCCGAGGACGGCGCCGCGCCGGTCGCGGAGCAGCGCGAAGAAGAAGTAGAGGACCCAGACCGTCGCGAGCGCGGCGATGGCGTAGTAGCGGGCCTGACGCACGTGGAGCAAGAACGGGACCGAGGACGTCAGGAGGAACGAGGCGACCAGGGCGAGGGCGCGGTCCCCGAAGAGGGAGACCCCAACGGCGTAGAGCGACACGATCGTCAGCACGCCGAGCGGCGCGAAGGGCAGGCGCGCCGTGAAGGTGCCGGCGCCGAGGAGCTTGAACGAGAGCGCCTCCAGGTAGAACTGGGCCCAGGGCGTCTGGCGCCAGAGGTAGTTCGCGTCGAAGTCGGTCGAGCACTCCTGGGAGATCAGGTTGCGGCCGTCCCAGGCGATCGGCACGCCGAAGCGGAGGACACGTTGGGCGAGCAGCGCGGTTTCCGCCTCGTCGTCCCACAGATAGCGTCGGTCGAGGCCGGCGAACACGAGGACGGCACCGAGGACGGCCACGAGCGCGAGCAGGGCGGTCGGCCGGGTCACCGGGAGCACCCTACCCGACGGGCGTTCGCTCGTCTACTCACCGAGGTAGGCGCGGCGGACGTCGGCGTTGTCGGCGAGCTCCGCGGCGGTGCCCGCGAGCGCGATGGAGCCCGTCTCCAGCACGTACCCGCGGTGGGCGATCGAGAGCGCCATCGCCGCGTTCTGCTCTACCAGGAGGATCGTCATCCCCTGGCGGTTGATGTCGGCGACGGTGTCGAAGATCTGCTCGACGAGCACCGGCGCCAGCCCCATGCTCGGCTCGTCGAGGAGGAGCAGCCGCGGGTGGAGCATCAGCGCGCGCGCGATCGCGAGCATCTGCTGCTCGCCGCCCGAGAGCGTGCCCGCCACCTGGCCGACGCGCTCGGCGAGCCGCGGGAAGAGCGCGAAGACGCGGTCGAGGTCGGCGGCGATCCCCGCGTCGCGCCGCGTGTACGCGCCCATCACGAGGTTCTCGCGGACGGTCAGCCGGTTGAAGATGCGCCGGCCCTCGGGCACGTGCGCGATGCCCCGGCGGGCGATCTCGTGGGGCGGCACGCCGACGAGCGGCTCCGCGTCGAGCGTGATCGTGCCACGCGCCGGCTGGAGCAGCCCGGAGACCGTCCGGAGCGTCGTCGTCTTCCCCGCGCCGTTGTTGCCGAGGACCGCCACGATCTCGCCGCGGCCGACCTCGAGCGCGACGCCCTTGAGCGCCCGGATCTTGCCGTACGCGACCTCGAGCCCGTCAACCCGCAGCACGGCGGCGCTCATGCCGGCGGGTGCCGAGGTACGCCTCGATGACCCGCGCGTTGGTCTGGACCTCCCGGGGGGTCCCCTCCGCGATCTTCTCGCCGTGGTCCAGCACGGTCACGCGATCCGACACCTCCATGACGACGCGCATGTTGTGCTCGATCAGGACGATCGCCAGGCCGAGCTCGGCGACGAGGTCGCGCAGCAGGCGCATGAGCGCCCCGGCCTCGCCCTGCGTCATCCCCGCGGTCGGCTCGTCGAGGAGCAGGAGCGAGGGCTCCGAGGCGAGCGCGCGGGCGAGCTCGAGGCGCCGCTGGTCGCCGTAGGGCAGGTTGCGGGCCACGTCGTTCGCGCTGTCGCGGAGGCCCACGCGGGCGAGCAGCTCGCCCGCGCGCGCCTGGAGCGCTCGCTCGGCGTCGCGAAAGCGGGGACGGTGCGAGAGGACGTCCCAGAGCCCGAGCGAGACGCGGGCGTGCATGCCGACCAGGACGTTCTCGATGGCCGTCATGTTCGCGAAGAGGCGGATGTTCTGGAACGTGCGGCAGATGCCGAGCGCCGTGATCTCGTCGGGGCGCCGCCCGAGCAGCGGCGCTCCCTTGAAGGTCACGACGCCCGCGTCCGCGGGGTAGAGGCCCGTGAAGATGTTGAACAGCGTCGTCTTCCCCGCGCCGTTCGGGCCGATGATCGACGCGATCCCGGACTCGAGGCTGAAGTCCACGGCGGCGAGCGCGGTGAGGCCGCCGAAGCGCTTGGTGACGCCGCGCGCCTCGAACAGGGTCATGGGACCGGACTCCGCGGGGCCGGTGGGGGGCGTCATCGTTCCGCCAGCTCGCGGCTGCGGCGGCGCACCGGGAAGATCCCCTGGGGGCGGAAGATCATCATGAGGACGAGGATCACCCCGAAGATCATCCGCTCGTACTTCGCGGGCTCGAGCTGCGTCGGGAGGTTCGCCAGGCTGTAGCCGAGCACCGTCACGCCCGCGTTCTTCAGCTCGTTCAGCCAGAGCGAGAGGCCCTTCAGCACCTGGAGGTTGAGGACCGTCACCACGGTCGCGCCGATCACCGCGCCGGGGATCGAGCCCATCCCGCCGAGGATGACCATCGAGAGCACGCCGATGGACTCGAGGAAGGTGAACGACTCGGGGTTGATGAAGACCTGCTTCGCCGAGAAGAGCACGCCCATCACGCCCGCGAAGGAGGCGCCGCACGCGAACGCCAGCAGCTTCGACCGCACGAGGGGCACGCCCATCGCCTGCGCCGCCAGCTCGTCCTCTCGGATCGCCTCCCAGGCGCGGCCGACGTGCGAGTCCTCGAGCCTCCGGTTGGCCAGGATGACGGCGCCCACGATCACGAGGACGAGGAAGTAGAACGCCTCGGAGTACGGGATGTCGAGCGGCAGGGGCGGGCGCCCGATCGGCGTGATCCCCTTGGGTCCGTTCGTGATGTTGATCGGCTTGTCGAGGTTGTTGGCGAGGACGCGGATCACCTCGCCGAAGCCGAGCGTCACGATGGCGAGGTAGTCGCCGCGCAGGCGCAGGACGGGCAGGCCGAGGAGCACGCCGGTCCCGGCGGCGACGAGGAGGCCGACCAGGAGGAAGGCGTAGAACCAAATCGGCGCGAGCGGGAAGGCGTTCCCGCCGAAGATCTGGTTGGCCTGGGCCGAGCCGAAGATCGCCCACGAGTAGGCGCCGACCGCGTAGAACGCCACGTACCCGAGGTCGAGCAGCCCCGCGAGGCCGACGACGATGTTGAGGCCGAGCGCGAGCGCGGCGAAGATGCCCACCTGGGTCGCGACCTCCAGGTAGTAGCCGTTGAAGTACCCGATCGCGGGCATCAGGACGAGCAGCGCCGCCCCGAGGAGCGCCGCGCGGAGCCACGCCGGGATCCGCGCGACGTAGGCGAAGAGCAGCGAGCCCTGGAACAGGAGGAAGACGAGCACCGAGCGGGGAAAGGTCGCGACGGCCCACGCCGAGACGGCGACGAGGCCGACCGCGAGGGCCGCCTGGATCATGCGCGTCCCCGCACGACCTCCCCGAGGAGGCCCTTGGGCCGGAAGATGAGGATGAGGATCAGGACGGAGAAGGCGAAGATGTCCTTGTACTCGGCGCCGAAGGCGCCGCCGGTGAGCAGCGAGAGGTACGAGGCGGCGAACGCCTCGAGGAGCCCGAGGACGATCCCGCCGAGCATCGCGCCCGGGATGTTCCCGATCCCGCCGAGCACCGCGGCGGTGAAGGCCTTGAGGCCGGGGACGAACCCGGTGTAGGGATTGATCAGCCCGTACTGCACCCCGAAGAGCACGCCCGCCGCGCCGCCCATCGCCCCGCCGATCAGGAAGGTGAGCGAGATGATCCCGTTGACGTTGATCCCCATGAGGCTCGCCGCCGCCTGATCCTCGGCGACGGCCCGGATCGCCGTGCCGACCCTCGTCCGGTTCACGAGCGCCCAGAGCACGCCGAGCATCGCGAGCGCCGCGCCGATCACCACGAGCGACTTCAGCGGCACGTCGATCGTCTGCGCGAGCTCGAAGCGGACGTTCAGCGCGTCGATCGTCGGGTAGACGAGGTTGAAGGCGTTGCGCCAGAGCGACTCGACGAGGCGGATCAGGTCCTGGAGGAAGAACGAGACGCCGATCGCCGAGATGAGCGGGATCAGCCGCGGCGCGTTCCGCAGCGGGCGGTACGCGACGCGCTCGACGGCGACCGCGAGGAGCCCGCTCGCCGCCATGCCGGCCGCGAGGACGCCGAGCAGCAGCAGCGGCCAGGGCAGCACGTCGAGCAGCCCGGCGGCCTTCACCTCGAGGAGGATCTCGACCCCGACGAACGCGCCGATGATGAAGATCTCGGAGTGGGCGAAGTTGATGAACTCCAGCACGCCGTACACCATCGTGTAGCCGAGAGCGATCAGCGCGTACATGAAGCCGAGGATGAGGCCGTCGAGGAGGACCTGGGGGAAGATGCCGACCAGGAGCTGGACGTCCATACAGGAGCGACGAGGGGCGGGCGGGAGCCCTCGTGAGAGCGCCCCGCCCGCCCCTCGCCGCCGACCCTCTCGCCGGCCTCGCTACTTCTTCGCCATGGCCGGCGGGGCGATGGTCAGCTGCTTGACGATCTTGTTGTCGCCCCACTTCTCGGAGTTGTCGCTCACGACCTGCAGGACGAAGTAGAGCGCCTTCTTCCGGTCCCCCTTGCCGTCGAACTCGATCTCGCCGGTGATGCCGTTGTACTTGACCTTCCGGATCGCCGCGGAGACGTCCTCGCGGGTGGGCGCCTTGCCGCCCTTCGCCGCCGCCTCGATCGCGCGGAGCGCGATGACCGCGGCGTCGTACGCCTCGGCCGCGTACGGTTCGGGGTTCTTGCCGAACTTCTTCTTGAAGTCCTCGACGAACTGCTTGGCCTTCGGGAGCGCCGACGCGGGGCCGGCGGCCGAGGTGTAGTACATCCCGACCACCGCCTTGCCGGCGATCTTGACGAGGTCCGACGAGTCCATCCCGTCGGGCCCGAGGAATTTCGCCTTGATCCCCTTTTCGTACGCCTGCTTGAAGAAGGGCGCGCCCTGGTCGTAGATGCCGCCGAAGTAGATCAGGCCGGGGTTCTTCGCCTTGACCGGGGTGAGGATCGGATCGAAGTTCGACTTCTCCTCGGTGCCCTCGAAGCCGAGGACCTTGATGCCCTTCTTCTCGGCGTCGGCCTTGAAGAACTCCGCGACACCCTGGCCGTACTGGGTCTTGTCGTGGATGATGTAGACCGACTTCACCTTCATCGTGCCGTGCGCGAACTCCGAGCCGACCACGCCCTGGACGTCGTCACGGCCGCAGACGCGGTTGACGTTCGCGTAGCCGCGGTCCGTGACGGTCGGGTTCGTGTTCGCGGGCGAGATCATCGCGAGCTGGACTTCCTTGTAGACCTCCGACGACGGGATGGCGACGCCCGAGTTGAGGTGGCCGATGACGGCGAGGATCGCCTTGTCCGCGATGATGTTCTTCGCGTTCGCCACTCCCACGTCCGGCTTGGCCTGGTCGTCGAACGGCACCAGCTCGACCTTGTAGCCGAGCTTCTCGAGGTTCCCCTTGAACTTCTCAATGGCCAGCTGGGCGCCCAGCTTGATGCCCTCGCCGAGGGCGGCCTGGCCACCGCTCAGCGGGCTCTGCGTCGCGATCTTGATGGTGCCCTTGCCTTGCGCGGCGAGGCGCGACGCGGCGGGCAGCGCCACGAGCGCGAGGACCGCCAGCACTGCGAGGGTGAGGCGAGCAGGGTAGCGACTCATCGGGACCCCTCCTTGGTCGTCGAATCGGCGTGTCGACGCGCGGCCATTATAGCGGCGGAGTACGGCCGGTCAAGTCACGCGCCGCGCGGATCGCCGCGAGAAACCCGCGCGTCGCGGCGGCGGGATCGGGGGCGCCGCACACCGCGGAGATCACCGCGACGCCGTCGGCGCCGGCGCGGATCACCTCGGCGACGTTCGCGTCGGTGATACCGCCGATCCCGACGAGGGGCCGCTCCGTCAGCGGCCGGATCCGCCGCAGGAGGTCGGGGCCGACCAGCTCGAACCCGGGCTTGGTCGCCGTCGCGAACATCGAGCCGACGGCGATGTAGTCGGCCCCGTCGTCGCGCGCGCGCGTCGCCTGCTCGAGGCTGTGGGTCGAGCGCCCGAGGATCATGCCGGGGCGGAGCAGGGGACGCGCGGCGCCGGGCGGCAGGTCGTCCTGGCCGAGGTGCACGCCGTCGGCGGCGACCGCGAGGGCGAGGTCCACCCGATCGTTCACGACGAACGTCACGCCGGCCCGGCGGCACCGCGCGCGGAGGCGCTCGGCGAGCGGCAGGAGCCGCCCCGAGGGCCACGCCTTCTCGCGGAGCTGGACCATGCGGCAGCCACCCTCGATCGCCGCGGCGAGGATCTCGTCGAGGTCCCGGCCGCGCGCCGCGGCGCGGTCGAGGATGACGTACAGCGTGGCGTCCATCAGCCGCGGAGCCGGGCCGCGTCAACGCTCGTGAAGCGCCCCTCGACGAACGCCGGGTCGTTCAGCACCCGGATGAGGAACGGGATGGAGGTCTTCACGCCTTCGACGACGGTCTCGGCGAGCGCCCGGCGCATGCGGGCGATCGCCTCGGCGCGCTCCCCCCCGCGCACGACGATCTTCGCGAGCAGCGAGTCGTAGAACGGCGGCACCGCGTAGGGCGCCATGAGGTGGCTGTCCACGCGCACGCCGAAGCCCCCCGGCGGCACCCACGCGGTGACGCGCCCGGCGCTCGGCGCGAAGGTCTCCGGGTCCTCGGCGTTGACGCGGCACTCGATCGCGTGCCCGTCGAGGCGCACCGCGTCCTGGCGGTAGCCGAGCGCCTCGCCCGCGGCGATCCGGATCTGCTCGCGCACGAGATCGATGCCGGTGACCATCTCGGTCACGGGGTGCTCGACCTGGAGCCGCGTGTTCATCTCGATGAAGTAGAAGTCGCCCGCCTCGTCCACGAGGAACTCGACCGTGCCCGCGCTCACGTAGTTGACCGCGGCGGCGGTGGCGAGCGCGGCGCGGTGGAGCCCGCCGCGCGTCTCGGCCGTGAGGGACGGCGCGGGCGACTCCTCGACGAGCTTCTGGTGGCGGCGCTGGACCGAGCAGTCGCGCTCGCCGAGGTGCACGCGGATGCCGTTCTTGTCGCCCAGCACCTGCACTTCGACGTGCCGCGCCTTCTCGAGAAACTTCTCGCAGTAGATGTCGGAGGAGCCGAACGCGGCGCCCGCCTCCGTCTGGCAGGCGGCGAAGGCCGCCGGGACCTCCGCGCGCTGCCGCACGGTCCGCATGCCGCGCCCGCCGCCGCCCGCGACCGCCTTGAAGATGACGGGGTAGCCGATGCGGTCCGCGACCTCCTGCGCTTCCGCCGCGTCCTTGAGCGGGAGCTCGCTGCCCGGGACGACGGGCACGCCCGCCTGCTTGGCGAGCTGGCGCGCCTGCGCCTTGTCGCCCATGAGCCGGATCGCCTCGGGCGAGGGACCGATGAAGGTGATGGAGCAGGCGCGGCACACCTCGGCGAACGCGGCGTTCTCGGCGAGGAAGCCGTAGCCGGGATGGATCGCCTCGCTGTCGGTCACCGCGGCGGCGGAGATGATCGCCGGGATGTTGAGGTAGCTGAGCCGCGCGGCGTCGGGGCCGACGCAGATGGACTCGTCGGCGCGCTTGACGGGCAGCGAGCCCGCGTCGGCCGTCGAGTGGGCGATGACGCTCCGGATGCCGAGCTCGCGGCAGGTACGGATGATCCGCAGCGCGATCTCGCCGCGGTTCGCGATGAGGATTTTATGGAACATTTGAACAGGGCGCGGGCACCCGGGCTTTCGCCACGCCCGCGCCCCGCCGGAACTTCACGGGTCCGACGATCACTCGCCCCACGAGAGTCCCGATTACCCCCCGAGCAGGCGCCGCCACTGGGATTCGATCTCGGCCATGCGCAGGCCGTACACCCGGCGCGTCGCGTCGTCGATGCCGTCGCCCGCGGCCAGCCGGGCCAGGAGCTCGCGCATCGCCTCCATGCCGCCGCGGTCCAGGAGGTCGCCGACGACCCAGAGCGCGATGTCGTAGCCCGCCCGCGCCCGCACCGGGTCGGCGTCGGTCACGAGCGCCTCGACGCCACCGAGCGTGAGGCTTCCGGGCACGCGCAGCATCGGATCGGCCGCGGCCCCCTCGAGCGCCTGCGCGAGCCCCTCGTGGAGCCAGCGCGGCGCGCGCCCCCGCGAGAGGTGGTGGACCGCGGCGTGCGCGTACTCGTGGACGATCAGCCGCTCGAGCTCCGCGGCGGGCGGGAGGGTCGGCGGGAGCGGCAGCCGGATCTTGCCGTCGAAGAGCCCCGTGGCCCAGCCGTGGACGCGCGTCACCTTCTCCCACTGGCGCTCCTCGTACAGGACGACGCTGATCCGCTCGCTGGGCGCGTAGCCGAGGGCGCGCCCGACCCGGTCGGCGGCCGCGTCGAGCGCGGCGACCACCGCGCGCCGCGCCTCCTCCCCGCGCGCGCCCCGGTACTTCACGACGAAGCGCGGCGTGACGATCCGCGCGAAGCCGGCCTCGGCCCGGCGCTCACGTTCCACCTTCTCGAGGAGCCGCCGCGCGGCCTCGTGGTCGGGCTGGCGCTCGAGCACGGCGCGCAGGTGGGCGATCGCGCGGTCGGGGCTGTCGCGCTGGTCGTAGAGGTGCGCCAGCAGCAGCCGCACGTCCGCGTCGAACTCGGCGCGCACCGCGCTCTCGAGCGGTCCCAGCGCCTCGTCCGGCCGCCCCGCGTGGACCGCCGCGAGGCCGAGCCCCTTCCAGAGCGAGGGGGCGTCGGGCGCTTCACCGAGCGCCTGGCGGAAGAGCAGGAGCGCCTCGTCCGGACGCCCCTCGCGCAGCGCCTGCCAGCCCCAGCCCTCGAAGCACCGTCCGACGTCCTCGCGCCGGGCCGGGCTCGCGGGATCCGCGTCCGCCGCGCGAGCGAAGCGCTCGCACGCGCGCGGGAACTGGCCGGCCGCGTAGAGGCTCAGAGCCTCCTGCATGAGCGCGCGCGTGACGTCGGCGGTGGTCGCCGGCACGACGGCGGGCGCGGGCTCCGGGGCCGGGTGGCGCCGTCCCGCCGACCAGCCGAGCCCGAGCGCGACGAGGCTCAGGGCCGAGAGGGCGGCGACGGTTCCGAGGCGCGCGCGGCGGGGGGGTCTCACGGCCGGGGACTCAGCGCGCCGGCTCGATCAGGAAGAGGGGCTGCCCGTACTCGACGGCGTGCCCGTTCTCGACGAGGATCTTCGCGATGCGCCCGCCGACCTTCGCCTCGATCTCGTTCATGAGCTTCATCGCCTCGATGACGCACACGATCTGCCCCTCCTTCACGACGTCGCCCTCGCGCACGTAGGGGTCCGCGTTCGGGGACGGCGCGCGGTAGAAGGTGCCGACCATCGGCGACTCCACCGACACCGACGAGGACGGGACCACGTCGGTGACGACCGGCGCGGGGGCGGCGTCGGGCGCGCCGGACGCCGGCGGTGCTCCGTGAGCGGTCGCGCCGGGCCGCTGGACGCGGACGCGAACGTCGCCCCACGCCACCTCGATCTCGCCGAGCCCGAGCTCGTGGAGCGCGGCGCCGAGCCGTCGGGCCAGCGCGACGACCGCCTGCTCGCTCGTCTCGGGACGCGCCCGCCCGCGGGCCATCACGTCCCCGCCGCCGCGACGCGACCGAGGTACTCGCCGGTGCGCGTGTCGACCTTCACGACGTCGCCTTCGTTGAGGAAGAGCGGCACCTGGAGGACCGCGCCTGTCTCGAGCCGCGCGGGCTTCGTGCCGCCCTGCGCCGTGTCGCCGCGCACCCCGGGATCGGTCTTGGCGATCGCGAGCTCGACGAAGTTCGGCAGCTCGACCGCCCCCGGCCGGCCCTCGATGTAGAGGACGTCCACCTCGGTGTTTTCCCTGAGGTAGTCGCGCGCCTCACCGACCTCGTCGGGCGAGAGCGACACCTGGTCGTACGACTCGGTGTCCATGAAGTGGTAGCGGTCGTCGCGGTAGAGGAACTGCATGTGCTTCTCCTCGAAGTCGACCAGCGCCACCTTCTCGCCCGAGCGGAACGTGTTGTCGATCACCTTGCCGAGCCGCATGTGCTTGAGCTTGGTGCGGACGAACGCGCCGCCCTTGCCGGGCTTGACGTGCTGGAAATCCACGATCGCGTAGGGCTCGCCGTCGAAGACGATCCTGAGCCCCTTCTTGAACTCCGCCGTCGAGACTTGCATCGCGCTCTAGCCTTTCCGTCGCTGGCGGGCGCGGAGCGTCGTCTCCAGCCCCTCGCGCGCCGGGCCGTTGTCGGGATCTCTTCGCAGGATTCGCGTGAAGACCTGCGCGGCTTCCTCGACACAGCCCTGCTCCAGGCAGAGCGCGCCGAAGGCGGCCGTCGCGAACGTGTCGTCGGCGAGGACGCGGCCGAGGCCGCTCGCGTCCTCGCCCTGGGGCGTCGCCGCGCGGAGCAGGGCCGCCAGCGAGCGCGACTCGCGGTCGCCGGGGTCGAGCCGCACCGCGGTCTCGAGGTGCGCGACCGCCCGATCGACGCGACCCAGGCGGCGATGGAGCTCCGCCGCGAGGCGATGGGCCTGGACGTCCTTCGCGGCCAGCGCGAGAATCGCGTCCGTCTCCGCGAGCGCGTGCGCGAGCTCGCCCTCGGCCGCGAGGGCCTTGGCGAGGATGAGCCGCGCGGTCGTGTAGTGGGGGTAGCGGGCGAGCCCGCTGCGACACAGCGTCACCGCCTCGCGCGTGCGCCCCGCCTTCCGGTAGAGATCCGCGAGCTGCGCGAACGCGAGCGAGCCGGGGTCGCGCTGCAGCCGCTCCTCCTGCCGGCGGATCGCGTCGGCCAGCGCGGGCTCGTCCATGGCCATGGCGAATCGGTTATACGGAGCGCCGGTTTCGGTTGTCAACACGGGTCACGTCCCGAGCGCGGCGAGGACCGCCCGAACGTCGGCCGCCGGGACGTCGTACACGAGGCGGAACGCGCCGATCCGCGGGGCCAGCACGAACGGCACGCGGCCGTCGCGCGCCTTCTTGTCGCGGGCGATCGCCGCGACCACCGCCTCGGCGTCGAGCGCCGGCGCGCGCACGGGGAGGCCGACGGCGGCGAGCAGCCGCTCCTGGCGCGTCACCGTGTCGGCGGAGGCGAGTCCGAGCCGCAGGGCGAGCCGCGCCTCGGCCACGATGCCGAGGGACACCGCCTCGCCGTGGGCGAAGCGCGCGTAGCCGGTCGCCGCCTCGAGGGCGTGCCCGATCGTATGGCCGTAGTTCAGGACGTGGCGCAGCTCGCTCTCGCGCTCGTCGCGCTCGACGATCGAGGCCTTCAGCCGGCAGGAGCCGCCGACGATGCGCTCCACGGTCGGCAGGTCGCGCGCACCGAGCGCCGCCGCGTCGCGCTCCACCTCGGCGAAGTAATCGGCGTCGAGCACGATCCCGTGCTTGACGATCTCGGCCAGGCCCGAGCGGAACTCGCGCGGCGGCAGGGTGCGCGTGGTGGCGGGATCGCAGATTACGAGCCGGGGCTGGTGGAAGGCGCCGATCAGGTTCTTCGCCTTCGGGTGGTCGATCGCGGTCTTGCCCCCGATGGACGCGTCCACCTGGGCGAGCACGGTCGTCGGCACCTGGACGAAGTTGACGCCGCGCATGTAGGTCGCCGCGACGAAGCCCGCGACGTCGCCGACGCCGCCGCCCCCGAGGGCGAGCACCGTCGAGGTGCGGTCGAGGCCCGCCGCAAGCAGCTCGTTCCAGCACTGCTCGGCCACGGCCAGCGTCTTGGCGCCCTCGCCCTCGGGCACCTCCAGCGTCGCCACGGCGAACCCCGCGCCCTCGAGGCTCGCGCGGACCGCCTTGCCGTAGAGGGCGAGGATCGCCGCGTCGCTCACGAGCGCGGCGCGGGCGCCGACGCCGAGCTCACGGAGGTGGCCGCCGACCGTGGCGAGCGCCCCGCACTCGACGACGATGCGATACGAGCGGGTACCGAGGTTGACCGGGATGATCATCGGAGCCTCAGGATCGAGGCTACCAGCTTTTCAGGCTGCCGAGGTAGGCGTCGTAGTTGCGGCGGATCTCCTGGAGGCTGTCGCCGCCGAACTTCTCGAGCAAGGCCTCGGCGAGGACGATCGCCATCATGGCCTCGCCCACGATGCCGGCCGCCGGCACGGCGCAGACGTCGCTGCGCTCGACGACGGCCTCGACCGCCTCCTTCGTGGCGAGGTCCACCGACTTGAGCGGCGTGCGGAGCGTGGACAGGGGCTTCATCGCGGCGCGGACGACGACCGGCTGGCCGTTCGTCACCCCGCCCTCGAGGCCGCCGGCGTTGTTGGTCTTGCGCTTGAAGCCGCTCTCGGCGTCGAACAGGATCTCGTCGTGGACGCCCGAGCCGGGGCGCCGCGCGGTCTCGAAGCCGAGGCCGAGCTCGCAGCCCTTGATCGCCTGGATCGAGCAGAACGCCTGCGCGAGCCGGCCGTCGAGCCGTCGGTCCCACTGCACGTACGAGCCGAGGCCCACCGGGCACCCGAGCGCGACCACCTCGAACACGCCGCCGAGCGTGTCGCCCTTCTCCTTCGCCGAGTCTATCGCCGCGATGATCGCCGCCTCGGCCGCGGGATCGGCGCAGCGGACCTCGGACGCCTCCGCGCGCCGCCGGATCTCCTCCCAGGCGAGGTCGAGGTCGGCGGCGATACGGACGCCGCCGATCTCCGTCACGTGCGAGAGGATCGTGATGCCGAACTCGGCGAGGAGCCGCTTGGCCACGCCGGCGACGGCGACCCGCGCGGTCGTCTCCCGCGCGCTCGAGCGCTCGAGGACGTTGCGGATGTCGCGGTGGCCGTATTTTATGGCGCCTGCCAGGTCGGCGTGGCCCGGCCGGGGCCGCGTGATCTGCTTCGAGGCGGTCCCGGGCTCCGGAGGGACGACCGACATCGTGGACTTCCAGTTCTCCCAGTCGCGGTTGGCGATCTGGAGGGTGATCGGGCTGCCGAGCGTCGCGCCCCAGCGGACGCCCGAGAGGATGCGGACCTGGTCGCGCTCGATCTTCATCCGCCCGCCGCGGCCGTAGCCGCGCTGGCGGCGCGCCAGGTCCTCGTTGATGTCGCTCTCGGCGAGGGGCAGGCCCGCCGGGACGCCGTCGATGACGGCGACCAGGGCCTCACCGTGGGACTCGCCCGCGGTGAGGAAGCGGAGGCCTCCGGCCATGCCCTGCTACTTCTGCGGCGGCGTCGCCGGGGGCGTCTGGGCCACGTCCAGCTTCAGGACGTACGGCGTGATGAAGACCACCATCTCGCGGTTCGGGTCGGTCAGCCGCTGCGTCGACCGGAAGAGGAACCCGATGATGGGGATGTTGCCGAAGAGCGGCACCTTCTGGACGCTCTCCACCACGTCCCGCTGCCGGATCCCGCCGATGGCGAGCGTCTCGCCCTCCTTGACGATGACCTGCGTCGTCGCCTGGCGCTTGTTGATGCTCGGGATCGGGCCGGCCGTGGAGTTGATGTCGGCGCCCTTGGAGTTGTTCTCGACGTTCACGAGCAGCTTGACCCGGGTGATGTCGCCCGGCTCACGGATGACCGTCGGCGTGACCTCGAGTTTGAGCAGCGCCTCCTTGAACTGGACCTGGGTGCCGGCGGAGCTCACCGTCGCGTACGGGATCTCGCTGCCGAGCGACATCAACGCCTTCGCGTTCTCCACCGTCACGACCTCGGGCTTGGCGAGCGACGTGCTCTTGCTCTGCGCCTCGAGCGCGTCGAGGATGAGGTTGATGTTGATCTTCCGGCTGATGAACCCGAAGGCGAGACCGCTCGGCGTGATGCCGGAGAACGAGCCGCTCGGAAGCAGCGGGAAGTTGACGATGTTGCCGCCGAGGGGCAGGCCGGTCGTCGCGCTCACGGGCAGGAAGTTGGCGAGCGTCAGGCCCGGGTTGTTGGGGGGTTGGTTGAAGAAGACTGGAGCGATCCCCGTGCCCGGGTTCTGCGTCGCGAAGCCCTGACCGACCAGCACGTCGCCGCCAGTCGTGAGCCGGCGCACCGCCGCGCCGCCCCACCGGATGCCGAGTCCGAAGAACTCGGTGCGGTTCAGCTCGTTCATCCGCGCCTCGATCTTCACCTGCGGCAGCGGCACGTCGAGCTTCTCGCGGATCAGCTTCTTGATCCGCTCGAGGTCCGCCTCGTAGTGGCGGATGAAGATCGAGTTCGTCGGCTTGTGCGGCATGATCGTGATGCCCTTCGCGAGCACCTCGGCCGGCGGCAGGGGCGCGGGCTGCCCCGGCGCCGCCGGCGGGCCCGTGCCGTAGAGAGCGGAGAACGGCGGGGCCGCGATCGGGGGCGGCCCGCCGGGCGCGCCGGGCGCGCCGCCACCGGGGCCCGTGAGGCCGAGGATGCCGCGGAGCGTGGCGACCATCTCGTCGGGGTCGGCGTAGGCGAGGCGGATCGTCTCTTCCCTCAGCGGCCCGCGCGCCAGCTGCTCCGCCCGCGCGAACTCGACCATGCGCTGCTTCTCGATCGCCTCCTGCTCCTTGATCTTCGCCTCGGCCGCCTTCTGGCGGATCTCGTTCTCGGCCTTGAGCCGCGACTCCTCGACCCGCAGCAGCCCCTCGCGCTCCTTGATGAGCTGGTCGGTGGAGACGATGCGAACCACGCCGTCCTTCTCGATCTTCTGGAGGCCCTTCGTGACGAGCACGGTCTCGAACGCGAGATCCCAGGGCACGTTCCTCAGCGTGATCGACATCTTGCCCTTGACGTCCTCGCCGATGACGATGTTCTTGCCGCTCTCGGCCGCGAGGATGCGGAGGAGGTTCACGACGTCGGCGTCCTTGAAGTCGAACGAGATCAGGTGCGAGCCGTTCGTGGGCGGCGGCGCCGGCGCGGGCTGGGCGGCCTGGGCGATGCGGATCGGCGCGGGACGGACCTCGGCCACCGGGGGCTTCGCCGGCTCGGGCTCGGGCGCCGGACGGACCTCGGGGATCACGGGCGCCGGTGCTGGCATCGGCGCCGGCTCGGCCGCGGCCGCCTTCGGGGGCTTCGGCTGCGCGGCCGCCACCTGGGCCGTCGGGATGATGATCGCGAGACCGTCGTCCTCCTCGCGAATCGCATACCCGACGTTCCGGGTCAGCTCGAACACCACGCGCGCGACGCCCTTCCGGTATTGGCTGCCCCGGATCTGCTTGACCGGGTCGGCGCCCACGGTCAGCGGGGTCTTGCGCCAGGCGTAGACGGTATTGTCGAGGTCGATGACGAGCCGGTTCGGTCCGTCGATCAGCTCGGCGTGGTACTGCGGCTCCCGCGACGTCTTCACGTACACGGTGACCGCGTCGGGCTGCGAGGACACCGTCACGTCGCTCAGGACGGCGGGCGCCGTCTGTGCCTGCGCGGGCGTCGCTACCAGCAGTACGAGCGCCACGCTGACCGCGACCAGCACGATGGGGATCCGTCGTTCCGTATTCATTTAATTTGTCGCCAGTTTGAGTACCATGCGGTTTGTGGGTGCGCCGGACCTCGGCGCCATCTGAAATACCACGCTGTCGGAGCCGATCTCCAGCAGGCGGCCATCCCCGAGCGTGTCCCCGGATCTGAGGATATATCCCAGGCCGTCGGGGGTCTCGATCAGCGCCAGCGTCGCCTTGGAGCTCCGCACGATGCCCGTGAGCTTGGCGGCGCCGAGCGCCGACGTTGGCGAGATCCCCTTGGCGTCGAGCGATTCGAACGGATCGCGCCGTCCCTTGATCTCGTACTTCGGGATCTCCGGGCCCGTCACCTCGGGGAGGGCGGGCGCCGCGGGCGGCGTCATCGCGGTCGCGGGCGGCACCGCCGGCGCCCCGGGCGGCGTCACCGCCGGCTCGGGCGCGGGCTCCGGCGAGCCGCCGCACCCGGCGAGCGCGCACGCGAGAGCAGCGAGCAGGAGCGCCCGCGCCGCCGTCACTTCGGCGCCCCCGGCTTCGGCGACCCGAGCGGCCGGTACTGGTACGTCGCCAGCGTCAGCTCGGCGCGTACCGCTCGGCCCGGCCGATTCGTGGACGCGAGCTTCATCTCCCTGAGCGTCACGACCCGCGGCAGCCGCGCCACCCGCTCGAGGAACTCGCCGAGCTGGTGATACGAGCCCTCCGCGCTCACGGCGATCGGGATCTCGATGTAGTAGTCCTTGGTCTGCGCTTCGCGCGGCTGGAAGAGCGCGATGCCGAGTCCGGCCTGCGAGCCCGCGTCGTTGAGCGAGCGGTAGAGCGTCGGCATCTCGCGCTCGGTCGGGAGCCGGTCCTTCAGCACGCCGACCTTCGCTTCGAGCTCGGCCATCTCGCGCCGGGTCTTCGCGAGGTCCGCGACCATCGCCCGGCTCCTCACGACCTCATCGGTGAGCGCCGCGTTCTGCGCGCGGAGCTGCACGAGCTTCGCCTCGAGCGGCGCGAGCAAGAAGTAGTACGACGCCACGCCGATGATCGCGAGCCCGAAGACCCCCAGCGCGATCTTCTGGGGCTTGGGGGCGTTGACGATCGGAGCGAGGAAGGCAGGAAGCGCCATGCTAGCCCTCGAAGCGGCAGGTGACCTCGAAGGTCACCAGGGGGGATGGCCGCGCCAGGTCGCGCCGGGAGACGATGATGTCGACGTCCTTGAACTTGCCGGAGGCGCGCAGATTCTGCATGAAGTCGGCCACCGCGGTCGTGGAGAACGCCGAGCCCGAGATCCGGAGGACCTGGTTCCGGTCTTCGATGCCGGTGATCCAGAGGTCCTTCGGGATCATGTTGGCAAAGGCGTCGACGAGCACGATCGGCCGCGCCTGCCCCTTGGTGAGCTCCTCCAGCACGGCGAGCCGCTTGCGAAGCTCCTCGACCTGGGCCTTCACGTTCGCGCCCTGGCCGAGCGTCGCCTTGAGCTGCGCCAGCTCCGTGTTCTTCTTGTCGATCTCCTGGGTCAGGGTCGACTCCTCGCCGGACAGCGTCCACCACCAGGCGCCGAGGCCGCCCGCGGCGACCACGTAGACGATCAGGAAGAGCCACCCGAGATTGAACGCGGGGAGCGCGGGCAGCGTGAAGCCAACGCGCCGGCGCTTCGCGTCGGGCGCGAGGTTGATCCGGATCATCGATCCTTGTCCCCCGGCCGGCGGAGCGCGAGCCCCACCGCGACGGCCAGCGTCGGCCCCGCGGCGTTGACCGCCTCGGCGTGCTCCGGATCCACCTCGATGCGCTCGAAGGGCCGCGCGAGCTGGACCGGGATGCCCCAGTTGGACGAGAGGTAGTCGTTCAGGCCCGGGAGCAGGGAGCACCCGCCCGCGAGGACGATCTTGCCGATCCGCTCCGACTCCGCGGTGGACGCGAAGTAGTCGAACGTGCGCTGCACCTCGAGCGACAGCTCGCGCGAGACCGCCTCCAGCGCCGGGACCACCGCCTCCCAGCGGACGCCGACGTCGCGGCCCAGCTTGGCCGACTCCGCCTGCTCGAAGGGGATCTTCAGCTGCTGCGCGATCGCCTGGGTGTAGTTGTTGCCACCGAACGGGATGTCGCGGGCGAAGATCGTCGAGCCGCCGCGCACGACGTTGGTCTTCATGAACGAGGCGCCGATGTCGATGAGGGCGACGGCCTCGTGCTGGTCGTCGGGGTAGTTGAGCTCGAACTGGTTACCGAGCGCGAAGCTGTCGACGTCCACGATCGTGGGCCTGAACCCCGCGTGCTCCACGACCGACGCGTACTCGAGGACCTTCGACTTCTTCACCGCCACCAGGATGAGGTCGAGCAGGTTATCGTGCTGGCCGACGCCGTGATAGTCGAGGAAGACCTCTTCGATCGCGAACGGAATGTGGTGTTCCGCCTCGAGCTGGACCACGTCGTGGATTTCCTTGGGCGGCACCTCGGGGATCTGGATCTTCTTGATGATGAGCTCGCGGCCGCAGATCGCGATCGCGGTCTCCTTCCCCTTCACGCCGGCCTTCGCGACGGCGGCCTTGATGGCTTCCACCACCGTGCCCGAGTCTTTGATGGTGCCGTCGGCGATGGCGTCGGGCGGTAGCGGCGCGATGCCGAGCGCCCCGATCCGGTATGTGCCACCCGTCTCCGTGAGCTGGAGCGCCTTGACGGCGCTCGACCCGATGTCGAGCCCGAACACTTGCGGAGCCTTGCGGAAAAACGCCATGTTTAAACGCCTTTCTCCTCCGTGGATAAGTAGTATAGGCGCGGGGCCGCGAGGGGCCAATATTTTCCCACGTACTACATTTGGCGTCGAGGGCCCGCGTCGCCCCAACGGGTGGAATCCGGGCGCGCGTTCGAGGCGCCGCCGCGAAACGCGGCGCGGCAGAGGCGCCTCAGCGCTCTCGCCAGTTCGACATCGCGTGGAGGGCGCGAACGCCCGCAGCCGGCACGCCCGGCGCGCGGCGTCGCCTCACGACGACCTCGAGCGTGCGCGCGGCGGTGTTGAACGCGCCCGTGGATCGCATGATGACGACATCGTTCGCGTCACCCGCGACGTCGTTGCGGATGCTGACGGTGTAGGTGCCCTCCGCGATCGAGAGCCCCGGCAGCGCCGCGGCGGCGAGGCCGGGCAGCGTGACCCACGGCGCGGCCGCGTCGGCGGCCGCGACGAGCGCGCCCCACGAGTCGTCCGCGTCGGCGGCCGCGACGAGCGCGCCCCACGAGTCGTCCGCGTCGGCGGCCGCGACGAGCGCGCCGTAGCCGATCTCGAGCCCCGCCTCGGCGAGCCAGCGGGCGCGCGCGGCGTCACCGAGATTCCGCGCGATCCGTGGCTCCAGCGCGCCGGCCGCCAGGAAAGCGAGGACGGGGCCGCTCAGCAGCATGAGCACGATCAGCGACAGGACCAGCGCGATGCCGCGCTGGTCCCCGTGCGGGCTCACGGGCGCGGCGCGAGGACGGTCGCGAGCTCGACGCGCCGCTCGCCGCCCGCCGCCGGGCGGTACGACACGGCGACGCTGGCCCGCTTGCAGGTCACTTCCGCGGGCGCCGGATCGGCGCACGCGGCGCCTCCCAGGTCCACCACCGTCGTCTCCCGCCGGAAGCCCGGCGCGCC
>Ga0209648_10000200_pt1 | contig 44335 bp, 43 predicted proteins | sample GraSoi2013_115cm_FD_185830 | JGI IMG/M metagenome (GOLD analysis project Ga0209648, IMG submission 185830) | Grasslands soil microbial communities from the Angelo Coastal Reserve, California, USA - Sample 9_17_2013_115cm (SPAdes) (version 2) | ecosystem: Environmental > Terrestrial > Soil >... | reverse complement strand
GAGAAACGAACTTTCACGTCCGGGCTCTTGGCCAGGTGAATGCTATCGACGAAGCGCACCTTGCCGTTCTTGCGCGTCATCACGATCGAGGAAGTGCGAGTGCCCTCGCCGAAGAAGCGTACGCCTTTCATGAGCGTGCCGTCGGTAACCCCGGTAGCGGCAAAGATAATGTGGCTGCCCGGGGCCAGGTCTTTGGCGGTGTAGATCTTCTTTTTGTCCTTGATGCCCATCTTGGCAACGCGTTCTTCCAGTTCCGGCTTGTCGACGACCAGGCGTGCAAGAATCTCGCCATTGAGGCAGCGCATCGCGGCCGCGGTGATCACGCCTTCGGGCGCTCCGCCTATACCCATGACCGCGTGCACGCCGGTGCCGATCACGGCCGCGGCGATACCGGCGGAAAGGTCGCCATCACTGATGAGCTGGATGCGAGCTCCGGCCTTGCGAATTTCATCCATCAGCTTTTGGTGGCGCGGACGGTCGAGGACAACAATCACCAGGTCGCTGACGTCGCGATCCAAACGGCGGGCGATGGCCTTCAGGTTGTCTTTGACGGGAGCGTCCAGATCGACCGCGTTCTTGCAAGAGGGCCCGACGACAAGCTTCTCCATGTAGCAATCCGGAGCATTCAGCAGGCCACCTTTTTCTGAGGCTGCTAAGACGGTAATCGCGCCGGGCGATCCGGTGGCGCAAAGATTGGTCCCTTCCAGCGGGTCGACGGCGATGTCCACTTGGGGGAACTGCTCACCATGGCGCCAGCCGGCGCCAACTTGCTCTCCAATGTAGAGCATGGGAGCTTCGTCGCGCTCGCCTTCGCCGATCACGATGGTGCCGCGCATGGGCACTTTGTCCATGGTGCTGCGCATGGCTTCCGTCGCTACTTTGTCGGCCTTGTGACGATCGCCGAAACCCATGGTGTGGGCGGAGGCGATGGCCGCGTCTTCGACCACGCGCACAAACTCCAGTGCCAGTTCGAACTCCAATAGGTTTGCGAGACTCTTGCTTTCTGAAGTCTTGTCTACAGTTTGGGTCGCCATAACGCCCTCCAGCTTTGGGCGGCGATTAAGCCGCGCAGCAACGCGAATGCAGCGAATTGCCCGGGGGTGCCTTTGTTCGTGCTTTTCGTGTGCATTCGTGACTAATTTTTTGGGTGCGCCGTTCGCCTCAAAACGCGCTGACCCCAGTAATGTTTTCGCCCAGAATCAACGCGTGAATATCGTGTGTGCCTTCGTAAGTCTTGACCGTTTCCAGGTTCATCATGTGGCGCATGACGGGATAATCGTCGGCGATGCCGTTGCCGCCGAGAATATCGCGGGCCATACGCGCGCACTCCAGCGCCATCCACACATTGTTGCGCTTGATCATGGAGATGTGCTGATGACCAACCCTGCCGGCGTCTTTCAGCCGGCCGACCTGCAGGGCCAGAAGCTGCGCCTTGGTGATCTCGCTGACCATCCAGACGAGCTTCTCCTGGACCAACTGGTGAGATGCAATGGGCTGGTCACGGAACTGCTTGCGAATCTTGGAATATTGCAACGCCGTGTCATAGCAGGTCATGGCCGCCCCGATCGCGCCCCAGCCGATCCCGAAACGAGCTTGGTTCAGGCACATCAGCGGCGATTTGAGGCCACCTGAGCCAGGCAGTACGTTTTCCAACGGGATACGCACGTCTTGGAGCGAAAGACCTGAGGTCACCGACGCCCGCAACGACCACTTGCCGTGAATGTTATCGGCCTTGAAGCCGGGGGTGTTCGTAGGGACCAGAAAACCGCGAATGTTGTTGTCGTCGGATTCCGAGCGCGCCCATACCAACGCCACGTCGGCGATGGAGCCGTTGGTGATCCACATCTTTTCGCCATTGAGGACGTACTCGTTGCCAACTTTCTTGGCGCGGGTGCGCATTCCGCCAGGATTAGAACCGAAATCAGGCTCGGTCAGACCGAAGCAACCAAGCTTTTCTCCCTTGGCCATGGATGGAAGCCACTTCTCTTTCTGCGCGTCACTGCCCATGGCGTAGATGGGATACATCACCAGCGCCGACTGCACGCTGACGAACGAACGTATGCCGCTATCGCCCCTCTCCAACTCCTGCATCACCAGTCCGTACTCCACATTGGACATGCCGGCGCAACCGTAGCCTTTGAGGCTGGCGCCAAAGAAACCAAGATCAGCCATGGGCTTGACCAGCTCGCGCGGAAATCGTCCTTCGCGATTGCACTGCTCGATGATGGGAATGAGATTGTCTTCGATGAAGCGGCGCGTAGTATCGCGGACCAGGCGTTCTTCCTGGCTCAGCATGGAGTCGAATTCAATGAAGTCGACGCCCTTGAATTTAAAGACGGGCATAGGTTTCCTCTTGGTCCTGGATGATATTCCGCCGGGCGGGGATGGGCGATCCCATGTTGGGTTAAGCCCGCCGGACCAAACCTTACAACGTAGCAGAGGGCGGAGTGAAGGGTCAAACGGAGGTAATCTTCGGTAGCGTCTCAGTTTGACGTTTCTGACTGCGGCTGCTGCTGAGTTGACTTATCGCGGCTTTCTCGCATGTTGCGACTAACAAGCAGCCCGAGTTATTTGCCCGAATGGTGTTCCCATGGCCTCTTCTCAAAGAATAGGCGCTCATCTTCACGGCTTGTTGCAATCTTTTCCTTGCGTTCTGCGAAAATCTTGTCCCGAAGACTATAGAAAGCCTCCAGCGTATCAGGTGGAACGACCTTGAAGCTCGGGCTGTACCGGTTGCAGAAGCCATTGCATGCCCCACACGCCAATACCGCGTTTGAGTAATCCCAAGTCCACGTTTCAGGAATCTGCGTTGACTTGCAAAGGTTGATTGGGACTACATGGTCCAAAACTACTGTAAGCCAGTTTTCCAGCGTAGCCGTGATGTTTAAGCCGCAATAAGCACAGCGCTTCTGAGAGACGAGCCGCATGAACTCGGGCGCATCCTCGCGACGGGTGTTGTTGCCTTTTCTCACCCCTAGCAGTTGGCGGCCCCCTCCGGGGTACGAATCGAACGGGAGCATGCTGGGAGGATAATCTTGCCGCTATTAAGAATTCAAACTGAGACACTACCTAATCTTCAAGTGTTGGTCAGTTTGTGTTGGACTAAATCCTCTTGTGGCACAGCGCGGCAAGCCGCAAATAAGAACAAGTGTGGAGCGCAGCCGCCCTCGGCTGCGTCTCTTATCCTCTCGAAAATCGGCGCGAAAAGAAAAGATTTTTGCTCATATGTGCCACACGGTTCTCGAAAGAACTGACCCACTGTTTAATCTCTTGGTACGGCCCTGTTTGCCGCTGCGACCCGTTTAACTTCTAGATGTATTTGCAGCGCGCGGCGAGGAGGCCCGTGGCCGCAGCGATGTCGATGTCAGCGATGAGCAACCCTGGTTTACCGTATGGCTGGTAGGTGAGGAGCGTCCCGTCGGGCCGCACCACCGCCGAAGTGGTCGGCGAGCCCGCGCTCGAAAAGTTTACCGTCGCGAAGTAGCAGGTGTTCTCGGCGGCGCGGCACAAGGCTGCTTTTTCATGGAATGAGTTCGCAGGATCGGCGAAAGTAGACGGGCGGTAACCGCCGGGCTCGGACTCATGAAAGTGAGGGTGGAACACGATGTGTGCGCCGTGGCGGACGGCCCAACGGACCGTTTCTGGATATCTCCAACCCTCATGGCAGATCACGACACCAAATGTCAACGGACCGGTTTGGAAAACCCGCCTCCCGGAGCCCGATGAATAGACACCGTCTTCGGTGGGGTCGATTTGGACTTTGTCTTGGAAACCGGCGATCGTTCCGTCTGGATTGATGACCAGGGCAGTGGCTATCAGGGCATCATCGACGACGCGTTCGGTGCCGAGAACAACCGCGACGGTTGCCTTGGCGGCCGCCGATGCAATCGCCGACCAGGCGCGTTCGAGGAATACAGGGTCGGGGGGCGGCACCAGTTTCCCCACTCCCCGGTAGCCGGGAGTAAAGCATTCCGGAAAACAGATGAGGCCGGCGTGCTCGATGGAGGCCTGAGCGATAGCTTGTTCAGCCAACGCGACCGACTCGTCGGGAGTCGCCGGGAACCTGAGGTTAGCGAGTGCGATTCGAAACGTATTCACTGGGCGATCCCATTAAAGCAATCAGCAGTCAGCTTTGTTGTGAAATTCCGACCCTGAGCTTGCCCGGCTTTTTCTGAAATCCCGAGCGGAGCGAGGAATCCATATAACCTCCGATTGTCCTTGAGAACCACGAGTTTTGCCTCGCTCGGAGTCGCAAATGCGCCGAGTGCTCCCGAAAACGAGTCCGTTGTCAAGCCATAGATCGATGCGGCTATAGGGATCCCTTCTCCCGCCCCGCGGGATCGGGATTTCAGAAACACTGCTGACTGCTTAATGCTTTATTGCAACTCGATCTTACTGACGCTCATGGAATCGCCGGTGACGGCTCCAGTCACCGCGACCTTGATGTCCTTTTCCTTCTTCAACGTGGTGATGAACTTCTTAGCCTCGTCATTACCGGCTTTGTCAAACCTGACGATCCTCTTGTCGGGGGTTAGGATGCCGTAGCCGCCCTTCACGCAATCCGGCATTTGTAAGCATTGTTTACCATGTTCCGCACCAAAATTGGCTTCTTTGCCCTCGTCGCCAGTGGCGCAGGCAAGATCGACCAGGTATCCCTTAACAGTAGTATCGGCCGCGAACGCGCTGATGGACATCGCCGCGAAAAGAATCAGTATGAACTTTCTCATGAGCTCCTCTGAGATTATGGAGTGTGTATTTCTATTGGATTGAATAACCGAGCCTGATGTCACCTGTCCAGCAAAAATTCTTGCTGCTGATATAGGAGCACAGGCGCCCTCGCCTGTGCCCAAAAGACAGACATCGATCTTCCGTTGTAAAATCATACAGTTGCGGTTTCGGCATGTGAAGCTTCCGCTTTCCCGCCCTCAAAATCTCATACCGCAGTGCCCGGAGGCAATCAGGCCACGGGAATTAACTTTCAGGAGAGTATTACCCCATGGCCAAGATCGCCAAGACTGCTGATCGCAAGAAAATCATGGATACCACCAAGAGCACCGACTGCCCCAAATGCGGCAAACCGACTCGCATCGTAAAGCGAGTGAAGGACCGCGAACGCAACGTTGGCGGCGGAGTCTTCATCTCGTGTTCGGCATGCGAGTTTTTTGAAAAGCTCTAAGACGCTGGGCTGATGGATTTTCTGAAATCCCGAAAGCGGAGCGAGGGATCCGTACCAGATCAGGTGATCGGATCATCGGGAGATCGGGTGATCAGAAACCTCGCAATGCGGCTCGGGAATTGGCCTAGCGAGCTGTACAAATAATGCGCGCCTAACACAGATGGCCCGATGACCCGATCTACCGATCTCCCGATCCAATAGAGATTCTTAGAGATCCCTCGCTTCGGGATTTCAGAAAAGGGGTAGTTACCTCTTTTTATGTTGTGGCGGAACAACAGGCGTATTCTGCGGCGCCGGACTCAGCGCCGGCTTGCTTAGGGCCGATTGCACTCCTGGAGGAAGCTTGTCGGCATGCTTAAGCAGCATGCTCACTTGCCATATCTGGTCCTTGGTCAGCATCTCACCAAAGCCAGGCATGCCGCTCATGCGGATGCCGTTTGAAACTTTCCAATAATTCACCCCAACCGGCTCGTCAGTGACCATCTCGTCTTTCGTAAATAGCTGTGGCGGCAAGGGGAACATACCCTTGGCCGCCAGAGTAGCTTTCTGATCAGGAAGTCCGTGGCAGAAGGAACAGTTTTCGACGTAGACGGCTGCGCCCTGGGCCAAGTTGGTTTCGTTCGCCGGGAGCGGCGCCTCCTTCTTGGGAGCTTCTTTCTGAATGCGCGCATCTAGCGCCATCTGCGCCAGGGCCTTTTCGAAAGGCATGGGCGTTGATGAAGTCGCCACCGGCGCGTAGCCATAGCGGAAGTAACAATAGCCGGCGGCGGCGGGAATGACTACTCCGATGATCAGTCCGAAGATAAACTTCCTCACGTGCTCTCCTCGCTTGCTGGAAAACTGCGTCTACACTACGCCTGTCGCGTAGTAGAATCCAGCTTGCCGTTGGAGGAGACCGAGAGTGCCTGACCCCAGCTTTGCCACCTACGATGAGTTCTTCACCTTCTACCTGCGCGAACACAGTCATCCCCGCAACCGCATGATGCACGCCGCCGGCACGCTGCTGGGCTTGTGCACTGTGATTGTTCCCTTTGTGCTGCGTCATCCCTGGTACGCGCTGCTGTGGCCGATCGTCGCTTACGGCTTTGCCTGGACCGGACACTTCCTCATCGAAGGCAACAAGCCGGCAACCCTCGGACATCCCTTCTGGTCGTTCATCAGCGATTTCAGAATGCTGGCGTTGATGATCACGGGGCAGTTGCAGGCACGCCTGAAGACGGACATGAAGAAGGACGCGCAATAATCGGTTCCGTGACAGAGTTAGTTGCGAAGGAGCCGATGCACTCCTTTAAAGACGCCAAGGCGAAGCAATCGGGACCAGTCCCATTGCTTGGCTGCTAATGATTATTGAGGTGAACTAGACGATACTCGGCTTCCCTGGGTCGCAGGCTTTGTCTGAAATGAAGCTTGCTCAGTCTGGGCGCTGGTTCCAGTCCCCTGGCCTTTAGGTGACTCGGCCTTGAAGTAGTACGTTGTCGCCGGTGTCAGATCCTTCAGGTTGACGCGATGGGTCAATCCGCCCCAAGGCATACCCGCGGTATGGTCGAGATGCTTGGGATCCGCGCCGTAATGCAGCACTGTGCCGGCATTCACGTTAGTCGACCAGGCGATGATGGCCGTGGTGTCAGTGACGTTCTCAACCACCGGTCCATGCGTGATTTGGACGGGATCGTACTGCGGCGGGGAATCGGGCTGAGTGTAGGCCTGAGTCGCGCCCCAGTCGCCCAGGCCGCCCACTATGACGAAGACGAATGTCATCAAAACTGTTTTCATCTTTTCCCCGCGGAAACTTGTTGGATGCGCGAACCTGGCTGCAGCGTTTTCCCGGGTAGACAAGTAACTGGTTAGCCGCGAATGCACGCGAATGTCGCGAATCCTTGTTGCCTTTTCACGATTCGCGCATTTTCGCGTGTATTCGCGGCCTAATGATTTGTTGCTGGATCTGCGGCCATTTTTATTGCGTGAACAGCAGAAGCCTAGGCAGAATAGCAAGACTAAAGAAAGTCCTGGAGAAACTCTGAATGAAGATTGCCAAAGTCTTCTTGTGGCTGGCCGTGGCTATACTCGGCGCGCTTGCGCTGGCAACGATTGCTTGGCATCGCGGTGAGGCGATCAGCGCTCTATGGTTGGTGACTGCCGCGGTTTGCACCTACGCGCTAGGCTATCGGTTTTACAGCAAATTTCTTGCTGCCAAGGTACTCACGCTTGACGCTATACGGGCCACGCCGGCTGAGCGTTTAGACAACGGCCGTGACTTCATGCCCACCAACAAATGGGTGGTCTTCGGCCATCACTTCGCGGCCATCGCTGGTCCAGGGCCGCTGGTTGGTCCGGTGCTGGCGGCACAGTTCGGCTATCTGCCGGGAGTGCTGTGGATCTTAGTTGGCGCAGTCTTCGGCGGCTGTGTGCAGGACTTCGTGATCCTGCTGTTCTCGGTGCGGCGCGACGGCAAGTCCCTTGGCCAAATGGCTCGTGAAGAAATAGGTAAGACTGCAGGCACCGTGGCCTTCATCGCCGTCCTAAGCATTCTCATTATTCTCCTCGCGGTGGTGGCACTGATCATCGTCAACGCGCTCAAGGACAGCCCCTGGGGTGTTTTCACGATCGCCATGACCATTCCCATCGCATTGCTCATGGGCGTTTACCTCCGCTATCTACGTCCCGGTCGGGTGCTGGAAGCGTCGGTCCTCGGATTTCTTCTCGTCGTGGTCGCCATTTTCGGGGGACAGTGGGTTTCGCATTCGCAGAGCATGGCCGGAGGGTTTACTCTAAGCGCCGGATCGCTGGCAATCTTGATCATGATTTACGGTTTTGCCGCCTCAGCGCTCCCGGTGTGGCTGCTGTTAGCGCCGCGGGATTACTTGAGCACTTTTGTCAAGCTAGGGACGATTGCCATTTTGGCCCTAGGCATTGTTTTGGTTCATCCCCATCTGCAGATGCCGGCCCTTACTCGCTTTATTGACGGATCAGGCCCGGTCTTCGCCGGCAATCTCTTTCCGTTCGCCTTCATCACCATCGCCTGTGGCGCTATCAGCGGATTTCACTCGCTGATCTCCAGCGGCACTACGCCGAAGCTGATTGCACGCGAGCCGCAGGCGCGCATGGTCGGCTACGGCGCCATGATGGCAGAGTCTTTTGTGGGTGTCATGGCCATCATTGCGGCCTGCACTCTGCAGCCGGGCACGTACTTTGCGGTGAACAGCGGCGCCGGAATGGTAGGCGGATCGTCGATGACTGCAGTCGCGACTATTACCCAGTGGGGCTTTCCCGTCACCGCCGATCAGATGAGCACATTGGCTCAGCACGTCGGCGAGAAGACATTGTTTTTCCGCACCGGCGGCGCGCCGGCCTTCGCCCTAGGGATGGCCAAGATCTTTTCTGATTCGCTCGGTGGGACCAAAGTGATGGCCTTGTGGTATCACTTCGCCATCATGTTCGAGGCGCTGTTCATTCTCACGGTGCTCGATGCGGGTACGCGCGTCGCCCGTTTCATGTTGCAAGACGCGCTGGGGCATATCTGGAAACCCATGGGCCGAACCAGCTGGTATCCCAGCATTGTCTCGACCAGCGCGCTGGTGGTCGGGGCCTGGGCTTGGTTCCTGTGGCAAGGAGTGCGCGACCCGCTGGGCGGTATCAACACGCTGTGGCCGCTGTTCGGAATCTGCAATCAACTCCTGGCTACGGTCGCCCTTTGCGTGGCCACGACCATCATCGTCAAGATGGGCCGCGCGCGATACATGTGGGTGACCCTGGCGCCCCTGGCTTGGCTGATGGCCGTGACCTTCTCGGCGGCCTTACACAAGATCTTCGATCCCAATCCGCTGATCGGCTTTCTGGCTCACGCCCGTCAACTCGCCGCCGGTCCAGCGACCGGCGATTTGTCACGCCGCATACTTAACGATCGTCTGGATACAGCGGTGTGTGCGCTCCTTTTGGTCCTGGTCAGCGTGATTGTGATCGAATCGGCGCGGCAATGGTTGACTGTAATATCAGGACGCAGGGAAGCGATCACGCAAGAAACGCCCTTCGTGGCAACGCGTTACGCGGCAGAGGAGACAATATGAAGAACCTCACCCCGGAGACACGGAGGCTGGGAGAAAAATCGGGTGATCGGGTGATCGCGCGTGATCGGGTGATCGGGAACGCGAGCTCCACTGCTTTCTCCGCGTCTCCGCGCCTCAGCGGTGAAACCCGGAGCCGCGTCTCTCGGCTGGGCGCGAGAACACAACTTCGAATCGCCTTACAGCTGCTCCTTACCACCCTGCGTGAGATCTTCGACGAGAACGCCTACGAACGGTTCCTGAGAAAGACCCAGACCTCGCGGTCGGTTGAAAGCTATCGAGCGTTCCTGCGGGAGGGTGAGGCTGGCGTTGCGCGAAAGCCGAGGTGCTGCTGAGCACGATTTGACCGGCGACCAGCACTTTGCCATCATGTGACCATGCCTGAGCGTAATCTGCAAATCGCAAGATTCATCGGCGAAACGCCGAGCATGGCTTACTGTGACGTCTGCCGGCTCACCTTCCGGACTCGGCAGGAATTCCTCATCGACCCCGGTAAAGCGAAGCAGCAGCTGCAATCCGACTTCGAGAAGCACGAGTGCAAGCCGGAGAGCCAGGCAGTCAATGATGCGCTGGAGCACATTCGATGAAAAACCGCGGCGCCTGTTCCAGTCGCAGCTCAGAATCCACGCCTGACCAAATCCTCAACCGTCAGCTTCCCGCCTCCGCCGCGCGACATCTTCTCCGCATACTTGGCCAGTACATCCACTTCGATGTTCAAGAGATCGCCGGGACCCAACGCATGTAAGTTTGTGGCTTGATAGGTGTGCGGGATGATGGCGACTTCCAGTTGGTTGCTATCGATCTTGGCCACGGTGAGGCTGATGCCTTCAACCGTGATCGATCCCTGGGAAACGACGTATTTTGCAAGATCAGACGGAATCTTTAGGGCAAGCCGCCAATCTTCGCCGCCCTTGATTTTATCGAGCCGCAATAACTCGCCAACACCATCGACGTGCCCTTGGACAATGTGCCCGCCCAGGCGGTCCTGGGCCCGTGCAGGAAGTTCCAGGTTGACCAGGGAACCTTCATGCAATCGGGAGAGGGAAGTGCGTTGAAGCGTCTCTTGTGCCAGGTCGGCTGAGAATTTGCCATTGCGAATCGCAACGGCGGTAAGACAAACACCGCTGACGGCAACGCTGTCGCCGGTCGCGAGCTGAGACGGAATGCGCGCCGAAGCGACGGTGATGCGCGTGAACGCGTCGCGCTTTTGGGTTGGCAACTGTTCGACCGCGGTGATCCGGCCCGTCTCCTGAATCAGTCCGGTAAACATAAGCAATTGGCAAATAGTAAATAGCTGTAAATAGCAATTAGCTCATGAAGCAGACTGAAACAGCCTGCTCAAGGGCCCCAAAAGAACTTGGGGTTAGCTTTAGTTGGGCTAATTGCCAATTGCTATTTGCTAAATGCTACTCCCATAGGGATCGCGCAGATAGCCCTCCACCGCGAAGTCTTCACCGAATCGATGCAGGGCAACCTTATGGATCACCGCTGCTTCGCTCAGCCGTCGATAGCCCGATCCGGTTGCGAAAGGAACCGAGCCGGTGCCGCCAAGAATCTTCGGCGCGTAGTACAGAAAAACCTTGTCCACAATCCCCGCAGCCAACGCTGCCCAATTCACCAGGGCGCCGCCTTCGATCATCAGGCTGGTGATCTCCATCGCTCCCAAGCGCTCGACGATGCGAGGCAAGTCGGGACGGCCGTCGTCGGAGCCGAGCGGAACCTGCTCCACGCAGATGCCGCGTCTTTCCAGTTCCTCTCGTTTATTTTCTTCTGCGAAGGAGCAGAAAACCAGAACGTCGTTGCGCGCAGTCTTGACTAATCGCGAATCGGACGAGAGACGCAGCCTGGAGTCCAGCACCACACGCAGCAGCGGGCGGCGGCGCGGGCGGCCTGTGCGGTCGGTGAGCAGCGGATCGTCGGCGATCACCGTGCCCACACCCACCATGATCGCGTCCGACTCGTGGCGCAGCTCTTGCACATGAGCGCGAGCCTCAGCGCTGGTGATCCACCCTGCCGTGGCGCCGGCCGCGCCCAGCGCGGAAGGACTCAACGACTCGCCGGGCGGGGGAGCAATCTTTCCATCCAGAGTCATGCCGGACTTCAGAGTGATCAAGGGCCTTCGCGTAACAACGTATCGGGCGAAGCTTTCGTTCAACTTGCGCGCCTCTTCTTCGAGAAGACCCACCTCCACGTTGATGCCCGCCGCACGCAACTGATCCAAGCCTTTACCCGCAACCTGAGGGTTCGGATCGGCCATGGCTGCGACCACGCCTTTGATTCCTGCTGCAATGATCGCGTCCGTGCATGGCGGAGTCTTGCCGGTATAACAGTGCGGTTCCAGGTTGACGTACAGAGTCCCGCCGCGAGCAGCATTGCCGGCTTGTTTCAGGGCTAAGGCCTCTGCATGTTCGATCTCGTTATAGGTGTAGAAACCTCGGCCTGCGAGTTCGCCTTTTGCCGAAACGATCACCGCCCCCACCCGCGGGCCAGGAGACGCTAAAGCCGTCCCTTCGCGGGCGAGTGTCAGCGCCTCGCGCATGTACTTCTCGTCTTGGGCGGTGACGGTCATGCCCAAGCCCCGCCAGGGGCGCATGAGAATAGCCCGGCAGAGCCTGCCCTGAGCTTGCCGAAGGGAACTGCCGGGTTAGCTGGCAATAAACCAAAAGAGTCTCGCCAGGGACGGCTGAAGTAGCCGAGCCTGTAGCGGTCCCAGGACCGTTCCCAATCAAGGATTTTTTCGCGTGATCTCTTCCCTGATTGAGGATCCAAACGGCCGTCGCCGTTTTCTAAGAAGCGCCGATCGTGAACACCCATATCAGCCTGCCACGTGAACTTGTAGCGCCAGCCGTCCCTGGCGGGACTTTTCAACATGAATCGCAGCTTACCCGGCAATTCTTGCCGGGCTATTCTCACACGCGCCTGACGGCGCTGGTCGGTCAAATGAAGTAGAGCGGTGAGGCCCTCAGATCTTTTCATCATGCCCAAAACAGCGAATTGACAAAATTGTCAGCGTTGAAAGGAAGCAGGTCTCCGGCCTTCTCGCCTACGCCTACATAACGGACCGGCAATCCCAAATCTCGTGATATGGCCACCACTACACCGCCCTTGGCTGTGCCGTCGAGCTTGGTGAGAACGATGCCGGTTACGCCGGCCGAGTCGGTGAATTGACGAGCCTGTTGCAATCCGTTTTGGCCGGTGGTGGCATCCATCACCAGCAGCACCTCATGAGGCGCGCCGGGAATGATGCGCTGCGCTGTGCGCTTCATCTTCTCCAGCTCGGCCATCAAGCCGGCTTTGGTGTGAAGCCGGCCGGCGGTGTCGACAATCACGCTATCGATGCCGCGCGCCTTGGCGGCATTGAGCGCGTCGAACAACACAGCGGCAGGGTCGCCGCCCGGCTTGGTCTTGATAACCTCGACTCCGGCGCGCGAGCCCCAAATTTCCAGCTGTTCGATTGCGGCAGCGCGGAAAGTATCGGCGGCGCAAAGCAGGACGGTCTTGCCTTCGCTGCGCAAGGCATGAGCTAGCTTGCCGATGGTCGTGGTCTTGCCGGTCCCGTTGACGCCTACCACCATAACAACTTCCGGCTCACCGCGCAGAGGCGTAGTTGCTTGCTGTGGCGTGGACTCCAGAATCTCGCGAATCTGCTCTTGTACCAGCTTCTTCAACTCAGCGACGTCTTTGATCTGTTTGCGATCAGCTTTCTCGCGCAGCCGGTCCAGGATCTCATGCGTAGTCGTGGCGCCCAAGTCAGCGCTGATGAGGATGGTTTCCAAGTAGTCGAGGGCGCCGCGGTCGATCTCTTTGGTAAACGCCGTGAGCTCGTCAATGCGCTCGCTGAGGTTCTCGCGTGTGCGCGAGACCGCCTCTTTCATCTTTTCGACAAACGTGGGCTCGGGGGGCCCAAACAAAGTTTGAATCATGACATTCTGCGCGAACCTTTGATTATAGCGGTTTGGCGCTGGACTATCTGGCGGGATACAACGCGTTTCGAAGGAATCGATACGACCTGTAAGCAGAAATCAGAGTCACCGCGGAAAGAATGGTCCTACATACCTTCTAGAGCGGCTCAGCCGTGGCAACGGCGGCGGCTGCAGCGGCCTGTTCGCCGCTAACGGTCGCTGCGCGATGGATGCGCAGCTTGCCGGACTCAAAGACCTTGGTCATTGCTTTGACGACATTGGTATCGAATTTTGTCGTGGCCAGAGAATTGATGATGCGGATAACATATTCGGGATCCATTGCCGCCTGGTAAGGACGATTGGTGGTCATGGCGTCAAATGTATCCGCCACCATGACGACCCTGGGCATGATTGGGATCTGATCGCCTTTCAGGCCGAAGGGATAGCCCCGGCCATCGAGCGATTCATGATGCAGCTCGATTCCCGGCAGCATTTCCCGCAGCATCCCTACGGGACGAAGAATGGCCGCGCCCTTGGTGGTATGGGTCTTCATGATTTCAAACTCTTCCGGAGTCAACGCGCCGGGTTTTTTGAGGATGCGGTCTTCAATTCCAATCTTACCCACGTCGTGAAGCTGGGCCGAGATTCGAATTCTTTCGATCTCTTCTTGCCGCAACCCGAGTTCCGTCGCGATCAAGATCGAATAACGTGTGACGCGATCGGAATGGCCTCGCGTGTAAGGATCCTTTTCGTCGACGGCGCCGGCCAGCATCTGGATCGAGCTTAAGAACAGGGCCAGGTTCTCTTCCGATTTTTTCTTCAGATCTGCGACGTAGCGTTCCAGATCGTCGGTCATGCTGTTGAAGGTTTCCGCCAGCTCGCCGAACTCGGTGCGGCTCTTCAACTGGACGCGTTTGGAGAAATCGCCCGCGGCGATCGAGCGACTGGATTCAGTCAGGACGCTCAGTGGTGTGGTAAGGCGCCGCGCCGCCCACACGCTGATCAGAATGCTGAAGCCGATGGCGATCATGGCAAAGCGGATGGCGTCGGCCTGCAGAGCGAAAATGTCGCTGTAGGCATCATTCTGGGGCTTCTGCGCCACAACGGCCCAGTTGAGGCCGGGTACGGCATAGTATGTGCCTAACATCTTGACTCGGGCTTTGCCCATCTGCAGGGGATACTCTTTGGTAACGGCCACTTGCGTGTTGCCGCTCTGCTCGACAAAGCTCTTCACCAAGTCGTTGGCATTCATGTCCTGGCCGGTTGCGTATTGGGAGTTGGGTGAGGCTACCAGCCTTCCTGAGCGGTCCACGACGAATGTATCCAACGCTTGCCGGTCCACGGATTCCTTCAGCTTTCGCACCAGGTAGGTAAGATCGACGACGAGCTCCAGCGAGCCCAGATACTCGTTTTTTTGACTCACCAAAGGCTTGCCCACCACCATGACGGTACGCGTCAACTTGCCCGAGCCGATAGAAAGCGCTTCACCTCGGTATTCACGGAGACTTCGGGTTGCAGCCAGTCCGCGCTTGAGTTCCTTCTCCAGAAAAACGTCGGGGTCACCGATCTTGCCCGCGAACGTGCCGCGCTCTTGGGGATTGACCAAGACGGCATAGGGCACGATCGAATCCGGACTGCCGATGTAGTTCTGCAGAAGCTCCTTGATCTCCGGCGATTCCACGCGCTTGCCGCTCAAGTTGCCGCCACTGGTCAACTGAACCGAGTAGGCCACGCTCGCCAGGGCAGCGCGAATATCTTTCTCGCGCTGGCCAATAGTCTCTGCCATGGCGATGGTTACGCTGTTCTGCAGGAGCTTTTCGTTTCGTGACAGGGTGTCGCGATTGTTTTCCACAACTCGGATGGCATAGAAGTAGAGGGGAACCACGCCCACAGTGATCAGGAGGATCACGACGAGATACACGATCGGAATTCTTGACGGCAGCGGCAGCTTCATAAGGCCAGGGGCAATTGAGGAATTGTATTCTGGAACCCTTCTAACTCTAGCCCCAAAAGTGATCCGGAGGCAGGGTTACCGAAGTACATCAGGGGTTACCGCATCGTGTCCGTCTCTGTAAAAAAAATGGTTAAAACTTGTCTTCGGCCTTTCCTGGACGTGTCATGAGCTCGCGGATAGCCGCGTGAGGAGACTTCCCATCATGCAAGATGGCGTACATTTGCTCGCTGATCGGCATTTCCACACCGTATTTTCTGGCCATGCCTAGAGCAGCGTTGGTGGTCAGCACCCCTTCAGCGACCATGCCGTGCATTCCGGCAATGATCTGCTGAAGCTGTTGGCCCTGGCCAAGGGCGGTACCCACGCTGCGGTTGCGGGAAAGGCCCCCCGTGCAGGTGAGGACCAAGTCACCTATGCCGGCCAGGCCGGCCATGGTTTGCGGTTTAGCACCGCAGGCCACGGCCAGTCGCGTGATTTCCGCCAACCCGCGTGTCATGAGAGCGGCGGCCGAATTATGTCCCAGGCCAAGACCGTTGCAAACACCGGCGGCAATCGCGATCACATTCTTGAGGGCTCCACCCAGCTCTACACCAACCAGATCGTCATTCACATAAATACGAAAGCTGGGATCACTCAATTCTTTTTGGGCGCGGGCCGCAAGCTCGGCGCTGGCCGAGGCGACGGTTACCGCCGTGGGGCTGCCCTGCGCGACTTCTTGTGCAAACGACGGCCCGCTGAGTGCTGCGATCTTAGGCGCAAAGCCGCAGAAGCGGCTCACCACTTCCTGAATGACTTCGCTCATGCGCAGCAACGTATCGTTTTCGATTCCCTTGGTTGCGCTGAGAAAAAGCATGTGTGGCTGAAGCCACTGCGCCATGTGCTCGAACGTTCGCCGGCAGTGATGCGAAGGCATCACGCTGACCACAATGTCGGTCCCGGTGAGCGCTTGGCGAAAATCATTGGTGGCTGTGACCGAAGAGGGCAGCGGACAGCCAGGAAGAAAAACGCTGTTACTCCCGGACGCCGAGATCGCCTGGCAGACTTCCTTCTCCAGAGCCCATAGGCGGACTTCATGTCCTCCCGCGCGCCCAGCAACGATGGCCAGAGCGGTGCCCCACGCGCCGGCGCCAATGACCGCGATCCGGCTCATGCCTGCTCCGCGGAGGATTTAGAAGAACCGAAGCGGCTTTCATTCCCTGCGATAAGCCGACGAATGTTTTGGTGATGCTTGAGAATGACAACAACAGATACAGCGGACATGAGCAGGAGCGAAATCCCAGGAGGTTGGTAAAGGAAATATGCCGCGATAGGGAAGGCCAACGCAGCCAGAATTGAAGCTAGCGACACAAAACGCGACGCGGCCAGTACGACGAGGAATATGGCCAGGGAAATCAACACGGCCTTGGGAAACAGAAGTGCAAAGACGCCGAGGGCCGTCGCCACCCCCTTGCCGCCTTTGAATTTCAGCCAGACGGGGAAGATGTGACCTAGAACGGCGAACAGCGCTGCCAAGGACATCAAGCGCAGCGCTGGAATGCAGGGCTCGTTGAATGTGTTAGATGCGCCCGCGCAGCGATTGTAAGAAGACGCCGCAAGCATCGCGCCCATCCCCACCGCGGCCACGCCCTTGAGCACATCCAACACCAGCGTGAGTGCGCCCAGTCCTTTGGCCCCGGAACGGGCGACATTCGTAGCGCCGATATTTCCGCTTCCCGAGAGACGGATGTCGTGCCCGCGAACGAATTTCACCAGCACGTAACCAAACGGAATCGAGCCTAACAGGTAAGCAACGGCCGCGACGATGAAGTAGAGGGTCAGCATTGCGTCAGCAAAAAGGAAGGCATGATTGACGCTGAGTGTAGGAAAGGAGAGCATCGTGTCAGACGCTGGCCCACGATTGCCGGCCATAGCGACAATGCCGACTCTAACTGCACTTCAGCGCCACAGGCGCGGAAGAGTCTAGCCCAGCCCGGAAGGGCTGGGTAAGCGGCAAGAATCCGGCGAGCCCCGTACGGGGCGGCACAGGCCATTTCGTGACCAGATTCCATCTGCGCAGGCGTCAATGTGTCACCCTCCGGGGCTCAATTCTTTGGTTGACGTTAACCCACCGCTTCCGCGGTGGGCTAGGCTCTTCCGCGCCTAACGGCGCTGGACCACGGCAAGTTTGGACCTTACTGCATACTGAAAAGATGTTGAATGTATCCGGCCTCACTCCGTTTCCTTGAGACTACCTAGCTTCACTCGAGCCCAAACCTCTCCAGCTTCGTGTATCTGGCTCCGCCTCTTTGCAACTCACTTCGATAGAGAAAAAACTCACGCGCTGTCATTGTACCGAAGTGCAAGCTGGGTTCGGATTCGAGGAGATGCTGGAGGGGACGAAGCAGATGTCCAGCGCCGGGTCCGGATCCCGAGGGTGCCAAGGTGAGGTGCGGGTTGAAAGCCCTGTTTTCTTTGACGATGCCCAGCTGGTGAGTTGCGCCGTCGATCGCCGTGGCCAGGATGCTGAGAGCCTCGCCTCCTTCAACTCCAATCCAGAAGACGCGCGGTGATTTTGGTGACGGAAAAAAGCCCGCTCCTGAGAAATTGATCGCGAAAGGCTCAGCCTTCAGCGCAGCCAGCGCGCTTTTGATCTCCTGGACCCTGGCATCGCTGACTTCGCCGACGAACTTTAGAGTGACGTGCAATCCTTCCGGCCGCGCCCAGCGGGCCTCCGGCGCGTAAGGCCGGGCGCGTTCGAGAAAGTCCGTAATCCGCGCGCGAATTTCGCCGGGAATATCGAGAGCGATAAAGACGCGCATGTCACATCAGCTTGCGCCGCACCATATCCAGTGCTTGTTGGGTAGCCCACTGGCGAATCCGGTCGCGATCGCCAAAGAACTTTCGCTCCGCAACCTCGGTCTTCATGCTGTCGGCGAGGGCAACGTAGACGAGACCCACGGGTTTCTCCTCAGTTCCACCGCCCGGGCCGGCGATGCCGGTGATGCCGATACCCAAAGTTGCCTTGCAGCGCTCGCGAATTCCTTCGGCTAGCGCCGTTGCGACTTGGCCGCTCACCGCGCCGTGCTCCGCCAGCAGCAGCGGTGGCACTCCCGCGAGCGACGTCTTGAGCCCGTTGTCATAGACCACGGCGCCACCGACAAAGTATCGTGAGCTGCCGGGGATCGAAGTGATCCGTTCCGCCAGCATGCCACCAGTGCAGGACTCAGCCACGGCCAGCGTGGCCCCGCGCATCTCCAGGTAGAAGCCGACGATCTGTTCCAGGCGTTCGCCCTGAGCGGAAAAAACCGCATCCGCGAATTCGTCCTCGAGAGCTGCGGCGAGAGAGTCGACCCTCTTTTGCGCTGCTTCTTGCGATTCACCGCGAGCCCGCAGATGGAGCTGAACCTCGCCGGGAGTTCCAGCGAGGATGGTGGTTTCGACGTCGGTTCGTTTTTTATAGATCGGGGCTGCGCGTTTGTCGGCCATCGATTCGCCGATCATGGCAATCTTCAGCTCCCGCGTAGCGATGTATTGCCGTGGAACGATCTGCCGCAGCCGCTCTACGCATTGTTCTTCAAACAGCCCCTTCAGCTCGACCGGCGGACCGGGAAGCAAGATGATAATGCGCTGTTTGTTCAAATAGTCGGCTTGCAGGAATTGGCCGGGAGCGCTGCCGCGCTTGTTGGTCAGCACCTCAGCGCCTTCGATCACGTCGCCCTGGCGTGCATTGTTCTCCGGCATCTTCCAGCCGCGCTCGGCGAAACGGGCGCGCAGCCAGTCGACGATGGATTCATCGCGCTTAAGCTCGCGTCCCAGGGTTTCCGCCACGGCCTGGCGGGTGAGATCATCTTCCGTGGGCCCGAGACCTCCCATAAAGATCACTACATCACTGCGGGAGAGCGCGGTGCGCGCTGCGCTCACCAGATCCGCCTGGCGGTCGCCCACTACAGTTTTGAATCGCACCTCCACCCCCAACTGGTTGAGTTGCGCGGTAAGAAACAACGAGTTCGTGTCCAGGCGGTAAGGGGTCAGTAACTCTGAGCCGATGGCGATGATCTCAGCGTTCACGTCAAAAGTTTAAATGAGATTGAACGGCCGAATGCCCCAGGTGAGATGAAAAATCGCGTTGATGGTTGCCAGTACCGCTCCGCCCGTCCGGGTAAAAGCCAGGCCCACAAGGTTGTGTCCCGAGACCGCGAGAGAAGCTTTGCCTTCTGGACTGATCTTGACGATGCCCCGCTGGCCGGCTAGCGAAGCGGCAACGTACAGACTTCCTTCCGCGTCGAAAGCGAGACCTTGTGGGCGTCCCAAGCCGCGGTAGAAGACGGACACCGATCCGTGCGGATCGACTGCATAAACCGCGTCGTAGCTCGATGTGGTGGGGCCGGTGACGTAAAGCGTACCGTTGGGCGCGAAAGCCAGATGATACGCGGCCAGACTGGGCTCAAGCGTGGCGAACACAAAGATCTGGCGGTCGGGAGCGATGCGCCAGATCGTCCCCGTGCGGTCGCCAACATAAAGGTTGCCTTCCCGGTCAAAGGCAATGCCCGTGGCCACTCCCATGCCTTCGGCATAAGTGGTGATGTTCCCGTTCGGCGCCACGCGGTAGACGGTTCCGTCATAGCGCGACGAAACGTACAACTGACCCTCTTGATCGAACGCTAGGCCGGTGGCGTTCATGAGATCAGAGACGAACGGCTTCATGTGGTAGTTGCTGTCGATTTTGTAGATGGAGACAGGAACTTTCTGCCCGCGGCTGCCCGAGAAAGTCACGTACATGTTGCCTTCCAGGTCGAGCGCGGGATTGGCGACCGGGTGCAAATTGTCGGCGATAGGCTGGGCGATTCTGATTTCGCGACCATTGCTTACATTGCCGTTGCTTTTGACGACCACGTCCCCGGACTGCGTACCGTAAGGCACGCGTGCGATTACAAAATCGTCCGAGCTGACCACAATGGAGCCGCGCACCCCGGCAAAGCTGACCTCCGGCCGCGCCAGGTGTGGCGGCTTGAGAGCGCTGCCGACGATCTTCACTTCGCCTCCGGGCAAAGATGCCGAGGGTTCGATGGCCTCAATGTAGGGATTGCCGTCGAGGTTCTTGCGGCCGAGGGACGTTTCGGAGATGCCCATGGAGGTGGAGACTCATCGCGCCACAAAATAAAGGTAGGCTTGCAGCAAGGCCAGCGCGTAGAGCCCTGCTCCTACATCGTCCATCATGATGCCGGTTCCCTCGGGGAGCTTTTCCAGACGCCGCAGGGGAAACGGTTTCACGATGTCGAATACACGAAAGAGTATAAGACTGGCCAACAGGTATTTCCAATGCAGCGGAACACCTATGAGAGCAATCATCTGTCCGGCAACTTCATCGATCACCACGAACCCGGGATCCTCGCGCCCGCTCTCTCTGGCTACGATCGTCGAAGAAGGGATGCCGATGAGAATCACAGCCAGAGAAACGACGATAGCGACCGGCACGAGCCATCGCGGATTCAACGCCTGCCCGGCCACCCACCAAAGCAAGACCGTCACTACTGAAGCCCACGTCCCCGGCCCAGGCCGGAGATGGCCAATGCCAAAGAACGTGGCGATCAGCCAAGAGAGACGCGAGTGGGGAAGGTGGATCGGGCTCGGCTCTGACGGCATCCGACTCAGGATACGTGAGAGCCAGAGAAGTGTCATTCCGAGCCCGCAGGGCGAGGAATCTGCTACGCTGACTGATGTGCGAGTCTTGATCCTCGGTCCTCGGTATCGACACGATTCGGGCTTAGAGCCAAAATGGGTATGGAGAGCGTCGGATGGACTATGGCTTGCGCGATGAGTTCTCGTCTTCCGGCTTCCTCTGCGCGTGCTCTTCCGCTATATTTTCCAGCGTCTCTGGGTCGGTGATGGCTGTCGAGATGACGTAACCTCCGCTCGCCCACTTGCCGAGGTCGATCAGCCTGCAGCGGTCGCTGCAAAAAGGGAAGTTCTCCTCACCTGCCACCACGATCGTGCGGCATGTAGGACAGCGCAACGAGCGTGACTTTTTCCTGAGCATACTCAATCTCTAAAGGATGCGGGCGACCAAGTCGTAATCATGCGCTTCGGTAATCTCGCAGCGATAGAACTCGCCGGGCGCCAGATCTTCGTGATCGCCGAAGTCGTTGATGAACAACTTGCCGTCGATCTCCGGGGCGTGCATCTCGGTGCGGCCTTCCCACAGGAGTTCAGTCTCTTCGAAAGGGCCCAGCGCAAGAACGTCATACCGTCGTCCGATCAGCTCGCGCTTGTTCTTTTTGCTGATCTGCCGCTGGATCTGCATCAGCTTGCGGCGACGGGCTTCGATCAGGCCATGCGAAACTTTTTCTTCGAGATGAAACGCAGCCGAACCTTCTTCATCTGAATAACCGAAGACGCCCAGCCAGTCGAACTCGGCAGCCTTCACAAACTCACACAGCTCGCCAAAATCGTGGTCGGTCTCACCGGGGAATCCAACGATGAAGGACGTGCGCAGGGTGAGATTGGGAATCGTACGGCGCATCTTCCCGATCGACTTCAAAAAAATCTCGGCTCCGGCGCCGCGCTTCATGCGCTTGAGCACCGAGGGCGATGCGTGCTGCAAAGGCACGTCGATGTAGGAGCAGACCTTCTCGTTCCGAGCGACCGTCTCCAGCAGGCGGCCGGTGATCTTGTTGGGGTAGGCATAGAGGAAACGCACCCAGCGCAGATCGTCGATTTGCGCGAGGCGTTCGAGCAGAAGGGCCAGACCGTCTTTCAATCCCAAATCCTCGCCGTAACATGTAGTGTCCTGCCCGATGAGCGTGATCTCGCGCACGCCACTCTTGGCCAGGCGCTGAGCTTCGGCAACCACCGACTCAAAGTGCCGCGAACGAAACTTTCCGCGCAGCTGCGGGATGATGCAAAAACCGCAAGGATGATCGCAGCCCTCCGCAATCTTGATGTAGGCCGACGCCTTAGGCGTGGCCAGCACCCGCGGCGTGTTTTCGTCGTAGAGATAATTAGGCAGGTCGCCAAGGGCGCCGTCCCACTCGGCGCGCGAAAACCGTCCCGCGGCTTCGCGGGCCGCGCCCTCGGCGCGAGACGCAATGCCCGACTTCAGCGACTGGCTAGCTGAAGTGGAATTCAGAATCACAAATGGCGAATCGACCGCTGAGGATTCATTTCCTTCGCAGCTAGCAATGCCGGCGGCGGCAAGAATGTGATCCAACTCTCCGGTTCCGACTACGGCATCGACTTCAGGGATGTTCTTTTGAATCTCGTCGCGATAGCGTTCCACGAGGCATCCGGCGACCACCAGCTTCTGGGCTTTGCCGCCGATCTTGTGTTGCGCCATCTCCAGGATGGTATTGACCGACTCCTGCTTGGCTGTGTCGATGAACGAGCAGGTGTTAACCACGATCACATCGGCCTCTTCGGCTTGGGGCGTGATTTGCGCTCCGCCGGTTTGCAACAGCCCCATCATCACTTCGCTATCGACCAGGTTCTTGGGACACCCCAAGCTCACAAAGCCGACTTTCAAAGGAGCTTTTCTGTCGGCAGACTTTTCCTGCGGAGGCGCTGGTGTGGGAGTTTCAAGAGGCATGCAATCACTCTATTTTAGCATCGGAAACGGGAATCGCCTTGATTCGTGGGTCGTGCTTTGCACCGACTGGCCACGGCTGTGTTCTCAACGAAATGGTCCTCGGGGCAGAGACGGAGTCGGTCGCGCTAATCCCAGCGACGTTAGGCGCGGAAACAAGTTAGCCCACCCTGGAGGCGGAGCGGCGAAGCCGTGAGCCGGGAAGGGTGGGAAGGCATCTAAAGCAGGTCCAGCCCCAGCGGGGCGGCACAGCGAAGACGCGGCTGCGGCATGTTCTCGGGACGGCAGGAAGAGAAAGACGCGACTCGGTGAGGAGCGTCTTTAGAATCAACGGAGAATTTCGCGCAGGCAACATTGGTTCGGTGTCGCCCCTCTGGGGCTGAGATCATGTTGGCGCTTGACCCACCCTTCCCGGCTTCGCGGCTTTCGCCGCTCCAGCCTCCAGGGTGGGCTAAGCTCTGGTCGCGCCTAACTGCGCTTGGAAATATCCAGCAGAACAGGACCATCCCGCCCTTCAGAGCATCCCTTCGCTACGCGAAGCCTGCGCCACAGTTCTCCCTTGGGGTACAATTTCCGCCCGAAAAGGAGGCAGCTCTTCCTTCATACGAGGTGTAGAGTCAGTTGAAGATCCGCGTTTATGTCGGCGCTTTTGTGGCTGTTTTGTCGTTCTTCCTGTGGGCAAACACTGGCCAAGCTTTGCTGAGCGATGGCAGATGTGTGCGTTTTCTAGATCTTCCATTCATAGGTTCCCCCATCGAGATTCCACTGTATGTACCCACCGTTTTACTGAGAATATTTGCCCTATCTGTACTCACGGAGGCTGTTTTGCTTTTCTTGCTATGGAGATCAAAACGAGTGCGGCGGGATGGCGTTCCTTAGGAAATGAAGGAATTACTGTCGCAGTCAGGTACAATGTCCGCCGGATAACGGACCAGCGCTTGGACTGACGAGCTCTGCGCCGTGAAAGGTAGCGAAATGAGAAAGTTGATCTTCGTTAGTGCGATGCTGTTCGCAGTCTTTGCCGTGGTTTGGGCGAAGGACAAGGGGCCCAAGCCGGTCACCGTGAACTTGCAAAACGGACAGGGACAAAGCGTGGGGACAGCCACGCTCTCTCCCGCCGATCACGGCGTTGCCATCAAGCTGAATCTTCACGGCCTGCCGGCTGGCGATCACGCAATCCACGTGCATCAGACCGCGAAGTGCGAAGGACCGGATTTCAAGTCGGCCGGCGGACACTTCAATCCCGACAACAAGCATCATGGGTTGCAAAACCCTGACGGGCCGCATGCCGGCGACATCCCCAACTTCGTTGCCGATGTGAAGGGGAAAGCCAAGACCACCGTCGTAGCCGCGAACGTCACGATGGGCGACGATCCTCACTCGATCTTCACTGGAGGCGGGACGGCTCTAGTCGTCCACGCCAAGGCCGATGACGGCAAGACCGATCCAGCCGGAAACTCCGGTGATCGAATCGCCTGTGGAGTGATCAACAAATAGTTGATGCTGCTGGAGGCGATGGATTCCGATAGGCACGGAAGGGAAGTTATCGCTTTCCTGCCAGCTCTTCAAACAATTCCGGAAGCCGCTCGGCGTCCTCGGCAGATTCGGCAAAGCGCGCGCGTTCGTAATGCTCAGTGAAGACGAGAACGTCTTCTCGCATCTGCGGATCGGCAATGGAAGAAGCAAACTCCTCCGGCGTTTGCGACGGCGATTTGCGCAGACCGCTATGCGCCAGTCGCTTCAGCATCCGTAAATACCAGAAGCTGGCGACGGATTTCGGCGCCCGTTGTGGATCGCGATGTTGCCGCGCCTGCCGAAAGCTCCGCCACGTTCTGGGCATGAACGGAAGCGCCAGAAGCAATCCTAGGATTGTGCAGGCAACGGCCATCTCCCAAGGCGACATATGTTCCATCCGCCGCTGCCAGACGGAGATGCGATTTACCAATCGGCGGTATCGATGCCAGATCCAGCCGCGCACGTCTGATTGCACGTGGTTGGTGACGGAGTTCACTTCGTTGCTCAGGCGCACCTGGTGGCTAAAGTCGTAATTGATGATCCATTCCCGCCACATGGACCGGGCCGCATCAAGATAGAAAGCGATCCGCGACCAACCGCCGCTAGTCACGTCGGAGGATGGAGTGGGATCAAACGTCGCCCATCCATATTCCGGGAAGTAGACTTCCACCCAGGAGTGCGCGTCTCGCTCGCGCACAATGTACCGTCCGGTGATGTCGTTGAGCTCGCCGCCACGAAATCCGTTGACCACGCGCGTCGGGATGCCGAGCGTTCGCAGCATAATGGCCATCGCCGACGCAAAAAACTCGCAATGGCCCTTCTTGCGCACGAAAAGAAAATTTCCCAAAGGGTCGGCCTTATGGGCAGGCAGCTCCAGGGTATAGCCGAAGTTGCTCTTTAAATATGTTTCAATGGCGCGGGCGCGGGCATAGTTCGAATTCGCTGCCGCCGTTATCTGGCGCGCCAGCTCGGCGATACGAGGATCCAGTTCCTCAGGACCTCTCAGGTACCCAGCCAAGCGAGCCGGGTAATCTGCGGAATTGGAGTCCCGGATAAAACGCACAGGATCGCGGCCATCCGCCTCTGCTGTGTAGGTACCAATACTCTCGTTGCTTTCTCCGCTTCGTTCCATGGCATCAAAAACCGACCCGTCGCTGGAGATCTGAAAAACGCGATGGTTGCCACTCACGAGCAACGGTACAGGTGCGAGAAAAAAAACATTCAGTCCCAGTGGCTCCATCACCACGCGATAAGTGAGGGTGGGATATCGCGGGAAAGGTTTGGCGCCCGAATAAAAGGCGGAAAGCGCTGGTTGTGTCAGATCGAGGGTGGAGTTCGTTGCCAGGCGCAAGCCCGTGCCAGAATCGTTCCACCAACGCTGGCCGTCGAAATTCGCGAGCGTCACACCGCGCCATTTGACGTCTGCCGGCAATCTTCCCGATAAGACTTGTATGTGCATTACGACCGCGTCGGACTGTTGAATTCTTCCGATTCCCCCTAGTCGAACTTCTTGGCTGAAGCCGCTGGCGATGGAGCTCTGCACACCAAAGTCGCGCAGGTATCCCCCAGAATTGATTCTGGGCAGAATAAAGAAGATCACCGACGATCCTGCCAGAGTCAGCACGCCAAGAACAATGGAGACGGAGGCCAGGGAGCGATAAAACTCGGCGCCCTTTCGCGGCCCGACCGTAGCCGCCAGTGTGCTGCGCTCTGAGCGGCGTATCTCCAAGCTGATGAACGTCGCCATGGCTGCTAGGAGAAAGAGTGTGAAAGTAAACAGGAACAACGTATCGACGGTCAGTACCACGGCCGACAGCACCATCAGGAACGAAAGCACCGCCAGATAGCCCAGGTCGCGGTCGCGGCGGACGGAAAATATTTTTACCACCACGCTGAACAACACCATGTGCGCCGACGCGATCACGAAACTTTGCGAAAAATAAAAATAGTCGGCAGCGAAGAACGCGAAATAAATCAGCGTGAGGCGCGTCGTCCAAATCTCTGAGAGGACGATCGGTTTGCGCACCAACAGGAAATACGCGCGCGCCAGCAAAGCGGGAATCACCAGGGCCAAAGACGGGAGGTCGAGCTTTCCCGTGCCCATCAACGCCAAGAATCCCGCTACCAGCAGCATGTACATCGACCACTGGAAGAATCGTTCGGCGCTGCTCTCGCGCGTCGTTACCGATAGCGGGCTAACCGTACTCGCAACCACAGGTTCTATTCTCACCGAAATCCTGCGCCGCTCAAACAGCATTTTTTGCTGACGCGATCACACTCGGAGCCGGTAAGATGCTGCTCCGCTCGAAAATCCGGCGCGTTGGAGTGGCGGTGCATTGTTACCCCGGTAACTCACTTGCCCATACTGGTGACGCGGCGGACAAAACGGCTTGGATGGAGTGCTGACGGACCGATTCCCGGGTACCTCTGATGAAGATGTTAAAATGATCAGGCCGGGTCCCGCGCGACGCAATCCCGCCAACCCCGCCAGGTCCGGAAGGAAGCAACGGTAACGGGCTAGTGCGTGTGCAGCGGGGTGCCCGGTATGTCATTATTCCTGTCGTTTCTTCCATACCGCCCTGCGAGCTGCGCCTGCGCTGAGCCTTTTGAAGAGAAAGGCCGCAGATCAACGCAGAAGAACGCAGATCCTCTAGAAAAATCAATAGATCGCGAACGTGCGCGAAAACGCACGAATCAAGAAAGGGCTGCAGCGGACTCGCGTCCTTCGCGTTGATTCGCGGCTAACTTTCCGATCAGCGTTTCTCTGCGTGAATCTGCGGGTCGGGCTTTTCTTGGTTTTCGGCCCGCCGCGTGATTCCTAGTACAATAGTCGGTTCATATCCCTCGATCTGGAGATAATTCTCTTGGCCAACCTTGTTCGGGCGAAAATCTCTGCCCTCGGAACCTATGTCCCTCCGCGTTTGCTGACCAATGCTGATCTTGAAAAGATGGTCGAGACCTCGAATGAATGGATCGTGGAGCGAACCGGAATCCGGCAGAGACATATCGTAGACCCGGGAACCGCGACATCCAGCCTCGCGGTGCAGGCCGCCCAACGCGCCCTGGCCGAGCGCGGGATTCCTCCAACCGACGTAGAAGCAATCTTCCTGGCGACGGTCACCCCCGATATGTTCTTCCCCGCGACGGCTTGCCTAGTGCAAGAACGCATCGGCGCCAAAGGCGCCTGGGGCTATGACATCTCCGCGGCCTGCTCCGGATTTGTCTATGCGCTGCAGACGGGCGTGAAATTTGTCGAGTCTGGCGCGCACAAGAAGGTGCTGGTCATCGGCGCGGACGTGATGTCTTCGATCATCGACTACACCGATCGCGCCACCAGCGTGATCTTCGGCGACGGCGCCGGCGCGGTGCTGGTCGAGCCGGCTACCGATGATGATTGCTTCATCGACTTTCTCCACGAGGTTGACGGTACCGGCGCTTGCGCGCTGAGCATGCCCGGCGGCGGCAGCTTGCATCCGTCGTCGCACGAAACCGTCGATAAGAAGATGCATTATGTCCACCAGGACGGACAGGCCGTCTTCAAATATGCGGTCCGCAAAATGGCTGAAGCTGCGCTTGCGCTCCTGGAACGCAACGGCTTGAAGGGGTCTGACGTGGCGCTCTTAGTGCCTCACCAAGCCAATCGCCGCATCATTATGTCGGCAGCCGACCGGGTGGGACTGAAAGAAGACCGCATCATCATCAACATCGACGAGTTCGGTAACACCACGGCGGGAACTATTCCCTTGGCATTAGAGTCGGCCCGCCAGCAGGGGCGGCTCAAGAAGGGCGACCTGATCTTGCTTGCGTCTGTCGGCGCGGGATTTACAACGGGGGCTGCTCTGTTTCGTTGGGCGTACTGAGAAGCAATTAGCAAATAGCAATTGGCAAATAGCCAAACCGCGAGCGACATGGCGGATGGGTAATCGGCTGTTGCGCCCGGATACTGGAAAGGGATGCCTGTATCTTTGTAGTTCTCGCTAATTGCTAATTGCCATTTGCTTATTGCTTAGCTTTTCATCTTAATCTCTTCCCGCTTTTTCGCTGCTTCTTTCGGCACTTGCGGCTCGGTCATGTTGATAGGATCAAGGATCTCGGAGATCTCTTGTGCGGTGAGCAGCTTCTTGTCGCGGGCGATATCGATGATCGACCGCCCGCTCGCCACCGACTCCTTCACGATCTCCGCTGCTTTGGCATAACCAATGTACGGATTCAGGGCCGTGGCCAGAGAGACCGTGCTCTGCGCGTAGAAGGTGTTGCGCTTCTCATTGGCGGTGAGACCAGCAATGCACTTCTCGGTGAAGACCTTGACCATGTTGGTCATGATGGTGACCGACTGCAGGACGTTGTAGGCCATGGTCGGCATCATCACGTTCAGCTCCAACTGGCCGGCTTGGACGGCAAGCGCCACCGCCGTATCGTTGCCCACAACTTGAAAGGAAACCATCGCCGCCAGCTCCGGCATTACCGGATTGATCTTTCCGGGCATGATCGAAGAGCCGGGCTGCAAGCCGGGCAAATTGATCTCGGCGAATCCGGTGTTGGGACCGGAAGAGATCAGGCGCAGATCGTTAGAGAGGCGGATAATTTCCAAGGCCAGGTTGCGCAGAGCCGATGACACCATGGCCATGCAGGCGTTTGACTGCATCGCCCAGCGCATGTCGGCCGCCGGCGCGAGCTTCTGGCCGGAGATTCGTGACAGATTGGCAACTGCTCGCTCGCGATAGTCGGGATGGGTGTTGATGCCCGTACCCACCGCGGATCCCCCTAATCCCAGCTCGCGCAGCAGTTCCGATTCGCGTCGAATGTCGGTGATCGCTTTGCGCACGGCCACGGCATATGCCGCAAACTCCTGGCCCAAGCGGATGGGCACAGCATCCTGCATATGCGTCCGCCCAGACTTCATGATGTCATGAAACTCTTTGCCCTTGACCTCGAGCGCGGCAGCGAGTGACTCGAGCGCGGGATAGAGTTTCTCGAGCTCCAGCAGTGTGGCTAGCCGCATGGCCGTCGGAAAGACGTCGTTGGTCGACTGGCCGTAGTTGACATGGTCATTGGGATGGACCATGACGTAGTCGCCGAGCCTCCCGCCGAGGATCTCTACGGCGCGATTGGCGACGACCTCGTTCGAATTCATATGGAAGCTGACGCCGGCGCCGGCTTGGAACACATCGACCACGAACTGGTGGTTCCACTTGCCGTCGGCGACTTCCTGAGCGGCTTGGGCGATAGCGTCGGCACGCCGGGCATCTACCAGCTCCAACGACTTGTTGGCCTCAGCCGCCGCCCGCTTTACCATGCCGATAGCGCGAATCAGCGTGGGATGCGCGTGCATCCCCGAGATGGGATAGTTCTCCACAGCGCGTGCAGTCTGAATGCCGTAGTAAACGTCGGCGGGAATTTCCTTGGTGCCGATGGAATCTTTTTCCTGGCGGGTGTTGGGGTTGGGCATGAGGTTCCTCGATGAAGATGTATACGGATGTCGCCACAAATGACGTGGCGAAACCGATCATTATAAATTGGGGGCGACCGAAGCTGTGTTAGCAACGCAAAGTTTGGTGGTGGGTTGGTTGATTAAAGAATGCCGCCTGGCCTGTCATCTTGAGCGAGCCCGAGAATGTGTGTCCCTCCATATGACAGGGCCGGAGTTTTTGCTCGGAATTTTTATCCTGAGACTGAAGAGTCGAGCAGTCCTGCCGCAAGCTGCTGTAAAATGCCGCCTTCACCATGAAGCCAAAGCATAAAATCGCGATTTTGCTGGTCGGACTCTTGGTGACACGTTGGTGCGCCACGGCTTTACAGCAACAGAGCGCTCATTCGCCACAGCCACATTCCGTGTGGGATGGCGTTTACACCGCCGAGCAAGCCAAGCGCGGCGAACCGCTCTACGATCGCGAATGTTCCACCTGTCACGGTGACAAGCTCGCCGGACATGAAGATGCTCCATCCCTCGCGGGCCAGGAGTTCCTGGAGAGCTGGAACGGCCTGACGGTGGGCAAACTGTTCGACAAAATTCGTCTTACCATGCCCAAAGGCGAACCGGGAGAAGTCACGGTCGAGGAAAAGGCCGATATCCTGGCGTACATTCTGAACGTGAACAAGTTTCCCGCCGGCAAAACAGAGTTGCAGAAGTCTGAAGCACTGAAAGACATTCGCTTTGAGGCGAATAAGTCGGCAACTCGCTGATGTATGCGCTCTCCTTGTCACGCGAAAAGTGTTACGCGAAAAGTCCGCCCGCAGGCCAACCGCCGGGGTTTTCCGAGGGATGACCAGCGGACCCGAGGACAACAACCTCGATGTTTCGTAAGATGGTTTCGATGAGCAAATTCGAGGCAGGTTTGGATGGCGTCACATTCACGTCGCAAGGGAGCAAGCTTCTCGGCGGATTCTATAAAGCCGTTGGAGAAACGCCGCGACCCACGGCCGTCTTAGTTCATGGCTTGCCGGGCATAGAAAAGCACTTGGATGTTGCCTACCGGCTTCGCGACCTCAGCTGGAATTGCCTATATTTTCATTTTCGCGGCTGCTGGGGTTCGGAGGGCGCGTATTCGATTGCGGGCTTGGCGGACGACACCCGGTCTGCGGTGGAATGGGTTCTGCGACAGCCATCCGTCGACCAAGACCGGCTTGCGCTGATCGCGGGCAGCACCGGGTCCTATCCTGCGCTTCTCTTCGGCGCCATCGCGCCGCAGATTCGCGTGATCGTGGGAATTAGTCCGCTGCTTGAGCCCTCCGCTTTTCAGTTTCCCAAGGAGATGGCTGACAAGTTTGCCGAGATGGTGAATGGCGTGACCGGAAACGACCTGCTGGCGCAATGGAACGCGATGGTGTCTCTCTCCGGTGCGATCCGCGCCTTCGCGCCGCGACCTCTTCTCTTCGTCACGGCCGACAACGACGAAATCTTTCCGCCTTCCCATTACACCGATTCTATCGTTCCAACGCCTAACCTTCAGTGGATCCGGCGCGACGAAAGCGATCACGGCTTTAGTGCCTGTCGTCCCTGGCTGGTGCAAACCGTAGCCGATTGGGTGGTGACAACATCGGGCCAATAGCCACCTTCCAGTCTTGTGCCAGAACGTCCTGGCGCCAGATACCGTTGCTCTCATCGTGTGATCGACTTGTCTGGTAGCACGAACGCAATCCGCGCGAGCGCTGAGTTCAACGTGTCCGGCAGATAGTAGCGCGCTAGAATGCCGCCGGTCGCGCGCTCCCAGCTCAGTAGATCAGGATTCTCGGCGGCAAACTCTTCCCACGATTGCGGCCGGCCGGCGCCGAGCATGCGTTCGTGAATCAGGAAGACGTAAGCCCAGGTGATGGTCTCGTGATAAAGGCCTGGTTCCCCCTGAGCGGCGGCGAAGCGTTGCAGGGCGGCGGAAAATTTTTGCAGCGCGTCGAGCGTGGAATATCGGGAAAGATAGGCAAAGACAACGCGGATGTGATCGGCATGGTGAAACGATCCGCCGGGAGCGCGGCTGTGCTCGAACTGCTCGATGATCTCGTTGTCGGTCATTGTCGGTTCACCCTTGCGCCGCGTGCGGCTTGCAGGACATGACGGCCCAGGTGGCAGCGGCGTAGATCAACAGCGCGCCAACATCAAGCCAGCCGTGCAGGAGATGGAGCACAACGGCGCCGGCCAGAACGACAATCAGGAGCCAGCCGCCGATAACGACTGTGCGCGGAATCAAGAAAACAACAGCGGCAGCCATCTCCGCCCACGCCAGCACCCGTCTTACGACGTTGGGCAAGCCGGTCTTGGCGAAGGCATGAGCTGATGCCGGTGAAAATGCAAATACCGCGGCTTGCATGAAGATCACCAAACCCAGAATCCACTGAAGAGCAACTAATCCTCTGCGAGCGCGATGGTCTGTCATTTCTTCTCCTCCAGTGCAGGTTGCTTTCCGGCGCGTCGCCGGATTTCCGTCAGGCGATGGCTGGCGCTCGAATCGAGATCAAGACCGTAAAACTTCTTGAGCTCGCGGATGCGGTCGAGCGACGCCTGGCTGAACGGCGTCTTTCCGTCAAAGGCGTGGAGGACGATACCCTCGAGCACGTCGCCGAGCGTCATGTCGTGGTACTCGGCGAAGCCCTTCAGCACTTTGAGAATCCGTTTTTCCATGCGGACACCGGTTTGGACACGCTCGACAACAAATTTGGACTCGGTCATATTGGTACCAATGTACCATGGTACATGACAGCTTTTCAACTCTCCAGACTGGAGGAAAACCTCACCACTGATAGCGCTGATCAACACTGATCAAAACAGAGGCCGAGAATCTGGCTACACCAGGGCAAACGCCTCCTCAAGTCCAGATCCTTGGCCCGCATCAGCGTTCGATTAGTGCTATCAGTGTGATCAGTGGTGGGAAGTGCTCCCATTCGCCCCCATATCCTCCCTGGTCGCTGCTAAATCCAGGCCCTTCAATGGCTTGGCTTGGCTCACTGGTGGTCGGTTTGGATAACCTGAAAGGCAGGGAAAGTGTCTTATAAGGGTATAATCATCAGATCACAATGACAGCTAATCTAGAGAAGACCTTGCTGTTGCTAAAGCCGCGCGGATTCTGTGCTGGTGTAGTCCGAGCCATCGACATCGTGCGGATCGCGCTCGACGCCTTTGGGCCTCCGATCTATGTGCGCAAGGAGATCGTGCACAACCGGTATGTGGTGGAAGAGCTCCAGGCCAAAGGCGCGGTCTTTGTCGACGAAGTCTACGAAGTTCCCGACGGCCAGCGGCTGATCTACAGCGCGCACGGCGTTGCTCCCAGCGTTCGCGATGCCAGCAAGCTGCGCGATCTGAAGGTAATCGACGCCACTTGCCCACTGGTGACCAAGGTCCACGTGGAGGCCGTGAAGTATGCCAAGGGCGGTTACAGCATCATTCTGATCGGCCACCATGATCACGACGAGGTGATCGGCACGTTGGGCGAGGCGCCGGATGTGACGCAGGTAGTCGGCAGCGCGGCCGAGGTCGAGAAACTTCAAGTTCCCGATCCCACGCGCGTCGCTTACATCACCCAGACCACCCTGAGCCTGGACGAAACGAAAGATGTGATCGAAGCTCTGCGCAAAAAGTTCCCTATGATCGAAGGCCCGCATGCCCAGGACATCTGCTACGCAACGCAGAACCGCCAGACCGCGGTGAAGGATGTGGCTCACGATTGCGATCTGCTGCTGGTCGTTGGATCGGAGAACAGTTCGAACTCCAACCGGCTGGTGGAAGTTTCCACGAACCTGGGAACGCCTTCATACCTCATCGATACGGCGGCCGATATCCGGCCGGAATGGTTGAACGGGGTGAAGACGTTGGCGCTGACCGCGGGCGCCTCGGCGCCGGAAGTTCTGGTGGAACAGGTCATGGATGTTTTGAAGTCCAAAGGGTTCACCAATATCCGCGAGGTTGAGGTCATGCCGGAGAATGTCCGCTTTGGCTTGCCTCCGGAGATCGTGGAGGCCATTGCGGCCGCACCGGCTGCCGCAGCGGAATAACACATGAGCACAAAGATCGACGGTCACCCCGCGCAAATGCTGTTCGGGAAAATTGATGACATGCTGGGCCGGGTCTCGGCCGGCATGGAAAAGGCCCGCGACTTTCTCTTTTCCCGCCAGCATGCCGACGGTTACTGGTACGGCGAACTCGAAGCCGATACCACGCTCGAATCCGATTACATCGCCATCCACACGCTGCTCGGCACCGGCAACCGCGGCCGTATGGAGCGCGCAGTGCCGGAGATTCTTCGTCACCAGAATCAAGATGGTGGATGGCCAATCTATGCCGGAGGCCCTTCGAACATCAGCGCCTCAGTGAAAGCCTATTTCGCGCTGAAGATCATGGGCTACTCGCCCGATCATCCTGCGATGGAGCGAGCTCGCGTCAGAATACTGGCCATGGGTGGCGCTACCGAGTGCAACACCTTCACCAAAATCTATCTTTGCTTCCTCGGCCAGTATGACTGGGAAGCGGTTCCGGCCATTCCGCCGGAGCTGGTGCTCTTTCCCAACTGGTTCTGGTTCAATCTTTACGAGATTTCTTCCTGGTCGCGGGCGATCCTGGTTCCGCTCTCGATCGCCTACGCCAAAAAGCCGCTGAAGAAGCTTCCCGCCGAGATGGGAATTGACGAACTGTTCATCGGGGGGCGTCACGGCAAGCATCTGCATCTGAAGTGGGACGAGAAGAAGCTCTCCTGGCGAAACTTTTTCCTGGTCCTGAACCGGCTGATCCATTTCTGCGAAAGATTCAACATCCGCCCGCTGCGCTACCTGGCTCTCCGGCGCGCTGAGAAGTGGATGCTGGGGCGTTTTGAGAAATCGGATGGGCTGGGCGCGATTTTTCCTGGGATTTTGAACTCGATCATCGCCCTGCGCTGCCTGGGTTACTCCACCGACGATCCCCAGGTGATCCGCGCGCTGGATGAATTCGAAAAGCTCGGCATCGAAGAGCCCGGCATTCCCGATCACTCCGAGCCGACGTTCCGCATGGCGCCCTGTTATTCGCCGGTCTGGGACACGGCGTATGCGATGTTTGCGCTGGGCGAGAGCGGAGTTTCCAAGAATGATCCGCGCATGATCAAAGCCGCGGACTGGATTCTGAGCAAAGAGGTTCGTTGTCTGGGCGATTGGGCGGTGAAGGTCCGCAACGTCCTTCCCGGTGGGTGGTACTTCGAGTTCAACAACGAGTTTTACCCCGACGTTGACGACTCGGCGATGGTTTTGCTGGGCCTGGACAAGGTCGACAATCCGCGCGAGCGCTACCAGCACGAAGTCTCCCGTCGCGCTATCGATTGGATTCTGGCCATGCAGTGCAAGAACGGCGGCTGGGCGTCGTTCGACAAAGACAACACCCGCATGGTGTTCCAGAAGATGCCCTTTGCCGACCACAACGCCATGCTCGATCCCCCGACCGTCGATATCACCGGACGCGTGCTGGAGATGCTGGCTGCCTACGGCTTCAGCAAAGATGATCCGCCGGTGAAGAAGGCCATCAAGTTTCTTTTGAAGGAGCAAGAAGCCGACGGTTCCTGGTTCGGGCGCTGGGGCGTGAACTACATTTACGGAACCATGTTGGTGCTGCGCGGCCTGCAAGCCATGGGCGTGGATCTTCACGAGCCTTATGTGCAGCAGGGAGCGGAGTGGCTGCGCATGGTGCAGAACTCCGATGGCGGCTGGGGCGAGACCTGCGGATCGTACGATGAGCCTTCGACTCGCGGCATCGGCCCGAGCACGCCTTCGCAGACAGCGTGGGCGATCATGGGCCTGTTGGCCGCCGGCGATACGCGCAGCGAGAGCGTGCAGCGCGGTATCCTTTATCTGCTGGAGACGCAGAAGCCGAACGGTGGCTGGGATGAAGACCAATACACGGGAACAGGTTTCCCGCGGGTGTTTTACCTGGCCTATCACCTGTACCGCGATTATTTCCCGCTGATCGCGCTGGCGACGTACGCTCGCGAGTTCTCGGCGCTGTATCGCGAAGGCAGCGTGGGCTACGCGAGAGGATGATGAAGAGATCGGGTGATCGGATCATCGGGTGATCGGGTGATCGGATCGAGACAAGTGTCAGGGCACGACTTTCAGTCGTGCCGAATGAAGCACGAGAAGATTGGGTTTAAGCCCCTGGGTTGTCCGAGGAGATCGATTTGCCGGTACCAATTTCACAGATGTGGACGACCGCGAGCTACGTGATCAAACAGAAGCTCGCCGGACGCAAGCGCTATCCGCTGGTTCTGATGCTGGAACCATTGTTCCGCTGCAACCTGGCCTGCGCCGGCTGCGGCAAGATCCAATATCCGGCCCACATACTCAAGAAAGAACTCACCCCGGAAGAATGCTTCCGCGCCGTGGAAGAATGCGGCGTTCCGACCGTGAGCATTCCCGGCGGCGAGCCGCTGATGCACTCCCAGATCGACAAGATCGTAGAAGGCCTGGTGGCGCGCAAGAAATATATCTATCTGTGCACCAACGCGCTGCTCTTGAAAGAGAAGCTTCATCTGTTCAAACCGAGCAAGTACCTGACCTTCTCGGTGCACATGGACGGCCAGCGGGAGCACCACGATTTTTCCGTTTGCCGCGAAGGCGGTTACGAGCTAGCTGTAGAGGGTATTAAGGCTGCGTTGGCGCGCGGCTTCCGCGTCACCACCAACACGACGCTGTTCGACGGCGCCGATCCCGCGAGCGTGCGCGCATTCTTTGACGAGATGATGGACCTCGGCGTAGAGGGCATGATGCTCTCGCCGGGCTATTCGTACGACAAAGCTCCCGATCAGAAGCACTTTCTCGGCCGCGCGCGGATCCGCCGGATGTTCCGTGCCATTCTCTCGAATCGCAAACCGAGCTGGCGGTTCAACATGTCGCCGCTGTTCCCGGAATTCCTGATGGGCGAACGGGATTACGCCTGCACACCCTGGGGCATGCCGACATACAACATCTTTGGCTGGCAAAAGCCCTGTTACTTGCTCCAGGACGGCTACGCCGATACTTTTGCCGAGCTGATGGAGGCCACCGAGTGGCACAACTACGGCACCGAATCGGGCAATCCGAAATGCGCAAACTGCATGGTGCACAGCGGTTACGAGGCCTCGGCGGTCGATCATGGCTTTGGCTCGCTCCGCGGCTTCCTGGCACTGGCGCGAATTTTTATTTCCAGCCCCCTTTACAAGGATGAAGACGCTCTGCGTATGCTCAACGAGCCATCGCGTCCCGTTCACAGCTACAACCCGCTGGTGCAGATCAAAGAGAACGCTGGCGAGCTGGAGGAGACCCGAGCATGAGCAGCTCAGCGAACGAACAACAGGTGCCAGCCGACAACGTACAGCTTGGCAAGGATCCTGATCAGCTTGAAGTGGTTCCCGGCTTTGCTCACGAGAAGCTGGAAGGCTGGATTCCCGAGCTGGCTGGCGAAGAAGAGTTGCGCCAGGCTCTGGAGAAGGCATTCGATTATCGCGGCGACGTTACTATCACTCGTAAGGACGGGAGCAAAGTTGAGGGCTACATCTTCGATCGCCGCACCGGCAAGTCGCTGGCCGACTCCGCCGTCCGGCTCTATCCGAAAGATTCAAGCCAGAAGCTTTCGGTGCCGTATTCTGAGATTGCCGCGCTCGCCTTCAGCGGACGCGATACCGCCGCCGGCAAGAGCTGGGAAGCCTGGGTTCGGAAATACTGGGAGAAAAAAGCAGCCGGTGAGACGAACATAAGCATTACCTCGGAAGCAACGGAGTAGCCTTGCAGGCATTTTGATCGACTCGGCTATCTGATTGACTTCTCATAGCTTACTCCAACATACTTATGAACATAGGTATGAAGGGAGATCATGGCGACCCTAAAACTAAAGGCTGTTGGAACTTCAACGGGCGTGGTGATACCCAAGGAGATGCTCCATCGACTCAAGGTGGAACGAGGAGACAGTCTCTTCGTCATCGAAACTCCAGAGGGATACCTGCTGACTCCTTACGATCCTGCGGTTGAAGAAGAACTTAAATTGGGCCGAGAGTTCATGCGCGAGTATCGCGAGACTTTCAAGGCTTTGGCCAAGTGAATGAACCGCACTGGATCAGCAAGACGGCGATCCTACACCTGCAAAGAGAGACCTTAGCTGAGCACGGTGGGAGTTCGGGGCTTAGGGATGAAGGACTGTTGGAATCGGCTCTGGCTCGCGCACAGAATCTTTATTCCTACGATGGGATCACAGACATCGCCCGGCTGGCTGCGGCATATGGTTTTGGACTCGCAAGAAACCATCCCTTCGTTGACGGGAACAAGCGCGCAGCTTTTCTTGCCGTCGGCCTTTTTCTTGGGAGGAACGGGTTTCGTCTGGCGGCCGACAAGGTTGATGCTACTCGAACGGTATATGCGGTAGCGGCGGGCGAACTTGGGGAAGAAGAGCTAGGGAATTGGATACGCGCTCGCCTGGCCACCTTGTAGCGATAGGGACCCTCGCTGCGCTCGGGATAAAGAAAAAAGAACATGAAAGCGTTCGTCACAGGAGCCACTGGATTCGTCGGCAGCCACGTGGCCCGCGCTCTGGCCGAGGGCGGCGCTGGGTTGCGCTTGCTGGTGCGCCCGACGAGCCGAACGGAAAACATTGCTGAGCTGCGCGCTGAAATAGCACGCGGCGACTTGCGTGATCCAGCTTCGCTCAAGAACGCCATGTCGGGCTGTGAGTTTGTGTTCCACGTGGCCGCCGATTATCGCTTGTGGGTGCGCGATCCGGACCAGATGTACAAAGCCAACGTCGAAGGCACTCGCGCAATCATTAAGGCCGCACAGGAAAGTGGCGTGCGTCGAGTGATCTATTGCAGCTCGGTCGCGACCATGGGCTTTGCTTCCGATGGCACCATCGCTGACGAGAATTCCCCCGTTTCGCTTGAAGATATGATAGGTCATTACAAACGTTCCAAATTCATGGCCGAGCAAGTGGCACTGCAAGCCGGACGCAAGGGCGCCGACGTTGTTGTTGTCAATCCGACCACGCCCATCGGCGAAGGCGACATCAAGCCCACGCCGACCGGCCGCATCATCGTCGACTTTCTCAACAAGAAGTTCCCCGCCTACGTCGATACCGGCTTGAACCTGGCTGATGTCCGTGAGGTCGCGCGCGGGCACTTGTTGGCGATGGAGAAAGCGGTTCCGGGTGAGCGCTATATTCTGGGCGGCGAGGATCTGACGTTGAAGCAGATCCTCGACAAGCTGGCCGAGTTGACCGGCTTGCCTTCGCCCACCGCGAAGGTGCCGCACGCGGTGGCCATGGGCTTCGCTGTGTTCGATCAGTTCTTCACCGGCACGCTCCGTGGCAAGGAGCCGCGCGCCACCATCGATGCCGTGCGCATGGGCCGGAAGAAGATGTTTGCCTCGTCGGCCAAGGCGGAACGAGAGCTGGGTTACAGGATTGTTCCTGTGCGGGACGCAATGCGGCGGGCCATCACCTGGTTCCAATCTCATGGCTATGCGGCTCCACCACGGCAGGCGGCGCAGGTCTTGGCATGATCAAGACCGCCATTATCGCCGCTCTTGAACGCGAGATTCATCCACTGATAAGGGGGTGGTCGCCCAGCCGCATCGAATGCGGCGGACGAACGCTGCCTGTCTATCAGAGTGGAGATACGATCGCTGTTGCCGGCGGAATCGGCTGTCGCCGTGCTGAGCTGGCTGCGCGCGCGGTGTTTGAAAAGTTTCATCCGCAGTTACTGGTTTCGGCCGGCTTGGCCGGAGCGCTCATTCGAAGCTTGAAAGCAGGCAGCGTGGTGACGCCTACCGTAGTTGTCGACGCCGCGACCGGTGTGGAATATCGCTGCAACACAACCGGCGACGTGGTCGGAGGTGGCGTGCTGGTCACCGCGGAAGAAATTGCGGGGCAGGGCTCCAAACTCAGCTTGGTGGAACGCTTCCATGGGCTGGTAGTCGACATGGAGGCGGCCGGTGTGGCTAAAGTGGCAAAAGAGTTCAACATTTCGTTTCGCTGCGTGAAGGCGATTTCCGATGAGCTCGATTTTGTGATGCCGCCGCTGACCAAGTTTGTCGACGACCAGGGCAGTTTTTCGACCGGAAGATTTGTCGCCTGGTCTGCTCTACGGCCTCAACACTGGTTGGCGGTTCTGCGCCTCTCTCGCAACAGCAGCCGGGCGGCCCACGCGATATGCGATCGGTTGCGAAGGGATGCGGCCGCCGAGGTTCCTGTAGGAGCTGTTGTTACACTAGAAGAAGCAGAGTACCGGAGTCACAGGAAGCGAAAGGATGCCTGAGCGACGTCGCACATGAGCCGCAATTGGTAATTGAGTAATTTGGTAATTGGGTAATTGAAAGGCGGAGGACCCGCAGGTTTTCAATTACCCAATTACCCGATTACAAAATTACCAAATCTTGAGAACACCGAATGCATACCGCCAGCAAAACTGAGATCGCAGCCCACCCTCGGATTCCCGCAACGATGCGTGCCGCCGTTTATCGCGGCAAGGACGATGTTCGACTCGAGACCGTTGCCGTTCCAGAGATCGGCCCGGGAGAAGCTCTGGTCCGCATACACACTTGCGGCATCTGCGGCACCGATCTCAAGAAGATCTCCACCGGCTCGCACTCTGCGCCGCGTATCTTCGGACACGAAATGTCTGGGCAGATCGTGGCGACTGGTGAAGGGGTTGCGAATTTCCAGATCGGCGACCGCGTCATGGTCTTCCACCACATTCCTTGCGGCGAGTGCTACTACTGCCGCCACAAGGTCTTCGCGCAATGCCCTGTCTATAAAAAGGTTGGGGCCGGCGCCGGGTTTGAGCCGAGCGGCGGCGGTTTCGCCGAGTACATCCGGGTGATGCCCTGGATCGTAGGTAAGGGCATGGTCAAAGTCCCGGAGCGCGTCTCGTATGAGCAAGCTTCGTTCATCGAGCCGGTCAACACATGCATGAAGGCTGTTCAATCGTTGCGGCTGGAGCCCGATGAGACCGTGCTGGTGATCGGGCAGGGACCAATCGGAATCATTCTCGCCATTCTCGCCGCACGCACAGGTGCGACTGTAGTAACTTCCGATTTGTATCCGCAGCGTCTTACAATAAGCAGCAGCTACGGATTGCGACACAACATCAACGCTTCGTCGGACGATCCCGCTACGCGCGTGCGCGAGCTAAGCCAAGGCCGCGGCGCTGACGCAGTGATTTTGGCTACAGCCGGCAATAGTCTGATTCGTCCGGCGATGGATGCGGCTCGTCCCGGCGGACGGATCATGTTGTTCGCGCAAACGCAGAATAGCGAAGTCGCAATCGATCCGGCGGCGGTATGCATGGAGGAGAAGACGCTCTTGGGTTCGTACAGCGCCTCGGTCGACTTGCAGGAAGAAAACGTACATTTGGTCTTCGGCGGTGGGATCGATTTCGCGCGGCTGATCACGCATCGGTTCCGGCTGGAGCAGGCGGTGGAAGCTTTGCAACGGGCGGCGCATCCTGGCCCCGACTCGTTGAAGATCGTCATACAACCTGGCATGGATTGGGAGAAGGCGTAAGTGAAGGGAAAAATGACTGCGGCAGTCCTCTATGGCAAAGAGGACGTGAAGATCGAAAAGGTACCCATCCCGGAGCTCGAGCGCGGGGAAGTTCTGGTAAAGGTAAACGTGGCGCTCACCTGCGGTACCGATCTGAAAGTCTTCCAGCGCGGATACCACGCGCGTATGATCGTGCCTCCAGCGCTGTTCGGGCACGAACTTTCCGGAGTGATCGAAGAGGTCGGGCCCGGTGTTCGTGACTTTCGGCGCGGCATGAAGGTGGTAGCTTTGAACTCCGCGCCCTGCGGTTCATGCTTCTACTGCGTGAAGCACCAGGAAAACCTCTGCGAGGACCTGCTATTCAACAATGGCGCCTACGCCGAGTACATCAAGATTCCGCGCCGTATCGTCGAAGCCAATATGCTGGCGTTGCCCGACGGCGTCAGCTTTGAATCCGCGGCTTTGACCGAACCCTTGGCCTGCGCTCTGCGCGGCTTGCAGGAGACGGGTGCGGATATCGGCGACATCGTCACCGTGATCGGCGCCGGACCTCTGGGGCTGATGCTGGTACGGGTGGCCAAACTGAATGGATGCAAAGTGATTGCCGTCGTTAAGCGCGATGAGCAGGTGGCGGCGGCAAAGCATTTTGGCGCCGACGATGTGGTGCAGATCACCAAAGTCGAAAACCCGGTCGACGCAGTGATCAGCGTAACCGAAGGCCGAGGTTCGGACATCGTCATCGAGGCTGTCGGACGACCGCAAGCATGGCAGTGGGCGGTGGAGATGGTGCGTCGCGGTGGCGTCGTCAACTTCTTTGGTGGATGCGCCGCGGGAACGAAAGTCGAAATTGATACCAACCGCTTGCATTATTCCGAACTCACGTTGAAAGCAACTTTCCACCATACACCGCAGACGGTGCGCCGCGCCTTTGCCCTGATTGCAGAAAAGAAGGTCAAGAGCGCAGATTTCGTAACCGGCGAAGCGCCGCTTTCAAAATTGAAACAGGTCCTGCAGGAAATGCTCGATCGCGGCAGCCAGATCAAAACAGCAATTATTCCCGGCCACTAAGCATGTCAGTCTCCCCGACCAACTCATCTTCGGCTCCCTTGCATTCTCTCGGCTGGAACGCGCTTCCCGAGTTGTATCGCATTCCGCCGGCGGCGCCGCCTCTCGAAGAGGCTCAGCTTTACTGCGAGCGCCTCGCCAAGACGCACTACGAGAACTTCTCTGTCGCTACTTGGTTTTTGCCGGCGAAGCTGCGACAGCATTTCTACAACGTGTACGCTTATTGCCGCATCTCCGACGATCTGGGTGACGAAGTCGGGAATGCCGAGCAGTCGCTGGAACTGCTGAAGCAGTGGGAGACGGAGCTCGATGCATGTTACGCCGGCTCCCACCCCGGCACGCAAAAAGCGGGCGCGCCGGGGCCCCCGGGCTCGCCGCGCCACCCGGTGTTCGTGGCGCTCAAGGAAACGGTTCGGCAATTCGATATCCCGAAGCATGAGTTCTCGGATTTGCTCATCGCGTTTCGCCAGGATCAGACAGTCACGCGCTTTGAGACGTTCGACGACGTTCTCGGTTACTGTCGCTATTCAGCAAATCCGGTTGGCCACTTAGTGCTCTATCTCTGTGGCTATCGCGATGCCGAACGCCAGAAGCTTTCTGATTACACGTGCACCGCGCTGCAGCTGGCAAACTTTTGGCAGGATGTGGATGTGGACTTTGGCAAAGGGCGCATCTACCTGCCGCTCGAAGACCTGCGCCGCCATGGCGTGGCCGTGAAAGACATTGCGGATCGTAAGGCTTCTCCGGAGTTCATCGAGCTGATGAAGTTCGAAGTGCAGCGTGCCCGGGAATGGTTCGAGCGCGGCTTGCCGCTCGTAGGGAAAGTGAACAAGGAACTCGCCATCGATCTTGAGCTGTTCAGCCGCGGCGGGCAAGAGATTCTCAACGCCATCGAGCGCCAAGGGTACGATGTCCTGCGCCGGCGTCCGGCAATTTCCAAGAGTCGCAAGCTCTGGCTGGTGGCACGCGCCGCCGCAGGCAAACTCCTATGAACCATCAGCTCAGCCATGCGTACGCAGTCTGCAAAGGAGTGGCGCGGCGCGCGGCCAAGAATTTCTATTACGGCTTTCTGGTTTTGCCTTCGGAAAAGCGGAACGCGCTGTGTGCGGTGTACGCGTTCATGCGCCACGCGGACGACATCTCCGATGATCCCAATCTCGATTCGCAGCAGAAGCGCGAGAAACTGGCTGACTGGTTGGAGGCCGCCAACAAGGTCTTTGCCGGCCAGGCAACCGATGATCCGGTGCTCATGGCTCTGGCCGACACGCAACAGCGATTCAAGATTCCGCCTCAGCTGTTTGAGAAGCTGGTGCAGGGAACCAGCATGGATCTTGATATCCCGTTGTCAGGCGACGTGCCCGCGGTTGTCTGCGCCACGTTCGATGACCTCAAGCACTACTGCTACTACGTGGCTTCCATCGTCGGACTGGTCTGCATTCGCATCTTCGGCTATGAGGATAAGAAGGCCGAGTTTCTGGCGGAAGATTGTGGCTTGGCGTTTCAGCTCACCAATATCATTCGCGACGTGAAAGAAGACGCCGGCTTGGGACGCATCTACATCCCTGAGGAAGACCTGGTGCGCTTCAATCTCGCTCCCAACCAGCTCTCTCCCAGCGGTTTGAGCCAGGCCGACAAGTCACAACAGCTCCGGCCGGTGCTCGAATACGAGGCTGATCGCGCGCGTCGCTACTATGAATCGGCAAAATGGCTGATGGAGCTGATCGAAGAAGACAGCCGTCCGGCGCTTTGGGTGCTGGTCGAAATCTACAGCCGGCTTCTGAAGAAAATCACTGCGCGCGACTATGACGTTCTCAGCGAACGCGTAAGCCTGACCGTCTGGGAAAAACTGCGGGTGCTCTCGCGCGGATTTCTGCTCCGCATCGCATGACCATCTCTGCTCAACAGCAAACTGTTGCCATTGTGGGCGGCGGTCTGGCGGGACTGGCCGCGGGCTGCGCTCTGGCCGAAGCCGGGCTCAAGGTCACACTGTATGAGCGCCGTCCCTACGTCGGCGGCCGAGCTTCTTCCTACGAGCATCCGGGAACCGGCGAGGTGGTCGATAACTGCCAGCATGTGCTGCTCGGCTGTTGCACCAACCTCATCGACTTCTATCAGCGGTTGGGGGTAAGCGACAAGATTCGCTGGTTCAGCGAGCT
>Ga0209648_10000199_pt1 | contig 44510 bp, 33 predicted proteins | sample GraSoi2013_115cm_FD_185830 | JGI IMG/M metagenome (GOLD analysis project Ga0209648, IMG submission 185830) | Grasslands soil microbial communities from the Angelo Coastal Reserve, California, USA - Sample 9_17_2013_115cm (SPAdes) (version 2) | ecosystem: Environmental > Terrestrial > Soil >... | reverse complement strand
GTTGAAAAGCCTGCGCCGGTTAACTTCATCATCAGCATCGACGGCGAGCGGCACCCGATTCAAGTCGACCGCCCGATCGTGCTGAAGTTGGGGAATCGGAATAGAAAGATCATTCTGCGCCCGGTGCCTTAGATTGCTTTTCAGTTAGTGGCGACACTATCTCGTTAGCACCGTCGCTTTAGCGCGGTGAAGTCTGGGTGATCTGTACAAACAGAAACCGTTTGAACGGTTTCCTTTCCGAACTCGTCGTTAATCACCGGGCTAAAGCCACGGTGTTAATGAGAAAACCGCCAGGATTCAAGTAACCGCAACCCCGCCTGACGCGCTAATAACTCCATCAACCAAGACGAACAATGGCTGATTCCGAAACTTCACAAACGCAACAGACTCCGGTCGCTACCACCATCGCTTCTGACGTTGCCGCTCCTTCCGAGTCAATGAGTTTCTGGAGCGCGATTCGCGAGTCTCTGCGCGGCAGCCGACAGGACTACACGGTCGGGCCTATTGGCCGCTCGATCATACTGCTGGCGATCCCGATGGTGCTCGAGATGTGCATGGAAAGCATCTTCGCGGTCGTTGATATCAAGTGGGTTTCTTATCTTGGCCCCGACGCGATGGCGACGGTTGGTCTGACCGAGTCGATGCTGACTTTGATCTACGCGATTGCCATCGGTCTGAGTATTGGAGCCACCGCGACCGTAGCCCGGCGGATCGGTGAACATAATCCGGACGGGGCTGCGCGCGCGGCGGTGCAGTCCATTGCGCTGGGTTTGATAGTGGCAATCGTGCTGGCGCTGGCGGGTGCTCCACTGGCGCCGAGGTTGCTGGCGGTGATGGGCGCGTCTTCGTCTGTCGTCGCGCACGGCGTGTGGTTTACGCGCATCATGCTCGCGGGCAATGTCACAGTCGTTATGCTCTTCATGATCAACGCCATCTTTCGCGGGGCAGGCGATGCGGCAATTGCGATGCGCGTCCTCTGGTTCGCAAACGCCATCAACATCGTGCTTGGTCCCTGCTTCATATTCGGTCTCGGTCCCTTTCCCAAACTGGGTATCGCTGGTGCGGCAATCGCGACCAACATTGGCCGTGGCACCGGCGCCCTCTATGCGTTCAGCCGCCTGGTTCGTAAAGGCGGACGATTTGAAATTAAGCGCCAGCATTTCCGGCTCGAGCCGGCAATCATGGGCCGTCTGGTGCGCCTGTCAGCGACTGGAACTTTTCAGGTTTTCATCGGCATGGCCAGTTGGATCGGCCTGGTGCGCACGATTTCGAGTTTTGGCACCGATGCCTTAGCCGGCTATGTCGTCGGCATACGCGTGATCATTTTCCCTGGCCCACCATCGTTTGGAATGAGTAACGCCGCCGCGACGATGGTGGGCCAGGCATTGGGTGCCGGAAAACCCGAACGCGCCGAACGCGCGGTATGGAAGGCTGGCTTCTACAACCTGATCTTCCTCGGGTCGGTGGGATTGATATTTATTGTCTCCGCCAGACAAATTATCGGACTCTTCACGCACGATCCGGCGGTCGTGCCCTACGGAGTGGATTGCCTGCGGATTGTTGCCTGTGGTTTTGTGTTCTACGCTTACGGCATGGTCCTGACACAATCGTTCAATGGCGCCGGCGACACCTGGACGCCAACGATCCTTAACCTGTTCGTATTCTGGCTGTGGGAACTGCCGCTGGCTTATGTGCTCTCCATTGTTCTGGGCTTCGGACCTCGCGGAGTCTTCCTGGCAATCACGATCGCGTTTTCCACGCTGGCGATTGTAAGCGCGCTGTTCTTTCGCCGCGGAAAGTGGAAGATGAAAGTTGTTTAGGCGCTACTGCTATTTCACCGTAGTTCGTGTGATTTCGTGGATGGCTTTGTTGTTGCTAATCATTGGCAGCAACGCGGCGCCGCGAGGCACGATGTAGCCCTTCGCGCTTGATGAAACATTCGACAGCGCTTCATCGATCGAACTCATGGGATTCATCCGCATTCGACGCACATCATTGTCGCCCAGTTTGGTAACGATTTGAACGCGGAAACGCTCGGCTTTAGTCAGGAGCGACCAGGCCGTCTGCCCGTTGACTTCATAAGCTTCGCGTAAGCGAAACTCCAACGCGCGCGAATCATCTGATTCAAACCACTTGAGGAAATCCGGTCTGCCTAAACCGTCACCGCATTCAGCCAGGAGAACGATTAGGCCGCCGTCGACACAGGCCGCCGCTGCCATGTCCAGGGCCTTGTGTGCCTGGATCAGGTTGATGTCGTATGGTGAACCGCCACAGCTAACGATAACGATCTCGCGCTTTTCAGAAATTCGAAGTGAATGACTGGCGGCATAATCCTCACAGGCGCGCGCATGCGCTGTGCGCCAGTGGCCGGCAAAAACCTTTTCACAACGGCCGCGCTCGTCAACGATGGCGTTGATTGCGAAGCCGGGAGCGATCATCGCAGCCACACGCTCGCATTCATCGCTCACCGCATTACCTCGCAAGAGCCCGGGACCTACTCCTTCGCGGCGGCCTCCGTCCTTGAAATCAAGCGCCAGCATGTGCGTGGCTTCAATGGTTTCGCTTCCGGCCAGACCCGGACAGATCGATTTGCGCCCACCGGTAAAGCCCGCGAAATAATGAAAGCGAACCGCGCCGGTGAGAATTACCTTGTCGAATTCTTTCAGCGCGCGATTGACCTGGACCGGCGTGCTCCGCTCAGTAACTCCGAGTTGGATCAACTGCGACGAATCATGAGCGTCGTGATTGATGGTGCGAATACGTTGCGCGATGAAGGGCGTGAGCAGTTCTGATTTTTCGCCGGCGCGGACGGCGCGATGTATTCCCGTGGCAAAGATGATCGCGATGTTGGCCGGTTGAGCGCCGTTCTCAATCAGCCGGCGCACCAGCAGGTTTACGATTTGGGCGCTGCCCGTGGCTCGTGTGGCATCAGAAACGACAATCAGCACGCTGTCGCCAGCCGTTACCAATTCCTCGAGCGGCAGTGAATCAAGGGGAGCGTCAAGGGCTGCGCCAATCTCCACTTCTGAAAGTGGATGCGACGCTTCTTCGCCCGGGGCGAGGACGCCAAATCGTGCTGGGTCGTAGTCGAACGATATCGCTGAGTGGCCGTAACCGAGCTCGATCGTTGCCATTGTGTTTCCAGTTGAATTCTTAGTCGCGGTCCCCGGCGGGGACATAAGTCAAAGCCCTGACCGCGATGCATCTAGTGGCGATGATGCTCTGCGACTCTTTTCACGCAATACATATCGTTTGGGTCGCAACCCTCCACTTCGACCTGGATAGTTGTGTGGGCGATCCCGAAATTTTGTTCCAGTTCTTCGGTGACGGCGCGCAGGACGTTCTCTCCACTACGCACGCTTTGCTCGTTGACCATGACGTGACAGCTACAACAAACCATACCGGAGCCGATAGTCCAGACGTGTAGATCATGTACTTCCAGCACGCCATGTACGTTCGCAATTGTCTGCTCAACCTCAGCCATGTTCATTCCTGCAGGAATCGCCTCCAATAGCACGTTAACCGATTCTTTTAGAATCCCCCATGAACTTCCCAGAATCAGAATTCCGATCAGGATAGAAACCACCGCGTCGGCGATGGTCGCTCCAGTAAGAGCAACGACTAAGCCGGCCATGACGACGCCTGCCGCCGAGATAGCATCGCCAAGCATATGGAAATATGCACTACGCACGCCGAGATCCTTCTTTGCTCCGCCTCTTAACCACAGACTGATCACGGTATTCATAAGAATGGCTATCACGGCCACAATGATCATCGGCGTGCTGTGCACCGGCTCAGGATGACGCAGCCGATCGATGGCTTTCCAAAAAACAAGCAGTGCGATGACCACCAATGAAACAGAATTAACCAAAGCCGCTAGAGTGCCAACGCGGTGATAGCCGAATGTCCGTCGTGCGGTCGAGGGTTTTAGCGCGATCCAGACGCCGTACCATGCAAAGATAAGTGCGAGCGCGTCAGCGAAATTGTGGCCGGCATCGGACATGAGGGCCAATGAGTGAGAAAAGTAGCCGGTGATCGCCTCGACCAGGACAAAAATAAGCGTAATGAGGATCGATAGAACCAACCGTCGTCTGGTTGGTATGGCACCGTGATCATGGCTGTGAGTCATGCGGCTTTCTTCCGTTGGTATTTAACTATGGCTACCGTCAGCCGCCGGCGGCTCTCGCGCGCGCGCCCGTGACGGTGCCCGTGACGGTGAACATGTCGTGAGATTTCGGGAGCAATATGATTTGAAGTAGCCGCGCTCATTTCGTTCGCAACAAGATTAGCAGATCAAATAAGTGGCGCAAACGGAGACGGGCACATGTTTCGCGAATCTTAGTTAACCGCTGCAAGCTGATGTTAGAATCGTGCGCGCGGGGATGGGCAAAAAAGAAAACTTCGGCAAGCAGCATCTGAGGAGACAGCGTACCAATTCTGCCGCCCGCTGCGCGGGCTCATTTGGTTCAAATCCAATTCGATCCCCGGGCTTACAGCCGGGGCCAGACTCTGACATCCCAGCGCGGTTGCCGCGCTGGGAACGCCGCCCTGGCGCGCCTCCGGCGCCGGTTGCTCGTGAAAGCCTCGGCTTGAACCGATGGAGAAAACAGATGCGCCGCTACGTTGAGAGAGCGATACTCGCCCTTGCGCTTGCGATTGCATTTCCATTTACGTCACCACCTGCTTCAGCCCAAAGCTTTACTTTGGAGCAGGTTATGAGCTCGCCTTTTCCGTCAGAACTCACAGTTTCAAGACGGGGCGACAAAATCGCCTGGGCGTTTGACGCGGAAGGTAAACGCAACCTCTGGATTGCGGAAGCGCCCACATTTGCCGCCCGCCAGTTAACCCATTATGACGGTGACAATGGACAGGAATTGAGCGATCTGGTTTTCTCGCCGGCGGCGAACACGATCGCTTACGTGCGCGGTGGTGAGCAGAATCAGAGCGGCGAAGTACCGAATCCTACCAGTGACACAGCCGGCACGAGGCAACAGGTTATGCTCGTGGATGTGCGCACGGGCCGAATCACAAACCTGGCTGAAGGCAGCGGCCCCGTCTTCACCACGGACGGCGCGCAGGTCATCTACAATCGCGACGGTCATTTCTGGAGTGCGCCGGCGATCGGAGGCAAGGAACACAAACTATTTCAAATGCGCGGCAATGTGAGCGCGCCGCAATGGTCACCCGACGGATCTCAGCTCGCCTTTGTGTCATCGCGTGGCGATCACAGTTTCATTGCAGTCTTTGACACGCGCGCGAATCGGCTGCGCTTCCTCTCTCCCAGCGTCGATCGCGATATAGGCCCTCGCTGGTCGCCTGATGGTCGGCGCATTGCCTTCGTTCGGCTGTTCAATGTGACGGACACGTTTTCTCTCGACCGCGATCGTTTGCAGCCTTGGGCGATTCGCGTAGTCGACGCGCAGACGGGTGAAGGCAAACAGATCTGGCGCTCCGGTGATCTGGATAACGATTCCTTTCCGAGCCTGGCCGGAGACGATTTCTGGCAGTGGGTGGCCGGTAATCGCCTGCTGTTTCCTTCGGAGAGAGATGGCTGGATGCATCTCTATTCGATTTCGGCCGACGGCGGCGCACTGACCTCGCTGACTCCCGGAGAGTTTGAGGTGGAGAACGTAGCGCTCTCTCCCGATAAATCCTTCGTAGTATTTTCGACTAACAAGAACGATATCGATCGACGCCATCTGTGGCGAGTAAGTACGAATGGCGGCGCTCCACAACAGATCACCACGGGCGATGGTATTGAAATGAATCCGGCGGTGTTTGACAACGGGCGGCGGATCGCATTCTTTCACTCGACGGCGCATGATCCATTCTTACCGTTTATTGCTTCAATTGATGGAGCAAACATAAAGGCGCTGGCGCCGCCGCAGGCTTTGCCGCGCGACTTTCCTTCCGCAAAGCTCGTCGTTCCCGAGCAAGTCATATTCAAAGCTGCCGATGGGCTCGAGATTCATGGTCAGTTATTCAAGCCGTCGAATATCACGGGCAAGGCGCCGGCAATTGTCTTCATGCACGGCGGTCCGAACCGGCAGATGCTCCTGGGCTGGCACTATCGTTACTACTATCACAACAGCTATGCGATGAATCAGTTTCTGGCCAGTCGTGGTTACATCGTGCTGTCGGTTAACTATCGCAGCGGGATCGGATATGGCCGGGGTTTTCGCACGGCGCAGCATCGTGGCGCGCGCGGGGCGTCTGAGTACCAAGACATCGTCGCGGGTGCAAAGTATCTGCGCGAGCGCGCTGACGTCGATAAAAAGCGCATCGGATTATGGGGCGGATCTTACGGCGGCTATCTGACGGCACTGGGATTGGCGCGCAACTCAGACATCTTCGCCGCCGGAGTTGATTTTCACGGCGTGCATGACTGGAGCAATCCGGTGGCGGCTCTGCGAGTGCCGGTTGATACCTCGGAGCGCAATAGGATCGCCCGGGAGTCTTCGCCCATCTCGTCAGTGGAAAAATGGAAGTCGCCGGTGCTTCTGATTCATGGCGACGACGATCGCAACGTTGAGTTTTCACAGACGGTCAATCTGGTGCGGCGGCTGCGAGCCAACGGTGTCTATTTTGAAGAGCTGATTTATCCCGACGAGATCCACGATTTTCTGCGGCATCAGGACTGGCTGCGCGCGTATCATGCGGCAGCAGATTTTTTCGATAAGCATCTGAAGTGACTTTCAACCCTCGCAACATCCTGGTAATCGATTTTGGCCAGCTCGGCGACGTGGTCATGAGTCTGCCGGCGTTGCGCGCGATCCACGATCAATTTCCGCATGCGCGCCTGACGGTAGCCGTGGGCCGGCCCGGCGCGGAGATAATCGAAATGTCAGGCCTGGTGGATGCGACCATCGTGGTCGACCGCGTCGGCTTGCGCGACGGATTTCAACCACTTTCAGTTCTGCGAATCCTGCAAATCGTCAAAGACGTTCGCCGCCGCGAATTTGATTTCGTGATCGACCTACACAGTTTCGCGGAAACGAATCTGCTAGGCTTTCTTTCCAAAGCCCGCAATCGTCTATTTGCGCGGCGACCCGGACGCTCGCTCGACTTTCTCGCTAACTTTGATCCCAAACCGCCCGTTGATAGAAATGATCCAAAACAGCATCTGGTGGATCGCTATCTCGACGTGCTGGTTCCGCTGGGAATCAAAAACGCCGCGCGTGTGCCGAAGCTGACGACCCGGGCCGAAGATGACCGGGCGGTGGATGTTTTGCTGCGCAAGTCGAAAGCCGAATCCGGCACCCCGCTGGTGGGATTGTTTCCCGGCGCCGGCCATCCCGGAAGATGCTGGCCGCTCGAAAAATTCGTTCAGTTGGCGGATTTCCTGGTGCGCAACGACGGCGTGCGGCCGGTAGTGTTTGTGGGGCCGGAGGAGCGGCATCTGGTGCCCCGGATGCGTGCGCAGTTCCCATCATCGTGCGTTATTCTGGACAAGCTGACCATACCGCAGCTCGCGGCGGCTCAGGCACGGCTGGCGGTGTTTGTTTCGAATGATACGGGCCCCGTCCATATCGCCGCGGCGGTCGGGACGCCAATCGTGGTACTGATAGATCTGCCGACGCCGCACGCTTACGTGCCGCTCGCCGAGTCTCAGCGGCTGATCTTCAGCCAGAGCATCGCCCAGATTGAAGTCGAAGACGCGTATGCCGCCACCCGAGAGTTGCTCAGCGCCGGACGAACAGAGAAGCTTTTCGCCAGTTAAGAATCACGAACATGGCCAAAAGGAAGATTACGAAGTTAGCGCTCTTGTCGGTGGTCCTGCCGACTCTTTTTCTCGCCTCACTTTTGATTGCCCGATCTGGTTTCGAATCAAAACAGAAAGCAAAGGGCCCGGCTGCGCCAACTCCGGCGGCAAGCGTCCCGCTTAAGACGAGCGCTGCGAAACAGCCGGACGACGCGGCCCTGGCACAGGAGATTGATCGGGCAATCGACGGAAGCGATCTAACACGGGCGCGCTGGGGAGTATTTGTAATCTCGATGAAAGACGATCGCGTGCTGTATTCGCGCAATGGCGACAGTCTGTTTACTCCGGCGTCCAATATGAAGGTCTACACGACCGCGGTCGCGCTCGATATGCTGGGCGCGGATTATCGCTGGCGCACCTCGGTCTATGTCGACAAACAGCCGGACGCGGATGGCATCATCGCCGGTGATGTCACGCTCTATGGCCGCGGCGCTCCCGATCTGATGTCAGTGCGGAAAGGCTCCGGAGCATCGCTGGCGCAATTTGCGGATCAGCTTTATCAAAGCGGCGTGCGGCACGTCCGCGGAAATGTCATCGGTGATGAAAGTTATTTTCGCAGCGAACTATTCGGCCTCGGCTGGCAATGGAACGATCTGCAATGGTACTTCGGCGCTGAGCCCAGCGCCCTGACAATTGACGAGAATAGTATTGAGCTGACGATTGCGCCGGGAAGCAAGTCTGGCAGCGCCGCCAGGGTGGCCGTGAGTCGGGACGCCGGGTTTGTGCACCTGACGAACAGCACGATGACCGGCGCACGCGAGGCCACCAACACCGTCGGCATCAATCGCGGCTTGTCCAATAACGAGCTGCATGTGTGGGGAGACTTTCCCGTTGGCGGTAGATCCTACTCAGCTTTTCTGTCGGTTCACAATCCGGCCCTGTGGGCGGCGACGCTTTTCAAGCAGGCCCTGGTTGCGCGCGGCATCAAGGTGGACGGCGAAGCTCGCAGTCGCGACTTTCGCCTGCCTGAGAAAGAAAAATTCGATCCCCAAAAGGCGTTTGAGATCGCCTCTCAGGATAGCGCCGCGCTCGGCGAGATCGTGCGAAAGACAAACAAAGAGAGTAACAATCTTTTCGCCGAGCTTATTCTGCGCACGCTGGGCAAAGAGCGTGGAGCCTCGGCGCCTGATCCTGATGCCCGCAAGAACCGCGAACGCGGCGATGATGAAGCGGGCACAGCAATCGTCAGATCATGGCTGGCACGCAATGGGATTTCAGACGATGGTCTCGCGATTCGCGATGGCTCAGGCCTCTCACGTCTGGATTTGGTGACACCGGAGACAACCGCGCGGTTGCTGGTAGCTATCGGCAAGACAAATTCGGCGGCGACCTTTCATGATTCGCTTCCCATTGCCGGTCGCGACGGGACGCTGGGATCGCGCCTCCAGCGGGGAGCCGGACGGATATTTGCCAAGACGGGAACAATCTCGTACGTTCACTCGCTCTCTGGTTATGCCACTGCCGAAAATGGCGAGATCCTCGTCTTTTCAATCTTCTGCAACGATTCTACGGTGCGCAACAACCCGGTCCGTTTGATTGACGAGATCGCGGGTCTGCTGATTTCGTATCCGCGATCGCCCGCGAAAAAATAGCCAAAACACCGCATTTTTACAGCCATTTTCCGGCTGTTTGCTCTGGACAAACCTGCTTTAACACGGTAAGATTCCAAAGGTCGAAGCCGTATTCAGGCTTCTCACTTGCCCTGGTGAAGACGCGACCCACACCCTCATATTTTCAAGTAAGAACAGGAGAACGAAAATGCCGACGCAAGTGATCCGAATTGCCTTCGCGGGCCTGTCTCTCACGATGATGTTCGCGATTGCCAGCGGCCAGGGAAACCTGACAGCCAAGGCAAACAACCTTCAGCCGGCTGCCGAGGCGCCGGGCGATACCGATCGCGCGCGAGATGGATTGGTCGGTCCCGTACGGCGAGTCCGAACCGAAGTCGTCAAACTGTCGACAGTGGGCGGTAAGTCGATCGAAGACACCAAGCGCACGCTGCTTGAGACAGCCGAGTACGATCTAAAAGGAGTCAAGACTCAAAACCAATACTTTCCCATTACCGGCTCCACTCTAACCGGACGCGAAGTTTATCGCTATGACGATAAAGGCAATATCAGCGAGATGACTCTCGTCAATGCCGATGGATCGTTGGTCAGTAAAGAAGTGTACAAATACGACTTTGACTCTATTGGTAACTGGGTGAAGATGACGACGTTGCTGGCAGTAGTAGAAAACGGCCGCATCGGACTCGAGCCAACCGAGGTCACGTACCGCACAATCTTTTATTACCTCGACGCGACTATGGCGAAGATGCTTGAACCTGCATCGACGAGTCGGGCTGAAACTGAAAGCAGGAAGGCAACAGCGCCGCCGCCGTCACCAGCTCTCGACAAACTGAAATTGTCCGCGGCGCAACCCATGAGCGTCGATTTCAGTAACGCGCACATTGATGTAAACCGAAAATCGGTTGCCGTAGAAGATGCCCCGCCACCGGCGCCAAGGCCTTTGCTGCGTCCGCTCTCAGGCGGAGTGCTGAATGGAAAGGCATTGGCCCTGCCGATGCCAAACTATCCTGAGGTGGCGCGCCGTCTCCGCATCACCGGCCTGGTTCAGGTCGATGTAGTTGTCGATGAAAATGGAAAAGTCATTTCCGCGAAAGTCCTGTCGGGACCGGGCAGTTTGAGAGACGTGGCATTGCAGGCCGCGCTGCGCGCGCGGTTTTCACCGACAAAACTTTCGGGTCAGAGCGTCAAAGTCTCCGGCCAGATCAACTACAACTTCACCCTACCTTAACCTATCAAGCCGGCCTGGCGGGTTCCACCTCCTTCAGGCCGGCGCCTCGCAGAATCCCCTGCACAGAAAAGGAATGACGTATGGCACTCACTGGAGAACTCAGCGATCTTTCTCTTGCCGAGCTAATCGAGTTTTTTTGTAATCAACGCAAGACCGGCCGGCTGAAAGTTATCTACCCAATCGGCCCAGGCTATTTCTATCTGCAAGCCGGCTCAGTAGTGCACGCGCGGATTGGTGTTTTGCGCGGCATTGAAGCTGTCTACTGTGCATTGACGCTGCCGAACGCTTCCTTCACCTTTAGTCCGGCATTCGAACCTCCCGAACACAGTATCAACCAACCGTGGACTTCAGTCGTTCTGGAAGGCCTGAGGAGAATGGACGAAGGTCTTTCGCCGCCGGATGCTTTTCCGGAGGAGGCTGCTTCGCCCGTCGAGGAAATCAAAACAGCAGAGCCGGAGCTAGCCGTTAGTGATGTGGACGAACCTGCTCGGGACGACGATGAATCTGAAAATGCGATAATTGATGTTCCTGCTGTCCAGCCGGCAGAGATGCCCACGTTCCTCGCCCAGGCTGAGAACGAATCGCGTTGGCGAGGCAAGCCGTGGACCTTAGGCGCCATCGTGTTCGCGGTAGTGTTAGTGCTGACAGTGATTAGCGTACCGTGGGCAAGGTATGTTCGCAGCAAGGCCGCGAAGCTGACTTTAGACACTCAGACTGCGCCGGCCACAACCCCCGAAACATCTGCGCCTTCGGTTCCGGCTAATGAAACATCAGCAGCGCCTACGCCGGACGAGACGGTGGTCCCGGCGGTGAACTCAGCGGACGCTGAGCAGTTTGCCAAACGACAGCGCGAGGCTCGTGCGAAAGAACGAGCAAAGCTCCAAGCAACCACAACGACGGCTTTTACGGGCAATACGCAGCCGGAAGCAAAAGACACCTCGAGCTTAGCTAATCCGAGCAGCGTCAAGCCGCAATCTTCGCCCTCAGGCGCCGGCAGGAAAGTTACTGTGCAAGTTACTTATGACGAGAACGGGCGAGTGACGCAGGCTTCGGGGGGGGACGCAACTGCTTTGCGCATAGCGCGGCAGAAACGTTTTCCGGCGGGCAAAGCGGGCTCAGCGACGGTTACGATTCCAATCAACTAGGGCTTGGGTTCAGAGTTCCGCCTTTAGGCGGTGGGTTCTGATCCGAAAGCATTCCGCCTAAAGGCGGGACTCCAAAACGAGTCGGGTTCACAACAACGTCATTAACTCATCTTCGTCCAGCACAGCCGACGCTTGCTTGGCGCGTTCGTAGATGCGCGTGACTCGATCTTCGCTCGCTTCCAGACCGCGACTCTCGAGCCAGAAGACAACATTCGATTTGCCGCTCATCGGACCAATCTCGATCACTTGCTTCAAACCAAAAAGTCCCGCGGGCACGCCTGAATAGATCAAGTCGGCGAGTTCGGTGTCGCCTTTCCGGTAACTCTTGATCACCGCGGCGGCATGGACGCCGGTAGCCGTGCGAAACGCGTCGCGACCGAACACCGGATAGTTCAGCGGAATAGTCCAGCGGCAAGCCTCGGCGGCTTTGTCGCAATACTCGCGCAGGCGCGTCAGGTCGTTTTCAATCCAGCCCAGCAGCTTCAAGTTCACCAGCAACTGATCCATGGGTGTGTTGCCGACGCGCTCGCCCATGCCCAACGCCGAGCCGTGAATCTGATCTGCGCCGCCTTCGATTGCTGCGAGCGAATTGATCACACCCAGTCCGCGGTCTTGATGTCCGTGCCAGTCGAGGCGCACCTGCTCGCCCTGCTGGTCGATTATTCCGCGCACAAACTTAACTACTTCGCGCGCACCATCGGGCGTGGCGTGGCCGACCGTGTCGCAGACGCAGACGGCCCGGGCACCGCAGCGAATCGCGGTGGTGTAGAGCGCGCGAATCGTTTCCGGATCAGCGCGCGTCGTATCTTCGGTCACGAACATGACCGGCAAGCCTTCACCTACGGCAAAGGTCACCGCCTCTTCCGTCATTTGCAGAAGTTTGTCGATGGTCCATTCTTCCGCATAGAACCGGATCGGAGAAGAACCGATGAAGGTGCAGGCTTCGATGGCAATGCCCGCACGCTGCGAAATTTCCGCGATCGGAATGATGTCGTTTCGATGAGTCCGAGCGGCACAGTTGGGACGGATCTTAAGTTTCTTGTCAGCGATTTCGCGGGCCATCATTTCGACACCCGCGGCATGCGTTCCGCCCGCGCCCGGCAGGCCAATGTCCGCCGTGTCGATACCCAGCGCGTCCATCAAGTGGAGTAGTTCGATCTTCTTATCGACCGGCGGTTCGCACACGGAAGGCGATTGCAGACCGTCGCGCAGTGTCTCGTCGTCAAACCCGATGTGCCGATCGGGTTTGTGAAGTACGGGATCGACCTTGTTCCAATCGTAGATGAGTTCAGCAACGGACATATACGTACCTCAGCGCAACAGCAATTTCCGAGAGATTAGATTGATTCGATTACAGCAATCGAGAATATGAAAGTCAACTTCCCCCTCTCCTGTTCCGCAGGAGCGTTAATAAGCCATTTGACAGTGAGTGCGCGGCATAATAAGAATGTCCGGCATTGAATTCCTCGTAATGAACTTCATACCCTTTCGCGCGTAAGACATCACGGAAATAACGATTGGCAACCAGTCCTGACAGGTCGCCCGCCTGCGATGTGTCACCTGCCTGAAGAGGCTTTCGGGGAGACAGGTCTTCCATCAAACCAACATCGAGATAAAAACGAACAGGTACTCTGGGATGACTGGCAAACTGTCCCATCAGCCAGCCGAAATCGGCATACTTACCTTCGTTAAGAGGCCCCGGCCTACCCCCGTTGAGGTATCTCTCAAGCAGTCCAGGTTTCCACGAGAAGGAGCCCGAGTTGGAAAGCACGTTGCCAAAGATTTCGGGGTGGCGAAATCCTGCAAAAGCGGCCGCCAGGCCGCCGGCGCTGGTGCCCCCGACGAACATCTGGCGCGGATCGGTAGTGACGCGATAGTTCCGTCGGACCCAGGGTATTAGCTCTCTTGCCAGAAACTCCGCGAAAGTGTCATTGCAATGCAACTCGCGAAGACGTGACTCTTCACTGATGTTATCAATTAGCACGGCGACGAGCGGAGGAATCGTACCTTGAGAGATCATGTTGTCCAGGATTCTGGGAGCTGGCACGGTGCTGGTGTAATACTGGCCATCGAAAAGGACCAGCAGTTGGTAAGGCCTCTTACTATCTCGGTAGCCAAATGGAGTGTAAACACGAATTGTGCGTTCATTGTTAAGTAAGGCGCTCTTGAGCTTTCGTTCTTCAATTTTCCCTCCCGGCAAACCCGGTCGCTTCTTAATCCAGGGTTGACGCGGCGCCTCAGATAATTCGACGAGCGAAGCTTGTGGCATTTCAAGTCCCGCTCCGTGATGGGGATTGAGCGGGTCATTCTTTGCGTTAGCGAGACGTTGTGGTTGAAACGGAACAAGCGAATCATTAGGCGAAAAGGCGTAGGTGAAGCCGGCGTCGTCGCGCATCACGTATGTTTTGTACCAGAGGTCCGTATCCCGCAAGCGAACAAGTTGGCCTTGCGAAATCCCCACCTGATCCGGAAAAGTCAGCGCATAAGAGAATAATAGAACGTTCTTAGTCTCACTCGTGGCTCGCCACAAAAAAGTAACCAGCACATGCCGAGCTTCTCCAGGAGCGATCTCAATGATTGGCGCGCCCTCCTGACCTACTCTTTGCCAAAAGTTTTCCAGCGCGCCTCGATCTCCAGCTTCAAGCAGTTTTTGCAATGCGGCGATGCGCGGGCTGGAAGGCAAATCTTGGGCAGCACAGCCAGACTCGGCAAAAAGAGCGCAACAAACCCACATCAGTATCGAGAACAAACCGATTGGGACCTTTGTCATGGACGTAATTCCTCTTTGTTTCTGGGCGCAAACCTTGACGCTGAGGTGGCACGCATGATAGCACGCCGATTCCTCCCCCTTGATGTCCTTTGACGCACTTCCGTGTCTGTTATAGCCTTTGCGACCGCACGCGAGTAATAGGTGCACTTAAACCATTTGCGTCAGTCATCATCCATTCCAATCGAGCGCATTGCGCTGGGTTCGGATCGCGCGGCGAAAATTATGGCCGTGCGCGCCAGCATCGCGCGCGTGGCCCAGATCGATTCCGGCTGGCGCGAGGTGAGCGTAGTGGCGCGACCGGTCAAGACGGAAACGCCGGCAATGCCCTTGAATGACTGGGAATTGATGAGCGGCGCGCGGCAACGCGCCCTGGCCGTGCGCGAGATCCTTATCGAGCAAAGACTCGACGCCGATCTTTACGTCGGACTTGAAGGCGGCTTCCATTCGATCTCGGTGGAAGGCGAGTGGCACACGTTCCTCCGTGGCTGGGCGTTTGTCACGGACGGCGAACGCGGCAGCTTTGGCATGTCGCCATCAATCGGCGTTCCCGAAGCAATCGTCAAAGATGTGATCCAGGGCAAGCGAGAGTTGGGAATCGTAATTGACGAGGTCGCCGGTGTGCGCGACGTGCGCAGCAAGCAGGGAGCCTGGGGCGTGCTGTCGCGCGATCTGTTGACGCGTTCGATGAGTTTCGAAGCCGCGCTAATTGCCGCCTTCGCACCTTTCTATAATCCAGCACTCTATTCTTCTGAATAAGGTTTTCTCTGTAAGTCCTCAGTGTCCTCCGCGTCTCTGTGATGAATGGTTCTCACGTCATGTTCACCACAGAGATACAGAGGCCACGGAGATTACCCACAGAACACATCAACTGCCAGAAACTCGCAGTATTAGCCTCGCAGCATTAGCTGGCGCGCGTATCAATGCTAAAATCTCTTCAGATGCGCGTCACCATCGGGCAGATCAATACGACCAACGGCGACTATCAAGGCAACGTTGCGAGCATCCTCAGCGCCATTGAGCAGGCCAGAAAAGATCGTTCAGACCTTATTGTTTTTCCGGAAGTCACGATTCAAGGTTATACCTCTCTTGACTGGTTTCTGGATCCCGACGTCATCCGATCCTCACTCGATCCGCTTAACAAAATCATAGAAGCGACGGAAGGCTTGACGGCAATCGTCGGGACGGTTCGTCCGAATGATCGGGCAACGGGTCGCCGGCTTTATAACTCGGCGGCCATCATTCGTGATGGGGCGTTGTTGGGCTTTGCCGACAAAACACTTTTGCCTGAATACGATGTGTTCGACGATCCGCGTTACTTTGAGCCGGGACGCGAGCGTCGCTTGTTCAAGCTGGACGATTGCGATCTGGGCGTGGCCGTATGTGAAGACTTTTGGAATGATAAAACCTTCTGGAAACAGCGCCTCTATCCAAACGACCCGGCCCAGGAATTGATCGAGATGGGTGCGAAAATCCTCGTGTCGATCAATGCTTCTCCTTTCAACAAAGGCAAGATGGGAATGCGCTGCGAAATGGTCTCCCATCGTGCCCGTACGGCGGGGCTACCGATCGTCTTTGTGAATCTCATCGGCGGAAACGATGGCGTGATTTTCGATGGCGCCAGCATTATCTCAGATCGTCACGGCAAGATTATTCTGCAAGCGCCGCCGTTCGAGGAATTCGTCGAGACAGTCGACCTGGATTGCGGCCTTGCGGACTCTCGCTGTTTGCCGGGTGACGACATTGAGACTATCCGCGCGGCGCTGGTGCTCGGCATTCGCGACTACGCTCGCAAGAACAACTTCACGAAAGCAGTTTTTGGTTTGTCGGGCGGAATCGATTCCGCGGTGGTGGCCGCGCTGGCGGCTGAGGCCCTGGGAGCCGCCAACGTCCTCGCGGTAATGATGCCGTCACCCTATTCGTCTCGCGGCAGTATCGAAGATTCGGTCGAACTGGCGCAGCGCCTGGGAATCAGGACGGTTGAAAAGCCGATCAGCGACGCATTTCATGTGCTGAGAAAGGAAATGGATTTGCCTGAGCCAAAGGTGGGCAGCGAGTCCGGGGCCATTGAACATGCGGTCGAGAATTTGCAGTCGCGCTTGCGCGGAAACATTCTGATGACGATTTCGAACGCTGAGAATCGGTTGCTGCTTTCCACTGGAAACAAATCAGAGTTGGCCCTGGGTTATTGCACGCTCTATGGCGACACGAACGGCGGACTCGCGGTAATCGGCGACGTCTTGAAAACTGAAGTCTATGAACTGGCGCGGCTTTACAACGGCGAGCGCGAATTAATTCCGCGCTCGATTATCGATAAGCGCCCTTCGGCGGAACTCGCGCCCGAACAGTTTGACGATCAGTCTTTGCCGCCGTATGACAAACTCGATCCGATCCTGAAGCTGTATTTTGAACAGAAGCAGTCGCCCGAAGAAATCATCGCGGCGGGTCACGAGGCGCAGTTAGTTTACGAGATTCTGAACCAGGTCGAGTCGCCGGCGAACGAATTCAAGCGTCGCCAACTGCCACCCACGCTGATTATTTCGCGCAATGCCATCGGCATCGGCCGGCGGCGTCCGGTAACCCACCGCTACCGCAGACAAGCGAAGCCCTCGAGCGTTGGACGAGGTGCGCCAAAATAATTTGTGTGTCAGCAGGTTTATTTTTGGAAATCATTCGCACAAGCTTGAGTATCCGATTTCCTTGCCAGACAGGACAATCCACGAAAATGCATGAAACTGGGAAAGTCTTGTTCGGGTGATTTCGTGGATCGTTCTTATCCAAGCGGACAGAGAGTACGGAACCACTCGGGACGTTACCCAAACTTGATCTGACTTAAGAAGGTGAAGCAATATTATGCGTTCACTAAACTAAAACTCTCGAGGGTGAAACGATGAGGATCAGATCATTCGCGGCGTGGATTGCGCTCGCTTCATTATTTTTCCTGACCGGCGGGTCGTCATTGGTAAGCGCCAAAGACGGCTCTATTGGTGCGCAGGGAAAATCAGATCAGCCTAATGTCTCGGCCGGCGAACAAAAGGCCGCCGAAGCGATCACTTCGGCGCCGGATCCCGCGGCCAAGCTCAAAGCTGGTGCTGCTTTTATCAAGAAATATCCGAAGAGCACGCTCCGCTCGCGGGTGGCGCAGGCCCTGGCAAATGACATAGCCGCCGTCAAGGATGCCTCCCAAAAGATAAGCCTGGCACAGGAATATCAGGGCGTTTTCAAAGAACCATCCGATCAGGAACTAATCCTTCCCATATTGCTCGATGGTTATGCGGACGCGAACCGAATCGATGAAGCCTTTGCGACCGGCACTGAGTTCCTAAAGAGCAGCCCGGACGCGATTCGTGTTTTGGTGAGACTGATGGTCCTGGGAACCGATCAGGCGAAACAGCGGAATGGCAAATTCGTCGAGCAGAGCCTGCAATACGGAACGCGTGCAATTCAACTGATTGAAGCGAAGAAAATTCCTCCCGGCATGGATGACGTCACCTGGAAGTTTTTCGAGACGAATTTGCCCGCGCTGTATCAGTCAATGGGCATACTCAATCTGGTCAAGGGCGATCGCGTCGAGGCCAAAGCTCGGTTTACAAAGGCGACCGAACTCGCTCCCAATGATCCTTTCAACTATCTGATGCTGATCGACATCTTTGATGCCGAATATCAGGACGCGGCAAAGCGCTATCAAAGTATGCCCAGCGGCAAGGCCAAGAATGAGGAATATCCCAAGGTCGTGGCAGCGCTCGACAAGGTTATCGATACTTTGGCCCGCGCGATCGCATTATCTGAGGGCAACGCGCGATTGGAACAGGCGCGCCAACAATCCCTCAAGGACCTCGAGGTCTATTACAAGTATCGCCATAACAATTCCACCGAAGGCATGCAACAGCTAATCGACAAGTACAAAGTGACCGCGAAGCCGTAACGAAGACACTGGCCGGCGAAAGATGGAAGTGCAACTGACCACGGACTCCCTCCTGCTGCGGCCTTTCCGAGATGACGATGTCAGTCGCCTCTATGAAGCTGTGCGTGAATCGATCGCTGAAGTTTCGCCATGGCTGTCCTGGTGTCACCAGGACTATTCCATTGAAGAGAGCCGGGAATTCATTTCCTCGTGCCCCCGGGCCGCCGACAGCGAAGAGTGGTACAGCTTTGGAATCTTCGAAGAAGACACGGACAGGTTTCTGGGCGGCGTGGGATTAAATTTCATTAATCGAGTTCATCGGATCGGTAATCTTGGCTACTGGGTGCGAACCAGTGCGGCCGGTCGCGGCATCGCCACCAAAGCCGCGAGGTTGATGGCCCGTTTTAGTTTTGAACAGGTTGGTCTGCACCGCGTTGAAATTCTGGCGGCGGTTCCGAATCTTGCCAGCCAGCGCGTCGCCGAAAAGGCCGGTGCAATTCGCGAGGGCGTTTTGCGAAACCGCCTTTTGATTGGCGGCGAGTCGCAGGATGCGGTCTTGTTCTCACTGATACCAGAAGACTTGTAGCGCGAGCTGCTAGCTTGCGGCAGGCTTATGCTACTCTCGTCGCGATGAGTCAACGGTTGCACCAACGCGATTTCGTCCGCGAATTTCTCAACTATATTCAAGTCGAGAAGGGTCTTTCGACAAACACGCTGCAAAGCTACGCGCGCGACATAGCCAGGCTGCAAGGCTGGGCGCAAAAACAAGGCAAGCAGATGGAAAGGCTTGAGCGCAAAGACTTGCGCGAATGGATTGCGAGCATGTCACGCGAAGGACTGGCGCCTTCATCGGTCGGCCGGGCGGTGAGCGCGGCGCGTGGCTTCTATCGCTTCCTGATGCTTGACGGCCACATCAAACGCCATCCGGCGGAAGACCTGCACACGCCACAGCGCGTCTCGCGCCTGCCACAGTTTCTAACCGAGGAAGAGATGGAGCGCCTGCTGTTTGCGCCCGACCTGAAGACCGACGTGGGCGTGCGTGATCGTACGCTCCTGGAAGTGATGTATGCCACAGGGCTCAGGGTTTCAGAATTATGTGGGCTCAGGACGAGCGACGTCGAACTGGATGCGGGTCTCGTCACTTGTCATGGTAAAGGGAGCAAGCAGCGGCGCATACCGATCGGTAAGAGTGCGATTCACTGGCTGCAAAGATACCTTGGAATACGCAAACAATTTGGCAGCGAAGCCAAAGCCGAATTGTTCATGAATCGCGGGCGCGTGCTAACCAGGCAGGCGGCCTGGGCGATTATCAAGACCTACGCCGCGCAGGCAGGCGTTCCTGATATCTCGCCGCACACATTGCGTCACAGCTTTGGCACTCATCTGATGCAACACGGCGCCGATTCGCGTTCGGTGCAGGCGCTGCTGGGCCACGCGGACATTTCGACCACCGAAATTTACACGCACATCACCGACCTGCACATGCGCAAGGCTTACGATCGATTTCATCCGCGGGCAAGAGCGGCGGGTGGTGGAAAGAGCGGGAAGTAAAACGGTAATCGACTCCACAAACGGGCAGGAGACGGATTTTCCATTTATCATTTTCTGTTTCTCATTGGCCATTGGAATCGATTCTTGTTGCCCGAGAGTGTCAGAAGCCCGCGCGTAAGCAAGGGCTCGTTAGCCAAGCAAGCCCTCCCTGACGGTCGGGCTTCTGACACTGAATGGCAAATGAAAAATGGCAAATGAAAAATGGAAAATGTAATCTGACGATCCTCAAATGAAGACCGTCTCAACAATCGAAGTCACTCGCACCTATCTGGAAATGCGTGATCCGGCAGAGTTGCAGGCCGCGCGTAGCGACGATCCCCTCATCCGTGTCGAGCAGATGCAGAATTGCCCGGCATCCTTCTTTCGTTATCTCTACGTTGAGGTCGGGCGCAGCTATCGCTGGATCGATCGGCTGCCGTGGACAGACGAACAGATCCGCGCGCACCTGAAACAAACCGAAATCACCATGTGGCTAATGACTTATGAAGGCGCGCCGGCGGGATATTTCGAACTGCGAAAATGCGACGACGGATCTATAGAAGTTGCTTACTTCGGACTGTTGCCTGAGTTTCTGGGCCTCGGTTTGGGCAAGCACTTGCTCACTTGCGCGGTGAACCAGAGCTGGAGTGACGGCGCCAGACGCGTCTGGCTGCATACCTGCACGCTTGATGACCCGGCCGCGATGCCAAATTATCTGAAGCGCGGATTCCGGCCTTTCAAGACTGAGAAGTACACCATCGATGCGACTGAATGATGCTGGCGCTCAGCGCGAATTACATCACGGAACAAGTCTGAGCCCTCCCTTACGGTCGGACTAATACCCAATCTTCCCACTGCGATAAAAATGGATCTGCACTTGCTCTAAAGTGGCCATGCCTTCTTCAATTTCATTGTCGATGAGCGACAGAAATTTCTCCAGCTTCTCCCGCGTATCTACCATCTCAATAACAATCGGCAGGTCCTGAGACAGCCGCTCGATCTTGAAAGTGTGCATGCGGCTGTGCGCCCCGAATCCCATCATGCCGCGCAACACGGTTGCTCCGGCCAACCCTTCTTCCCGCGCTTTCTGAACAATCCACTCGTACAGAAGCTTGCCATCGTGACGGTCGCTCTCGCCGATGAAGATGCGCAGCAGATAGCCTTCTTCCGGAAGCATCATGACGTTACCTCCAAACCTGATAAGCCAGCGCGCGACTTAGCCACACCGCGCCCAGGCACAGCAGGAGATGCGCGGCGACGTTTATCGTCGCCAACAGATTCTGGCCATCGCGCCAAAGGTTGATCGTTTCGTTGCCGAAGGCCGAGAAGGTGGTGAACCCGCCGAGCACCCCGATAAAGATTAGGGTCCGGGTTTCGGCGGTGAACATGCCGCGCGACTCGGCGAGTTGTGAAAGAAAGCCGATCGCAAAACAGCCGATAAAATTGACGGCCAGCGTGCCGTAGGGGAAGGCAATGCTCTTGCTCCAGAGCTGAATGTAGCCGGAGACGGCATAACGCAAACTCGAGCCGATGAATCCGCCAATGCCTGCCAGAAATAATTTGCCCACGTTCGGTGACTCCTAACCAGAGATTTGGTAGGAGTCATCAGCACGCAGGCGGTTAATGGCGGACTCCATCGCCGGATGTTCAGTTTACGTCTCGTTCGTTTCCCTCTCCCTTTGGGAGAGGGTTAGGGTGAGGGTTTTGCGACAAGCCAAGGAACCTCTTTTGTTTTTCTCTATATGTGAGCCAGCCAAAGGAGAAGTTGATTCTGATTCGTTTCGCACTATGCCCTCACCCCAGCCCTCTCCCAAAGGGAGAGGGAGTCAGGCCACCAAATTACACAAACGCAAAATCAAACTGTTCCTGAAAGATGAGCGGGTCGCTGTTGACGTCGACGTTGCCGAGATAATCTTCGATCTCGTTGAGCACGTCGCGCTCGGGGCCGCGCAAAGCTTTCGCTACTTCCGGATTGACTCGCAGCATCGCCTGGCGCGCTCCTTCGGCTTCTCTTGAGAGACGCCGGGCCTGCTCCAGAATTTCATAGCAGATCGTTTGCGGGGATTTCACCAGGCCCGCTCCCTGACAATACTGACAGGGCGAACACAACGTGCGCTCGAGCGATTGCTTGACTCGCTTACGCGTCATAATCACCAAACCAAAATCGTTAAAGGAAAGAACTTTGGTCGGCGACTTGTCATAGTGAAGCGCTTCCTGCAAAGTCTGCATGACGCGCTGGCGGTTGCGCCGCTCTTCCATGTCGATCAAATCGAGCACGATGATCCCGCCCAGATCGCGCAGGCGAATCTGACGGGCAATCTCTTCGACGGCTTCCATGTTCGTGCGCGTGATCGTATCTTCCAGGCGAGTGGCGCCCCGGCCCACAAACTTGCCGGTATTCACATCAATGGAAACCAGAGCTTCAGTCTGATTGATCACCAGATAACCACCCGAACGCAGCCAGACGCGCGGCCTGATCGCTTTATCGATCTCAGCCTGCACGCCAAAAGCTTCCAGAATCGGTTCGTCGCGCGTGTAAAGCTTCACGCGCTTGACCATTCGCGGCTGCATCCGGTTCACGAACTCGACGACGCTCTGGTATTCGTCTTCTGAGTCGATGCGGATAGCGGAAAAGTCTTCAGAGAGCTGATCGCGCAGGATTCTCTGGACCAGATCGAGGTCGCGATGGACCAGGGCCGGTGCTTTCGCTTTTTCGGCATCGCGCCGAATGTCCTGCCAGGTGCGCAGGAGATAGACCGCATCGGCATGCAAATCAGCTTCGCTGGCGCCCACGCCGGCGGTGCGCACGATAAAACCTCCGGCCGGGCTTTTCTCTTCGGCGTGAATTTTTTGAATTAGTTTGCGCAGACGAGTGCGCTCACTGTCGGAATCGATTTTTCGTGAGACACCCAGATGCTCGACCGTGGGCATGTAAACCAGAAAGCGTCCGGGCAAAGCGATATGCGAAGTAATGCGTGCGCCTTTCTTAGCGATGGGCTCTTTCGCGATTTGCACCAGGATTTCCTGGCCTTCGCGTAAGAGATCCGTAATCGCCGGCTGTTTGCGATCATGCCGTGGCGGATGACGTCGTCCACGCGGGGCTGGGCGACGGCCGCCGCGCGGGCCGGTTTCCGCGGCCTCTTCGGATTCGGCCGTCTCTATTGGCCGATCTTCCAACGGTTCCGGCGTCTGGGCCTCAACCGCTTCAGCAGTCTCAACCGCTTCATCAGGGCCGCCTTCCGGGCCGGCTTCCGGGCCGGAGTCCTGGCCATTGGCTCCGTTGCCTTCCGCGGCAGATTGTGGCCGCTTTGACGGACGTCGGCGTCGCCGGCCGCCGCGTCGGGTGGCAAACTCTTCACGTGCGCGCCCCGTGGTCATGACGGCTTCCGCATCCGGAAAAGACTCTTCCGGGTTATCAACTTCAGTCGCGCTTTCGGCTTCGGTCTCGATCGGCTCGTCCTCAGTCTTCTTCGACTTGAACAGACGGCCAATGACACCGGTCTTTTTGCGGCGCGCCGCCGTTTCCCTGCTGGGTGAGTTGCGCCGGGCGGGACGTTTCTCGCTTATCTCAGCTTCAGGTTCCGCAGCCTCGTCGTCACTGATCCTTTCAAAGGAAAATCCAGGCGAACTTTCGTCCACGACTTCATCTACAAAGTTGCGCACGCGCGCAGAGGCGATCTCGGGAGTGCGAACCAGCGGCGTTGAATCGATCGCCTCTTCGTCATCGGCGATGCGCTGAAACTCGCCACTCTCAGTCAGGCCGTCTGACAGCAGCGAGCCAACCGGAGCGCTGGGCAAGTCTTCCAGATCGAATTCAACTGCATGAACTTCATCCATGATACGTTCCTGCAGGCGCGCGTCTTTGAACATTTCGCCATTCATCGCGCGTTCTTCGTCGTCACTGACGCGCTCGAACGAAGCTCCTGGCGAAACGAAAGGCGTGTCGATCGGCTCTGCTTCCGTCGGAATCAAACTGCGTTCTTCGCGCACGGGCGCCTCTGATTTTGGCGTGCGGCCGCGACCCCGTCCACCGCGACGTCCGCGACGGCGCGGCCCCGTTTCTTCAGCTTCTGCCGGCTCGGACGTTTCCGCTAAAGTCGCAATCTCAGCTTCCACTTCTCGCAACGGTTCGGCGCGTTCCTGAGCCCCCTCGATATGGTGTTCGCGCTCGACGCGCGCTTGCTCGAGGTGTTCGACAGCGGCGCGAGTGGCTGTTTCGGTGTCGACCTTTTTGGACTTGTCGACGACGATGCGCTCAAACTCGGCTTCCTCGTCAAAGAAATCCGTAACGTAAAGAAACGCGTCGCGTTCCAGTCCGATATCCACGAAGGCGGATTGCATGCCGGGCAGCACACGCATTACGCGGCCTTTGTAGATGTTTCCGACGATGCCCTGATTCTCTTCGCCGCGTTCGATGTAGAACTCGGTGACGCGCTCGTTTTCGACGATCGCGATTTTCTTTTCTTTTCCGTTGACACTAACAATTAATTCTCTTGACATTGATTTTCTTTCTGTCGCGCGGGCGCACACTCTGCAAGCCCGCCGGCGAGGCGCTCGCGGCGCACACGTTGAATGAGCAGCAGCGCACGCATTCCTGCGCGCGGTTCGCAGGCAGCTTCGCCAGCGACTCTTTTGCTCGATAGTTGTTGGAAGTTGCCGGCAGAAATTGCCGGCAGTGAATTTGTCAGACCCACCTGCCGAAGCGGGTGGAAGTTGACTAAGGAATGGTGTCGCGCTGGATGGCGATCAAACAGATCGAGATCTCGCGCGTGATTTTTCAGTACCACCTGCCTGTGCTGGTGGGTACGCGGTTGATTCAAAGAAGAACTCCGTTGAACTGCTCGGCCGCGCAATAATTGCGACGGTCGCCAGGGAGCCTAGCGTAGCCATTTAAGGACGCGCTCTGAAACCTAGTTCGCGATTCGTCAATGTCCGTCGATATGACGGCTTCAAAAATCCTTGCTCACTCTGTCACTGCATTTTACATAATTCTATTTGCGGTGCGTTGCGACCAGGCCGGATGCCTAACCGAGGCGAGCACGGCCAGTATAACAGAGGAGGGAAGAAAGCAGAAGTAATGAACGGTGAGCTTAAGTGGCTATGCCGCAGCGCCTGCGATAACCCTTCGGCTTACCGTTGAGGCCCCTTACAAAAAACGAGGAGGCGATGCCTTCTTATCCACTCGCCAGAAGCGGAGCCTCCGGGGCAACCAAAAGCTTACCGCACTGTGCTGCGCCTGAGGCGCGAAACCTGCCGCTACTCGTCAATTTGCCCGGCGCGTAATCCGTCTCATCAATTCGCCAAACCGCGAGTCCTCACGCAACGAAACCAGATTAGGATCATGTTCAAACAGCGGCTTGTTTTCATTTCCCAGCGCGATTGATCTTTCCAGCCATTCGAAGGCTTCCTCGCGCTCGCCTTCCAGCGCATATACCGATGCGACCGCGTAAGCAATGTCCGGATCGACGGCGGCGTTTCGCTGCACGTCTTCATTCAATTCCGAGTGCACTGCCTGATGATTTCCCTGAGCGCTGAAACACATGGCCAGAAACGGCCGCACGCCATGCAGGTTTGGATTCGCCTTCAGCACGTCGCGCAACAAATCGGCCGCCGCGTCGATTTGTCCGCTGTAGTACATCGTCACCGCGCGGATTGTTCGCAGCAAAGGATTGTTCGGTTCGACCGACGCTGCCCGATCCAACTCGCGCATGGCGTCTTCGCGCTTCCCTTTGTAGAGAAAGATTAGCGCGCGGTTATAGCTGACTACTACGAATGCCGCCGGATCCAGATGCACCAGCCGGTCATAACTGCGCAGGGCGCGATCGTATTCGCCGTCCAGCCGATGCAGCGTGGCCTTTACAAAATAGACCACTGCCTCGTTGGGCGCTTCGCGGCGCATCCGCGCCACTTCGTCTCGCGCTTTTTGTTTCTGCCCGCGCCAGAGGTAGCAGAAAACCATCAGCATGCGCGCTTCCACGATGGTGCCGTCGGTTTCCAACGCTTTGCGGAAAGCCGCTTCCGCGCGCTCAAAGTCCTCGACGCCTCCCAAACCTTTGAAGACGCGATTGACATGGCACGCACCGAGGCCGTCATAGGCCAGGCCGAATTCCGCGTCGAGTTCGATAGCTCGATTAAAATGCTGTATCGCCGCGTTGCAGTCATCCGCCGCTACCGTGCGAAAGATAAAACGTGCAAAGCGGTCGCGGCCGCGCAGGTATTCTTCATAAGCTTCGGCATTGACCGTTTTTGGTTGGGCCAAACCCGCCTGTTCGTCGGGGCTCAACTCAAGTCGCAAGCCATCGACAATGCGCTTGGTGATTTCGTCCTGCACCGCGATGATGTCGTCGGCCGAAGCGTCCACGCGATCGCTCCAGATTATCTCGCCGGTCTTAGCGTCCAGCAGTTGTGCGTTTACTCGAAACCGCTCGCCGACATGTATAAAACCCGCTGACAATACCGCGTCGACATTCAATTCTCTACCGACGTCGCTCGGGTCCACCGGTTGTCCCTGGTACCTGGACATCACTGAGGACGGGCGCACCACCAACGAACGGATGCGCGCCAGCTCAGTTATGACGGCGTCAGCCAAAGCGAATTCATAAAAGCTCGAGGCCGGGTCGTTATTCAGATTTTTAAAAGGAAGAACCGCAAGACTCTTCTTTTCTCGATCTGCGATCGTGGTCATCGATCCTTCCTGCGGATCGGTCACTGGCCGCGAACTGAATTGCGGCGAGCTGGTATGCGCTTCTTTCCCACCGCTCAATCTTCGCAGCCAGCGCATAGCGCGCCCCACAGGGGTTGACCCACTCAGGTGCCGTGGTGCGGCGGCCACATCCATTGGCGCGCCGGTGGTCACGTCCTGCAGAATCTTGCGCAGATCGTCCCGCAGCTCACCGATCTTCTGATAGCGATCGCGCGGGTCTTTCTGCAGCGTCTTATCCAGAATCTGTTGCAGACGCGCGGGCAACGGTCCCGGCCGAGCTTCAGAGAGCGGCTTTGGCTGATCGTATATGACTGCATGACGCACATCGACGGTTGATTTGCCGTGAAAAGGCCAGGTGCCCGTTAACATTTCATAAAGCAACACGCCGGTGGAAAAAATATCCGCGCGGGCGTCGACTCTATCGCCGCGGGCTTGTTCCGGCGCCGCATAGGTCGCAGTCCCGTAAGGCACGCCCACTTCGGTCAATTCAGTTTGGTGAATCCCGCTGCTGGCGGCTTCGCTTTCGTCGAGCAACTTCGCCAAGCCAAAATCCAAAATCTTCACCTGGCCACTGTCGGTCACCATTACGTTGCCCGATTTAACGTCGCGATGAATGATGCCGCGCGCATGCGCCGCAGCGAGCGCATCCGTCACCTGAATCGCGATGCGCATAGCGCTTTCCAATTCCAGCGGCCGGCCGTTGACAAGCTGGCGCACATTCTTGCCTTCGACGTATTGCATGGCGATAAAGTGCAAGCCTTCCGCCTCGTCCATATCAAAAATCGTGCAGATGTTCGGGTGGTCCAGCGACGAAGCCAGACGCGCTTCGCGCTCAAAACGTTTGAGGTTGGTTTCCTTGACGGTAAGTTCCGCGGGCAGAACCTTGACGACAACCGTGCGCCCAAGCTTCTGGTCGGTGGCTTTGTAGACAGTGCCCTGGCCCCCCGCGCCCAGCTTATGCGTAATCTTGTAGTTGCCGAGATTTTGCCCTATCATAAGCGCGCGTATTTAACTCCGAACAGGGCACTCACCGCAACTCTTGCTTTACTGCAGCCGGTGCCAGGACGCGGACATTGTCTCCCAACACTGAATCTCAGAGATGCCTCCTCTGAAAACGCCTAGTGAGTTGTTGCTAGGGAATTGCTCATCCCCGTTCGCGAAGCGTGGGCGTGGGATAGTGCTTACATTACTTACAAAGGAGTGCTTCCCATGATTCAATACGTAGATCCAGGTACTGGTAGTCTTCTCACTCAACTTTGCTTCAGTCTTTTTATCGGAGTTGGATTTTACTTGATCAGCGTGCGACGGCGAATTAAGGGCCTGTTCCAGGGCCGTTCGCCAGAGCCACGAGCCTCTCAAGAAGGGGAAAAGAGCGAACCAAGGCAACCTAAGAGCGTCTAGCCGGAATCCAGCGCACCTCGTCGTGGTTATGCCTCTCACACACACCGCATCCGCCTTGCAGGCAATCTCTTTCAGAGATCCGGTAGGACGCGTGATCCTGGCCGGCGAACGCTGTCTTCGAGTGATGACTGCGCCGGCCGGACTCTTGCTGGAAGAGTTTCTGGCGACTGAAGTCGGACAGCGCGGCATCGAAGACGGCAAGCTAATCGCCACCCACGCGGTGGATTCAATCTCGGATGCACTGCTGACAGAACTGGCCGAAACCAACTGGGGTGAGCCTCTCAAGCCGAAAGTGTTCGAGCACGAGACGGTGGCCTTTGCCAACTATCCTTACGAATGGCCTGCCGAGATGTTTGAGAGCGCAGCGCATCTTACACTCGACCTGGCGTCCAATGTCATTCCATCCGGTTTTAATTTGAAAGACGGTTCGCCCTGGAACGTAATGTTTCGTGGAACCGAACCAGTCTTTCTGGACCTGGCTTCCTTTGAACGGAGGAATCCGCTTGATCGCCTGTGGTTGCCGTACGGACAGTTCACTCGGACCTTTCTTTTGCCGCTGTTAATCTGGCGAGCCATGCGCGTCCCGCCGGGGCAACACTTCCGAATCAGCCGCGATGGTTTGAAGCCGGCAGATTGTTTCCGCCGGCTAGGGCTGACCCGCGCGCTATTGCCGCCGGCACTTGAGATTTGCACAGTTCCGGCAGTCTTTGCCTGGTGGGCCCGCCGGTGGAAAAAGACGACAGCCGACCTCAGACCGGCGCGGGCTCGCTCAGCCGAAGAGGCTCAGTTCGTCGTCTCTCGTTTATTGCGCAGGCTCGAGCGCACTTTGGATCGAGTGGGAATGCGCGAGCCAGTAACCTCTGAGTGGACTCAATATGAAGACGAAGTGGCAGAGCGCGAGTTTGCATCGGGCTATTTTGAAACCAAGCGGCAATTTGTCGCCGAGGTTCTAACACTGACGCAGCCGAAATCCTGTCTGGATCTTGGTTGCAACACCGGCCGCTTCAGTTTGATGGCTGTGGAAGCCGGCGCTCGGGTCGTGGCAGTTGATCGCGACCCGGCCAGTGTGGGCTCGCTTTACCTCAAGGCCCGCGCCGAACGCCGAAATCTTCTGCCGCTGGTCCAAGATATCGCGCGACCCGCGCCCGCCATGGGTTGGAACAATAGCGAGAGCTTTGCCTTTCTGGACCGAGCTGTGCAGGCCCGCTTTGAGATGGTCATGGTGCTCGCTCTGGTGCATCACCTGTGTTTGGTTGAGAGAGTGCCGCTGGTTGAAGTCACTCGATTGCTCGCTCGACTGGCCGCTCGCTGGCTGGTCGTTGAGTTTGTGCCGCGCGAAGATCCGCTGGCGCGGCGCATGCCCGACGCTTGGATCGGCGGCAGCGATTGGTCGCGGTATGATCAGAAAGTATTCGAAGAAACGTTTGCACGTTACTTTCGCATCGCGCGTCGCACTGAGCTGGCCGGTTCAGGTCGATGGATCTATCTAATGGAAGTCCACCCGAGGACAATCGCGTGAGAGATTTCCTTATAGCCCTGTCCCTGGCCAACCTGTTTTTCCTCCGGGCTTGGGAGCGGGCCCTGTTTGGACTTTACCCGGACGATTTCAAACCTGAAGCCACCACCGTGGCCATGCTGGTTTTGATACTGGCCGTCGTCTTTCGCCTGGGATGGCAGCTCGTGCGTTCATCTGCACGTCTGGTCGTCTTCGCAAGAATTTCTTTCCTCTTGCTGCTTTTGGTACCCGCGAACGCGCTGCGACTCTATTACCAAATTACGTTTAGGTACTCGCACGCCAACCGCTATGATTGGGTCGTTTATCTGATCCTTGCGATCGCGGCTGTGATTACCCTGTTCGCGGGTCTTACCGGACGTTTGAAGTTGAGCGCGCTGGTGCGTTGCGGAATTGTGCTGACCCTGGTGCTGGCGCCGTTTCTGCTCTTTACCTTTGGCTCGGCTGTCCGAACTACCTACCATCGTTTAATAAATCAAGAGAGGCAGAAAATTGCTTTGTTGGGAATAGCGACGCCGTTCCCGGCGGCACCCTCCGCAGATTGGACTGGACCGGGTCAAAAACGACCGCGAGTAGTGTGGATTATCTTTGACGAACTTGATGAGCGAGCGGCCTTCACCGAGCGACCCGCTTCTGTTTCTCTTCCGGAACTGGATCGGTTTCGACGCGAGTCGTTTGTCACGACCTCTGCTTATCCGCCGGGAAGTTCAACCATGCAGTCGATACCGGCACTGCTGAATGGAAGGGAAGTCACGGCCGCAACAGCCAGCGACGAGTTGCTATCGATCTGGCAAAAGGACCAAACCGGGCCCGTTGCTTGGAGCGCTCCAATGACTATTTTTAGGGAAGCCGGCGCAGCCGGATTGAAGACCGGCCTGGTGGGAACTTTCTTTCCGTACTGCGCGACGCACGGCAGCGTGATCACCGACTGCCGCGACTTTCACACGCGAAAGAGTTGGCACGCGAGAGTCTCTGCAACCGTACTCACGACGCTGGAAGCAGTACCATTTGCCTACCGGCTGTTCATTAAAGGTCGAACCTTCGATCGCCGCATCGAGAGGTACGAGTTTGTGATTCACAATGGCAGCGAAATGGCAGCTGATCCAAAACTCGATCTTGTCTATCTTCATTTTCCTTTTCCCCACCCGCCGGGAGTCTATGATCGTGAGTCAGGTCACTTGGATGTTTCAAAGCGACATTCGTATCTGGACAACCTCGCGCTGACCGACGTTTCCTTCGGCGTGCTGCGAAAGGCGATGGAACAAACGGGAGTCTGGCGCCAGTCGGTGGTAATTGTTAGTAGCGATCATTGGTGGCGCACGGAGGGATGGCAGAATCACTCCGACTGGACCGAGGAAGAAGGGCGAGAGGTTGCGGGTCGGCCACTGGATCACCGTATACCCTTCATGGTCAAACTAGCCGGGAGCGAGCGGCCCATGGTTTTTGAACGTCCCTTCAACACTCTAGTCACCCGCAGAGTAGTAATGGCGCTATTGCATGGGCACCTCAGCACCAACAAAGACCTGGCTCAATTGTTGGAGGAGAGTGCAGAGTGAGCCGGAGACGCTAAGACTCCTTAATGAGCTCCAGGTAGTTGCTTAATTCCAGTGCGCGCTTTTTAATCACTTCCAAGTGCGCCGAAATTCGCATCGGAATGTACATGGTTCCTTCCATCGTGTCATAGATGCTATCGATCGACTTGAATTCCAGATCGCGATACTTAATCCACTCAAGCTGGGCCAGCCTTAACGCTTCCTTCTGCTTCGGATTGAGCGCGCGCATCAGTTCACCATAGTTCTTGTTAAGCTCTTTGTCCCAGGCGGCATAAGCTTTGTCGGTGCACTCAACCATGCCGGCGGTCGAGCCGTTCTTATCGATGCAGGCATCGAGCGCTTTGTCGATTGGGTGTTGCGTCGGTTCTTGTGCAGTTGAGAGCGACGTTAAAAGGAGAATAGATATTAAGGCAAGGAGAAGTTTTCTCATCAGTCAGTTTCCCTGTGGTGATCAGAGCCCTCCCTGACGGTCGGCCTAATGTCCCGAGCCTGAAGCGCTACGGTACCCGGCGCCTACCAAGTTAGTTTACAAATCTTCGCAGTTGCACGCTGATCGCAAAACCAATAGCGATGAACGTGGAGAGCACGGAAGAAAGACCCGCGCTCATCAGCGGGAGCGGGACGCCAATCACCGGCAAGAAGCCCAGCACCATTCCCACGTTAATGAAAATCTGAAAGGCCAGTCCACCCACGATCGCCATGATCACCAGCATGCCGGTGCGATCGCGCGAACGCCGGGCGTCGGTTATCAAACGCGTCAACAGCAGCGCATAGGCCGCGAGCAACAGCAGACAGCCAATGAAGCCGGTCGTCTCAGCGGTGACAGCGAAGATGAAATCCGAGTGTGGCTCGGGCAGGAATTTCAAACTGCTTTGCGAATATTCCGAGCCGCGGTTGCCCAACAGGCCGCCTTCGCCCACGGTCACCATCGACTGCCACGTGTGATAACCGAATCCTCGCTTGTCGGCGTTTTCGGGATCGAGAATCACGTTGATGCGTTCCTGCTGATAGTTCTTCACCAGATGGGTTTGGACGCCGACCCAGTATCCCGCGGGAACGACTACGATACTCAGCACTATTGCACCTATCACAATGCGCATGCGCATCGCCGAGAGAAATAGCACTACGAGTAATATGGGAAAGTAAGTAAGCACCGAACCCGCATCATGCTCGAGCAAAATTAAAGCAATGGGCAAACCAAGAATAACGCCGCCCATGACCATCTGTTTTATGGTGAGCGGGCCGCTTCGATGCTTGCCAAAATAGCGCGCCAGCATTATGGCGGTGGTTACTTTCACAAACTCGGACGGCTGAAATTGCCCGATGCCGGGAACGCGGAGCCAGGCCCTGTGCCCATTAATCTTCAAACTGATTCCGGGAATCGGGACCAGCACCAACACCAGCAGCATGAGGCCGAAAACATAGAACACTGGTGCGAGCTCTATAACCCGGCGATAGTCCGTGAACGCAATCACCAACATCGCCACCAATGCGATGCCTAAGCCGATAAGTTGCTTCTGCCAGAAGGTCTCAGTGGGTTGCGCATTATGTATCTCCCAGGTACCAAAGCAAACGATTGTGATCGCCAGCGCGGCGACCAGCCAATCAAAGTCTCGCAGTTTGCGCTTTTCCAGAATTGCAACCATGGATTAGTAAGCAGTAAGCAGTAAGCAGTAAGCGGTGAGCAGCATGCAAGTAAGCTCGGCGCTCAGTGCTGATCTTAACGAATCCTAATCGCGACGTTATTAGGCGACAGTTCTTTTGCCGGTCGCGTCTTGGCGTAATAGACATCGTACATCGCCCGCACCGACGGCGCGCCGAAGCGCGAGCCGAGCCCCGCGTTTTCAATTAGGGCGACACAGGAAATTTCCGGCTTGAAGGCAGGTGCATAGGAAACGAACCACGAATGGTCCTTATGCTCGCTACCCTCTTTCCCGAGGCGCACGACCTGCGCGGTTCCGGTCTTGCCGGCGATGTCGAACCCGGCCATCTTGATCCCGGTGGCAGTTCCGGCGACGTTTACCACCGACCACATTGCATGCACCACCAGATCGCTCTGATCAGTGGGAATAGGAAGGACCTTAGGTTGCGGTCGATCGAAAGTCCGTGCGGGCCGTTCCGGCCGATAATCAGGACGAGATGGATCATTACCCACCGCGGCAATCGCGCGCACCTCTTTCAACAGATGGGGAGTGTACATTTTGCCCTTCATGCCAATGGCCGAATGCGCACGCAACAAAGCAACGGGTGTCAGCACGTCCTCTCCCTGGCCGAACGAAGAGTAAACCGTATCAATGTCTTTCCATTCCGGATCCTTCGGTAACAGGCGCGCCTTTAGTTCACGCGAAGGTGTCGTGCTGATCACCTCGTGCGGCAGATCTATGCCGGTGCGCTTGTCAAGATCGAACTCGTCAGCCATCGCCTGGATGCCTTCCAGTTTCATCTTCAATCCGAGGCGGTAGAAGTAGCCGTCGCAGGAATGCTCGATTGCGAAATGCACGTTCGGTGAACCGTGATTTCCCCCCATGCACCGGGTGAACTTGTTTCCAATCGTGATGCCGCCGCCGCAAACCAGGTTCGAACTGTCGATCGAGATCGCGCCCTGTTGCAATCCGGCCGTGGCCATCAGCGGCTTCCATGTTGATCCCGGTGGATAGCGTCCCTGGATCGCGCGATTGATTAGGGGCTTGTCCGGATCAGTCAGTAGTTTCTGATACTCTGCGCGGCCGTCTTTAGTCGTGATGCGCTGCGAGAAGAGGTTCGGGTCGAAGGTCGGGGCCGACGCCAACGCGAAGATTTCCCCGTTATTGGGATCCATCGCGATGATCACGCCGCGCCCCTGAGGTGATTTTCGCAGTTGATCTTCCGCGGCACGCTGTAGGTCAAGATCGATTGTCGTAACCAGGTCCTGGCCGGACTGGGGTTCAATTCTTTCGACTTCATTTTGAATGCGGCCGCGACTATCGACGATCACTTTACGATAACCATCCCGCCCGCGAAGGTAGTCGTCGTACACAGATTCCAGTCCCTCTTGCCCGATAATGTCGCCCGGCTTATAACCCTTGTCACGGTACTCTTGTTGTTTCAGTTGTTCCTGACTGACCTCGCCAACATAGCCGACCGCATGGGCCAACATACCGTCCGGGAGATATCGGCGTTGCGGAGTCTGTTCAACTCGCAACGCGGGCAGCTCCAGCTCGTGCGCCTCAACCCAGGCAACGTCGGCAGGCGACGCCTCTTCTTTGATGGGAATGGATTCAAAGGCTGGCTGGGTCTTTACCTGGTCAAATTGTTCGCGCAGGAATTGCGGATCTATGTTGAGTCCTTCAGACAGCGGTTTGATTAGCGAGTAACGATCGATACCTTTTGTGTCTTCGCGCGAGAGAATGATGCTGTAGATCGGTCGCGAGTCAACCAGCACCTGGCCGTTGCGATCGAAAATCCTTCCTCGCGCCGCGGGAATCGGCAGCAGACGGATGCGCTGGTTCTCAGCTATCCCGGCATAGTGCTGGCCATTAATTATCTGCAGCACGTAGAGCCGGACAGAGAGCACGGCCAGCAACACCAGGATTAGCGCCTGGATCAGTCGCAAACGCCCGCGCAGGTTTTGTGAGTCATCAACGAACTTCATAAAAGCGTTCTTCGCACTTCGTTCTTTGTACTTTGTTCACTCAAAATCAAAGATTTCAGATTTGAAATTTCAAAAAAATCTCAGGAATCAAATTCGCCTCTTCCTTCTAAACGCACCCGTTCCCCCACGGGCTACACGTCGCCGCACCGTGAATTGTCGGCGCTGCCGGGCTTTACCGCTAAAGTACACATCGTACACATAAAGTACGATCGTTCCCGCAGTTGTGGTCGCAATCAGTTTGTAGGACAGCGCCTGCACCAGAGGTGTCGTTGGATTCTGGCCGAGCAGGCGATGCAAACCGACGTAGACAAGATTATCAATCAGAGTTGCTCCGGCCAGAACCGGAATGCGCAGGATAGTTGTGTCCAGCATCACGCGCTGGGCTACAAAATAGATTGCGTAAGCCGTCAGCGTTTTTGAAAAGCCACCAGCGCCCAACAGAGCCGGCGGCCCGCTGACAAAATCAGTTGCCAACCCCGCTACCGCACCCACCACCAGCGCCTGGAGCGGTTCGCGCTGCAGCGCGAAATAAACCACCAGCATCAATGCCAGGTCAACATAACCGAGTGGTTGCCAGATCGCGCGCAGAGCGGACTGCAAGGCGACGGTTAACACCAACAGGACCGCGATTGTCAGTTGACGCATGGCCGAATCCGTAGGCAGTAAGCAGAATGCAATACAGGAAAGACAGAGCGGTAAGCCGGAAGCAGCTGGAACGTTAATGCGCTCGATGAGTCCTTCTCGATTAACATTTGTTTGCCAAACAAAAGCTTGCTGCTTACCGCCTTCTGCCTACTGCTTTTTCTTTTCTACGTTGGGGAGCGTCTGATCGGGTTCTAGTCGTTCCGGTGGACGGTAAAGCAGGACCGCAACTTCCTTCAATCTATCCAAGCCCGCGCCGGGCCGAATGTGAATAACTTGTGTCTGAGTAGTCGACCCGGCTGTTACCTCAACCACCTCGCCGACATTATAACCCGGAGGATAAATCAAATCCTGACCCGTCGTAGTCACGGTGTCACCCACCTGGACTTTTTCCAACCCGGATACGTAACGCATTTCCAGCAAGCCGCTTTCGCCCATGCCCTTGATTGATCCCAGGGCATTGGATTGACCCAACTGCCCCACGACGGCGCCGGCGCCGGATTTCTCGTCCGTGAGCAGCATCACCTGCGCGCTGTACGGACCGGTGGACACCACGCGGCCGACCACGCCTCCGGCGGTGACCACCGGCATGTTTACTTCCACTCCGGACCAGCGACCCTTGTCGATGGTCACGTTATTGAACCACATGGAAGGATCTCTGGCGATAACGTCTGCCACCACTGTTTTGTAGTCACTCTTGGCATTCAGGCTGAGGAGCTTTTCCAGTCGTTTGGCTTCAGCCGCACCTTCGCGCGTGTCGCGCAGCTCGGCTTGCATCTGCCTGACTTGCTCCCGCAGTTGTTGATTCTCGGTGGAAGCCCGACGAAGTTCACCGATATTGCTAAAGAATCCTCCGATCCAGTTTCCGAAACCCGAGGCGCCACGCTGAATCGGCGAGGTGACGGTCTGCGTCAGCGACCGAATCTTTCGTTGCTTGGTGGCCTCGTCGCGGGCATCGTAAGTCATCAGAGCAAAATTCAGCGCCAGCAATCCGAACAGCCACCAAGGGGCGCGTTGTCGAATTTGTCTCTGAGTGCGAATTGCAGCCATTGGTTCGTATGTCGGGAACCGTTAACTGGGAATGGAAAATACGGTGAGTTCTTATTTCAAGCAAGAAAGCATGAACCATTTCCGGTTCACGGTTTACTTCTTATGTTCCGCTGGTCAAGCTGTTATCCCACTTAACGCGCTTGAGCAGGTCGAAATCAGAGAGCATTTTTCCGGTGCCTAAAACAACCGAAGCCAACGGATCTTCCGCCAGTGAGACCGGTAAGCCCGTTTCGATTGAGAGCCGCTTGTCGAGGTTTTTCAGGAGGGCGCCGCCGCCCGTCAACACAATCCCGCGCTCGACGATGTCCGCGGAAAGCTCAGGCGGAGTCCGCTCGAGCGCAACGCGCACCGCATTGATAATCGTCGACACTGAGTCAGCCAGTGCTTCGCGGATTTCTTCGTCTGAGATGGTTATGGTTTTCGGGATGCCTTCGATCAGGTTGCGGCCACGCACCTCAAACGAAAGCTCTTCGTCCAGCGGAAAGGCCGAGCCGAGTTCGATCTTGATCGCTTCAGCCGTACGTTCGCCGATTAGCAGGTTGTATTTCCGCTTGATGTATTGCGTGATCGCTTCGTCCATCTCGTTGCCGGCGACACGCACCGAACGCGAATAAACGATGCCGCTCAAACTGATCACGGCGATGTCAGTAGTGCCGCCGCCGATATCGACGACCATGTTTCCGTGCGGTTCGGTGATCGGCAAACCCGCGCCAATTGCCGCGGCCATCGCTTCTTCAACCAGGTAAACTTCCGAAGCCTTCGCGCGATAGGCGGAATCTTCCACCGCGCGACGCTCGACTTGCGTGATCTCGGAAGGAATACCGATTACGACTCGGGGGCTGACCCAGGTCTTGCCGTTGTGCGCCTTGCGAATGAAGTGCTGCAGCATCTTCTCAGTCACTTCAAAATTTGCGATCACGCCGTCCTTCATGGGGCGGATCGCGACGATGTTTCCCGGCGTGCGGCCCAACATCTCTTTCGCATCGCGGCCCACTGCCTCGACGGCGTTGGTTATTTTGTTAATAGCGACAATAGATGGTTCGGAAACGACGATGCCGCGGCCTTTGGCGTAAACCAAAGTGTTGGCAGTGCCGAGATCAATCGCTAAGTCGCTGGAGAAAAGGCTAAAGATCGATTTGAAAGCCATTTGAAAAAATGTCCCTGACTGAAAATTGAATAAGCCGGGAAGAGGTGAGCGGTTAAATCAAGTGCCGGCTGGAAGCCTCGACTACAAATCCGCAAAACAACTCACCGAAGCAAACCGAATGACAAAGATACAACGATTCCTGCGCTAACGCTATCAGGAAATTAGCTTCTGGTCGGGAATTCTCTGAAATCGTGCCGGCTGAAGAACAGGCTGCGATTCAGCCGGCCCATTACGGTCGTCGGCGTCTGACTCGACTACGATGCGGACACAGTTTTTGTGTGCCGCTTTTGCTTGATACATGGCCCGGTTTTCCCGCAACATGCTTTGACGCGGCGACAAAGCATGTTGCGGGAAAACCGCGATACCTAAACTTGCGGTCAGCGCAACTTTCAGGCGCCGACCGCCGCTAAACTCATGACGCTCGATTTTCGTGCGGATGCGTTCCGCCACCTGGACCGCCTCCTCAACGCCAGTGTCGGGCAAAATCACCACGTACTCGTCGCCACCATACCGCACCACGCAATCCGTATCCCTCACCGAGGGCAGAATTACCGCGGCGATTTCCATCAGTGCGTGCGAGCCGGCGAGATGCCCGTGCATGTCGTTGACACGTTTGAAGTCATCCAGATCCAGAAACAAAGCGGCGACCTTGGCGCCATACCGTCGCGCGCGCTTGATCTCGTTTACCAGAAATTGCCGAAGATAACGAGCGTTATGCAGCTTGGTGAGATCGTCGGTGAGCGACGAGTGCTCAGCTTCTGCGATCCGAACCGAATTGGAAAGGGACGCAGCGATCGGAATCGTTAAGGTGGTCAGGAACGCCGCTTCCGTTTGCGAGAATGGTCGCGCGCCGGCTTTCAACCGAATGCCTTCCAACACACCCAAAAGTCTGTCTCCGTTGACGAGCGGCACGGCGACAATACGACTCCCCGCTTCGGTCTTTCTGATCGTGGTGATCCGGGCTGCGGCGTCGCAACCCGCCCGTGAAGCCGCAGTCTTTGGCGGTTCGACGAGATCGAGCAGTTCGCGGCGCCACTGTTCGTCGAAAGTTAACGGCCCGCCAGCCGAGAAACTGCGGCCGGCAAGCGCTTCAAGTTTCACTTCCTGGCCGCTAGTTGTTTGGCTGCCCAGGAATATGGTCCACCGATCTGCCGTAACTAATCGCGCAATGCCCGCCAATGCTGCCTGGGCTGCTTCCTTCTGGTTTGACGCGAGATGAAGCGATGCCAACAAAGCAAAGGCGCCACGCAACTGGCGGTTACGAACCGAGCCGGGAAGAGAAAAGGCATGACTGTCCGGAGTGCTTCTGAAGCCCTCGGGAAGTTTGAGTTCACCGGTGCCGACAGCGTCTTCGACTTGTCTTAAGAGAGCCGGTAATTGCGCGGCGCTCTCAGCCACCAGATCAAAACCGAGGCGCTTCAACATTTCATTGTCCGGCGCCGGCTCTTTGGGCGATCCTGAACAGTTCGAGTCACAGCGAAAAGCCATGATCGGAGCGCTTGGCCAAATCATTGCCCGACGAACAACCAGTCGCAACCAGTCCACTGTCGCTTCCGGCCCTACTTCATAAAGTACCGCCAGGGGACGCGCGGGAGTTGGTCCGTGGTCATTGCCCGACGCAGGAGTGACTTTAGGCGGAAGATCAGCAAGGTCTTTCAGCGAAACTGAAATTCCAGCCGATCGCAGGCTTTCCAAAAGCTCGTTGGCGGACGTTGTAGTTGCGTCCGTGAGCAATATGACCAGTTTATTCATCCGGCACTTTGCGCTGTGCGCTTTCTATTAGCAAAAGGATCCTTGCTTGCCGGGGCCAATCCTGTCCTGAAGGGGTCGCTGGTGAAGCGGCTAACTCAATCTGTTTAGTGTAACGCGATATTGACTGCGATTACCTTGTAAATCCGAGGCTTGAATCAACACTTCTTGGGTGCCTGGTGGGGCAATTATTTGAACCTGGAAGCGACCATCAGCGGTCGCCACCGCTTCGCGGCCTGAGATGAGCACGGTGGTCCCTGATGAGGTTGTGCCGCGGATTAGGTAAACATTGCCTCCGAGGTGGACGGCCGACAGATTCGAAACCGGAACGACTGCCAGGCTGGCGCCCTCAGTGGCTACAATAAACTTGAGCGGCTCAGTCCATTCACTTGTTTGTCCTGAAGGAGCCGTGGCACGGATACGCCAGAAGTAAGCTCCCGGGCGCAGGTCGCTCGCAATAAACTGCGTCACCACCAACTGATCGCGTTCAATTACTCTTCCTTCGGACACAAAGAAAGGCGAGGTGGCAACTTCGACTCGATAGTAGGCAGGCGTGCCCTGTTGCGGTTTTTGCCAGCGCAAAGGGACGGCAGCCGAGCCGCTGCTGCCGGCCGGAATTTTTTCGAGGTCGCGCGGCTGCAGAGGTTGCGGCACTTCTAACAGTTTCTGGGGCTTCGATAACGTTCCCGACTGATTTACTGCAACGTACTCGCCGCCTTTCAATGACATGCGCTCACCCATTCGATTGACGCTTTCCACCGCACCACTGTTGACCCGAATCTCTTCGGTGCCTTCCGGATTGACACCAAAACTGGCGTTGGTTTTTCCGCTGATCTGGTTCTGAGTCTTCGGCGTCTCGATCACGTTCTTATTGCCTTCGCTTTGTTCCTCAGTGCGGACCAGCATCTGACCACTGTCGACGACGACGTGAACGTTCGAACGCTTACCATCCGCGGCTTTGGCGTTGTCGCGAATGATGATTGTGCTGTTCGGTCTGACCACTACCGTCGAACCGTCAGCCATGCTGATCCGTGCGCGTCCGTCGGTTTGCGTTTGCACGGTGTCGCCCGGATAGAGTTGGATGTCAGTGTTAGCTATGACCACCTGTCGCGTACTGGCACGAATGACTCGCACATCGCCTTCGAAGGACATGAAACGCGCGCCAGCCAACGACTCGGACCGGGTGGCGACGTTGCTCAGGGGATTGCCATACTTCCAGACGTACAGCGCGGCTCCACCCGCGATCGCGCATACAGATAGGATAAAGGCCGCGACATATATGGCGCGCTTTTGAATTACCCACCACTCGAGGTTGAAATGACTGACTTTGCTTTCCATCAGTGAATTGTCATGAAGGTGAAGACCGGGCAGCCGGGAAGAGTCAAACTAAGCCAAACAGAGATTAACACATGGCCGTCGAGGGCTTCAAGCGCCTTGTTTTATGCACTTTGTGCGCTGCATATGAGCAGTCCGAACGGTGTCCGGCGCCGAAATCACCTTACATAGATGGGATTGGACAGGATCCACGGTTGGCCTTTCACGGGTGAGGGCAGCGAATCCAGGTAAACTTCGAGGCGATAATTACCGCTGGTGTTTAGCGAAAACTCCGCAGTCGATCCGGACATCTGCTCAATTACGCTCCCGTCTTTGATGAGTAGAAACCGGCTGACGAGGGGAGCGCTGGCTGTCAACCGCAAGCCCTCGGAAAACGCGATCTCGTCTCCCATGATTTTCGTTTGCGAGGCCGCGACAGCGAAACTGAACCCCTTCGGGTCACCAAAAAGATCGAAAGAAACATAGCAGTGACCCTGGGAGATGGCTTCGAGTAAAGACTCGCGAGATAGTTCTTTGTCCTTTGGAATGAGCACGTGGGTGCGAACGGTGCGAAAACTTCTTTCGTAGGGGTCGAGCTTGATACCGAGCCACTGTTTGCCAGAGGCATCGTTCAAGTTAAGTCCGATGTTCGAGTGTGCGTCGTTTCCGGCAGTTGCGACTAGTTTGCGATGACGCTCAGTGATCGCCTGGTCCCAGCGACTCAGATTCTCAGTGGGACGAGCGAAAAAGTTTGCAAACATCAAATCGGGATAACTGCCATACGACCAAAGGCCGTCGAAGAAACCTACCAGCGCATTGTATCGTCGTGCGTTCGTGAACAGATTGTATATTTCGACGCCATCGATCGAAGTCGATTGCCAGTTTTGAGACTCAGTGGGATACGCCGCCAGTGCGAGACCCCTCGCGGCTTTCTGCTTTTCGATTATCTCCTGAGTTGATTGCGTGTTCATCGATGCCGCTGACGAGGATCCGGGAATCAGGAGTAGTCGATCGCCGTTCGATGTTGCGACTTCATTGCCGTTGATGAATAAGACCCCTGCGTGCGTTCCGCTTAAAGTCATCGCCGACGTGTCGAACTCTGACTGCGGATGTTCGGTCATAATCACAAAATCAAGTTGATCCGCTTTGGCGGCTGAGATCAGCTCCGCAAAGTTTCCCGTGCTATGTCCACCGAGAGCGGTGTGGACATGGATGACGCCTCTGTAGTCGATGTAGCCGTTTTCTGTTTGTTGAGGAATTCGCTGGGACGCTAGTTGTTGGATCGTTTTGTTAAGCCGGCTTAAGCGGTAGCGCCGGTAAGCAAAGGGAATCTGGGAAACGATGACGATCACCAGGAATACAAGCAGAATCCTACGCTTCATAAACTCGTCTCAGCGTCTCTCACGGCACTAGCCCGACCGTAAGGGAGGGCTCAAAATATGCAAAACCGGAGCCCTTCCTTACGGGCGGGGTAATGCCCCCATATTCTTAGCTTTCAAAATCAACTGACGCCACTGTGTTGCTGATCCCGCGGCCGAACTCGGCTACCTTCACGTGATCGGGATGAACAGTGTAAGCATCCAGCGCCGTGCGGTCGCGAAAAATCGCTACGAGACCTGTGTCATACGAGCGAGGCAGATGCAGTGTGTCAAAGCCTACGGAAAAACTTTCAATTCCCGGAACCACGGAACTTAATGATCGCAAGCGCGCCACATGTTCTTCGCGCGATGCCCGTGAAGTGTCTGCACGGTATTTCCAAACCACAATATGAGTCAACATACAGTTTCCATTTCTCACACTTCCTTTTCCTTCTCCCTTTGGGAGAGGGTGAGGGCCTCGCGTGGCAACCAATTCCCCTTAGTTTCTCCTCACGCCTCCGCTCAACCAACGACAAAGAGATAAGTTTTTCAAGGTTCTCAGCTACAACCCTCATCCCGGCCCTCTTCCAAACGGAGCGGGAGAAGATCTCTTTAAAGTTTTGTCTACTTCAGGTGCTGATCAAACCAGGCGAGCGTGCGCTCGAGGGCATCGACCCGATGCTTTGGCTCGCGCAGACCGTGGCCCTCACGAGGGTAGCGCACCAGCACAGTTTCCACACCGCGGCGCCTGAGGCCCATGTACATTTCTTCGGCTTGGGTGATATGCACGTCGTTGTCTTGCTCTCCGTGAATGAAAAGCGTGGGCGTCTCTGCCTGTCGGACATAACGTAGCGGCGACCACTGCCACAAGATATCGTAATTGTCCCAGGGAAAGCCGCCAAACTCTGCATGAATCAAATCCTGATAAAGCGATGTCGAGTAAAAGCTGATCAGGTTACTGACGCCGGCGACTGAAACGGCAGCTTTGAAGCGCGGCGTTTGGGTGATGATCCAATTGGTCATAAAGCCGCCGTAGCTGCCGCCGGTCACGCCCAATCGATTGGAATCGATCCAGGAATAGCGCCGCAGCGCTTCATCAACTCCAGCCATCAAATCCCGGTAGTCGCCTCCGCCCCACTCGTGTAAGGTCCCGTCTGAAAATTTCTGGCCATATCCGCTTGAGCCGCGCGGGTTGAGATAAAGTACGGCGTAACCGCGCGTCGCGTAAACCTGGAATGTAGCGTTGAAAGCATAGCCAGACATTCCATGCGGCCCGCCGTGAATATTTAGGATCAGCGGGTATTTGCGGTCCGGTTGCCAGCCGATTGGCTTCATCAGCCAGCCCTGGATCGGCGTTCCGTCGAAACTCTTAAAGTTGATCCCTTCAGGTTCGCTGAGCATCGCGCCCTGCGCGATGGCGTTGTTATGATAACTAAGCGGACGCCAAATCTCCTGGGCATAGTCACCCTCCCAAACCTCAGTGGGACGGGTGGTGGTGGTTAGCGTCACGACAATCAGCGGGACGACTCGCGCTGTCAGACTGAAGCTCGTGATCTGGAAAAGCCGATCCGGAAAAGCGAAGTAGTCGTCACGCTTGTCCTGCACCGCAATCTGATTATCAAAAAGTGGCCGCGCCTTTCCGCCCTCAGTTGCTACGCGGTAGACCAGAGTTCGGCCATGCTCGCCGGCGAGAAAAAAGATTGACTTGCTATCCGCGGACCAGCGTGGCTCACGCGCACGTCGATCCAACTCTTCGGTCAACTCGATGCGCTTGTCTCCGCCGGGAGTTGTCACCCAAACATGTGCGTCTTCGGCGACGCTGTCGATGGTGGTGACATCGCGACTGGTGGCTGTATAAGCAATCCATTTTCCGTCCGGTGACCACACCGGCTCGTACTCACAACCGGCCGTGTCGGTGACCTGCCGAACCTGTCCCTGCAGATTGACAGCAAAAATGTCTGAGTTGTTATTGGCGTCAGGATCCAACTCATGATTTGAAACAAAGGCTATCTCGTCGCCGCGCGGACTGAAACTGAGCGCATGATCATAAAACAGACCGGACGTAAGTTGTCGCGGTTGAGGCTCGTCCACATCGGTAAGCCAAACGTGAGTTCGCAAACTATCGGAAAATGAAGTTCGGGACTTGTACTGTATGCGATCGATCACTCGCGGGTCATCATTCTTACTTGACTCGCCAAGGGCATCGCGATCTGCTTCTTCAGTCGCAGAAATGTAAGCCAGCATTTTCGAATCGGGTGACCACGCGAATGATTCGCCGGCATAGGTGATAAAGAAATTCGTATCGCGAACGGGGGCAACCAATCGCGGTATGCGCCCGTCCGGACCGGAAACCCAAATCCCGTGTTGGCCCCCGTGCGTCGCAAGAAAGGCGATGCTCTTGCCGTCCGGCGACCAGCGCGGGTTCGCGGCGCTCCAACCGGCGGGAAGCAATGGCCTGGCCGGATTCCTGGGCGTATCCCAATTCCGGCGTTGCTCAGGTTGGCGACTTGTCGGTGGGTTCGCCGGCAGGCGTTCTCCCGCGCGA
>Ga0209648_10000198_pt1 | contig 44515 bp, 43 predicted proteins | sample GraSoi2013_115cm_FD_185830 | JGI IMG/M metagenome (GOLD analysis project Ga0209648, IMG submission 185830) | Grasslands soil microbial communities from the Angelo Coastal Reserve, California, USA - Sample 9_17_2013_115cm (SPAdes) (version 2) | ecosystem: Environmental > Terrestrial > Soil >... | reverse complement strand
ATGCGCAGATTGCGGCCATTGCCCAAGCGCGACGTGCAAAACTCGCGACACGCAATGCTGGAGACTTCAAGGACTGTGGTCTGGATGTTGTTGACCCGTGGAATTGATTCCGGAAGTCGAAGGACCGGACGATAGCGCACACCGACATGAAGCGGATCGCAGCGTTAGAGGCCGGCGGAGAGAGTGGGATTGCCAGCCGCGTTGATTCCATTACCAGTTAGGTATCAGCCGACAATTATTCCCAGTGTAAATGGGAATCTTTCCACCACCGACCGGTAGCCGGTAGCGGTAGCCGTTACCATACTGGCCGTCTTTCCAGAAGTAAACCAGAAAATTTTCCTTCACGAGAGACACCTCTAGTCTTCCGATTTTCTGCCTGATTGAACGGCTAACTACTTACAGCCGTGAAAGAACAACACCCGCACCAGATGCCAAAGGACGTAGGCATGAATGACTACGTGTCCGTTTTCCCACCTTTCTCTAGGTCGCTCTTCGTCTTCAGCGATGGCCTGCATCGTGAGATTGTGGTTGGCACTAACTAAACACAGGACGTCGATTTCAATTTCGTGCGGGCCTTGCTCGGTTGGCGTAATTGGCAAGTCTTCGGGTCGTAGAGGCATGTACCAGGATATACTCTCGCCATACACTGACTTGCAATCCAGCAACCCTCCTGCCAAGATGGTCGCGTGCTTCATGATGATGTGGCCGTCCTGCGACAGCGCGCTCTCCACGTCGCAAGGAATACAAGATCCACGAGCGGCTTTTTTCGTTAATAGCTTTGATCTAAAAACTGGCGGAGAGAGGATCACGGAAAGGCCCGAGAACTGGTGGGGCAGGTAAGAACTTTTCGAAAGACGTACGCAAAAATCCACAGAAGAACCGGAAGCCGGGTGCCCATCCTTGCAAAGCAACTGTGGGATTGAAAAAAGAAATGGTGATCACTGCGAACGGTGGCGTTCGCGCGGCTCACGGGTGCTCGCTCTATCGTAGTTTGCGAATTCGCTCTCCCACCCTTCGCAAAAATCGCGAAGGATGGGGCACCCTGCAGGAGATCAATCAGTCATTCATTCTGAGGTATCCAGGTAAAAGCCGCCCATTCACTTGGCGGCTTTGAGAGTTGTCCTTTTGCACAATCGATTTTGGTCCCTTTCGGAGGGACCATCGAACGCCCCTCAATGCGAGTTGAGCTCATCTTCGTAATCTCAATCTCATATTCGGACGCGTAACGATTAGTCTCGACGACCTGACCAACGAAAGGCTTGAATTTCGCGTATTGGCACACACAATGATCTTTCCCTTTGCCAATGTAAATGTCACCCTGCTTTTGGAGTTCGGAAAGATTAAAGCAGCCCGCGTTTTTTGCTGCCTCCGGCAACATGGTCTCGATATATAGCCTGTCCCCGTCACGTCGAATAATCTTGGTGGTACCGCTCGCTAAAGACTTCCACCTCGTGGGGAAGGTTTCAGACTTGAAGACATCAGGCTCATCAGTCAACTTTGCCCGCAACTCCTCCAAAGTCACCGGCGAAACAGGAGAATCAATCAAGCCGCGAAGGTAATTCACCGGGATTGCGAAGTTCAGGTTTTCGCTTCCCTTGGCCTTAAATGTGAGAATGCCGATGACCTCTGATTGTTGATTGACCAACGGGCCTCCACTGTTGCCTGGATTCGCTGCGGCATCCGTTTGTAACACCTTGAAGCCACTGCTCGAAGGATCATCTCGAATCGAGCTGATTACGCCGGTTGTAACTGTCCCCTCTAATCCGAGAGGGCTTCCTACAATCAGAACTGGCTCGCCAACCTGAGCGTGATTTGAGTTGCCCAAAGACACAGACGGCAAGTCGAATCCGGAGATTTTGATGATTGCTATATCCTTTCTCCGATCAAACGCTAGGATCGAAAAGGAGTCGAATTTATCGCCCGAGGCCAATTGAACGCCTACTTTGCGAAGGTCCTTAATTACGTGAAGATTTGTAGCGATCTTTCCGTCGCTGGAAATGATGAAACCACTTCCCAGCGCTTCACCGTCACTGGTTGTACCTTTAATCAGGACAACGGCTGGTGCGACTTTCTTGGTTATCGCCACTGGATCAAATGACTGTGGTGTGGCCTGCGAATCGGATTGCGCTGTACCTGTTGCTAATAGCAGAGTCAAAGCCATTCCACCGAACAGTAAATGCATGACGGGGCCTTCCTCTCTATCAGAAATTGGGGGGCCGCTCAAGCATAGCACCTCTACGTTGAATGCCAAGCTAGGAATTCAATTCCTTCGTGGCGGCCCCGCTCTTGAATCCTGGCCTTCAAGTTCAAAATCAAAACAAACGCGAGCAGAAGCCAAAGCATAGAAATCACAAATTCGATTAGAGCAATCCAATGTACGCAAAAAGTCCACAGAAGAACCGGAAGCCGGTTGCCCATCCTTGCGAAGCAACTGTGGGATTGAAAAAAGAAATTGTGATTACTGCGAACGGTGCCGTTCGCGGCGGGTCATGGCTGCTCGCTCTATTGTAGTTTGGGAATTCGCTCTCCCACCCTTCGCAAAAATCGCGAAGGATGGGGCTCCCGGTTTTCGCTAGGGCTTGTGCAGGAGTCAAATCCGGACAAAGAGCCACTGGTCATCCGACATATCGAGTCATGGTAATCGATTTCTTCGTTTCGCATCCTCGTCTAGGAGGGATCGAATCACGTCCGGAGCGACGTAGAACGTCGTTTGCTGGAGTCTGGCTAGCATCAAAGGCAGATCAATCAGATTGAGTTGCGCAGCTCTGCGCAGGATGCCGAGCGTACCGATAAAGGACAGTTTGCGTCGTTCGGCTTCCTTGCGGGCATCGCTTTCATCTACAAGGAGTTGATCTGCCTTCAACTCCTCGGCAAGGGCGATGGCTTCCCGCTCGCCCACGTCAAGATAGTCGAGCCCTGGGTCGGGGTGGGAACGAAGAGTTTGCACCTGGAGCCACGAAGGAGCATTCGCGAGCCACGCTCGAACTTGAGATGGAGTTTCCGGGTCTTTCAATTCCGTGAAAACAGCGGGGGGAATGAGAACTTGCCCGAAAAGGCGCGGGAGCAGATCGACTGCTTCAATGAGCACGAGATAGTTCACCGGGGTCGTGTCGGCGATAACGATCATGCAGCCGGCGGCGCCGGCATTGCATCACCAACTTCTCGGTCATGCTCCAGGTCCGCAAGACCGTAGCGGAGGTAAACGCCGTGTTCCTTCAGGAAGGCATGGACCTGCGTGCGAGTGTGATACCCAAGCAGCCGCCGCAATTGCGCCGTGGATAGCTTGCCTTCGCGGTAAGCTTCGAGAGCTATAGCTTGCAAGGCAGCGCGTTCGAGGTTATGCCCGGAAGCGGTCAGGAATGTAGACAGCACATCGGGTAAGTCCAGAGTGACTTGTGCCATGAGAGCAGTATAAGCCAAAGTGGGACGGATGCGCCGAGAACCAGCCAGCCACAGATGCCCTCATTCGCGTGGTTACTTCATCTGGTGGAGAGAGTGGGATTCTATTTCCGCTCATGCGCTTAGACCCCGATGATTCCCACACATTGTGAGTTTAGCCCCTGTTTATTCGGGTTGCAAGTGATTCTCGATATTAGGCTGCTATTTCTATAGTTTCCCTAATTCGCTGCATTTCCACTGGAAACGGTATCAGTGGTATCACTCACCAGATGCGGCCGGCATCGAGCGACTCGACTTTATTCTTAGCGTCCTGCCGTTAACATCTGGAAACAACTCGTAAAAGAACAACCAATCTTCAGTTTCCCAACACGTAGTGACGGCAAGCCAGATTTCATCCATTTGTGCCAACTGAGGAAATTCGGAAATTAGATCGTCTATCGCGGCGCGAATGTCTGAGTGCCCGTGCGCACAGTCGGCCTGCTCGAACAGCAGTACACGGCGGTTCGCCTTCTCAGCAACCAGCTTCGGCAGCTTGGTCTTCAGTGCCATCCGAACGACCTGCTTCAGAGAGTCAGGTATGTCAGACCGCGACACCCAGACGTGATCTGTTGAGCCGTGAGCCCAAACGCCCACCCTGACAGGGAGTGCGAACGTCAGACCTGGAATTGACACGATCTTGTCTACTTCACCGAGTGTGGGAATTACCTCCGCCAAGTGTTCGCGAACCCGGTCGGCCACATCATCCCATTTGACTCCCTTTGGAATCGCGCCGACCTTAACGCCTATATCCACGTTATAACCGGGCTTCATGAGGTCGCGGCAGCCGTCTAGAGGCCCGAATACCTTCATAAAACGGTCTGTATCTACCCGCTCTCCCTCAAACGGTTGAATCAGCGTGTGCTCGATAGCAAGGATGTCTCCGGTCGCGTCTGAAGCGACGGCGTCAATCGCTGGCGTCTGGCGGTTCTCGTCGTCAGGCCACCGCACTACCTTTCGAGACGTTCCGTACCGCCTGTTGAATGCTGCTAAAAAACTTAATACTAGCTGTTGCTCACGCTTCATTCGCTTATTATCACACGCGGAATGGGCGTTGCCCTTACCGTTTGATCGTTTAACCTACCCCGTTCTGACCACTTCGCCGCGTTCCGTGGCTTAAGCCCAATACACTTACAAACGGACTTTTCCTGCTCCGCGATTTCCACACGCTTGCACCACAATTTGAACATCTCACCGTGCATTGAATCTGCTAAAGTCCGTGGCAATTGGAGGCATCATGAAGAGAAGGCCATCACCAGGGGCAATACCGCGTCGCCCGTGCCCGGTTTGCAATCAAGGGTTCAGTCCGGCGACGGATAAAGAATGGCAGCACCGTTGGTCCTATCACTTGCTGTATTCCGAGAGGCACAAGAAATACTTAGCGCAGAGAAAAGACGCCTAGCAGTTCGATCGCTTCAACGCTCCAACTGGGCGAGAACCGTTCGGGCAAGCAGAATGGAGTCGTGCACCACGGCGTTCAGCTTTGGACTGGGTTTGATGTCCTGGCCGCGCAGTAGCGGCCATTACTCTATGGAGATGTTGCCCGGAAGCCCCGCCAGACCCAGAGGCCGACCGCTGCTGCGCCACGGAAGAAGCCGTACAGCGCGAGAGGGAAAACTACAACTGCCAGTATCAGGAGCCACCACGCCCAGAGATAAAAGTTCTTAAATGACCACTGAGCCACGTTTGTCTTGAACATTTGTTCAGCCCGCTTCATACAGTCAGCTCTTCCTTCTTGCGGACTGTATTGATAACAGATGCCCACCTCTTCACCGTATTGCTTGTTGGCTTCCCTGATTTGTTGCCGGGGGTATATGACTAAGCAGTAGCAGGCCCACAAGACGGCCAGCACAATGTAAAGACGATTGAACCCACGCTTGACGTTGACCCTCATTCTTGAAATGAAGATGCCCGGCCCCTCGCTGGCGCTGCCCAACTTAACGCGAAAAGGGTTTCGTCTTGCGCACTTGTTTATAATCAAGCGTAAAACGTTATGGCTGCATTGCGCTCCGCCGGATGATTTCATCGACGGCGGCCTTCCCTGTGTAACAGTCAAGTCGGCTCCTGCAATTGTTTTTTCGGAGCCTGCTCAGCGTTCACTCACGTTATGGCCTGCACGCTCGCCGAGTCGCCATGCGACCCTCTACACCGAAAGCTCCGACAGCTTCGTTGCCTCCGCTGCCGCTTCGATTGCTACCGGGTGGAGCGAACCAGTTCCCGGGCGGGAGTTGCACCCGCTGAAGTCCAGCGCCTTTCACGGCGCACTGTTACGCCCACAACTGAAAGATACCACTCGCGCCCGACTACAATGAAGAAATGAAGACTCCGCTAACTCCACTCGAAAGAGTTTTTGCTGTGCTTCAGCTCGATCCGAACATTCTTTCCGAACTAGCGAAGTCCGCGCAACAGTTGATTGATAACCTTCATGAGAACCTGATCCCGTTCTACGAGCGGCTAGCGAAGGGAATGGCCGAGTACGAGAGAGTGGAGTCAGAAGCGTTTGAGGTGTTGAAGAGCGGCGGTTGGTTGGGTATGGAACGCCACCTCACTGGTCCCCAGGTGCGCACGATTCTTGCAATCGCGAAGACAAACGGAGCGAGCGCAGCTTCTGAGGCGATACGGGGTTACTTCAGCGCGAATGACTGTGCGCTGTTGGTAGCGATGAGCGAGGGGTGGCTGGACATACCCTACTTCAAGGATAGAGAGCGGATTGTGAGAGACGCGATGGCCGCGCATCGCTCTGGGCATTACACTCTGACTGTTCCCGCTCTACTACCGCTCGCGGAGGGATTGTCAGCGAAGATTGCAGGGAACGCAGCAGGAAGGCAAAATGTCGCCAAGGCGGTAGCTCGGCAGTGGAAGGCACGTGAGCAAGAGGTCTGGACGGAGGTGTATGCGGACGTTGTGATTCACGTCATTTACAAGGATTACGATTTTGCCCAGGACCCGGCTCCATACCTAAGTCGCCACGGGATTTTGCACGGACGAATCCCGGATTACGGAACAGAATTGAACTCCCTTCGAGTTTTCCTCTTTGTAGACTGTGTTGCGGACCTGTGGCGCGAAAACCGGAACAAGAAAAATCCATGATCGATTAGCCCAGCACTGAAACGCTAACCCTCCTTACGCGAAAATCTCGTTCACCTTCTCACGCACCTGTTGACTGCGCGACGGTTTCAGATACCGCATAGTGCTCTCCATGTCGGAATGCCCGAGCCATTGCTGGACCGTCCGCAGATCGACACCTGCCCACAGCGACCATGTTGCGAACGTAGCGCGGAACTTGTGAAGGAAGAACCCTTCCGGCTTTAGCTTTGCTTGTTCCGCTGCTGCTTTCAGATCGTCCAAGAAATTCATCTTCGGCTTGCATCCGCTAGTCGGAAAAACCAGACCGCAGTCACGCGCTCTTTTCTTTGCTCTCCGCTTCAGTGCAGCGCAGAGCTTCGCGGGAATCGGAATCTCTCGTTCCCGGTAATTCTTTGGCGAGAACCCGCACTCCGGTTTGTAGCGTACCGTCACCGTGCATCTCCTCAGGTTCACGTCATCCCAAGAGCAGTGCATGACCTCTTGCTCACGCATTCCGGTCATGAGGAAAAACTCGAACCAAAGCCGTTCCTCCGCCTTTGTATTTCACCCTAAGCTGGGACTTGCTGAACAGGAAAAGAAGGATCTGGTGGAGTTCCTGAAGTCGCTGTAGGTTCTTGCCGTCACAGGCCGGCCGCTTAGCGTTCCCGCACGACCGCAACCACGGTGAATGCTCCACGCTCTTCCCGCCGCATCTAACCAACGAGGGTGCCTGAGAAAAGAAACAGCCGAGTTTTGAAGACCCGGTTACTGATCTGTTCGCTTCTTTGCGGCGCGCTGCTCGCGTCGGCTCTCGGTGCCGCTGCGACCTCGGCAGATCGGAGGCAGCCTCAGATTGAGGCGTTGCACGTGCCCGACCTCGACGCCGGCTTTCACCTGCTTTATGAGTTGAGGCTCGCGGAAGCTCACGCGCACTTTGCGGCCTGGCAGAAGTCCCACCCGGAAGACCCTCTTGGGAGCGCCTCGGACGCGGCAGCTTATCTGTTTGAGGAGTGCTATCGGCAGGGCGTTTTGACTTCCGAGTTTTTCCTCGACAACAAACGTTTTCTGGGCAAGGTCCCTCTCAAACCGAACCCGGAACTGCGCGCGGCCTTCTTCGCCGCTGACAAACGGGCGCAGGACTTGGCGCAGCTGCGCCTGAAGACGAACCCGGACGATACGAACGCCCTGTTCGCCATGACCCTAAGCTTGGGTATGCAGGCTGACTATGCCAGCCTGATCGATAAGCACCAGGTCGAAAGCCTGAAGATGACTGGCGAAGCGGACAAGTACGCCAAGAAACTGCTGGCCGTCGCGCCAGAAGCTGCCGACGCCTACCTGGGCTTGGGCACCGCGAATTACGTGATTGGGAGCCTGCCGGCACACAAGCGGTTCTTGCTCGCATTCGCGGGGATCCACGGCGACAAGCGCGCCGGCATCCAGCAACTCGAGATCGCCGCCACAAGCGGCCATTACCTCCGGCCGTTTGCAAAAATTTTGCTGGCTCTGGCTGCCCTGCGCGAGAAGAATACGGAAGTGGCCCGCAGCCAGTTCACTGAGCTCGTCGCCGAATTCCCTGAAAACCCGCTCTTTGCCAGTGAGTTGGCTAAACTCAGTGTTCTAAGCCCGGGCAAGACTGTTCAAAATTGAACAGTAGCATCTTGCACGAGAGAGTAGCGTTAAACCCGTGGGAACTGTCAGCACAAGATTTCGCGGGAAATTGGCTTTTAAGCCTGCGGCCTTTCTCGCCCACAAAGGTCTGGGACGGACGATTGTTGATCTGAAGAAACACCAGAATATCTTTTCTCAGGGCGATGCAGCCGATGCCGTGTTTTATATCCAGAAGGGCAGGGTCCAGCTCACCGTCATCTCCAAGCGCGGCAAAGAAGCCACCATCGCCTTGCTGGGGGCCGGGAAGTTCCTAGGCGAGGAGTGTATCGCGGCAATTCAGCCTCAACGCATGGCTACCGCCACCACCATCACACCCGCCACCATACTCAGGATTGAAAGAAAAGAGATGATACGGGTGCTCCACGAAGAGCAGTTATTTTCTGAGGTTTTCGTCTCCTATCTGCTCGCCCGAAACACCCGCATCCAGGAAGATCTGGTTGATCATCTTTTCAATTCCAGTGAAAAGCGCCTGGCCCGGGCCCTGTTGCTGCTCGCCCAATTCGGCAAGGACGGCACACCGGAGACGGTGATTCCCAAAATGAGCCAGGAAACGCTGGCGGAGATGATCGGCACAACCCGCTCGCGGGTAAGCTTCTTTATGAATCGCTTCCGCAAACTCGGGTTTATTGAATACAACGGCACGTTGAGTGTTCACAGTTCCCTGCTGAACGTTATCCTCCACGATTGACCTTGCTCTCGGCCAGGCGAACAGGCAGGGCGTCTCCTGGATTTTCTGTAGGTCTTTGCTCTCCTGCAACTGCGCACGGCATCTCCTACCGTGATCATTTCCGACCTGACCTCTGGTTTCTGGCCGCCTTGTTGTTCTTGGCCTATGCGAGCATGATCGGAGACATTGTGTTCATCATCGCGCAGGTTTTGAACCTGGCCGCAATCTTCGCAATCGTCATTTACGCTAGAAGGTATGCGAACGAATTCTGTCTGATACATCGCTACCCTTCCCCTAACTCCCCAAGCAACGTCAAGAGCAACATGTAAACTGATCTCGGACGGGAGCAAAACCGCAAAGTGAGAGATGACGAATGCTTTGTGGCGGGAGATTTTCGCGCCCGGTGCGATGGTCCGGGGCGTGAAGCAATTCGAAAGAAAACGCATCACTGGTTTTTCTCGTTTGAAAGGCGGAACAACATGGAATACGGCACGGAGTACACGGCGATCCAGGGCTCACAAGCAACTCAACTTGCGGCGGAACTCACCAAACGGGCGGTAGACAACTGGCACCCCATACTCATGAGCTCGGCAGGAACTCAGGATGGTGTCATAACAACAGTGATTCTCGAAAAGCGTAGGTAAGCCAACAAAATCTCGTCGCAATTCGAAACATGTTCGTGAAACCGCGATGTGAAAATGAGTTGACTAAGGCCGCGGTCGGTGTAATCAGCTGTGCTCGCAGAGTTCTGGCGGCTTCCTATCGCTCCAAAAAGTGTTGAGGTCGAACAACTCTGCGCTATTTTGTTTTTGGCGAGGACGGCCTGCTTATTTCTGTTGGAGGGAACACGATAGCGGATGGCCGCCAGAACTGAGCGAACTCCCCCTCTTCCGACAGGGATAGGTCAGACTAACTCATTGTGGCCTGAAAGACGGTCGAAGAGAAAGACCCTCGCCTTGACGCCGCGAACAGCACAAAGCAAACGATTCCGCGAGTTTGTCGCTAGGCGACCGAAATGAAAGCTTGCTCAGGCACCTCCAAGCGGCCAAGAGCAAAACTGCCTGAAGCGCCTGGGCATCTCCCCTGATGACAAAACGCTACTCTTCTTACCTGGCTTTGCCAACGGCCAATTTAGGAACCAGGAAGTTGGACCATCCGCGCGGTTCCAGTCAGCGCAGACGCTACTGCGTACCGCGCGGCTGCATCTCGGGAATGGCCCTTTGAGCGGGTTCAACCAGCGAGCCGATCACCACATAACTGCCTGGGAAGGCCCAAGAATCGATCCCGATAAAGGCCGCCCGGTCTGTGGACTTCAATTGCCACCGCGCTCGCACCTCCCCTTAGCGGATGACATGGATCCGGACGCCCAATTTCAGGTTCTTCCACGACCTGTCGGCCGTGTACACGGGAGCCTTCAGCGCAAACCCGAGAGCTAGGCAGGCTCGATCCCCTAACGACAGGCCGAGTGCGCGGGTCTGCGTAATGAGGCTCCCGGCGTTCCTGGCGTGCTCGGCAGTAAAAGACACAGCCTCACGAATCGGGCTAAGCGCCGCTTCCCATGCGTCGCCGGGGCTGATGCCTCGGCTTACGAGCTTGCTTTGTACTTCGGCCAGATTGACGGTGCTGCTGGCGGCGGTGCTCAACAGACGGGGAGTCAGCTTGTCTGCGCCCGGTTCACGATTCAGCACCGCGAGGAGCGCCGAAGCATCGAGCACAATCCTATTCATTGCGGGCGGCCTCGCGCCGTTCGGCGATCAACTCGTCAGCCAGCGATATGCCTCGTTTCACGTGCCTTCGGACAAGTCGTTGGGCCCGCTCGACACGCCGCTTCAGCGTTGTGATGCGCAACTCATCATCTTCGATTCGCAGCACGACTTCATCGCCGACGTTGATACCGAGCGCCTTGCGAAAGGAAGCTGGGATCACCACACGGCCATTTTCATTGACACGCATGCGGGTTTCTGTTTCCATTGTCACATCTTCCATAATGTGACACTATTCTACTACAGTGTCAAAATGAGGAAACACGGGCGTGCCGCCGTTCTGCATTGCAAGTCGCTCCGATCAGAAAACTAGGTTCAAAAGGAAATTCGGTCAAATCTTCAGGGAGAGCTGCCAGCTCTCCTTTCCGAGTTTTTTCTTGGAAGGTGCGTTCAAAAAGAAACTGGCATGAAGGTGGGAGAGACCGCCCCTGTTCATCGGTTTCGGAGGTTGGGAATGGCATCGCATACCGCTCCAAGAATGGGTTTGGCGGTATGGACTACGGTATTGACGGCATCTAACCTATTGAAGGCAAAGGGACTGGCGGAGAGAGTGGGATTCGAACTTGAGGCGTTTTCGCGGCGTCCGAGCCGCGAGCCGAAATCCTGAGCGAAGTCGAAGGACCGGACGATAGCGCACACCAGCATGAAGCCGATCGTAGCCTTAAGATTCTGGCGGAGAGAGTGGGATTCGAACCCACGATACCCGTTAAGGTATACACGCTTTCCAAGCGTGCGCCTTCAGCCACTCGGCCATCTCTCCGGCGCACAGATCAGCCTTTTCATTATAAGCGATGCTCAGCGACGCGGTTGACGGGGACCTATTTGCGGGAAAGACCTTCTAATCGCGGAAAGGCGTAATTGCGGAAAAGCCGGTCGTCATAGTGTTCTCCGCCTGAAGGAGAATGAAGAAGGATCGTTAGAGCTGAGCCGCAGTGAGCCGTTGGCCCGTGGCTGAATACACGCGCTCGAAGCAGTACTCATCGATCATGGCGGCAACTGCTTTCTTCCCTTTTTCGTCCAGGGAGCGAACCACACGCCCCGAACAGTTGACCAGAACATCGGTATCCGTCCCCAGGACCATGGCCGGCAACACAATGCGGAAACGAATAATGGTGCCGACTTCGAGGGAGGCCTTGGTGTGGAAGAGCACGCCTCCGGCCGAGATGTCCGCGGTTTCGGCGACGTGTTCGCGCGCATCATTGGTACGAACGGTAAGTGGAAGCTTCAACGGAAATCGAACAGAGCTGCGTGTTTGTTTCACCCGATTGCACCTCTGAGCTCCGTTTATAGCATCGTGCCGGAAGCCGCTAAAGATTACTTTGGGCTCTTCGCCGCACCAAAGGACATGCGCTTCAGCGCTGCCCTAGAACTTAGTCACTTCCGTGAAGTTGAAGCCGTTCACCTTCATCGCGGGAACCACCATATCAAAGGCTTCTTCGCCGCTGGCGCGAACCGGCTGTCCCATGGCTTCTACATTGTTGAGAAGTTCAATCAGGCTCTGGTTGAAGCGGAAATTGCGGATGCCCTGCTTCACTTTGCCATCCTCGACCAGGAATGTCCCGTCGCGAGTCATGCCGGTGAGAATCTTTTCGTAAGGATCGACTTCGCGGATGTACCACAGCCGCGTGATCAGAATGCCGCGCTCCGTGCCGGCAATCATTTGCTCGACGGTTTGTTCGCCGCCGCGGGTAACGAATACGATGTTGGTAGGCGCTTCCCCCATCTCGTTGGGAATCGGAAAACCGTGGCCGGTAACTCTGATCTCGCCGACCTTGGCCGCAGCTTCAGACTTGCGCATCTTCTCCGCTGTGGCGCGAGCGTACACGAGGTTGCGAATCACTCCGTTCTCCACCAAACGCACACGCTCCCGGCGAACGCCTTCGCCATCGAACGGCGCATTCGATTGCAGAGGATGCGATACGTCGTCCACGATGGCGATATTTTCCCCAAATAGCTTGGTTCCGATGCGGTTGTTGAGGAACGAGCGCTGGTCCAGAATGGCCAGACCTCCGAAATCCCAGAACATGAATCCCACCAGGTCCAGCACCGCAGCCGGCTCGAGGATAACAGTGTATTTCCCTGGGGGCAGCTCCGTGGGGCTGCGCGAGTCCCGAGCTTTTTTTGCCGCTGTCTCCGCCAGCCGTACCGGATCAAGATTGCTCAGGTCGGGAGAATTGGCCTTTTGCCAGCCCGAGGAGTCATCCGCCAGCATGGTGATGGAGACTTCCGCCGCCGTCTGTCGATGAAAAGCGTTCAGGCCGTTGGAATTTACAACCGCTTCGGCCGCCTGCGTACTGGAATAGATGCCGGCGGTAACCAGCTTATTTCTCTTGGCCACCTCCACAATCTTCCCAACCGCTTCGGCTCGATCTGCCGGCGTGATAGCCGTTGTCATTTCAAACCACCGTTGCGGAGGATTTGCGATCCTCCCTTCCTCGGCTTTAGCCATGGGCAGGCGATCGGAATCCGGTTCCTGAACCTTGGCGATGTTCTCGGCCGAACGCACGGCGCGCTTCAAGCTCTCATCGTCAAAGCGGTTGGTGGTAGCGCGAGCAGTCTTGCCGTCAAAGGCAACCCGGATCGAGGCGACCTCGTTGATCTCGGCCACGTTCTGATGGATGGTGTTGTTGGCGAAGCGCGTGAGGGAATGGTCGGTGGAAGAGAAAATCACCTCCAGCTCGCCGCTTGTATAAAACTTCTGAATGCGATCAAAAAGCTCTTGCGCTTTAGATTTGTCTAGCATTTGGCTCCACTTCAGCGCGGTGCGATCGCGCGCTGCAGCACTTCACGTGAAATATTTGCCCCAGTGACTACTAGCACGACATTTTCCCCACCCTGGCTTTCATGATGCAGCATCGCAGCTGTCGTCGCCGCGCCCGATGGCTCCGCGAGTACCTGCTCGTCAAACAGAAGCCTGCTGATCGCGTCGAGCATCTGCTGGTCGCTGACCAGGAGCACGTCATCCACAAGATGGCGTATGGCGATCACGTTCGCGGGAACCGTCGTCCGCGTGGAAAGCCCATCGGCAATGGTGTCGCACGTGTCCGTGCAAATTGCTTCGCCTTGCTTCCAGGAAAGGTAGTACGCAGGAGCTTGCTCGCTCTGCACGCCGACAATGCGAACGGCCGGCGAGATTTGCTTGGCCGCGGCGGCGATGCCGCGGATGAGAGCCGTATCTCCCATCGGAACAAAAATCGTGGACGCGCTCGGCAGTTGTTCCAGGATCTCGCAGCCAATTGTGCCTGGGCCCGCGGGCAGATCGTGGTCGGTGGCATCGTTCAGCAGATAAGCTCCGTGCTCGTGCGCATAGTGAACTACCTCCTCGAATGCATCGGTGATGTCCTTACTGCGTTGGACTATGGTCGCGCCCAGCGATGCGATCCGCTCCCGCTTCACAGGATTGCAGTTCTCGGGCAAATAGATGGTCGCCTTCACTCCCAAAAGATTTGCGGCGTAGGCTACGGCTGCTCCGTGGTTGCCCGTGCTTGAGGCTACGACCTCGCGAATTGGCGCCTTCTGCAAGTTTCTTGCGAGCGCATACAGAGCTCCCCGAACCTTGAATGACGCGGTCGGCAGATCGGTCTCGAGCTTCAAATACACGCGCCTGTCCGTGGCTCGGCTCAACGAAGGCGCCGCCATCAGTCTTGTCGGCGTCAGATAGCCTGCCAAGAACTTCCGTGCATCGTGAATTGCAGATAGTTGTGGCTGGATTTCCTGCACAGCCGCGTGAGTCGACATTTGCTTTCAACCTTCGAGAGGTCGGATTTGGCAATTAGCAATTAGCAAATGGCAATTAGCCAACCAGACTGCGCCCCAGCGTGGTAGCTGGATCCCCAGATCGTGCTCCGTAAATCGCGAAATCTTTCGATCGCTCGATTACTAATTACTAATTGCTAGTTGCTAATTGCTTTCTTCAATTCCCTTTATAAGCTGTCCCGATCTTCACATCCTTGAATCGTGCCGGGGCGGCGCCATGGCCGGTGCCCATGGTCTGCATGGGCTGGCCTTTGCCGCAGTTGGGGGTTCCCCACAGTGTCCACTGATCGCGTGAGCAGATCGCCTCCATGGAGTTCCAGAACTCGGTGGTGATGCCGGAGTACGACGGGTTTTTAAACATTCGTCCCAGCTTTCCGCCTTTGATCTCCCAGCCGATCTCGCAGCCGAACTGAAAGTTGTAGCGCTTGTCGTCAATCGACCACGATCGGTTGGTCTGCATGAAAATGCCGTCGTCGACCCCGGCGACCAACTGGTCGAAAGTCAGCGGCCTCGTGCCGGGCAGTATACTGATGTTGGTCATGCGGATCAGGGGAATGCGGTTCCAACCGTCCGCGCGCATGGCGCCGTTCGACCGCTTCTCACCGATGGTGTGCGCTGTCTCGCGCGAAGAAATGTATCCGGTGAACAGACCATTGGTAATAATGGGTGTGCACTGCGCCTTCACACCTTCGTCGTCGTAGGCGAATGTTCCTAACCCCGGGCCGTGTCGTTCGGTGGCATCGGCCACCACGTTGACGATGTCGCTTCCATAACGCAGCGTGCGCAGCTTCTCCAATGTGAGGAATGAGGTCCCGGCAAAGTTGGCTTCCATACCCAGCACGCGGTCCAACTCGATGGGGTGACCAATCGACTCGTGAATCTGCAAACCCAGTTGCGAGGAATCGAGCACCAGGGTCATCTTGCCCTCAGGGCAGCGGTCGGCTTTGTGCAATGCCACGACCTGCTCGCCGATGCGGCGCGCGTTTTCGACTAGCTTAAGCTCTTCGATCAGCTCGTAACCTCTATTCTGGTACTGGCCACCGAAAGAATTGGGATACGACCGCTTTTGGATCTCCGTCCCCTTAAAGGAAAACGCAGCAAAGCCGGCGCCGGTGATATGCCGGGTCTGGTGAATCTGGGAGCCTTCGCTCGAGTAGAACCATTGCTCGTAACGGCCGAATTGCATATTGCTCTCCGCCAGGGTGACGCCTTCGACCGAGAGCAGCTCGGCATCGACATTCATCAGTAGATGCAGGTTCTGCTCGATCGATGTAGTAAACGGATCGATCTTGCACGGACTCGCCCATTCGATTTTGACTGGCGGCTCAGGCGCGAGCCGGACCGGATGTTCCTTCACACGAGCTGAGGCTTTGGCGATTTCGACCGCCTGGCCGGCCGTGCGCTCCACCGCTTCACGGCCAAGATCGTCGCCGGCGGCGAAGCCCCAAGAATCGTTGACCAGGACGCGAATACCAATTCCCAGCGACTCACCACTCGCAGCGTGGCCTACCTTGCCGTTCTTCGTTGCCAGCGAGCGCTGGCGATCATCCACTATGCGGGCATCGGCATAGCTAGCGCCGCGTTGCGTAGCGGTATTGAGAGCCCAGTCAGCAATTTGTTTCATGGTCAGAAGTCCAGTCTCTAATAATAAGGCATCGGTAGCGTGGTCGGGTCATCGGAGCATCGGGTGATCGGGTGATCGGGTGATCGGGCAAAACGAAAACCAAGGTTCTCTCAAAGTCAACCGTGAAAACCAATCGACAAAATTTAACGTTAAATTCCCGAATCGGAATGTGCCGCCTTGGGTTTCAGATCACCCGATCACCCGATCACCAGATCATCCGATCACCCGATCTTCAAGTTGTTACTCACAGTGATACGATCTTTCCAGCCGTGTCCCGCAAACCCGCACTCATTAAGATCATCAATCTCGAGCAAGGTATGCCGACCGTGGAGCAGGCGCGGCTACGCATGGAGCACGAGGTTCAAGTCGCCCGGCAGAGCGGATACCGTGCGGTGAAGCTGGTCCATGGTTACGGCTCGAGTGGCGTGGGTGGCGCCCTGCGTGTTGAGTTGCAAAAGCAGTTGCGCCTGGCGGCGCAAAACGGCGTCATCCGTGCATTGATTGCCGGCGAGGACTGGCGCATCTCCGATGAAACCACTTGGGCCTTGCTCAAACGCTTTCCCGAGTGGAAACAGGATACCGATTTGGGTCGCAACAATCAGGGAATCTCGATCGTGGTGCTTTAGCAGGGCGGTAGTTGGGAGTTAGTACTTAGAAGGAACTCACTGGCAGACGGGCGCAATACAAGAACAGCCGTTTTAAAGTCACCGTCGGTTAGAACGCGGAAAGCGGGCAAAAATTTAGCCCGCTTTTTTCATCGCACTATTTTCCATTTTATCTCTAGCGCTCGCCATGCTACACGGCACAACAGGAATTTCAATGCATGGCGGAAGCAGCGAAAGAGGCAGGGGCTAAGGCAAGCAGACCACCAACTTCTCTTGAGAATTTGCGCCATCCTTCCATACTGCAACGCTAGGGGCGACATGCTTCCTTCCACATCCTCCAAACGCCGATGAAGAATGTCCTCAGCGGTCCCAAGTTTGCTAACCCAGCCCCGGCCAAGAAAGTGCTGCCTTGCCATATGTGTGACACCGATGTCATTTGCGTAGATTGCCACCTTCTGATAACCGAATTGGAAATCCCTACTCTCGCACGGCTCATATCCAAGCGTCGCGAATCCCTGAATGAAGAAATCGACAGGGGCTTCTTCGGGTATGGAAACCAAGGGCAAGCCAGGGAACCATGTGTAATCGCTATGGGGCCACATATGACGATCTACGCGGCAGGCTGCCCATGCGATGCATTGATAGTCGTCATCGGCGGGACTCTTGAATCTCCAGTCCGCATTGGCGAGATTAGGTAGTCTTGGATACAAAGCCGCCCGCGCTACCCGAGTAGGCCGAAACAGGACTGCCACGACTTTAAGCGATGCCTTTGTCTTTCCCCCACGTCGTCCATGCGTCGATCATCTTATCTATTTTCCCTGCGTCCGCTGGCTTGATTGGGTTGTCTTGTGTCAAATAACTGAGTGCCCAAAACCACATCCGGCGATTTTGCTGCAAATCTCGAATCAAAAGACGGATAATTTCCTGCTTGTTTTCTGCCGCCATCCCCAAAACAGCCTGGTAGCTCGGATGCGCCGCTTTCTGAATAGGAGACGACAAGTGTTGAGTCTCGTTTTGCCATTTTTCGGCCTGCTCGCGGAATCTGTCCGCAAGCGTCGGCAAATTGGCAGCAACCGGGGCTGGATGGTGGCTCATATACCAAGCCAAGTCTCTCAAATAATTGTTTATTTGATCCTTGGTGAACCACTCCTTGACCTCGGCTTCACAAGCTGTGGTGCAGACGGGCTTGGCAGGCAGAGGTGGGAGAACAAACCACTCATCTTTCGATGCCACGACTTCTGCTACTTCAGGTTGACTGTATGTAATCATAATTTACTCGACTTCAATCGGCTTCACGCCTGCCGATTCAAGTTGAGACTTGAGCGTCTGCGCCTTTGTCTGCGCCCGCTGAATCGCGTCTTTCAGCGCAATCAAATCAGTTGAATCAAGCGCGATGAAAAATTCCTTATGCTTCCTCTCTGTGGAATCGTGATAGCCCAACTTGAGCGTATGGACAATAAGCATTCTGGTGGGAGCCTCTGAAATGCTAGTCCCGAACACTGGGCGCAAATCAGTAAGTATCCGACAGTCGCAAAATGTGTGATCGTATTCCGTCTTAAGATCTTGCGCTTTTGTGTCAGCCACATCCAAAGACCGGAGAACGATCAAATTGGCCAAGCGCCCAGAGAAAGTTGCCCGATTCTCATTTGCTACGCGAAACTCCTGAGGGCCACTTTCACTCATGGCAGTTGCAACATCGTTGGCCAATTTCTCTGCGGCGACTTCCACTGACACTCGGACACGATACAAAGAGGTTAGCGCGTCGATAATCAGTTGGAGGTCAGTTTGAGATAGGCTCTTTGTATCTGAGGTGAGCCACGCCGCGAGTTCTTTGCGGCTACCGACTTCAGGAGCTTTTTTTAAAGCGGACTGCAACTCGTCGAATGATACATCAGATAATTTAGCCAACAATGCCAATCCCTGCCTGTATTGCTCAGGGACATCCAAGACCCTAGTGGTTCTTGAGGGCAATCGCGAATCCTCTCTAAAATGTGCCTCTTTGCCGCGTCCAGACAGGACAACGTGTCAAGAGGAAAATATCACAAGTCTGGGCAACCCTGTGCAAAACCTGTGCAAAACCATAGAAACAAAGGTGTTGCCGAACCTTGTGTGTCAATAGTTTACAATATTGGGTCGTTGTACGAGAAATCTATTGACACAAGATATAGCGGATGTCGGCCTCCTCGACTTGGGTTGGCCCCCCGATGGACTGTCAGCATAAGATTATGAAGCCACTACCAGCGCCGAACGTTCCCGGCAAGACTGAATTTGAGCGGTTCGACAACGCGGTCCGTCAGATATTCAGCGTCTCGAAAGAAGACCTGCTCAAGATCGAAGAGCGGGAGAAGCGCAAGAAGGAACGAAAAAAGGAAGAGTAGCGTGGCTAACGCGCCCTTTCAGGATTCTATTTTGTCGCCCTTCTTGCGAATGGTGGTGACATTTAACTTCGCTGGCTCCTGGGGCTTTGGTGGGAACAAGTCTTCAATTCGCTCACGCGGCACTTTTTCGATCTCTTTCAGGTAATACCACAACGCATCAGCCACAACGCCATTTCGATTGTCTCTTTCGTCACCTCGTTTTCTCCGCCTCAATACTATTGCGTTCAACGCCATTTCTTCCTCTGGAGTCAGAGAGATCGTGAGCGCCTTTGCGTCGTCTGCTGTCTTCTTGGTTTTCACGGGGCCAACTTTGGGCTTGACAAGTGGCTGATTATCTCATAATTATGTAATTATGTTTTTATGCTATCGGTCATTTTGATGGCTCGTTGGCCGTGGTACTCTTGGGGTATCGAGGTAGTAAACATAGTTACGGCCTTGACAATAGGACAGGAGTTACTTGTGGGTGTCGGCCCCAGAGAATTAGACTTTCTCGGTTTTCGAGAACGAAAGTTTTGGCTCCCGCTGCGTTCATCACATGTGAGGGGCCAAAAGCGGGGATATGGTAGGCGGCAACGGGATTTCGACACCCGTGTTTCCGGTTTTAAAGACCGGCGTCCTGGTCGCAGCTAGACGATGCCGCCTCAGCGTCTCCGAAGCTGGAGGCGGGGACCGGAGTCGAACCGGCATGGCAACCCTTGCAGAGGATGCGCCTAGCTATTCGAGCCACCCCGCCCCTAGTGCAAATCAACTTCGGGGAGCCATTTCCCACTTCAGCACAGAATCTACGTAAAGTAAAGCACCTAGTTCGCCCCCTATTCCCTAGGAAGAGCACAATATATTGTAGATGGCATTATCTCCTACTACATGTTCTTGATCTACTGTGTAAACCCTGTGGAAAACGCACCGATATCTGTGCAAAACTGCTTTAGATAATTAGGCGGGAGCGAAATGGAAGGAATTGCGGGTCAAACGGTTATTTTGCCAAGTATATCATTACCGTACTTTAGTACTTAGTATTTTGAGAGCGTGTTAGCGTGTTTCAAAAAAACAATTCCTAACAGGACGATAGCCCGCGGATGGTTTCCCGATCACCCGATCACCAGATCACCCGATCTGAGAGGCCCGCACGAACTTCGAGCCCGGCATGGCCACAAGCCCGGCCTGGTTGCTATCGTTCCGGGAAACGTGCGCCACTCGGTCAAGGCTCTCACGGACGGTAAAGCCATCATCGTCGACCATCCGGTTAGACGAGATTTCGATCAACCGGCAACGCCCGCAGGGCATTGATTCTTAGTGCGACCGTTAGTGCAAAGCCGTAGCGGCTCAGCACGCCGCCCACTCGACCACCGACCGTTCCCCATGAGTTTTATCTAATAATTACTACTGTCCGCTACCCGGTTACCACTGTCATCTACCCGGAACACCAAAGTTGTAATACCGTTTCAGCACCAAGTACATGGCCCATCGAGGAGAAAGATGACAGACGAGGGGATTCAAGAGGCACACGAGGCTTTTGGCAGACAGGTTTCGAGCCAGGTAGCACGTGTGACCGGAGAATTGAACCGGCTCGACGGTCTACTGAAGGCCGGCCGCGTGGACGGGCGCGTGCTCAGCGAATTTCGCCACGCGGTGGATCGAGTGCGAACCTCGGGCTGGCAGGTACAGGTCTGGCTGGAGGGTGACCCCAGAGCACTCTCGGTGCTGTTGATGGAGGAGCGCATCCGGACGGCCACCCGGCTGGTTCTGCAGTTGGCCACCGAAATCACGAGCAGCGGCAAGGAATTCTTGGGGCTCGGCTTGCTGAAAGAAGCCATGCAAAAGCTGGACCGATTGCTGTAGGGCCTGGACCAGCAGACGTAGAGATTCTGGGAATCTCATCGCACGGGCCTGCGGACTCGGATCTTCCGCTCCGTCGCGACGACAAAGCACCCCTGCCACTGATCGACAGCCTCGTTCCCGAAAATCTCGCAAACTCGACGGACTAAGCTAGCTCGGCTCGGTGAAGCAAGACGTATGAGTAAGGGCGGGAAGAGATCGGGTGATCTGGTGATCGGGGACTGGGAGCTCCTATTCAGCAGACGCAGCAGCAAATGCAATTGCCGCCCGAACATCCTCTGACTTGAGCGTGGGGAAATCGGCAAGAATTGCATCCACGGGATCTCCCGCTGCCAAGCTTGCCAACACAGTGCGCAACGTCACTCGCGTGCCCTTGAAGACTGGCTCTCCCCCGCAAACTTGTGGATCGCGCAGGATTCGCTCTTCATACTTCACGATTACGCTCCGTTGCGGTCAAGTCGAAACTGACCGAGATTCGTAGTCTCATTATAGTCGACTACCGCAGCCCGTAGTCACGCTTAATCTTGCTTAGTCGTGCTAGAATAATATGACATGCGAACAACCAAAACCCTCTCGGTTACCTTACCCCCGGAAATGCTCTCGCGAGCGGAAAGGCTGGCGAGGAAGGAAAACCGGACGATGAGCGAGTTGGTGCGCGAAGCTCTTCGGCACTATGAACGCCGGCAATGGTGGGAGGAAACCAACGCTTACGGTCAGACGCGAGCAGGAGCGCTAAATATCCGCGAGGATGACGTGGAGCGGCTGATATCTGAAGTCCGCCAGGAGAAGCGTGGCAAACGAGCCTCGCGCTAAGATGCATTCTATTCTGCTCTGAGCCCTGTTATACTGAACGTGTTTCAGGCAGTATCTTGCCAGCAATTCCTGCTTGTTGGAGACCAGCGAGAACCGTCTTTAGTCGCAGGATCGCAGCCGGAAACATCCAAGCGGCTGGGTAAGGTTCCAACCCTTGATGAGATGTTTTGAACCAGGCGAACGAGAGCCACGCGGGCTTCTGGAATTTATTTCAGGAGATATTCCGTATGGCTTTCCATGGAACGCCCTCCGCTTCTGTCCTCAAGATAGCCGCAACAGCCAGCCAACTAGAAATGGAAAATGAGTTCCTTGATAGTGGACTGCCTGATGACCACGAACGCATTGTGGTGGATACGAACGTCATTGTATCCGCGCTCGTTTTTGGCGGGTTGCCTCGCCAGGTGATCGACCTTGTGGCCAGGGGTACATGCGAGATGTATTTCTCCCCTCCCATCCGAGAAGAGATAGAACGCGTCCTCGAGAAGAAATTTGGATGGGACCGCAAAGAGATTGAGACTCGCGTAGAGTTCCTTTTCAGTTGGGGAACCGAGATCCACCCCCGGAATCCGCTAGCTGTGATCAAGGACGATCCGGACGATGACCGCATTTTGGAGTGTGCCCTGGCTGCACACGCACAAACAATCATCTCCGGCGATAAGCATCTATTGCGACTTGGATCGTTCCAATCGATCGCCATCTGTACACCACGGCAATTTCTCAGTACTAGAGCACAATCAGCACGGAAGCAGGAAAAAAAGTAATCATCCACACTTCCAAGCCTTGCAGCTTTCGCAGCCAAGAAGAACGGCGGCCTCGTCGGCCGCCGTTTCGTTAATGCTATTTGCTAATTGCTGTCTACGTGCCTTCGCTCCATGAAGCCAGGTACTCTTCCTGCTCGGGTGTCAGCTTGTCGATCTTGATCCCCAGCGATTCGAGTTTCAGGCGGGCGATCTTTTTGTCCAGATCTTCCGGCACTGGATAGACTTTGTGCTCCAGAGTCTTGTGGTTCTTCACTAGGAATTCGCAAGACAGTGCCTGGTTAGCGAAGCTCATGTCCATCACCGACGCCGGATGCCCTTCGGCGGCCGCCAGATTGATGAGGCGGCCTTCGCCCAGCAGGTAAACCTTGCGACCGTCCTTGAGTGCGTACTCATCCACGAACTCGCGCGTCTGGCGCTTGGAGGATGCCATCTTCTCGAGCGTGGGTATATCGATCTCGACGTTGAAGTGCCCGGAGTTGGCCACCACGGCGCCGTCTTTCATCGCCCCGAAGTGCTCGCGACCGATCACATTCTTGTTCCCGGTGACGGTCACGAAGAAATCGCCGATCTTCGCCGCTTCGTGCATGGACATCACCCGGTAGCCATCCATCACGGCTTCGATCGCTTTCGTGGGATCGACCTCGGTGACGATGACGTCGGCGCCCATGCCGCGCGCTCGCGACGCCAAACCGCGTCCGCACCAGCCATAGCCGGCGATTACGAACTTGGAGCCGGCGATCAGCGAGTTGGTGCAGCGAATCACGCCGTCCAAGGTGGATTGGCCGGTGCCGTAGCGATTGTCGAACATGTGCTTGGTTAGAGCGTCGTTCACGGCGATGATCGGATAACGCAACGCGCCATCCTTGGCCATCGCCCGCAGGCGGATCACGCCGGTGGTCGTTTCTTCGGTGCCGGCGAGAATGCCTTCCACCACATCCTGCCGTTTGGTCAACGCGGTGGAGACCAGGTCGGCGCCGTCATCCATGGTGAGATGCGGCTTGTGATCCAGGGCCGAAAGGATGTGCTTGTAGTAGGTCTCGTTATCCTCGCCCTTGATGGCATGCACGGAGATGTTGTAGTCGCGCACCAGGGAGGCCGCGACGTCGTCCTGCGTGGAGAGCGGGTTGGAAGCGCACAGAACCAGGTCAGCGCCGCCGTCGCGGAGCGTGATGGCCAGGTTGGCCGTCTCGCTGGTCACGTGAAGACACGCCGAGATGCGGATCCCTTTCAACGGCTGGCTCTTGATGAAATCCTTGCGGATGCTCTGCAACACCGGCATGGACTGGTTGGCCCACTCGATGCGCCGCTTGCCTAAATCGGCCAGCTCGATACTCTTGATATCAAACGAAATGTTGCTAGCTACTGAAGTTGCCATAGTCTCCTGTTTTGCTTTCCTGGGCATGAGGGTTGTGCTGCTTGTCTTTGCTTTTTCCAAACCTCTGGTGGGATCCATATCGTCGCGAACCAATTAGCCCAGCGCCGGAGGCGCGTTAAGTTAGCCCAGGGCGTCAGCCCTGGGAAGGGTTCGATAAATGATGACAAGCGCCGGAGGCGCGGCACAAGCGTGTCCTGCGCGGAGTCCGTCGAATTTGTGTCGCCCCTCCGGGGCTCGAAACCGTTTTTACCGTTTACCCAGGGCTGACGCCCTGGGCTACCTTCTCAACGCGCCTCCCGGCGCTGTTCTTCGTGGTCTGTTCTATCCTGGATCGCCCACAGTTTCTGGTTCATAGGTCCCGATACGAATCGCGTGACGAACGATGCTGTCTCGCCTATCCTTTCGCTCCCACCTTGGCGGTTGTTGGGTTTTGTCCCTGCGCCTGTTCGCGCAGCTTGGCTACCTTATCGGTAGCTTCCCAAGTGAAATCGGGATCGTTGCGGCCAAAGTGCCCGTACACGGCAGTCTTGCGATAGATAGGCCGGCGCAGTTTCAGAGATTCGATGATGCCCTTAGGCGTGAGCTGGAAGTTTTGGCGCACCAGCTGTTCCAGTTTGGTTTCGTCGATCTTGCCGGTGTCGAAGGTGTCGACCAGAACGCTAACCGGATCAGCCACGCCGATGGCGTATGCCAGCTGAACTTCGCAGCGGTCGGCGAGACCGGCGGCCACGATGTTCTTAGCGATGTAGCGGCACATGTAGCAGGCCGAGCGATCGACCTTGGTGGGATCCTTTCCGCTGAAAGCGCCGCCGCCATGCCGGCCCATACCGCCGTAGGTATCGACGATGATCTTGCGTCCGGTCAAGCCGGTATCGCCCATGGGCCCGCCGATCACGAATCGCCCGGTCGGATTGATGTGGTATTTGGTATCGGCATCGAGCAGTTTCGCGGGAATCGCGGCTTGAATTACGTGCTTCAATATGTCGGCACGCAGGGTCTCGTTGTCGATCGAGTCAGCATGCTGCGTGGAGATGACAACCGCATCCAGCCGTCTCGGCTTGTGCCCGGGGCCGTATTCCACCGTGACTTGAGACTTTCCATCGGGACGAAGGTAAGGCAGCGTTCCATTCTTGCGGACTTCCGAGAGGCGCTGGGTGAGTCTGTGCGCGAGGTGAATCGGGGTGGGCATGTAATTCTCGCTCTCGTTGGTGGCGTAGCCGAACATCATGCCCTGATCGCCGGCGCCGCCCGTGTCCACACCCATAGCAATATCACCCGACTGCTTGTTGATGCTCGAGATTACGGCGCAGGTGTTGGAGTCAAATCCATAGAGCGCATTGTCATAGCCGATCGACTGCACAACCCCACGCACCACCTTCTGGAAGTCGACATAGGTCTTGGTCGTGATTTCGCCGGCGATCACCACCAACCCGGTCGCGGTCAGCGTTTCGCAGGCCACGCGGCTGTGCGGGTCTTCGGCTAGACACTCGTCCAGAATGGCATCGGAAATCTGGTCGGCAATCTTATCCGGGTGGCCTTCGGTCACCGACTCGGATGTAAACAAGAAACGTTCTCTGGCCAATGGACTTTCCTCCTGCATAGATGTTTTGTTGCTTAGGAACCAATCTAGGATAACCGCCAAGCCTAATCGCTGCGCCGACCCGCCGGCAATCTTTAGCCGTTACCTGGCAGGGAAACGCAGCCGAATGGGGCTTTTTCCATGGTGAATTGGGCTAGACTGATAATTTTTGGCGCCAAACGCGTCCGCTTACATCCTTAGATCTTAGATTGAAGACCATTGCTATTGTACTAGACCGGCCGTAGTGAAGGTCAGGGTCCGGACCTCGCTCTCGCTCCCGAGCGCCCCCACAATTTTTCCGTTATGCCGAACCACGAGCCCGCCGGCGTTGTTTGTGGTGAGCACCACCCGCTTGCCGGCGCGGACGAAGCGTTGCTTGTTGGCCTTCAAGAATCCCTCCCAAGTGATCTTGCCGTCCGCCTGAAGCGAAACCCAAGAATCTTCCTTCGCCCTCACCAGAATTACAAACGAGTTTGGATCGGGCGTCGGCTTGGCGACCGCGCGAGCCGGAGTCGGAGTTGGAGCAGGAGCGGAGTGCGTTTCTACAGCCACTGGGCGAGCGGTCACAGGAGCCGCCGCAGCGGCCGCAGTCGAAGTTGGAGGCGCCGGGCGCGTCCCTGCGCTTTCCGAGCGATGGCCTCTGTTCCGGGCCCACAGAACCGCCAGTACGCCCACCAGCGCTACGATGGCCAAGATCATGGGCAGCGGGGAACGCCGTGGATTCAGCTCGCGATTCGGCTTTTGGTGAACTTCCAATGGAAACTGGTCGGGCGGAGAAGGCTGTTCGTTGTTGGCCGCCGAGTAGTCGGCAACCGCCTGGTCTTCGTCAAGACCAAGAAAGCGGGCATAAGAACGCACAAAGCCCTTGTTAAAGATGCCGCCGGGTAGCGAGTCAAAGTCCTCTCGTTCCAACGATTCCAGGTGACGGCGTGAGATCTTGGTCGATTCCGAGATCTCGTCCAGAGTAATGCCTCGCATTTCTCGCTCACGCCGCAGCCTTTCGCCGAATGCGCTCATGGCTAGAATTCGTTTTCCCCTATTGTCCGCTGAAGTGCGCCCCATGATAGGAAGTCATGTGCAGTTGTGTCAAATCAAAAGCGCGTGTAACTGCCCGATGGGCAAAGACTTTTTCGGTTACCTAAGGACTATTACTCAGCAGTTTCCCCCCATTCGCCGGTTGCTGATTTCACCAAATGGGGCGATAATACGCCCAAGTTCCAGCTCATCGCAAAGTATGCATAAGGACCCAACGTTCTACATGAGCGAGGCAGCCGTACCGGACGGTAAACCCAAGCGTCAGTTGCAAGAAGTCGCCATCTTCAATGATGTTGCGAAGGCCCTGACCTCGTCTCTGAATCTCGATTCGATCCTGCAAACCATCATGGACAAGATGGCCGAATTCTTTCGTCCTGACACCTGGTCCCTCCTGATGGTCGATGAGCAGAAAGATGAACTCTACTTTGCGATAGCCGTAGGCGATGCCGCCGAGACCCTGAAGACGGTCCGCATGAAGATGGGCGAAGGCATTTCCGGCTGGGTCGCCCGGCACGGTGAGTCCCTCATTGTGCCTGATGTCTACAGCGATCCCCGCTTCGCCAAGCGCGTCGATGAAATGACCAAGTGGAAGACCCGCTCCATCATCTGCGTGCCGTTACAGTCCAAGCACCGCGTGCTAGGGGTCATCCAACTGATCAACTGCGCCATGGAGAGCTTCGGCGAGCAGGAGATGTTCTTCCTGCACGCTCTTTGCGATTACGCCGCTATCGCCATCGATAACGCCCGCGCCGTTGAGAAAATCCAGGAACTCACCATCACCGATGACTGCACCGGCCTCTACAACGCCCGCCATCTCTACAAGACTCTCGAATCCGAGGTCTACCGCTCCGCCCGCTTCGGCTACGAATTCAGCGTCATCTTCCTGGATCTGGACCACTTCAAGCTCGTCAATGACACCTACGGCCACCTCGTCGGCAGCAAACTGCTCCAGGAGATCGGCTTCAAGATCAAGTCACAGCTCCGCCTGATCGATTACGCCTTCCGCTACGGCGGCGATGAGTTCGTCATCCTGCTCCCGCAGACCGACAAGAACTCGGCCATGATCGTAGCCAAGCGTATCCAGGACATGATGCGCGGTACGGTGTTCTTGTCCGAGGACGGGTTGAACCTGCAAGTCCGATGCAGCATGGGCCTGGCCACCTACCCCGAAGACGCCAAGAGCTCGCACGAGATCATCCGCCAGGCCGACGAGATGATGTACATCGTGAAGAACTCCAACCGTGACAACATCGCTGTAGCGCAGGTGGGGATACTGAAGTGAGATCGGGTGATCTGGTGATCGGGCCATCGGGTGATCGGGCCTTGATTATCTTGCATTCCGATCTCCCGATCTCCCGATGATCCGATCACCCGATCTCGGTCACTTCTGCCTCTTCTCCAGCCCGGGCGCCTTATCCTCTAACCCCTGTGCCGCGTGTCGCGGCGTCCAAGCATTGGGATTTGCGGGAGCGGAGGGATCGACTCCAAAGTCCCACACGTAGAGATTGATCTGGCCTTTCTCCAGCAACTCGACGACGGCATACTCGCCGGTGGCGAGGGGCTCGTCGGGCGTGACCTTCACCCATTCACCGATCTGTGTCGCGGTGGTCTTGATCCAATTTTCTTTTTGCGTCACCTTGCCGTAGACCGCAACATTCAAGTTGCCCACCACGCGCAAGCCTTTCTTCTTTTCGACGCGCACGATCCCGTAGCGTTGAGCCGTTGCTGTGCTGTTCTTAGCGGGATGTGCCTGTGAAGTATCTGTGTTATCCCCCGAATCGACATCGGCATAGATCACTGGCTGCGCCACATGCGATTGCACCTTGGCTCGCTCGCCTTTTAGTTCGATGGTTTGCTTGGACGAGAGCGCCAGCGGATTGACGGCCGCACGCAGAATGTTGCGCCCGGTATGCCGGTTGAGCTCGCCGCCATTTTGCGTTAACTCGAGTAGCTGCGGCTGGTTTTGGTAAGTGTCGAGGAGGAATACGCCGCCGCCGTCGGGCAGGCGAAGCCCCGCCGCGGCGAAAGCCGTACTGTCTTCATCATCGCCCTTCGTGAGCTGCCGCATCGTGGTCGCACGCTCAGTATCGCGATCCCGGTTGTATTTCTCTGTGGCCGGCCAGTCCACCAACTCGGTCGGCAACTCCTCCCAGGCAAAGCGCTCCGCGCTGTAATAGCGAATGTGGTTGCCCCTGATCTCCCACTTGGTCGCCGTCTGATAGGAGCCATCTTTGAGGATGAGCCGTTTGGGGTTCTGCTGCGCGCATACGAACGCGCCGGCCAGGAGGCCCATCATTACAGCGAGGAAGCCAAGGGTTTTGATACGTGCCATTGTGCTGGCCATGGGAGACTCGATTCCGGCTCCAACCACATTCTATAACTTAACAAGAGCCATCTTGAGCGACGTACCTGCCGGGTAGGTTGAAGCGAAAGATGGCCAGACGCGTGTGGCACCGGCACTCCTGCCGGTGCTTGCTTCGTCAGGAGGGACACTTTGCACCGGCAAGAGTGCCGGTGCCACAGAATCCTTGGGACGGCCGGCTCCATCTTACAGCAGCCGCTACCTGGTCATTTCTGAGGTTCGATTCGTATGGCAAGGTAGCGAGGGGTCCCTATCGTCGCGAGAGCGCTTCGGCCGGGACAACGCACTAGTGGAGACGGAGTTGCGCAGAATCCCAAGTAGTCATTCCGACCCTGAGCCTGCCGAAGGGGAGGAATCTGCTGCGCTAGATCCGTGGCTCTTCACATAAACGGCAGCTGAGCAGATCCCTCACCCTTCGGGTTCGGGATGACACTTTAATGCCCAGGTTTTTTCTGAAAACCCCGCAACTGCCAAAGAGCACGATGCGTCAGGACCCTCAGGATGAGCCCCGTTGCTGCTGGAGACAGAGCCGATTCTTCGGCCTTCGACCTCAGAATGACACGAACGATGGCAAGAAATGGTATTGTGGCGAATCACGTCATTAGGAGGCATCGCTCTAATGAAGGTCGCTGCCGTCAGCTTGTTCGTCTACATGACTTGCGCCTTGCTGCAGTCCGCGGTCGCCCAAAGCACTGCACCAACTGCACCGCCAACCGTCGCCGAGAGCGCGATGCCGGCTGCGTCCCCCACCACCGCCTACACTCTTCCCCCGGACAAGCTGGAGAAATCCAGAGCTCTTTACCACCTGCGTGGCAAGCTGCTGATTGTCGGCACGCTCTGGTCATTGGTCGTGCTGCTGGCATTGCTTTATCTGGGTATCGCCGCAAAGTATCGCGACTGGGCGGAGCGGGCGTTCCGGAACAGTTTCCTTCAAGCGCTCATCATGGTTCCGTTGTTTCTGCTCACCCTCGATCTGCTGAATTTGCCCCTCGACGCCTACCATCACAGCATCAGCCGGCAATATGGGCTCTCTGTCCAAGGCTGGGGCTCATGGTTCTGGGATCAGGTGAAGGGTGAGATCATCGGTCTGATCCTGGGCACAATTCTTCTTTGGCTCATGATCTTGATCATCCGTAAGAGCCCGAAGCGCTGGTGGTTTTACTTTTGGCTCACAGCCTGCGCGCTTGGCCTCCTGGTGTTCTTCATCCAGCCTCTGGTCATTGACCCACTATTCAACAAATTCGAGCCCTTGGACAAAAGCAATGCGCATCTCGTGGATGCGATTGAGAAAGTTACAGTGCGTGGTGGTCTCAGGATCCCCCGCGATCGCATGTTCCTGATGAAGGCCAGCGAGAAAGTGACGACTCTCAACGCCTACGTCACAGGCTTTGGACCTTCCAAACGAGTGGTTGTCTGGGACACCACCATTCAAAACGCCAGCACGCCGGAAACTTTATTCGTATTCGGCCACGAGATGGGCCACTACGTGCTGAATCACGTGATCATCGGTCTGATCGCAGGCGCACTCGGACTGTTCGTTGGCTTTTATCTGCTCTATCGTCTCTCCGGCTGGTGCCTGCGCAGGTTCGGCCAAGGCTGGCGGATCCGCGAGATGGGCGATTGGGCAGTCTTGCCGATGATCTTTCTCATTTTCAGCATCCTGGGTTTCTTTGCCACTCCTGTGGGCAGCGCGTTCGCGCGGCAGTTGGAACACAACGCCGACATCTATGGCCTGGAGGTGACGCACGGCATTAACGCAAATTCGCAAGAGGCCGGCGCCCACGCCTTCCAGGTCCTGGGCGAACTCTCCTTGTCATACCCCTACCCCAACAAGTTCTTGGTATGGTGGTATTCCGACCATCCTCCAATTCGCGACCGCGTGCGCTTTGCCCATGAGTACGATCCCTGGAGCAAAGGCGAGTCGCCGAAGTATGTGAAGTAAGAACAGGCTTCGCCACAAATGAACGCGAAGCACGCGAATCATTTTGGCGAGTGGTAATTCGTGTTCATTCGCGTCAATTCGCGGCCGAAACCGTACTTTTGAGGGGCAGCACCCACTCCATGTCTTTAGTCTTGATGCGGCGAACATCTCCCCGCGCAAAATCACTGACAACGAGGTTAAAGCTGTGAAGCACTGCTGGATTTGGCTTGGTTTTGCAAGCCTGCGCATTTGAATTAAGTGTTCCCACGAACAGCGATTTCTGTATAATTGGTCGTGCACCCCATCAGGTCCCACGGCCACTGGCGAAAGCCAATCCCGAGCCGGGGAGTTGAACCCTCAAAATCCAAAAACTTTAAGGCGAGGAGCTCATGTCTGCGAAATATATTTTCGTGACCGGCGGTGTTGTGTCTTCTCTGGGCAAAGGCCTGGCCGCAGCTTCGATCGGCTGCCTGCTGGAGAGCCGCGGACTCAAGGTCAACCTGATGAAGTTTGACCCCTACCTGAACGTCGATCCCGGCACCATGTCGCCCTTCCAGCACGGCGAGGTCTTCGTCACCGACGATGGCGCCGAAACCGATCTTGACCTGGGCCACTACGAACGCTTCACCCATGCCAAGCTCTCCCGCGACAACAACTGGACCACGGGCCGCATCTACGAGCAGATCATCACCAAAGAGCGGCGCGGCGACTATCTGGGTAAGACCGTCCAGGTCATTCCCCACGTTACCAACGAGATCAAGGGCGCGATGAAGAAAGTGGCTCAAGATGTGGATGTCGTGATCGTCGAGATCGGCGGCACAGTCGGCGATATCGAGTCATTGCCCTTCCTCGAAGCCATCCGCCAGATGCGCCAGGAGCTGGGCCGCGACAACACCATCTTCGTCCATGTGACATTGGTTCCTTGGATCGGCGCCGCCGGCGAGCTCAAGACTAAGCCCACGCAGCATTCAGTCAAAGAGCTGCTCAGCATCGGAATTCAGCCCGACATGCTGCTCTGCCGCACCGACCGCTTCCTGTCCCGGGACATGAAGAGCAAGATCGCCCTCTTCTGCAATGTGGAAGAGGAAGCCGTGATCACCGCCAAAGACGTGGCTTCCATCTACGAGGTGCCGCTGGTCTTTGCCCGTGAAAACGTGGACAAGCTGGTGCTTCGCTACCTGCGTATTGATGCGAAACAACCCGACCTGGCCAGATGGGAAGATCTTGTGCACCGCATCTATAACCCCAAAGATGAGGTGCGCATCGCCATTGTCGGCAAGTATGTAGAGTACGAGGATTCGTACAAGTCATTGAAGGAAGCCCTGGTCCATGGTGCGACGGCGCAGAATCTCAAGCTCAACCTGACCTGGGTGGAAGCCGAAGGACTGGAATCCAAAGACGCGAAAGATGGCGAGCGCGAATGTGAATCGCAGCTCGAAGGCTTTGACGGCATTCTGGTCCCGGGCGGGTTCGGCAAGCGCGGCATTCAAGGGATGCTCAACGCCATCCGCTACGCGCGTGAAAACAAAGTTCCCTACTTCGGGATCTGCTTGGGGATGCAAACGGCTTGCATTGAGTACGCGCGCAACGTCTGCGGGCTGGCCGACGCCGACTCCAGCGAGTTCAACCCAGGCACGTCCCACCGCATCATCTACAAGCTGCGTGAGCTCCGCGGCATCGACGAGCTCGGCGGCACCATGCGCCTGGGCGCGTGGACTTGTAAGCTCGAACTCAACAGCCATGCGGCCAAAGCCTATGGATCACTCGAGATCAGCGAGCGCCACCGCCATCGCTACGAGTTCAACCGCGAGTACGAAGACATTCTTACCGGCGGCGGGCTTCGCATCACTGGCAGCACCCCGGACGGAACCTACGTCGAGATCGTGGAGATCCCGGATCATCCTTATTTCTTGGGCTGCCAGTTCCATCCAGAGTTCAAGTCGAAACCACTGGAGCCGCATCCCCTGTTCAGCGCTTTCATTCAAGCCTCGTATGCCGATGGATGCAAGCGTCGGGAGGCAAAAGAACAGGAGGAGGCAGAGATGTTCCGGAGACCGGAGCGGGTGGGGAAGCAGTAAGAGGGTTCTTCATGCTTGTCAGCCGCGAATGAACGCGAAACACGCGAATCGTCTCCAATCCTTAATTCGTGTTCATTCGCGTGGATTCGCGGCTTAGGGTTTATGGCGCCGGTGCAGTACCAGAAAAGAGAAGATCGCCGATTTTCTCACTTTCCTGTGCACTTAGCCACGATGAGTGTGATGTCGTCGTACTGCTCCAGAGGACTGAACTGCTGGACGTCGCTTACGATTGCCAAGAGCAGCTGCTGTGACGGCAATTCCGCATGCCGCCGCAAAGTTTCGATCAAGCGTTGCTCGCCGAATTCTTCACCCATGGTGTTGAACGATTCCGTAATGCCGTCCGTGTAGAGCGCAAGCGTGTCGCCCGGGCAGAGCCCGCACTCGCCGAACGAGCACTCCCATTCTTTAAAGAGCCCGAGCACAGTGCATGTGGAATCGAGCCGCTCCAGGGAACCGTTGACGCGCAACAGCAGAGGTGAAAGGTGACCGCAGTTGGCGTAGCGCAAGCGCCGCGTCCGGTCGTCATACTCGCCAAAAAAGAGGCTGGCGTAGGCGCTGTCGGCGGTGTTCTCGTAGAAAAGATCATTCACAGACCGCAAAAAGCGCTCGGGGTCGTCCAATGCCACGGCGTACTGGGTACGGAGGTTAGCCTGCAGGTTGGCCATCAGCAGAGCGGCAGCGATTCCCTTCCCGGAAATATCCCCCAACACCAGTCCCAGCCGGCCCGAGCCAAGGGTCAAGAAATCGTAGTAGTCGCCTCCGACCTCGCGGGCCTGAATGCAAACGCCGGCGTAGTCGAGACTTTGCACCAACGGTTGAGTCTGCGGGAAGAGCCGGAGCTGGACCTCTTTTGCGATTTCGAGCTCGTGCGCAGCCCGTCGCTCCGCTTCAAGCTTCTCGGCAGCTACGCGCCGTTGCGCCTCTATGGCCCGGCTGACCTCATCGAGCGCGACCAGCGCGAAGGAGTTGCGGTCGAGATCTTCAAAGCGAGTAAACACGCCGCCCCACACCGGCGCCGGCTCGCCGGGCCGGAGGGGAGTGTCGGCCAGCCGGGCAGCGGCCTGCTGCCGGTATTTGATCCGTCTCAGGCGCGGCGAATGACGAAAGCGTACCCCGCGTCTCCTCCACTCGCCGTACTTGGCGGCCACGTCTTCGGTGACGAAGACCACGTGGGTGGGTTGTCCGATGAGCTTATATTCTTCCGAGTCCGGCTGCGGCGCGATCAGGGTGAGCACCGCGGCGCCGTTAGGAGGAGCAATTCCAATCCTGCGTTCTCCTGATTGAATCACCACATCCGAGACCACTCGAAACCCAAGCAGGTCGACGTAGAAGCGCACACTCTGCTCGAGGTCGCGAACAAACACGTTCACCCCCTGGATACCAAGGTATAGGTCCGCGGGATCTCGGCGAAGAGAGAGATCCTCCATCCTTAGCCTTGACGGTGTGTCGCTCATCGCCGTGATTATAAGCGGAGCTTCAACTCTGATGGAGACGATACCTCAGATCGTCCCGCGTAGATCGATCTCGCCTGCAATCACGTGGGCATGCAGCCGGTATTTTCCCGGACCCTGTTGATGGAACGAACGAAACAGGCCGCCCTTGGAGACGTCAAACGCAGAAGCTTCAATAGCGCCGCTGGTCACCGAGGCGTCGCGCGATCCATAGTCCTGAGGCCGCGGGATGGACACGCTCATCTGCCCTGCCCTGATTTCCAAATCTTTGTCGCCTTCGATGTTGCCGATAGTCAATTGGCCCGCCGTCAGGCGCACCCAAAGGTTGGAGCGCTGCGGCACTTCGATGGTGGCGTTGAAGTTGTTATTGGGAGTGTTCGTCACATACACATTGGCATGCGAACCGACCAGCTTGATCTCAACCTTCACCTCTTTCAATCGCTCTTCCGAGCGAGCGTGGCATGTGACTACGATGTTTGCCGCATCGGTAGGCCGGATGGTGTAACCACCGGCCTCAAGGTGCAAGCGGACCGTTCCTCCGGAGATGAACTTTTGCTGCGCCGTCGCCTCGGGATGATCAGCCTGTGCATAACCGGCGCCAGAGGCAATCAAAAGGATGGTTAGGACGAGAAACCGCTTCATGACGGAAGCCTCCTCCGTCCATTGATACGATAAGGACCGGAAAAAGTTCCGGCTACTTTCCTAGCCGGCCGATTCTCTCCATTTCGCGTTTCAAAGCCAGCTTGTCCAATTTGTCCACAGGAAGGTTCAGAAAGAGATCGATGCGACGGTCCAACAGGAAGAACGCCTCGCGAAATGCCCTTTCGATCTCCTCGGATGTTCCCAGTACTCCAGCCGGGTCAGGAACGCCCCAATGAGCTGTAACCGGCTGACCCGGCCATACCGGACACACTTCCCGAGCGGCGTTGTCGCATACGGTGATGACGAAGTCGAGACCGGGCGCCGATGGCTGAGCAAATTCCTGCCAACTCTTGCTGCGCAGCCCTTGTGTGGACATATGCGCGGTTTCCAGCTGGCGGAGAGCCTCCCCGCGAACCACGCCCGAAGGATGGCTCCCGGCGCTGTATGCCGTAAAGGCACGCCGGCCTTTGTGATTGAGGATAGCCTCGGCCATGATCGAGCGCGCCGAGTTTCCCGTGCACAAAAACAGGACGTTGTAGTGCCTTGGCATGGTTATGCCTCTCTCAATCTGTCTGAACAAGATCTTCTTAAACGCGGAGGCGCGGAGACGCGGAGAAAAACTGGGCAGAGTCCGGGTAACGATTGTTCTGTCGGGAACGCGATTGGCCAACCTCCGACGAGATCTTTCTCCGCGCCTCTGCGTCTCCGCGTTTAAAGCCGTTGCGACCGATCTGCAGACCCGATGGTGGTGCTTGTCACATTCGCCACCGGCTTGAGGGCGCGCACGAAGGCGCTCATGAACTTGCCGTCGACCTGGGGGGCCAGAGCATCGGCGTCAATGCCTTGAGTCCCCAGAAAATCGCGGGCATCTTCCGCTCGATACACACGTGTCGGCTCGATCCCGATCTGCTCGAAGCCCGCGGCGGCCAGCTTGTTGCGATAGTCGTTTTCGTCGAGCGCTCCGGCCACGCATCCCACCCACAACAGCATGCTACCGCGGATTTCCGGCGCGATCTCGCCTCGGGTGACCACGTCGGAGACGGCGAACCGCCCTCCCGGCTTGAGCACGCGGAACGCTTCGCGCAGGACGCGATCCTTGTCCGCGGAAAGATTGATGACGCAATTGGAGATGATCACATCGACCGAGTTATCGGGCAGCGGCACGTGCTCGATCTCTCCTTTAAGGAACTCGACGTTTTCCGCTCCGGCTTTGCGCTTGTTCTCGTTGGCCAGCGCCAGCATCTCGTCGGTCATGTCCAGACCATAGGCTTTGCCGGTTGGGCCTACCCGTTGCGCCGAGAGCAATACGTCGATCCCGCCGCCTGAACCGAGATCGAGCACTACTTCACCGGCATTCAGCTGGGCCAGCGCCGTAGGATTGCCGCAACCAAGCGACGCCAGCATGGCTTCTTCGGGAATCTGGGTTGCCTGCGCGGCATCGTAAAGGTTCCAAGTGATGGGATCGCAGCCGAGTCCGCTCGCCGCTGCGCTCGTTGCCCCACAGCAGCTACTGCCGCCGCTGGTAACACGCAGCGCCGCTTGCCCATATTTTTCTTTCACGATTTCCTTGATGTTCGCGCTCTCCGGGGACATGGACCTCCTCCTTCTCCCTTTCAACGGCACACTTGAATGATGGCTTGGGGCTCGAGCGCCTTGTTGCGCGTGCAGCACTCGGCATAAAGGAACCGTAGCAGCTCCTGTAGCGCCTCGGTATTGGCGGTGTAGCGCAGGAACGTACTCTCCCGCTGCACCCGCACCAGATCTTCGCTCTTGAGCTTGTCCAGATGGTGTGACAGCGTGGAGTTCGGGATCTCCAATTCTTCTTGAATGTCGCCGACCACCAAGCCCTCGGGATGTGCAGAAAGCAGCGCCTGCATGATGCGAAGCCGGGGCTCAGTGCCCATGGCGGAAAACATGTCAGCGTACTTGGCGACTTGCTGGGCGTTCTTCCTGGCTTGGGCGTTTGCCATATTTCTATATTTGCAGAAATATGGAGTTATGTCAACGGCACAACGCGTGGCCGCGACAAAACAAGGTTAGCCGCGAATGAACGCGAAACACGCGAATCGCTTCTCTCAGTCTTCGATTTCGTCTTCATTCGCGTGTATTCGCGGCTAAGCCCGTTTTTACTCAGTGGCCCCAGCCGCTGCTTCTCCCGGTTTGGCCAAGATAATCGCGGGCACATCCTGTTTGTGCACCACGTCGTTGTACGCGGGAACATCCGTGGCCAGAATCTGTTTCCATTTGCCGAGTTGCTCATCCAACTGCTTGTTCAGCATCTCGTACACGTCGTACGATGCCTGGGTCGGCGCGCCATCGGCGCTGGCCACCACCCCGCCCAGCGCAGCCAGATAGTTGTTCAAGCGAATGGGATAATTCAAAACATCCTGATTGCTCTTGGCCTTGGTCTGCACCAATACCTCTTCCACTTCGGTCATCTTTTTATCCAATTGCTTGCCGGCCTCGGCGACGGCCTTCGCTTGCGGCTGCCCTTCCAGGCGCTTATTCAGCGCCGTAATCTGTCCGCGGATGTCGCGAATTTGGTTGATGGTGTCGTGGGTTTGCGTGAGCCGGTCACGTATCTTCAAGAGGAGGTCAAACTGTTTTTCCAAGTCTTGTTGTGTTGCCGTGATTCGCGGGTCGGATTTGATCTCCAACGGCGCGCTGTAGGACTTACCCTGTACGGTGAGGCGCACCTGGTATGTGCCGGGTATGGCAATGGGACCGTCGGTGTTTCCGGCCCATAGCGGCGAGTGCGGCACGCGGCTGGAGCCCTCATAACGTAGGTCCCAAACATAGCGATTCAACCCCGCCTCGCTGGGCAAGGGACGCTCCCGCTCGCGGCCAAAACCTTCGTCATCGCCCGGGGCCTCTTCCGTTGCCGGCGGCTTAGCTGGATATTTACGGACGACCTGTCCTTTGCTGTCCAGTATCTCGAGAGCAAGCGGCGGCGCTTTCGCTTCGCTGGCTCCAGCTTCTCGCGGCTCGCCGCTGTCGCCCGGAGCTTGATTGCCTGCTTTTTTCGCCTCTGGCTTCTTGATAGCTGTTCTTAGCGAGTAATAGATGACGGCCCCGGCAGGTGGATTCTGTCCCACCGCGCCGCCACTTCCGGCGCCTCCGCCAAAGCCGCTGCCAAACATGGTCCGGTTGGCCGGACGAGGCGAATAGAGATGGACCTCGTCGCTGGCGATCTCCGGTTTGTAACTCTGCAAAGGCGAGAGGTCGTCAAGAATCCAAAACGACCGTCCGTGAGTAGCTGCGATCAGGTCGTCATTGTGAACGTAGAGGTCATAGACCGGACATACAGGCAGATTGGTTTGCAGCGACTGCCAGTCGACCCCATCATTCAACGAGAAATAGACGCCGCTTTCCGTGCCGGCGTAGAGCAGGCCTTTCCGTTTCTTGTCTTCGCGAACGGAGTGAACGTACGTGCCGCCGGGAATCCCGTTGGTGAGGGTAGTCCAGGTCTTGCCGAAATCTGAGGTCTTGAAGATGTACGGAGCAAAATCATCCATCTTGTGCCGCTGGACCGCCACGTAAGCCGTGCCGGCATCGAAGGGGGAAGGCTCAATCATGCTGACCGTCCCCACTCCGGCATGGCCTTGGGCGTGACGTTGGACCAGTTCTTCCCGCCGTCTGTGGTGATGTGGATCAGCCCGTCGTCGGAGCCAGTCCAGATCAGGTCTTTCTGCACCGGCGATTCGGCTACCGCGAAGATCGTGCAGTACACCTCGACTCCGGTGTTGTCTTTGGTGATCGGCCCGCCGGAGGATTGTTCCTTGCCTTTTTCGTCGCGGGTCAGATCGGGGCTGATGATCTGCCAGTGCATGCCTTCGTCAGTGGTTTTGAATACCACTTGCGCCGCGAAGTACAGCGTATGCGGATCGTGCGGCGAGAAGACAATCGGCTCGGTCCACTGGAAACGATACTTCTGGTCCACCGCCGCGTGGCCGATGACGTTGACCAGCCACGGCGTAATGTTCATCTGTTCTCCAGTGTGGTGGTTATAGCGCGTGATCTCGCCACCGTAAGAACCCGCGTAGACGATCTCCGGATCGCGCGGATCGGGGGCAATATATCCGCTCTCGCCTCCGCCCACCGGATACCAGCTGGGGCGGTCGATGCCGCCCCGGGCCGCGCTGGCGATGCCGACGGAGCTGTTGTCCTGTTGCGCTCCATAGATCCAATAAGGGAAGCGATTGTCGGCAATGGCATGGTAGAACTGCGCCGTCGGCTGGTTCGATTGCGGCGTCCAGCTGGCGCCGCCGTTGGTGCTTACGCTGGCGCCGCCGTCGTTCGATTCGATCATGCGCTCGGGGTCCTGCGGATCGATCCACAAACCGTGGTTATCACCGTGCGGCACACGAATCGGCTTGAAGGTTTTCCCGCCGTCGTTCGAGCGATACATGCCCGTGTTCAGGACATAGACTCCGTCGACGGAGCGGGGATCGGCGAAGACGTGCGTGTAATAGAATGCGCGTTGGCGGTACTGGCGATCGCTGTTGACCAGCGCCCAGGTGTCGCCGCCATCGTCGGACCGGAACAGCCCGCCCTTATCGTTTTCAATGAGCGCCCAGACGCGATTGCCGCTATAGGCCACGGCCACACCGATGCGCCCGGTCGTGCCATCCGGCAGGCCATGCCCGGAGAGCCGCTTCCACGTAGTGCCGCCATCCGTGCTGCGATACAGGCCGCTGCCCGGGCCGCCGCTCGACATCTCCCAGGGCGAGCGCCGCGCCTGCCATAGTCCGGCAAAAATGTTGTTGGCGTTGCCGGGATCAAAAGCCAGGTCGATTCCGCCGGTGTTCTCGTCTTTGTAGAGGACTTTGTTCCACGTCTTACCTCCATCGGTAGTGCGGAAGATGCCGCGCTCAGGGTTGGGCCCGAAAGGATGGCCTAAGGCCGCGACCAAGGCGATGTCGGGATTCTTAGGATTCACAACGATGCGGCCGATGGCGTGGGTGTCGCGCAGTCCGACGAAGGTCCAGGTCTTGCCCGCGTCGATCGATTTGTAAACGCCGTTCCCGCCCACGATGTTGCCGCGAATACAGGCTTCTCCGGTGCCGGCGTAGATCACGTTCGGATCCGACGGCGCCACGGCAATCGCCCCGATGGATGGAGACATATCTTTGACCTTATCGGTCATCGGACGCCAGGTAAGTCCGCCGTCGGTGCTCTTCCACGCCCCGCCGGCTACGCCGCCGAAATAGTAGGTGCGCGCGTCACCGATCACGCCGCTCACCGCCAGCACACGCCCGCCGCGAAACGGCCCAACTAACCGCCAGGTCAGGCCGTGCCACGGTCCCTTGGCTTCTTCCTCTTCCTCGCTCGCCGCTGCCGGCTGGTTGCCGCTTTCCGCCTTTGCCGACGAAGGCTGCGCTGCTGTTGCCGGCTTGGGAGTTCCCGCGGACTTCTTGGCCTTCTTGTCAGCGGATTGAGCCAAGCCGCAGACACTCAGGCATGCCACGCAGATGAGAGCGAGCCAACGGACTTTCCTTTTGCTGAACAGACTAAATAATGCAGAAACGGGCGGTGCGCAGGACATCGGTAGCCTCCATGGAAACTGCCTTTTTGGGAACTGCACATATTAGATTTCCTGGTGGCAAATTGGCAATTCGCCTCCTTTGAAATCCCGAACGAAGTGAGGGATCCCTATCGCAACCACAGTTTGTAAGCGGAGAATGTCGCTGTCGAGGTCTGAGCCTTTCTACTTGCTCTTGGGCCTATCCTGCTCGCCCTCGGGCCGCTAGATCATAGGGATCCCTCACTTCGTTTCGGGATTTCAGAGGAGGCTCATCCTCGCTCTGAGATAATTAATGCGTCGAGTCTTCGGCAGCCATGTCATCGCACAACCAATTCGACGTGAACGGCTTGCGCGCCGGCGCTGAGCTCTTTCTGATCGCCGGCCCGTGCGTGATCGAAAGCGAGTCGCACACACTCAAGATGGCCCACTCGATCAGCGCCATTGCCGCCACGCTCAAGGTCCCGTACGTCTTTAAAGCTTCGTATGATAAGGCGAACCGTACCTCGCTCAATAGCTTCCGCGGCCCCGGGCTCAAAGAAGGCCTGCGCATTCTGAAAAGAGTCGGCCAGGAGGTCGGGGTGCCGGTGTTGACCGACGTGCACCAGGCATCCGACGTCGCCGCCGTGACCGAGGTCGCCGACGTTGTACAGATCCCGGCCTTCCTCTGCCGGCAGACTGATCTGCTGGTCGAAGCCGGGAGGCGTGCGCGTGCCGTCAACATCAAGAAAGGGCAGTTCGTCTCGCCCTGGGACATGCGCCATGCGGTCGAGAAAGTGCGCGAATCCGGCAACAACAACATCTTTCTGACCGAGCGCGGCAGCTCGTTCGGCTATAACAACCTGGTGGTCGACATGCGCTCGCTGGCCATCATGCGCCGGTTCGCACCCGTAGTTTTTGACGCCACTCATTCCGTCCAGCTGCCTTCCGCGGGCGCCGGCGGCGAAGCCGTTTCCGGCGGCCAGCCTGAATTCATTCCCCTGCTCTCGCGCGCGGCCGTTGCCGCGGGTGTAGACGGAGTGTTCATGGAAGTTCACGACAATCCGGCGCAGGCTAAGTCCGACGGCGCGAACGCGTTGGATTTGAAAAATCTTGAAGCTGTGTTGGCGGAATTGCTGGCAATTAGAAATGCGTTGAAGAGTACGATTAGATGATCGCTCTTTTCTGAAATCCCGAAAGGAGCAATTAGCAATTGGCAATTAGCCAAACCAAAACCTCAACACTGATGACACTGATCGGATTCAACGGTAAAGGAAAGCCTTAGGGTTGGCTTTAGCTGAGCTAAGTGCTAATTGCTAAATGCTAATTGCAATTTTAGAAAGAAGCACCTTGCTCGACCTTTTGGCATCTATATCCATGTATGAACGGTGTTAAGACGTTTTTCCTCCTCACCTTGATGACCCTGTTGATCGTCTTCGTGGGCGACTGGGCCGGCGGGCGCACGGGGATGGTGTACGCGCTGGTTATTGCCGGAGTGATGAACTTTGTGTCGTATTTCTTCTCCGACAAGATTGCGTTGCGCATGTATCGCGCGCAGCCGGTGACGCGCGAGCAGCTGCCGCGCGTGTATGACATCGTCGAGCGGCTGGCTCAGGTCATGTCGATCCCGATGCCCAAGATTTTTGTGATCCCCGCGGATTCGCCCAACGCGTTTGCCACGGGCCGCAATCCCCGTCACGCCTCCGTCGCTGTGACCCAGGGAATTCTCAACCTGCTGGACAACGACGAACTCGAAGGCGTGCTGGCCCATGAGCTGGGCCACGTTCGCAATCGCGATATTCTCACCAGTTCGATTGCCGCGACCCTGGCCGGAGCGGTCACCGTACTGGCCCGCATGGGGGCTTGGGGCGCGATGTTCAGCGGATACGGCGGCGGCGATAGCCGCGACGACCGCCGCGGCGGCGGCCTGGGTGCGCTGCTCATGCTCTTTCTGGCTCCGCTGGCGGCCTTGTTGATTCAGATGTGGGTGTCGCGGACGCGCGAATATGAGGCCGATTCCACCGGCGCGCATCTCACCGGCAATCCCCATGCCCTGGCGCGTGCGCTACAAAAGCTGGATGCGTATTCCAAGCGGATCCCCATGCCCGCCACTCCGTCGACGGCGCATCTCTTTATCGTGCAGCCTGTGATAGGTATGAATTTCGCCAATTTGTTTTCCACGCATCCGCCGATCTACAAACGCATCGAGCGCCTGACCGGACGGCCCGCGGAGTATCAATGAAGGTATCGGGAGATCGGGAGATCTGAGTAACGGAAGTTTAAGATCACCCGATCTATGGCACCGACGGTCCATTACTTTCGGCATCAGGCTAAACAAGAAACAAAGCATGAAAGCCGCGGAATTGCATTCATACTGAAGATGGCGCGCACGCGATCCGAGCGAACGCTGCCTGCGAGTTGCGAGTGAGTTATACAATCGAACCCAAGTACATGGCGCCAACCCAGTTCCAGTCCTCGACCAGCCGCCAAGCCAAAGCGATTGAGCAATCTTTGCGATCCATCATCCGCGGGAACGACGACGTCGTTCGCCTGGCCCTGGTCGCCGTCCTGGCCCGCGGCCATTTGCTGATTGAGGGCGTGCCCGGCGTCGGCAAGACCACGATGGCGCACGCGCTGGCGCGAGCGCTCGATTGCAGCTTCCAGCGTATCCAGTTCACCAGCGACATGTTGCCATCCGACGTACTGGGCATCTCTCTATTTTCGGCCGCGGAGCAGCAGTTCGAGTTCAAGCCGGGTCCGGTGTTCACCAACATCCTGTTGGCAGACGAGATCAATCGCACCACCCCCAAGACCCAATCCGCTTTGCTCGAAGCCATGAGCGAAGGCCAGGTCACCATGGACGGCCGCGCACATCCGCTGCCCCAGCCCTTTCTCGTAGTCGCGACGCAGAATCCCGTGGAACATCACGGAACCTATCCGTTGCCGGAATCCCAGCTCGATCGCTTCCTGCTCCGCGTGCGCATGGGTTATCCCGCAGCCGCGAACGAACGTGAGATTCTTCGTTCTGAGGCCGGGGCTGCGCGCCTCGACGAGGTAAAACCCGTGGCCACCGGTGCCGACATTCTCGCTATGCAGGATGAAGTGACCCAGGTGAAAGTGGACGACTCGCTGGTGGACTACGCGCTCGCTATCGTGAAACGCACGCGCGAATCAGAAGTCCTCACGCTCGGCGTTTCTCCGCGCGGATCGCTCATGCTTTATCGCGCGGCGCAGGCCATGGCTTATCTCGATGGGCGCACTTATGCTACGCCGGCAGATCTCAAATCGCTGGCCGTTCCCGCCTTCTCGCATCGGGTTGCGGTGAACGTTCGCTATTCGTCGAGCCTGAAGAAATCGCATCAGGCGGAAACCATTCTCAACGATATCGTGCAGAGCGTGCCGGTTCCACTTTAGCTCACCTCAGCCCAGTTATACTGGGCGGCTATGTGGATACTGCGAACCTTCATGCTGCTGGCGCTGATCGTCTGGATCGGCGGGATTATTTTCTTCGCCTTCGTCCTGGCGCCAACTTTGTTTGCAGTGCTGCCGGCTCAGCTAGCCGGAAATGTTGTCAGCCCCAGTCTGACCAAACTGCATTGGATCGGACTGTTCGCCGGCGCGGTTTTTCTGATCTGCTCCCTCGTTTACAACTGGCAGAAATACTCACAGCTCCGGCTGTTCAGCGCTACTCACGTTTTCGTGGTGTTGATGCTGGCGCTGACTGCGGTTTCGCAGTTCACAATCACGCCACGTATGCGCGAGTTGCGAACGCAACTAAGTACCATCCACGATGCTTCGCAGATTGACACTCGCCGGACCGAATTTGATCGGCTGCACGCCTGGTCCACACGCACCGAAGGCGCTGTGTTGCTGCTCGGTTTGGCGTTGGTGATCCTGACCGCGCGGCGGGTGGAAGAAGGAAGCCGCTAACAATCAGCCCGTTAGCCCTTGGCTGTTTAGCTACTGGCCAACTGGACAAGGTCTTCGCCCCTTGGTATTCAATCCTTTTCGAAATCCCATAAGGCTGTCATCCCGTGTATGACGACAACGGCCGGTGTCAAGGGACAAAAGCAGACACGAGTGCGTCTCTCTGCAGTAACCCGCCAAAGAGCCGGGGGCGACGTGGCTGCCGGCCAACGAGCACAATCTCAGAGCCTTTCCCTTTATAAGAAGGGTTTTGCTTTTGCTTTTTTCTGCCTT
>Ga0209648_10000197_pt1 | contig 44574 bp, 38 predicted proteins | sample GraSoi2013_115cm_FD_185830 | JGI IMG/M metagenome (GOLD analysis project Ga0209648, IMG submission 185830) | Grasslands soil microbial communities from the Angelo Coastal Reserve, California, USA - Sample 9_17_2013_115cm (SPAdes) (version 2) | ecosystem: Environmental > Terrestrial > Soil >... | reverse complement strand
GGCAGGGCGGGACGTTTCTTTCCGCCGCCATCCGCGCGCTGCAGCCGGTGAGCGATCTTGTGATCGTGATCGCTGGAGCCAACTCCGCCGAGTTGGCGCCTATCGTCAATGCCAACGCCGGCTTCCTGATCATGAATCCAAGTCCCGAGCGAGGCCAGTTCAGCTCGCTGCAAGTCGGGTTGCAGGAAGTGCTCAATCGCGGCCGCGACGCTGCTATCGTCACCCTGGTCGACCGGCCGGCGCCGGCCATGGCGACCATCGAGCAGACGAAGAGCGAGTTCCTTGCAGCCCCGGATGACATTTGGGCTGTTGTGCCAGAGTTCTTGGGCAGGCACGGGCATCCGATCGTGATCGGCCGGGAGATGATCGGCGCGTTTTTAGGCGCACCCGCCCTCAGCTCAGCGCGCGAGGTCGAGCATTCACTTCAATCCCACATTCGCTACCTGCCGGTCACCGATCCGCTCGTCGCTGCCAATGTAGATACACCCGAAGACTTCGAAAAACTCACTTCAGGAATGCCTGCTTGAAAGTTGAAACCACGCTCTCTTCCGCCGGCCAAGAATTTGTCGATTCGGTTCTGGCTCTTCGCCCCAAGGTCGCAGTGTTCGATTGCGACGGCACTTTGTGGAGCGGTGACTCCGGCGCCGACTTCTTCTTCTGGGAAATCGAACGCGGCTTGATTCCTGCTGACGTCATCGCGTGGGCGCTGCCACGTTATGCGGACTACCAGGCGGGCAATGTCGCCGAAGAGGTGATGTGCGGCGAGATGGTGACGATCAACGCCGGCACACGCGACCGCCGGCTGGAAGAAGCGGCGGAAGAATTTTTTGCGAGCGTGGTCAGCGAGCGCGTCTTTCCCGAGATGCTTCGTCTCACCCACTCCCTCGTCGATGCCGGCTGCGAGTTGTGGGCGATTTCTTCCACCAACGAGTGGGCAGTACGAGCTGGCGTGAAACGCTTTGGCATTCCCGCCGAACGGGTTCTCGCGGCGGCCGTCCACATTGAGAATGACTTAGCCACAGATCGTCTGGTACGCGTTCCCAGCGGTCCGGCCAAGGCCACGGCGATCCGCGAAATCATCCGCCGGCCCGTGGACGTGGTTCTTGGCAACTCGATCCATGATCTAGCGATGCTGAAGATAGCTGGACACGCGATCGCGGTGAACCCCAATCCGGATTTGGAGGAGATCGCGCGGGCGAAAGACTGGAACATCTACTGGCCTGCCGGTACAAAAATTCTCTAAGCGTGTCATTCCCAGCGGAGCGAGGAATCTGCTCTGCGTTCTGATGGCCCAACACAGCAGCAGGAGCAGATCCCTCACCCACTCCCCTTCGCGAAGCTCAGGGTCGGGGTTCGGGATGACACGTCGAGGGTGCGCGCCGTGGTCGATACAAGCGGGCTTAGCGAAAGATCTCTTCCAGTTTTTCTCTGAACCATTCCCAGCCGGTGAGCTGATGGCGGGGGGCGGGCGCATACCAGTCTTTAAGAGCTTCGACTCGGTGAAAGTCTGTAGGAACTTCGAACAGCGACGGATCCAGAGGCCCTTCCTGAAGCTCCGTCACTTCGGATCCCCAGGTGGAAGAAATGGTTCTCTTGTTACCGTCGGGATCGGGGACCTCGCTGGTCATGGTGGTTGTCATTTTAAGCGGGAAGCCCGGATCTACCCCGGCGCGATGGATATCCATACGATCGACTTTATCCTGGCACCTACTGTCGCCAAACGCCACCAGGGTTGCCACCACGACGCCGCCTCCGTTGGACTTCTTGGGCCACCGCCACTCCGGCATTACGGATTCGTCGATGTACCAGCCGTCAGTTTTGCTCTCTGAGCTACGCGAGCAAGCTCCCGGCGTGGCGACGCGCTTTTCGTGAGTAATGATATGACGCGCCGTGTGGCCGAACATGCCTTGGCGCTCGCCGGTATCGACGGTGTCGATCCAAATCTGAAGAATGCCGTCGGAGTAGGTCACCGGCCGCGGCCGCACGCCCATCGCGCTGCCCTGGGAATCCGTCTCATAAGTGACATATTGGTGGGCCTGCAGGTCGAGCACATACACGCGGTTGGTGTTGCCGCGCTGCACAATGCTGGCCATGGTCGGTCCTGAGCGATCACCCAGGTGGGTTTGCCATTCGCTACGCAACCGGTTGGAGGTGAGGTACTCGATGCGGGTGTCAGAAAATGAGCCCGTCACCTGCCGCGTGACGATCTTCACGCCGTTCAACGAAACATCCGGGTAGAGGGACGCTATGAGGAGAAGCGACAATACGCGCATATTGACTTCCTTTCCCCGGTCAACCCCCGGATATGGGGGCCCTATTGTAACCCTGATGTCCTCAACCACGGGGAAGTTTGTTTTCTAAGAAAGAATTAATCGAAAACCGAAGGAAAGGCACTGCTAGAAATCGGGTGATCTGGTGATTGGGTGATCGGATCATCTGGCGATCGGGCCATCGGATCATCGGAAATCCGGAAGCTAGCGAGGGATCTCTGTTGCCACGAGGAAGCTGCGGTTCAACCCAACTCGATTGGTTGTCACAGGGATCGCTCCCCTTCGCCCAGCTCAGAGGTCGAGATTTCACAAAAAAGGCCGATGGTCCGATGACAGATGACCCGATCAGCCGATCACCCGATCACCCGATTCCGCAAGTCCCCCGATCTTCTTGAGCACTTGCCCCAACGCGTCCATCGCCAAATGTGTTGCGTGCGTGGAGGCTTCGGGCAATCCGCCTAGGGCCTCGAGGAGCTGCTCGCGCTTCAGCGCTGCGGCTTCCGCAGGGGACTTTCCCGCGATCATCTCTGTGAGACAAGAGCCGGCAGCGATTGCAGCCACGCAACCACGCGTACGGAAGCGCACCTCGCGGATGCGCCCATCGGCAAGCTTGACCGCCAACTTCATAATATCGCCGCAGACAGGATGCTCGAGGCGCACCTCCGCGTCGGCATCGGGCAGGTCGCCGATGTTGCGCGGATGTTCGAAGTGGTCAAGAACGTTCTCTGAGTAGGCCACGTTTTGCCTCGAGAAGCAGCTCTCTCGCTAATCGACTATAAATCCTTCCGTCCAATTGTCCCTGTCCAGTTGATAGCTATGCATCTGGAAGCCTTGGGGGAATTTGGCGAAACCACGTCTACCTTTCAGTCTATCAATCGCCGCTCTTGCTTCTGTCTCGCTCGAGTACACCCCGATCAGGAGTTCGATGTCTTCTTCTCCTTCGGGCATCTCTTTTACGAACCAAAGTAAATGGACTGGGTCCTTCACGCTATCGCTCCCATGGATCGCTATAATTCCAATAATGCCAGAACGCCGCATTCCCCAGCGAGTGGTCTCGCTCCAGCCTAGCATCACAGTCACGCTGCGTGATCTCGGTCTGTTGAGCCGCGTAGCGGCATGCACCAAGTACTGCCTTGATGTTTGCCCGGAGCTCCAAAACACCGGATGCAAGATTGTAGAAGACTCGTGGTCGGCGAAAGCAGAGGAGATTGTGGCGGCACGGCCGGATATGGTTATCGCCTCGGTGCCGTACCGGATCGAATCCCTGGCGGAGATCATGAAGACCGGCGTCCCGTGTCTATGTTTTGCTCCGAAATCGCTAGACGACGTTTGCCAGGACATGCTGCACATTGCGCGATTGATGGGCGAAGAATCACGCGGTCTGGCGCTGGTTGCGCACATGGAAGATGAAATTGCCGCGGTGCGGGAGAAGACTGCACACTTCGAGAAACCGCTGGTCTATTGCGAAGAGTGGGGGAAGCCGTTGATCCTGTCGCAGCGCTGGGTGGCCGAGTTGGTCGAGGCCGCCGGCGGACGCTTCTTCGGCGAGCCTGGCAAGCAGGTCACGGAGGCAGAAGTCGCGAGCGCTGATCCCGACGTCATCGTCGCTGCCTGGTGCGGCGCCGGGGACCGTGTGCCCCTGGAAAAGATCGTCGCCCGGCGGGGATGGGATCAGACCAAGGCGGCGCGCAACCGGCGCGTGTATTGCATCAACGACGAATTCTTGAATACGCCTGCGACGACTCTGCTTGACGGCCTGCGGGCCGCAGCGACCGCGATCCATCCAGAGAGGTTCGCGATTGAGAAAGGGTTGAGACGAATTGGCCAGATTTTGGCTGAAGCACACTAGACTAAAGACGCTGTCGCTCCAGAACGCCGACCAACGAGGACCCAGCTACGTAGGGATTCCTCGCTTCGCTCGGAATAAAGAAAAAGCATGAAACAAGTCGTCGCCGCGCTCATCGTGCGCGAAAACAAGATCCTGATCTGTCAGCGCACCCGCCATCAGACCATGCCGCTCAAGTGGGAATTTCCCGGCGGAAAGATCGAGCCGGGCGAGAAGCCCGAGCAGGCTCTGCAGCGCGAATTGGAAGAAGAGCTAGGCATTCTGACGACGATCGGGCGCAAGGTCGCGACCATCCGACATGACTACCGCAATCCGGACGCAACCAACTCACAACAGCCTAACTTACATCAAAGACGCGCCGTGGACTCCAGTTCCTCGGTCGAACTGCACTTCTTTCTTGTGGAAGAGTTCGCGGGCGAGATCCAGAACCGGATTTTCAAGGACGTACGCTGGGTGAGCAAAAGAGAAATGGCGGACTACGATTTTCTGGAAGCAGATGTCGCTCTGGTCAACGACCTCGCCGAGGGGAAGGTCGGTCTCACTTAGTCTTTCTGAAATCCCGACCCTGAGCTTGCCGAAGGGGAGGGATCCATATCGAAAAATCAGCCATTGGCACTTAGCCTTTAGCTCTTAGCGTGACAGCCCTCGGCGCAAGCGAATCTCACCTGACCCAAAGGCTAATGGCTAACTGCTAATGGCTTTTCTTTCGATAGGGACCCCTCCCCTTCGGCAAGCTCAGGGTCGGGATTTCAGAAGAAGCCCTCTCACTTAGCCATCACCGCGTAGACGCCGGTGATTGCGATCAGAATCGCCGTGGTGATCCAGGCAACCCAGTTGAAGAAGCGGCCGTTTACGTATTTTCCCATCAGGCTGCTCTTGTTGATCAGTAGCAGCATGTAGATGAGGACTGGTGGCAGCAGCACGCCGTTTAAGACTTGGGACAGCACGGAGACTTTGATCAGGAGCTTATCAGGAATGAACAGCACCGCGGCGGCGCCGGCGCCGACAAGAATCGAGTAGAGCCAGTAGAAGACTTTGGCTTCACCCCATTTTTTGTCGAGGCCGGTTTCGAAGCCCAGGCCTTCACAGACGGTGTAAGCGGTTGAGAGCGGCAGAATCGAGGCGGCAAAGATTGAGGCATTGAACAGCCCGGCTCCGAACAGCAAGGAAGCATAGCGTCCGGCCAGCGGTTTCAGAGCGCGGGCCGCATCGGCGGCGTCTTCGATGTTGGTCTGGTGGGCCGCAAAGAGAGTCGCCGCGCAGGCCACGATAATGAACCAGGCGACGACGTCGGTAAAAACGCAGCCCAGGATCACATCCAGCCGGGAAGTTTTGTACTCGCGCGCGGTCACGCCTTTTTCGACCACCGAAGCTTGCAGATAGAACTGCATCCAGGGCGCGATGGTGGTACCGATGGTGGCAATCAGCATGTAGAGGTAGCTTTTATCGAAAAGTACATGCGGTGCCGGCGGCACCACGGTTGCGCGAAGCGCATCGGTCCAATCCGGCTTGGCCAGAAAGCCGGCAATGATGTAGCACACGTAAAAGAAGGACGCGGTGAGAAAAATCTTTTCCACCGACTTGTAATTTCCCTTGGTCACCAGCAGCCACACCAGCACTGCGGCGATGGGCACGCTTACGAACTTGGATATGTAGATGTCGTGCCCGCGAATATGACCGTGGAGGAGGCCGAGACTGGTGGCCACGCCGATGAATTCGGCGACCACGTTCATAAGATTGATGGCCACCAGCAGGGCCATCATAAAGAAGGTCGCGCGCAGTCCGTATTCTTCACGAACCAGGTCGCTCAGGCCTTTGCCGGTAACCGCCCCCATGCGCGCCGACATCTCCTGCACTACAATCAGGGCCAGCGTGATAGGGATCAAGCTCCATAGGAGGGCGTAACCGAGTTGCGCTCCGTCGAGCGAATAGGTGTAGATGCCACCGGCATCATTGTCGACGTTCGCCGTAATGAACCCAGGACCGACTACCGCGAGGATCAGCAGGATCCGGGTCTGCCACTTCTTGAGCCACTTCATCAGACACGCGCATAACGGATTTCACAACTCTGCTTCGCAGAATAAACGAGAGCGAGTGATGGGACAACAAGGAAAGTGACAAAAAGTAATTTTCTTACTTGCGGCGCGAAGGGAGGGCGATCACGGCGATTCTTCTAAATCCTGTCGCGCAAGACGCTGATCACGTCGTCGGCGGTGACCACGCCACTCAGGCGGCCTTCCTCATCGACGACGGGTAGGCTCATCAGGTTGTACTTGTCGAACAGCTCGGCGACTTCTTTGTCTTTGGCGCCGGCCCGGCAGGAGATCACATGCTCTGGAGCCAGAGTGGAGAGCCGAGTGTCCGCCGGCGCCAGCACCAGCGACACCAACTGCACAGCGCCGGCCAGCTTGCCGCCGGCATGCACTAGAAAGATGGTGTTGATCAGATCGGTTTCGCCGGCAAAGGTACGCAACTTCAGAATGGCGTCGGCCACTGTCGCGTGCGGAGGCACGGCCACGAATTCGGTGGTCATGCGCCCGGCTGCCGTGTTCTCCTTGAAGGTGAGCAGCTCGGCGACGTCCTCGCGCTCCTTGGGCTCCATCTCCTCAAGGATTTCGTCCGAAGTCTCCTGGGGCAGATCGGCAAGCAAGTCGGCAGCAGCGTCAGGTTCCATCTCTTCGACAATATCGGCAGCTTTATCGGAATCAATAGAGCGCATCAGCTCGACTTGCATCTTGGGATCAATTTCCTCAAGTGCATCCGCTGCTACATCCTCATCCAGCGACTCGAATACGGCTTCGCGCTCGGCCGGCGCCAGATCTTCCAGGATGTCGGCGATATCGGCAGGATGGAGCTTGGAAAGACGGTCGTACTCGAGTCGCAAACGCACTCGCCGCGCGGGATCTGTCTCAATTAGGTCGACTGCCTCCCAGGGAATGGCTTTTTCCGGCATGCGACTGGCCAGAGCTTCGATGGCCCGGCTGGGAGCCAGACCTTTGAGCAGGCGTCGCACGGCGCCGCGCAAGCCGATATCCACACCGCCGATCCTGAGTTTCACACTGCCGTTCGCCGCCTCAGGACGCAGATCGATGTCATTCACCCGAACCACCTTGCGCCCGGAAACGTCGATGATCTGCTGATCCAAGAGATCCCGTTCCAGCAGCAGCATGCCGCCGGAGCTTACCAGCGGAGGCCAGTCTGCGGCTTTGCCCAGGGCGCGAACCGTGGCCGAGCGGACCGAGGTCGGATCGAGCGAGCGCACCGACTTGACTGGCAGCAGGCGGTCACCCTCCGAGGTCTTGACCACGAAATCAGAGACGCGCGCCGGGTCGTCCTGTGGAGACAGCGCAACTTCGCGGACATGTCCGGCGAGCGATCCGGCTTCGTCATAGACCGGGGCGCCCAAAATGCTCGAGAGTGCGATCTGCTCCATCATGATCTGCAAAAATCGGGTGATCGCCGTGATCGCGCGTGATCGGGTGATCGGAAATCACTCTGATGGCAGAATACCCAATGTGGTTCCGTGATGCCAGAGCATTCTCCAATTTCGAGAGCAAAGATCGGATAGTCGGGGACACATCGTCCTGCTCTAATTGGCTTAGAGACGTCCGGGCATGCAAAAAAAAAGCGAATCTCGCCCCCTAGTCCCGAACTCTATTTACTAAGGAGTAAGCGGCATGGCTATCCAAGTCACCAACCTTCACCTTCTTCGCGACCAACTGATGACAAGGCGAGAAAAGCTGCAAAACGCAATCGCCCGTTCTCAGACCGCCAATATGGTGCAACTGCTGGAGCAAGTCGACAAAGCCCTGGAAAGAGTCGACAACGGCAAATTTGGGGTATGCGAGGCCTGCGATGGTACGGTCGAAACCCCTCGGCTCCTGGCCGATCCGCTGGCGCGGCTCTGCTTAGATTGCCTCAAACCCTCCGAGCAACGGGCCCTGGAACAGGACTTGGAGCTGGCCGCGCGCATCCAAGCCGGGCTGCTTCCTCAGCGAGACTTGCAAGCTGCCGGCTGGCGGATCTCGTATCATTACCAGCCGGCAGGTATGGTCAGTGGCGACTACTGTGATCTAATTCAGCACGACCGCGATCTCTACTTCATGGTGGGTGACGTCTCCGGCAAAGGCGTAGCGGCCTCCATGTTGATGGCTAACCTGCATGCCATGTTTCGTGTGTTGATTCCAACCGGTCTGCCTTTGCCCCAGTTGGTGGAGCGCGCCAACCGCATCTTCTCCGACAGCACGCTGCCCAACCAGTACGCAACGTTGATCTTGGGCCGGGCTCGTGAGTGCGGCGAGGTTGAGCTCTGTAATGGCGGTCATTTGCCCCCGATCCACCTGGCCGCCGGCGGTGTGAACTCGCTGGGGGTGTCGGCCATGCCTGTGGGCATGTTTCATGATCAGGAGTTCCTGAGCACTCGCATCAATTTCTCGCCCGGAGATAGCCTGGTGATCTATACCGACGGCTTCACCGAGTCGGCCGGCCGCGACGGCACCGAGTACGGCGAAAAACGCCTGAGCCGTTTGCTCGAATCGCGCCACGGCCATGACTCGCGGCAACTGGTAGACGTTTGCGTCCACGATCTCGCCTCATTCCGCGACGGTTCGCCACACGTAGACGACCAGACCCTGGTAGTCCTGAAGTTTGCTCCGGTTGAGCACTGATGCGCCGTCCGCCACGATCAGGGAACAAACGGTTCTTTCGCGGTTTCTAACCCAGGAAGCGGTTCGCGGGTGCCGCAGATTGCATTTTTCTACTCCGATACCTGGGTTGCGGTTTGACAATTCCCTCTGCAACTAGGCAAACTACGGGTTCGCCTCTGCCGACATGTGCCTGCGTTGTCTTTTGAGCAGACATCTGTGGACCGCCGAATGACAAACCGGGTTTCTTACACATTGGATTCAACCTTGGATAGCGTAAACCACGCCGAAAGCAAGGCGGCTGAGGTTGCGGCCCGGGCCGGCTTTAGCGAAGACGATCAGTACAATATCGCCATGGCGGTGCGCGAGGCGGCGGTGAACGCGGTGTTGCACGGCAACGCGCGCGACCCGCTTAAGAAGTTTTTTGTGGCCTATGAAACCACGGTGGACGCCCTGGTGATTACGATTACCGACCAGGGCAAGGGTTTGGATCCCTACTCGATCCCCGATCCTCTGGCCCCAGAGAACTTGATGAAGGGTTCGGGGCGCGGCATCTTCCTCATCCGGGCTTTCATGGATGAGGTCCGGTTCAGGAATGTCGAGCCGGGCACAGAAATCACACTTATCAAGCATGTCGGCCGCAAGACGGCGAATGCCAAGGAGGAAACAAAGTGACAATGAAGGCTAGCACACGACAGGTAAACGGCGTCACCGTGGTAGATATGAGCGGTCGCATCACCTTGGGCGAAGGCAGCGTAATCCTGCGTGAGGCGGTGAAAGATCTGGTCGCAAAAGGTCAGAAGAAAATCCTGCTCAACCTCGGCGACGTCACCTACATCGATAGCTCAGGGATCGGCGAGCTGGTCAGCGCGTTCACTTCCGTCCGCAATCAGGGCGGCGAACTCAAACTGCTCAACCTGACCAAGAAAGTTCACGATCTGCTCCAGATCACCAAGCTGTACACCGTGTTTGACATCAAGGACGACGAGTCGAAGGCGATTCAATCGTTCAAATAACAAATCGGCTCTCAGCCTTTGGCCCTTAGCCTTTAGCGAGGGACGGTCTTTTTCTGAAATCTCGAGCGTAGCGAGAGATCCGTATGGCAACCAATCGAACGAGGTTGAACTGAAGGTCCTTATTGGCGATAGGGATCCCTATTGGCGATAGGGATCCCTCGCTACGCTTCGGGATTTCAGAAAACCGCCTATGCGGGGCGGCGTACCCGTGCGACCGGAGCATCCAGTACCTCGCGAACCCTGCGCAACAACTCGACTGGTCCGTACGGCTTCTGGAGAAAAGGCAGGTTGTGGTTCAGCACCTCTTCGCGGAGCGCTGCATTCTCCATGTAGCCGGAGACGTACATCACTTTGGTTCCCGGCCGTTGCCGTAGAAGCCGTTGCACCAGCTCCGGGCCTGTGGTTCCGGGCATAACCACATCCGAGAGGATCATGTGAAGCGGGCCGGCATGCTCGCGGCAAATTCGTTCGGCCTCAGCCGGCACCCCCGCCTGAAGAACCGTGTAACCGTTGGCTTGCAGGATACGTGCCATGAGTTCGCGCAAACCAGCATGATCTTCGATCAGAAGAATCGTCTCGTTGCCGCCCGCAGCACCGGACCGGTCGGTCATTACTGCTAGCGTTCCTTCCGCCTCTGGGACTTCGGGCAAGTAGATACGAAAGGTCGTACCCTGGCCTGGCTGGCTCTCGGCATCAATGTATCCCGCGCTCTGTTTCACGATGCCATAAACGGTCGCCAAGCCCAGACCGGTGCCGCGCCCGGGATCTTTGGTTGTGAAGAAAGGTTCAAAGATATGGGACATCGTAGCCTCATCCATGCCTTGCCCCGTATCACTCACTTCCAGAAGAACGTACTGGCCTTCCAGCACAGTTGCGGTGGCGTGACTGTTTTCCCCCACGGCCACATTGCGGGTGGCAAAATGCAATCGTCCGCCGCGAGGCATAGCGTCGCGCGCGTTGATCGCTAAATTCATCATCACCTGTGCAACCTGGTTAGGATCTGCCCGCACGGAGTTCAGCTCAGGATCCAGGTCGGTGGTCAGTTCAATGTCTTCCCCAATCACCCTTCCCAGCATGGCTTGCATCTTGCTGACCGTGTTATTCAGATTGAGCACCTGCGGCTGAAGGACCTGCTGCCGGCTGAATGCTAGAAGCTGGCCGGTGAGAGCCGCCCCCTGGTCCGCCGCGGCGACCACGTGCTGCAATTCACTGGAATAGCCGTTGCGTTCATCGTCGAGGGCCAGCCGCGTATAGCCAAGAATGACCGTGAGCAGATTGTTGAAGTCGTGGGCAATGCCTCCAGCCAGTTGTCCGATGGCTTCCATCTTTTGCGACTGTCGCAGCTGCTCCTCCAACTGCTTGTGCTCAGTAATGTCCTGAGCGATCATTTCGAAGGTATCCGGTACACCCGGCGGCGTGGCCGTGCGGCGTCCGCTCAAGCGGACCAGTATGTGGCGGCCATCCTTGCGCTTCCAGACGGTCTCAAAGCCTTCCATCCTTCCGGCGGCATCCAGTTCGGCGATGACGCGTTGGAGATCCGCTGAGTTTGAATAAACCTGCGTGGCCGGATCAAGGACTATGACTTCGTCGACGGAACCGTAGCCGAGCATCGAAACCATCGCCCGGTTGACCTCCAGGTAACGGCCGTTTTGCGCGCGATACATGGCATAGACAGCGCTTTCGAACAGATCGCGATAACGCCCTTCGGCTTGCAGCTTGTCCGCGAGCGACTGGCGCAGCTGCTCTTCCATCCGCAGCTTGTCCTCTAGGCCCGTGTTCACGACGGCCAGCTCCCGGGAACGTCGCTGCAACCGCAGCATGTTGCGCTGATAGATTCCCCAAACGAGAAGCCCGACCGCCAGCGCACTCGGCAGGTAGAACCAGAAGGTCTGGTAAAAGCGCGGCTTGAGCGTGAAGCTATAGGCTGCTCCAGCGTCGTTCCATACGCCGTCGTTGTTGGCAGCAATCACGCGGAACGTGTATTGTCCGGGCGGCAAAGAGGAATAATAAGCCGTGCGACGCGCGCCGGCATCCACCCAGTTCCTGTCATACCCTTCAAGCTTGTATTTGAAGCGTACCCTGTCGGGGACCAGCAGGCTCAGCGCGGTATAGTGAAATTCCAGATCTCTGCTGCCGGCGGCAAGATGAGCAGCTTGCTCTCGCGCGACCCGTTCGCCCTTCATCAACACTTCGTCAATATAGACCGGCGGGGGCAGCACGTTCACCCGGATGTTTTTGGGATCAATCACAGCAACCCCTTGGGTCGTCGGAAACCAAAGTTTGCCGTCACTTGTCCGCCATCCGGCAGGTTTGCCGCCATTGCACTCGCTGCTCTTCATGCCATCGGCCGTGTTATAGATGACGGGATGAACCGAGTGGATCTTGCCGGCGCCGAAATCCTCTATCTCCGCAACCGGTATGCGAAAGATGCCTTTGTCGGAGCTTATCCAGACGTATCCGCTGCTATCAAAAAGAGTCGTCCACACCGTGTCCAAGGGAAGGCCATCTTTGCTGCCGATCGCGATCACCTTGCCGTCGCGGATTCTCTTGATTCCTGAGGTTTGGGTACTGATCCAAAGTGTGCCCGCCGGCTCTTCCCCAACCTGGGTGACGAAGTCGGTCGCCAGGGCTTGTCGCTCGGGAAAGTCAACAAACCTGCCGTCACGGAAGAGGTTGAGTCCTGCAAAAGTCCCCACCCACAGATTTCCGTCGCTGCTTTCAAAGATACAGCTGATCTCATTGTTAGAAAGACCTTCGCTGGCGGTAAAGGTAGTAACGTTGCCGTTCTGCAGCCGGTAGAGACCAATCCTGGTGCCAATCCACAGGCCCCGCCGCTTGTCGTCAAAAACGGCGGTAATTGCAGTTTGCGGGATCCCATGGCGCTTGCCGAAGAGCGTGATCGTTCCATCATTGAGGTGATTGAGACCGCCCAAAGTCCCAATCCACAAACCACCGTCGTGGGCCTCTCCCATCGCCTGGATATAGTCGCTCACCAGGCCACCGCTTTGGCCAATCGTCTCAAAGCGGCCATTGCTGAATTTGCTGAGCCCGCCGCCGAATGTGCCAATCCAGATTTCACCATTCCTCCCTTGCAGAATAGTAGACGTGCCGTTGTCAGCCAGGCCGTCCTGCGTGGTGTAAACAGTAAACTTACCGTCGCGCAAGCGATTTAATCCGCCGAAGGTAGCAATCCACAGACTGCCCTCACGATCTTCCACAATGCTGTTCACCGCCCGGCCGATCAGGCCGTCGCTCACGCTATACGATTCGGCTCGGTTTTGCCGCAGGCGATAGAGACCTCTCTCCGTCCCAACATAAAGGGTGCCGTCGCGGTCCCGGTAGATGGCACCCACGGCCGACCTTGGTATCGCGGAGACCAAGGTGAAGACGCCACCTCGCTGGGAATAGAGGCCACGGCTGGAGCCGATCCAGAGAACGCGATTCGGGTCTTCATACAAAGCGATGGCGCCAGCGCTCGTTAACTCCTTCGGCTGCGCGGGGTGAGTTATTCGTCCATGATCGAGATGGTCCAATCCGCGCGCCGTCCCGATCCAGAGCGTGCCATCACGTCCTGGGTAGAGGGCAAGGACCACATCGTGGGATAAACCGTCCTTGGTCGTGTAGACGGTGAATTTACCGTCTCTCCACAAATTGAGCCCACCGCCATTGGTACCGATCCAAATGTTTCCATTGGAGTCCTGCGTGATTACGTTGACGATCCTGTTGGCAAGGCCGTCTTTCTCGGTGTAGGACTCAAACTTGCCTTCCCGGAAGCGACCCAGGCCACCTAAGGTACCGACCCAGAGGATCCCCTGGCTGTCTTCAAACAGACATTTGATGTAGTTATTGTTGATGGCCTCGGTATTGGTTTTATCGAATACCTTGAAGTACACGCCGTCAAAGCGTACCAGCCCCTCTTCGGTAGCCAACCAGAGGTACCCATCCCGGGTTTGCACGACGCTACGAACGTCATTTTCAGGAAGCCCCTGCTCGGTGGTCCAAACATCGTGAATGTACTGGGTGATCTTTTTGGCGGGGTCAATGGCAAAGACAGCCGGAGTGAAAGACAGATAAGCCGGTACCAGCGACACGCCAAGCAGCAGGATGCGCGCACAAGAAGAACCTTTGGGCATGGAGGGTGTACCCGGCTTGCTTGGCTTAAGTTTAGGCCCTTTCAAAGGCTCGGGCAAGCCTAGCTCGGAACGCGAAAATCCACGAGTGCATCGGGCTGCACAGCAGTCGAAAGGTTTGCTAAGGCCGCAATGGCGCGGTCGTTCGCCGCGGTCGGATTCCGATCACGGCGATCCCGTTGCGATGTCGGCGATTCCGGCGATTGGTTGTAAGATCTACGCTGTCCGCCTCGGATGCAGGCTCAAGTCGCGCAGGTGAGTCAGCAAGGTGGAGCGCTTCACCGCATCCAGCTGATCCAGAAAGGGCATGAGTTGAGCAACAAAGTCATCGTGCATCAGATCGGCGATGTCGTCTTCTAGAGTGCGCGAAGAACCCTTAAGCAGATCGGCCATGGTAACCTCCAGGGCCGTGGCCAGCCGCTCCAGCGAAGATAGCGTGGGCACCGCCTTTTCGTTCTCGATCTTGGAGACGTATGTGCGCGGGACCTGCATACGCATGGCAAGTTGGCGCTGGCTGAGCCCGGACTTCTGTCGGAACATTCGGATCGATGCGGCGATCTGCAGATGTGCATGATTTGCAGAAACCGGCTCGGGCGGCGGCGGGGACATCAAGATAGGTTCCGGCTCTTCTTCGTCGAGCGATGCTCTACACTTTCTGCAGAGCTGGTTGTTGGTCCGAAACTGGACAAGGTGGCAGTGGTCGCAACGTACTACTTCACGGGAGTCCACAGGGGCCAAAGTTGTCGCCATGTTGTTTCTCGGAGTTGCCAGAGCGGGCTTCTCCAAACAAAACTGCCGCAAGACGCCACAACATGGGCTAGTCTCAGGCAGGGTTGCTGGATTGTCAACCTAAAAATGCAGATAAAAACGGCATAATACCCAAAGAAACACAGAGAATAAAAGGAGAAAGTAGGTCGAAATCATGACAGATCGCGCGTCCGCCTGGAGCCTGCTGTGTGAGTACACCCAGTCCGAAAGCTTGCGCAAGCACATGCTGGCCGTGGAAGCCTGCATGCGCGCCTACGCCCGCAAGTTCGGGGAAGACGAAGACAAATGGGGCATCACGGGATTGCTGCATGACTTTGACTATGAAAAGTTTCCGACACCGGCCGAGCATCCCTTTGTCGGCAGCAAAGTCTTAGAGGAACGCGGCTACTCCGAAGAGATACGGCGCGCCATCCTCTCGCATGCCGATTACAGCGGCGTGAAGCGCGAAAGCAAAATGGAAAGGACCTTGTTCGCCTGTGATGAGCTGGCCGGTTTCATCACCGCGACCGCCCTGGTCAAGCCCAGTAAGTCGCTAGCCGAAGTCGAAGCCAAATCGGTGCGGAAGAAGATGAAGGACAAGGCGTTCGCGCGCAGCGTCAATCGTGACGACATCGTCGACGGGGCCGCCGACCTCGGCGTTGACCTGGAAGAACACATCGCCTTCTGCATCGAGGCCATGAAGGGGATTGCGGGCGAGCTGGGTTTGGCGGCAAACTTTCTCTGAAATCCCGAACGCAGTGAGGGATCCCTATCAGATCGGGTGATCGGATCATCGGGAGATCGGGTGATCAGAAACCCCGAGACCCGCAATCCGCTCAGCAGTTGGCCCAGCGGGTCGTACAAATAATGCCGGGACTAACACGGATGGCCCGATGATCCGATCACCCGATCTCCCGATCTGATAGGACCCCTCCCCTTTCGGCAAGCTCAAGGTTCGGGGTTTCAAAAAACAGGAGCTCTTTGTCAGGCTGGCGAATCCATTCCTGCAGAGGCTCAAGTTTCGAGCAGATAAGAGAGGGCAGACCCATGCTTGACGTTATCCTGAAAAGATTTGAGCAGCCAGACGAATTACGCACATTCGAGAAGGGAAAGTTTGAGATCGTTCACATCGGCAATTTGACGATTGGCAAGGCGACGTACGAGCCCGGTTGGAAATGGTCCGTCCACGTCGGCCAGTCTCTCGGATCGAAGACCTGTTCCGTCGAGCACGTTGGCATCGTGCTCTCCGGCCGCGCCACTGCGGCCATGGACGATGGCCGGGTGATTGAGATGAAAGCGGGCGACGTCTTCTACATTCCACCGGGTCACGATAGCTGGGTGATCGGTGACGAGCCCTATGTTTCGCTTCACCTGCTGGGCGCCGAAAAGTATGCCCATTAAGAAAACGGGATTTCTTTTGAAATCCCGATCCCGCGGAGCGGGGATTCCTATCGCCGCGATCAATGGAATGGGCGAGATCTCCGGAGACGCATAGGGATCTCTCGCTACGCTCGAGATGTCAAACGACAAGTGAGCCGGTTCGAATGACTTCCGCCAACTTAACGAAATCGCCGGCGAAGATGCGATCCTGCTCGATCTTAGGGCTGACGTTGCGGATGGCCGCATGGGCTTTTTGGAGCGGCGCGCTGGTCGTAAGCGGCGCCAGGAAATCGATCGCTTGAGCGGCTGCGCAGGCTTCGATTGCGAGAACATTCGTTGTATTGGCGACGACTTTCTTCAACTTGATGGCCGCGGTCATGCCCATGGAAACATAGTCTTCCTTGTTGCCGGAAGTAGTAATGGAATCGGCCGACGCCGGATGCGCCAGCACTTTGTTCTCGCTGGCCAGCGCCGCCGCCGTGACCTGGGGCAACATGAAGCCTGAATTCATCCCCGCACCTGCAGCAAGAAACGGCGGCAAGCCTTCATTCAAAGCCGGATTCACCAGGCGCTCGATGCGGCGTTCGGAGATTCCCGCCAGCGCCGTAAGCACGATCGCCAGATAATCAAGGGCAAAAGCCAGAGGCTGTCCGTGAAAGTTTCCGCCGGAGATGATGTCGCCCTCGGCCATGCCTTTTACGAACACCAGCGGATTATCGACCGCGGAGTTCATCTCGATCTCGAAGGTGCGGCGGCAGAACTCGAGGGTGTCGCGCACCGCTCCGTGCACTTGAGGAATGCAGCGAAGAGTGTAGGCATCCTGCACCCGGCCGCAATCTTTATGCGACTCGCGAATCTTGCTCCCGGCGATCAGGCGGCGCATGTTGGCGGCTACCTTCACTTGCCCGGCGTGCGGGCGCGCCGAGTGAATGCGTTCGTCAAAAGCTACGTCGGTTCCGTGCAGCGCGTCGAGCGTCATCGCCCCAAGGACGTCGGCGGTCTCGGCAAGGGTCTCCGCCGCCAAGAGCGAGAGCGAACCAACGGCCAACATCGCTTGCGTCCCATTGATGAGGGAGATCGCTTCCTTGGCTTCGGGCGCCAGTGGTTTGATCCCGGCACGTTTGAGCGCATCGGCGCTGCTTATGCGCGCGCCTTCGTCGCGCCCGTTCCGGCGCGCAGCGTCAACGACAGATTCGCCTTCGCCGATCATCGCCAGCGCCAGGTGCGCCAGCGGAGCCAGATCTCCACTTGCGCCTACGCTTCCCTGCGACGGCACCACGGGATGAACACCGCGGTTCAGCATCTCGCAAAGCAGGTCGATCACCTCGGCGCGAACACCCGAGAATCCTTTGGCTAATGAGTTGGCGCGCAGCAACATCATCGCCCGGGTTTCCTCGATCGAAAGCGGCTCGCCCACGCCGGCGGAATGCGAGCGAATCAAGTTGACTTGCAGCTGGCCGATTTGCGCCGGCTCAATGCGAACGTCGCTCAGCTTGCCCACCCCGGTGTTGATCCCGTACGCAACTTTGTTTTCGCGGACCACAGCGTCGACCACGGCGCGGGCAGCCTTGACTTTCTCTCTTGCGGCGCCGGCCAGAGCTACAGGTCGGCGCACGCACGCAACCTGACGCAGATCGTCGAGGGAGAGGTCGTTACCATTCAATTGAACAGGATTCATGAATTCTTTTTCTGACGATGCACCGCGAAGACATTCATGTACTTCTCCGGAAGCGTGCGGCGCTGGAAATTATCGTCCACAATGATGTGCATGGTTTCACCGGTCGCCAGAAGCGTGTGGTCTCCGGCGCGCAACACTTCGTAGGTGAAATGCAGCAGAGACTGGCGCGCGTTGGCGATCCGCGTGCGCACCACGATCTCATCATCATATAAGGCCGGGGCTTTGTAACGCACCCGCAGGTCGACCACGGGAATGTGGCAGTTATCTTCTTTCTCCATCGCGCGATATTCCAGACCGAGCTGGCGCATCAGCTCCACGCGGCCCACTTCAAACCAGATCGCAAAGTTCGAGTGGTAGACCACGCCCATGTTGTCGGTTTCGGCGTAACGGACACGCAATTTAGTTTCGCCAGTGATGGCTTCGTTCATTTCCTCTACATCCCCTGACCGTGCTTTTCTTTGGGCTTGTATCAGGGCACGGCTTCTACAGGCTGGTGAAACAGTCCTCGTGTGTGAAGACGTTTGTTAACGTACTCTTCTCGTCGGTCACAGCTCTAGCTGCTCTTCCACTTGGGTTTGCGTCTCTCTAGAAAGCTGCTGACGCCTTCTTTGAAATCGGCCGTTTGGCGAATGGAGGCGTTCTCCTTGATCGCCCGCGCCAGCTGCCGGTCCAGTAAATCTTTGGTGTAGCTCGAAAGTAGAGCCTTGGTCACCTTCAACGAAGCCGGGCTGACCTCCATCAGTTCCTGGGCTAGCTCGCGGGCGCGAGACATCAACTGATCGGCTGCAACGACTTCCCTCACCAATCCCATTTGATGCGCTTCCTCGGCATCGAAGAGACGGCCGGTGAGCAGCAGATCGCGAGCGACTTTCTCGCCGACGCTGGCGATCAGGTAACTGGAAACAATCCCGGGCACGAAGCCGATGCGGACTTCGGTATAGCCGAACTTGGCTTCTGGAACCGCCAGCGTGAAATCGCAGAGTGTGGCCAGCGCTGTTCCGCCGGCGATGGCAGCGCCGTTCACTGCAGCGATGGTGACCTTGGGAAAATCGTACAGCGCGCGAAACAGTCCGGCCATCGTCTGGGAGTCTCTTAGATTCTGCTCGTCGGAACGGCCGATCAGCTGCTTGAGGTTATCAAGATCCATGCCTGCACAAAACGCGCTGCCCGCGCCGGTAAGGATCACGATGCTCGGCGAGGCATTCGCAGCCTGATGCAGCGCTGCGATCAGATCATCGATCAGCTCGTAGCTGATGGCATTGCGCTTGTCGGGCCGGTTCAGCGTGATGGTGGTGATGTTGGCCGACTCGGCGTATTGAACGGTTCTGAAGTTCACATTCATTCCTCTTGTTTCTGAAATCCCGAACCCTGAGCTTGCCGAAGGGGAGGGATCCATATAGCCATCCATAACCTTGCGGTATTAACCGCAGAGGTTTCGATACGATAGGGACCTCTCGCTCCGCTCAAGGTTCAGAAAGAAGCCGATCACATCACGACCGTGTGCTTATTAGCGATGTCCGCCGACATCTGGATCACCGCATCCAGTGGCTTCTTCACCGGAACATTCGCGCCGTGCGCAGCTAACGCCTGAATCGCGACTTCCGTAGGAATGTTGCCGATCATCTCGTCCTGCGCAAACGGGCAGCCACCCAGACCGCCGATAGCGGAATCGAAACGACGGCAGCCGGCGTCAAAAGCGGCAATCACCTTCTCCGCGGCTCCGGCGCGTGTGCTGTGCAGGTGGGCTCCAATCTCCAAGTCAGCGTGGGCGCCGGTCACGGCGGCAAGTAGATCTCTCACGTGCTGCGGTGTGGCCAGACCTACGGTGTCCGCCAATGAGACCTGCTCGAAGCCCATATCCGCCAGGATGCCAACGGCCTCGACGACCTCCTGCGCGTTCCACAAGTCGCCGTAAGGATTGCCGAAGGCCATGGAAACGTATACCACCGCACCAAATCCAGCTTCGTCGGCCTTGAGCTTGATTTGCTCGATCTCCTCGATAGCGTCTTCCAGCGACTGGTTCTGGTTGCGCTGCAAGAAGGTCGGCGAAACCGAATACACGCAGCCGAGAGTCTGCACCGCTTCCGTCGCGATCGCCCGCTCCGCGCCCTTGCGGTTGACCACGATTCCGATGATCTCGACATCATCCGGCGGATCGAGCTTCTTCAGCACGTCTTCAGAATCCGCCATTTGCGGAATGGCTTTGGGCGAAACGAAGGATACGGCATCGATGTGCCTGAAGCCTGCCCCGATCAGCGCGCGCAAATACTGAACTTTCAGATCGGCAGGGATCTGGCCCTTGAGGCCTTGCCAGGCATCGCGCGGGCACTCGATCAGTTTGACGTCGTTAGACATCGTGGGATCCAAATCTACACGCCCTCAGACGGCAACTCGCCTGGTTTTTCACCGCGGAGGCGCGGAGACGCGGAGTCAAAAACTTTGCGGACGATCCCTCCGGCGCGAAGAATGGGGACATTAAAATTGATGATCAATCCAACAGGTTTGTTCAGCAACTTCAGATAGGTCAGAAGTTGAGCTTCATGCACAGGAATGATGCGGGCTGTACTCTTCAGTTCAAGAATCACTGTCTCTTCAACAATCAAGTCGAGTCGATACCCACAATCGAGCGCAACGCCCTTGTAGGCTACCGGAACTACAACCTCCCGGCGAAAATTCAGACGGCGCAGATTCAGCTCGTGACACATGCACTCTTGATAGGCCGATTCCAGCAAACCAGGACCTATGGCCTTGTGAACTTCAATCGCGGCACCGATGATTTGCTCAGTGAGGCCTTCGTAGATCAGCTTTGTACCCGACCCTGAGTCTCGTTCATAACTCATTTTCTTGCCCCACCTTTCTCCGCGTCTCCGCGCCTCCGCGGTGAAATATCCTTCTTATCCGTTCGGAACGCTACGTTTGCAATACCCCGACTTTAAACTCTTTGACCTCCGGATTCAGCGTAGCCGCTTCCAGCGCCGTGATCAACGCTTGTCGCGTCTCCATGGGATCGATGATCTTATCCAACCACAAGCGTGCAGCGCCGTAACGCGGGTCAGTCTGATGATCGTACGTGGCTTTGACCGAGTTGTAGAGTTCTTGCTTTTCCGGATCGCTAAGCTTTTTCCCACCACGCTCCAGTTGCTTGATCTTGATCTCGACCAGGGTTCCCGCCGCGGAAGCACCGCTCATTACTGCGTAGCGTGCCGTCGGCCAGGCAAAGACGAAGCGTGGATCGTAGGCTTTGCCGCACATCGCGTAGTGTCCAGCGCCAAACGAGCCGCCAATAATCACCACGATTTTTGGCACCACGGAGTTGGCGACTGCATTCACCATCTTGGCTCCGGCTTTAATGATGCCGCTCCATTCGGCATCGCGGCCTACCATGAAACCGTTGACGTCGTGCAGAAAGACGAGCGGCACCAGATTCTGGTTGCAATCCATGATGAAGCGCGCGGCTTTTTCGGCGCTCTCGGTGTAGATCACGCGGCCGACCTCAAGATGTTTTTCCCCGGAGTGAGGATCGGTCTGCAGCATGGAGAGTGCCTGATTGGCGATGATGCCCACGGCAAATCCGCCGATGCGGGCGAGACCACAGATCACCGTCTTCCCGTATTCGGCTTTGTACTCGTCAAAGCGGCTACCGTCAACGATGCGGGCGATGATCTCATTGACGTCGTAAGGACGCAGGCCGTCGGCCTCGTAGATCCCGTAAATCTCTTCGGCAGCGTAGGCGGGTTTCTCGGCCTTGATGCGGTCGAAGGGCGCGGTGGGCTTGTGTCCCAGTTTGCTGACCACGGAGCGTATGCGCTCCAGGCAGAGATGATCGTTGGGCTCGCGATAGTCGATGGTTCCGGCAATCTGCGCGTGCATCGCCGCGCCACCCAACTCTTCCGCCGAGTATTTGGCGCCGATCGCTGCCTGCACTAATGCCGGGCCGGCGAGAAACAGACCGCTGCCTTCGGTCATGAGGATGGTGTCGCACATCACAGGCAAATAGGCGCCGCCGGCCACGCACATGCCCATGATGGCCGTGATCTGGGGAATACCCATCGCCGACATGACTGCGTTATTACGAAAGACGCGGCCGAAATCGTCGGTGTCGGGAAAGACATCTTCTTGCAGCGGCAGAAACACGCCCGCTGAATCGACCAGATAGATGGTAGGAATGTGATTGTCGATGGCGATGTTCTGCGCGCGAATGACCTTCTTGGCGGTCATGGGGAAGAAGGCGCCGGCTTTGACCGTGGCATCGTTCACGATCAGCATGAACAAGCGCCCATGGATTCGTCCCAGCCCGGTAACCACGCCCGCGGATGGCGCACCACCCCATTCGTCATACATCTCAAACGCGGCGTAAAGGCCTAGCTCGAAGAATTCTGTTTCCTTATCAATCAGTAGGCTGATGCGCTCGCGCGCGGTAAGCCGCTTCTTCGCATGTTGCGATTCGATTCCCTTCTCACCGCCGCCTTGGCGAATCTGCTCTTCTTCGTTGCGAACCGCGGCCACGCGTTCGGCCATCCCACGCATGTTCTTTTCGTACCGCGCAGAAGTCGGGTCAATCTTGCTGATGATCTTGTTGGACGAGTCCGGCATGGGCAGTCGCTTTTTCGGATAGATAAGGCAAACTGGTTAGACTAAACGAGTGAGTGCATCCGCGCAAACGCACGCAAGAAGGAGGCTTCCATGCGGGAGTGACGTCGAAGGTTGCGGTTGGGAACAGAAGACCTTAGGCTTTCGAAGCCGGTGATCGCAAGAACGCGACCATCGAAACCAAAGAAATAGTAAGCGCCAGGATCGCCAACGGCAAAAGCCAACCGTAGCCATCAGTGGTGGTCGTACGAAACAAGCTCCAATTGCCGACCAGCAAAACTACAAACGCCACGCTGCAAACCACCCCTGCCACCCCGCGCATGATGATCAGCGGCTGTTCAATTCGTTCTTTCTCGCGCTGCTTACGAAGAATCTGCGCCCGCCACCAGATCAGCCCTGGGCTAGGCAACTCCGGGTGATGGTCTTCGGCCATCTGCTTAAGAACGGAATCAAGATTATGTTCATGGCTCATAGGCAACACCAATGCCTGCCCGCTCGAGCAGGTCCTTCGCTTTTTCTCGGGCGCGGAAGACGATCACGCGCACGCTGTTCTCTTTGACGCCGAGCACCAAGCCGATCTCCTTGTGGTTCAACTCTTCCACATGCGCCAACCACAAGACGGCTCGCTCCTGGGCATTCAGGCGCTCGAACACGGAGGCCATGTCCAGAGATAAGTGGGACTTCGGGTGTACTTCTTCGGAAACAGGATTCAGCTCCCAGCATTCTCTCTCGCGTTTCAGACGGCGCCACCGGTCGCGCAGAATGTTGGTCGCGGTTTTGTAGAGATAGGCTTTGCGCGGCAGTTCGTCGCTCAGCGTTGCCGGCAAGTTGATCAGTCGAATGTACGCCTCTTGCAAGACTTCGTCGGCAGTCGCTGCATCGTGGCTGAGGCGGCAGAGATAGCCGTGAAGCTTCCGCGACGTACGCAGGTAGAAGGCTTCAAACTCCGCGTTGCTCATACGATCTTCTGCCTTCAATCGCGTGACAGTCAGCCGCTCGACATGCTCATCAGCGGGCACGATCAACTTGCCTGTTCGGACTTGATCTTCTTGGCTATCAGGTAGGACACAAGACCGGAGACCAGAAAACCCAGGCCGAGCATCACAAGCAGCGTGCCGACCCCCTGAAAGACATGGAGTGCCCCCATGTCGGTAACGCGTATCGCAAAAAAGGCGGCGCCGACGAAAATCACGATAATGCCGATTCTCACCGAACCTAGGATCGATGCGCTGGGCGCGGTCACGGCATCCGATATTCCGGCGACGTATTTCTGTCCCGCCGGTGACTGCACAAATTCTGTGAAATCATGCGTCGACGAAAACTTATCCAGCAGGTGTCTCTGCATGGCGTACTGCTGTTTCCGGCTCACGACTGAAAAGATTAGATAGACCAGCCACGCTCCCGACCCAAACAACGCAACAAAAGCTAAGACGTCGTTGCCATTCATCCTGTTCCCTCCATTCCTGGAACGCATAAGGAGTGCTGAAGGTTAACAGGAAAAAACGAACCCTGCTTACTTGAGGTTCAATTTCACTCCACACGCGACTCCGGTATGACCGTCTGGGCTACCGTTATTTCGCACCTTGGGCGCTCACCTTTGGCCATCTTAGGTTCCTCTTCCTGTGAATGGTCCTGGCGAGTATATGCGCGTCGAGAGAATCCAGCTTGGTAATACGCCGCCGCACGCTCCAGCCTTGCCTGTTCGTCCGTTCCCTGCAGAGCATTCGCCGCCATCAGGCAATAGGCGCGACGGAAGATCGTATACGCGGTGACGAAGTCCTCGATCCGCTTGCTCGGATCATCGCCGCTCGCGCGACGATAGGTTTCCAGGAAAAACCGCGCTTGCGCATCGTCCATTCGCCATTCGACGATCGCTCCGGCCAGGTCCCAGGCGATGTCGGTTGCCCCGGGGAAGAAATGATCGTCGCCGTGGCTGCCGCAATCGGTTTTGACCAGGTGGCCGTCGCTGGTGCACAGCCATTCGTGAGGTTGCATGCGTCCGTCGGCGATCACCGGTCGTTCCAGCTGCAATCGGATTGGCACGTCGAGCGCCATCTGCTGAGCGTTGTGATCGGCCATTTGCCGCTGCGCCTCCAGGCCTGTCAACTCGACCGGGAACGTTTCGGCCCGAAACGCGCAATAAGCAGCCAGGCGCCTGAGCACATCTTCAGTCAGGCCATCGTTCACGTCGGCGCACGACATCGGCCGCCCCGGAATCCAATCGTAGGAAGCGAAGCCGTGGGCTTGGCGGCGTGGCACAAGACCGAAGCCGGCGCCGGCTATTTGCTCCTCGCGCTCGAAAACTTTTTCCCCGTAATGCCCAAGCCCGATAAACTTGAGCAGCAGCCGATGCGAATGATTCGACGTAAGATACTTCAGTCGCTCTGAACTGATCCAGGAAGCCGGCCACGCGCCTGCGCCAGAGAGCAGTTGACCGCGCCACAGACCGGCGCCCACGAACTGCTCCGCCTCTTCCGGTTTGCGCGGCTCCAGCGGGACGGCAGCCCAGCGAAAACGATGCGCTCGTTGCGACCCGCCATCCGCGCGAAGGGAGGCGAAGTCCGGTTGATGCCCGCACACTAGCGTGATTCGATCGTCCTTTACGCCGGCGAGGCTCAGCGCTTCGGCTACTGAGAGAAACGACGACCCGCTTAGTCCCGGTCCTTCGTCCACAATCAGGAACTCGGCGTTCACGGCGGTGAATTTACGCACAAAATGTAGCTGCTCGGTTGAGAGTTCCGTGTACCGATTGTACGGATGTCCGTGGGGACGGACCGTGATGCGTTCCGCGCAAAGCCCCCGTGCTCGTGCGGCAGCGGTGGCGACCGCGCTCAATGTGGTTCCGATGCTACGAATGCCGATCACCCCGACCGATCGACTGCGCAACGGCAGCTGCTCCACTACGTCGGCGAAAGCCAAAGGATGCAGTGCGTAATACGCGAAGCCTTCCGGAGACGAGATTGCAATCTGCCCGGGAACGGCCGCATCAATAGCGGCCTGCATGGCTCCGGCATCGAGAGCTGACTCAGGGTTGATGAGCGCGTTCGCCAGATGTTCCGTCAACACAGCGGACGCGCGAACTGACGTCAAGGCTGCGTCGCTCACGCCGCATTCCAATTCTCCCGCACGAAGCAAAGCGTTAATAAGTTGATCGGCAGAGCTTGCGCGGCGCAGGTTTTGAATTTGGCGGATCAGGGCCGACTTGAGTTGCAGTCCGCTTACACGCCGGCGATCGTCGCGGAAGACGAGAAGGTTGAGCGCGGCCGGCGGCATACGTTCGGATTCTCAAGCTATTTTGCGGGAGCGCACCGAGCGTGGTGACCGGGAGATGTCTCCCTCTTTATCGATGAAATAAAGGAAATGATTATCCCGCTGGATGGCGTTGGGAACCAGCACTTGCGTCTCGCCTTCACCCGACTTGGGCTTGTGGCACACGTTGCCCTCGCCGTCGATGAAATACAAGTATTTTTTATAATCGCGTTCCAGGTTCAGCTTCTTTACCTTTTCAGCCATACCTGTTGGACGGCGGAAGGGCCCGCCCGGATGCCAGCTCAATTTCAGCCGGGTTGCTGCGCCGGGAGTGCAGTTCATCAAGCCACTCACAGCAGCCTGGCATTTTGGTCGCGTACGCAATCGGGTGATCGTCGTGATCGGGTGATCGCGCGTGATCGGAAGAAAATCCAATGATTCGAAGCGGTAAACCGTACTGATTCGAGACAGTTAGCGGGCAGTTTAGCGGAGGGCCTCGGAGTGCATAGCTACTTCTTTGCCGCCGCACCGGTGGAAGTCTTGGTGGCGGCGGACGCAGCTTTTTTGCCGTGCGATTTCGCCTTGGGCCCTTCGCCGGGAGCAAAGACTTTACTAACGATCGGAGGACGGAATTTGTAGGTCTGCTGGCGAGCTCCGCTGCCGTCCTGCAAACGCAGCGTGAACGTGCGCAGCGAACCTTCTTTCCCGAACTCCTGTTGCTCCAGTGAGACCGGCAAGACACCGGAAAGATTGCGTTCGTGATACGCGGTTTCGTAGCGATGCTTACGTGTGTTCCAGGTGTAGGCGCGAATCTGGTTGAAGTCGTAAGGCATGCCGTCTTTCGGTTCCGTCAGCAGCACAAGATACTCGGGAACTTTCTTGTCGCCATCCGCAACTTCGTCGAGTTTATACGCAGCGACGATCCGCTGGCCCTCGGCATATTGCGCGATCTCATCCGGGACATCGAGATAAATCGCGCGTCCACGCACCCAGCCAATCCTCTGCTGCGCATCGCGAATCAGCCACCAATCTTCCCAGATCGCAGGCTGCTCCGGCTTATCGCTGTCGTCATCAGAGGTATCGGCGTCTGCGTCCTTCGGTTTCTCTGCCTTCCCTGGCGTGGCGTTGCGGTCCACCGGCTGGCGCTCCAGCAGCTCGACCTTGTCCTTCTCCTTGAGCTGATAGAGGTAGCCGGTTTTTCTCCCGGGCAGAACGTGGACGTTCACCTGCTGATCGATAGTGGCGGATGCTTGGGCCGGCGAGCCGCGGAACTGTTCCGCGAGTCGCGCAAACTGGTCGTAAGTTTGCTGATCGGCCAAAAAGCGTTCCTGCAGCCAGCCCTCTTCGCCGTGTGGCGTGCGCACCCGGACGAAGCGTTTGTTCTGCATCCGTTCGAGCACCTGTAGCCGCTCTCCGTTATGGACCAAACCGGTCTTGGTGTAAATGGTGGCGACGCGATCGCGCAGCGAAGCTTCCGGAACAGCTACATAGACGAACTCGGCGCGGCCCGAAGGACCGACCGAACATCCCGCCAGAAATGGGATACTGGTCGCAATGAACAGCAAAACTCCAACAGCAAGGTTTCCTTCTCTCGTGGCCCGCCCTGTACCGTGGGAATTGCGCATTGTCTTTTGGGGGATAAATATATCAGCCTTCAATTTTACAAGATACATCACTGAGGGGCAGTGGTCGTGAGGCCGGCAGTCAGCTTTTTCTGAAATCCCGAACGGAGTGAGGGATCCATATGTGCTAATCGGGTGATCGGGTCATCGAAGTGTGGCGCCGTTCAGATCACCCGATCACCCGATTAGCGTCCCTCACTCCGTTCGGGATTCCAGAAAGCTTCCTTCCAGTCCGACCACGTATACTTCACCTCCGGGAGGCGTGTTGCTCGCATCGTTCCGATTGCTGTTCGCTGGAATTCTCTGCCTTTCCCTGGCGGGTTGGGCACAAGACCACCATCGTCGCCAAACCATCGCCAACGAAATTCGCGGCGAGATGGAATTTCTTGCCAGTGACGCCCTGCAAGGTCGGGGCAGCGGCACCCACGATGAGTTGGTAGCCGCTGAGTATCTGGCTTCGCAGTTGCGCCGCATGGGCATGGAACCGGCAGGCGACAACGGCGGCTACATCCAGAGTGTCTCCGGCGAATTCAGTTTCTATCGCGAGGGCAAGAAGCACTGGAATACCCGCAACGTCATTGGCGTTCTTCGCGGACGCGATTCCAAACTCAAAGACCAGGTCATCCTGCTAACCGCACACCTGGACCACCTGGGACAAGGCACGCCGGTCAACGGCGACAGCATCTACAACGGAGCGGATGACGACGCCTCCGGCTGCGTAGCCGTCCTGCAGCTGGCCGAGGCTCTAGCCCATGGCGATCCACCGAAGCGAACCGTGATCTTTGCTTTTTTCGGCAGCGAAGAAACCGGCGGCCAAGGAAACCAATATTTCCTCGTCCATCCGCCTGCGCCGCTGGCCAACATTGTCGCCAATCTCGAGTTCGAAATGATCGGCCGGCCCGACTCCGCTGTCAGACCCAACGAACTGTGGCTCACCGGTTACGATCGCAGCAACCTGGGGCCGGAACTGGCCAAGCATGGCGCTAAGCTGGTGGCAGATCCGCATCCTGACCAGCAGTTCTTCAAGCGCTCGGACAACTACGCCCTGGCCAAACGCGGTATCATCGCCCATACCGTCTCTAGCTACGGCTTGCATCACGAGTATCACCGGCCAAACGACGATATCAGTCACATCGACTTTGTCCACATGGAACGAGCCATTGAATCCATGGAGGAACCGGTGAAATGGCTGGCCAACACGGAGTTTAAGCCTGACTGGTTGCCGGGGAAAAAACCCTAAGCGAGATCGCCGGGATCGCGCGTGATCGCCGTGATCGCCGGAATCGGGAATCTGTTTTGTTGCCTTCCGCAGCTCATAGCACCTCGCACTGGCTCGGATCTTCCGATCACGGCGATTCCGCGCGTTTACGGCGATTTCGGCGATTCTCGAGGGAACCTTTGCCGCGAACTTCAGTATTCCCTATTTGCACGAACCGTTGGATGCCAGCCCGTGGAAGTCACCGCGATTGCGCGTCATCGCCGGCATCGCCGACGGCGGGGCTCGGAGTTGCGATGACGTTGCGGAAGGAGAACAAAAACAACTCCAGATTCCGGCGATTCCGCGCGATTTCGGCGATCTCGGCGATTTTCCCGGCTAACCGGGCATCGACAGAGACGTCTCACACTCAATCGCGCCCTTCGATGCACGGATTTTAGGAGACAACGGTGAATAAGCTCTATCAGGACATCCGCTATGCCCTTCGCCAGTTGCGGCTGGCGCCCGCCTTTACCGCCACGGCAATTCTGACGTTGGCGTTGGGAATTGGCGCTAACACCGCGGTGTTCACGTTGATCCATGAGGTCATTCTCAAATCTCTGCCGGTAGCTGATCCGGGCGGCCTCACTCTGGTGGGAGATCGCGTTGAATGCTGCATCGAAAGCGGCTTCCAGGACCATTGGGTCTTGTTCTCCTATCCTCTTTACCAATATTTCCAGGAATACACGCCGGAGTTCGCTCAGCTCGCGGCTGCCCAGACCAACCGCCCCGGCTTGGCGGTGCGAACCGAAGGCGCCACGGCTGCCGAGAATTTGGCTGGAGAGCTGGTTTCAGGAAACTATTTCTCGACGCTCGGCGTGGGCGCCGCGGCAGGGCGCCTGATCACGCCGTCCGACGATCAGCCCAGCGCTCCGCTCGTCGCGGTGATGAGCTATCGCGCCTGGCAGGAAAAGTATGGACGCAACTCAGCCCTGATCGGCCGCGGTCTGGTGGTCAATGGGATTCCGTTGACGCTGGTCGGGATCGCAGCGCCGGGATTTTACGGCGAACGCCGCGACAGCTATCCGCCAGACTTGTGGATGCCGCTGGCCATGGAGCCAACCTTGCATCGCGAAAACACCATGATCCGCGCTCCCCGAACCAACTGGCTGTATGTGATCGGTAGACTTCGCCCAGGAGCGAAGCTGCCGCAGGTCTCCGCGCACATGACCAGCGAACTGCAACAGTACCTTGCCTTGCCGGGTAACTTGGGAGCGGAACAGAAAACGGCGGATATAAAGAAGCAAGTCATTCGCGTTACTTCGGGCGCCAGCGGCGTGAACACATTGCAAGCTGAATACCATCAAGGTCTGTATATTCTGCTGGCAGCTTCAGCCGCGATCTTGTTGATCGCCTGCGCTAACGTGGCCAATCTGCTGCTGGCGCGCGGCACGGTAACACGCCTGCGGACCTCGCTACAGCTTGCGGTCGGCGCTACTCGGGGACGCATCATCCGCAGCGGGCTTACCGAGAGCGTGGTGCTGGCCGTGTTCGGTGGGCTGGCCGGGCTGGCGCTGGCGTACCTGGGAAGCCGGGCCATGGTGTTGCTCGCCTTCAGGGGCGCTCGCGTGGTTCCGGTTTCGGCTGCGCCCTGCTGGCCGGTATTGGGATTCACCTTCCTGGCATCGTTGGTGACTGGCATCATCTTTGGCGTGGCGCCCGCCTGGATGGCTTCACGCTCGGATCCCGCCGAGGCCTTGCGCGGAGCCACGCGCGCGACCCAAGACAAATCTGCGTTGCCGCAAAGATCGTTGGTCGTGGTGCAGGCTGCTCTTTCCTTGACATTGCTTACCGTCGCCGGCTTGCTGACGCAAAGTCTGCGCAACCTGCAGAACCAGGCCTACGGATTTGAGACGCAAGGACGAGTTCTTTTCGGCATCAACCCTCGGAGCGCCGGCTACACGCAGGAGCGGCTGCTGGGTCTCTATCAGCAGCTCGAAGACCGCTTTTCGCACATGCCCGGTGTGATGCACGAGAGCCTCTCGCTCTACACCGCGCAACAAGGAAACAACTGGGGCGAGGGCGTCCACATCTTGGGCCGCCCTCGCGATGCGCAGAACTCATCGTGGGACCGGGTGAGCGCGCACTACTTTGAAGCTATCGGCACGCCGGTGCTCCGCGGACGCGGTTTCTCTGAGCACGACACCGCGTCGTCGCAGCATGTGGCTGTGATCAATGAAGCCTTCGCGGAGAAATTTCTTCCCAACACCGATCCAATAGGACAGCATTTTGGCAAAGGGGATGCCAGCCATGCCGGCGACTACGAAATTGTTGGCGTGGTCAAGGCAGCCAAGTACCGGAACGCCGCGCGTCCGCCTCAGCCGATGTTCTTCGTTCCCCTGGCGCAGACCGAACACTACGACGACGCCGATGATGAACGAGTTGAACTCGAGTCGATGTACATGGGCACCGTGGAGCTGCACGTCGCCGGCGATCCCGCTAGTTACCATCAGGCGATCCGCCGGATGCTGACCCAGGTGGATCCGAACCTGATTGCAAACGACATAACGACGTTCGACGAACAGATCGCCGAGCGCACTACGGATAAGACCATGATGTCGCGGCTGACCGGCTTGTTTGGCCTGGTCGCGCTCCTGCTGGCATCGATCGGACTCTACGGTCTCACCGCCTATCAGGTCGCGCGGCGCACCAGTGAGATCGGCATCCGCATGGCGCTGGGCGCCAATCGGTTGAGCATCTTGCGGCTGGTGCTCAATGGTGCGTTCCTTCAAGTTGCCGTCGGACTGGCGCTGGGAATTCCCTTGGTTTATGTGGCAGGCAGGTTGATAGCCAGCCAGCTGTTCGGCGTCCGAAGCTTCGAGCCGCTTACCCTCACAGTTGCGATTTTTGTCCTGGCCCTGTGCGCGTTTTTGGCCAGCATCTTACCGGCGCGTCGCGCGGCAAGCATCGATCCGATGCGCGCTCTGCGAACGGAATAAGCAGACAGTTGTAGCACCGGAAAAGTAGCAATTAGTAAATAGCCGTAAATAGCAATTGGCAATTAGCACAGCTGAAGCCGAACCCAAAGGTGGATGTTGATCTGAGCTTCAGCTGGGCTATTTGCTAATTGCTATTTGCTTTGCAATCTAGTTGACAACCGCCGTCTCGCCACGAATACTTCTGATCCGAACCACAACTCGCGGGAGGCTTATGTTCACCAGGCGGATATCTTATTTTGTCATTACGTTTTTCTTGGCTGCCGGACTCGGTCATGCTCAGCAGCGAACGTACGACTTCGTCATCAGCGGCGCTCGCATCGTCGACGGCACCGGAGCTCCCTGGTTCGTGGGCGATATCGGCATTGTCGGCGATCGCATCGCCGCCATCGGTGACCTGCATGGCGCCACGGCCACAAAGCGCATCGACGCCACCGGGCTGGTGGCATCGCCCGGATTCATCGACGTGCAGGGACAATCGGAATTCAACGTCCTGGTGGACAACCGCGCTGCCAGCAAGATCACTCAGGGCGTCACCACGGAGATCACGGGCGAAGGCACCTCGATCGCGCCAGTCAACGACCGCATGCTCGCGGACCTGAGAGACGACGCCAAGAAATACGGCGTGACGCTCGACTGGCGCTCACTCGACGACTATCTCCGCCGCTATGACCGGGCGAAGCCGGCCATGAACCTTGGCACGTTTGTAGGCGCGGGTGGGATTCGCACTTATGTGATTGGAAAAGAAAATCGTCCGGCGACAGCGGCCGAGCTTGAGCAGATGCGCCAGGTGGTTGCCCAGGCAATGCAGCAAGGAGCTTTTGGCCTGAGCTCGGCGCTGCAATATGTGCCGGACCGCTTCGCTTCGACCGACGAGATCGTGGAACTGGCAAAAGTAGCGCAGAGTTACGGCGGCGTCTACTTCACGCACCAACGTTCGGAAGGCGACCGCATCTTCGCGTCACTGGACGAAGTATTCGCCATCGCCGAGCGCGCCCACATCTCGGCCACCATCTGGCACCTGAAGACCGCGTACAAAGAAAACTGGGGCCAGATGTCCGAGGTGCTGAAACGAATCGAAGCAGCACGAACTCGCGGCTTGGATGTGGCCGCCAGCGTGTATCCCTACACCCGCGGCTCCAACGGCCTGGACGCGTGCTTCCCAACGTGGGTTCTGGAAGGCGGTACCGACAAAGAGATGGAGCGGCTCAAAGATCCCGCGCAGCGCGCGCGCATTAAGAAGGAAATGGATGAGCCCGCGACCCAATGGGAAAACCAATGGCGCGGCGCCAGCGGTGGCGAAGGCATAATGCTGATTCAGGTCATCAACCCCGAGCTGCGCAAATACGAAGGCATGAATCTCAATGAGATCGGCCGGCAAATGGGAAAAGATCCCAGAGACGCGGCCATGGATATTGACATCGCCGATCATGGCAACAGCCAAATCGTGATTGCCGTGATGCAGGAAGCCGACGTCCGCGCTGCGGTGTCGAACCCTTTGGTCACCTACGGGTCCGATTCTGGCGCGCAAGCCGAAGATGGCCCGCTCAGCACAACCAAGGCTCACCCCAGAGCCTTTGGCACTTTTCCGCGCATTCTGGCGGAGTACGTGCGCAGCGAACATACCATGCGCCTGGAAGAAGCTGTGCGCAAGATGACCTCGCAAGCCGCCAGCCGCGTGGGCATCACCGACCGCGGGCTGCTGCGTCCAGGCATGATGGCCGATATCGCGATCTTCGATCCAGCAACGGTGCGCGATGTCGCGACCTACGATGCGCCGCTTCGTTACTCCGTTGGCGTGAAAGACGTCTTGGTCAACGGCCGTCCCGTCGTGCTCGATGGCAAGATCACCGACGAGCGTCCAGGCCGAGCCCTGCGCGGCCCGGGATACAAGCAACCATAGAATGAGCATTGCATAAAACGATCAAGACAACCGTCAACCGATGCCTTCGCTTTGTCCAGTAGGCTCGTTAGGCAAGCACGATCACTAGGAAGTCCCAGCCCCCGAAGGGGCGAAATAATGTGTAGCCGAGGGCGTAAGCCCTGGGAGAGCGAAGAAAAACATTGAGCCCCGTCAGGGGCGACACAAGATAAGCTTTGCGAGATGTGTCGCCCCTCCGGGGCTCATTCCTTTTCTTAAACGCTACCCAGGCCTTACGGCCTGGGCTACCATTATTCCGCGCCTCCGGCGCTGGATAGTGGCAAGGATTGGATCAAGAGTCGCACTGACGCGGCCCTCCGGGGTACGAGATGATAGCAGCAAGATCACGCGCCACGAACCCTCTGAGTGCCTTGTGGAAGCAGGGCCCGGCACCGTCTTTTTGCTATCCTTGCTGCCTCGCTAACGACAAAACAAAGCGATCCACACGCTCGTTCTGCGCAGGAGGGACATCGATGCACGCTTCTCAGATGTTGCGATTCTTAAGACCTCTGGCTTTTGCTCTTCCCATGGTCATGTTGCTCGGGCCGGCCAAGGCTGACCTCAATCCCGCCGCGCTGGCCTACAAGTTGCCCAACCAGATCGAATGGCAGGACACTCCATTCGGCCCGAAGATGGCGGTCATGCGGGGCGATCCGGACAAGCCCGGTCCTTACATCGTTCTGATCAAGTGGGGCCCGCACCAGATGAGCCGTCCGCATTTCCATCCCAATGACCGGTTCATCACGGTGCTCTCCGGAACCTGGTGGGTGGGCACCGGCAGCAAGTTCGATCCCGAGAGTACCGTTCCAATGCCGGCGGGTAGCTTCGTCACCCATTTTGCTAAGGGGGTTCACTACGACGGCTCCAAAGACGGCGAGGCCATCATCGAAATTGTCGGCGAAGGACCGGCAACGGTGATACCGGCAGAGACGAAGTGAGAAATCAACCCCCTTTTTTTCTCAACCAGCACTGACATAGAATCTTGGCGAACTCGTATGCGGTGACACACGGGAGGTGTTCCATGATGTATGGCACTTACTTGAAAGCCGCTGTTGTGGTGGGGCTATCGCTTCTGACGTCCTGCGGCACCCAATCTTCCGAGCCTGCCAAGAAAACTGATACCGCCGCTGCCAAGCCCGCGGCCGAGGAACCGATTTCCGGAAAGACCGCGTTCTGGGAGATGTACAAATCGGCGCACGCCTGGGCTTCCGACATCACGCCATTGGCTCTCGAGAGCAAAGAGATTCCCGGCATCAAGAACGCAGGCGGCAAGGCCGCCATGTGGAGCGCGACCTTCGGGTCACCCGGCAAGCATGAGGCCAGAGCCTTTTCCTATGCCGTGGCGGCGCATCCGCCCGATATTTATAAGGGAATCACAGTCGGCAATTCCCGGCCGTGGAGCGGGCCAGTGCCCGCGGCTCTACCCTTCGAAACGTCGGATTTCGCCACCGATTCTGATGCTGCTTACCAGACGGCGCTCACTCGGGCCTCGGCGTGGGCTGGCAAGGATCCTGGCCAGGTTGTGTCCTTCACGCTCGGCAATGCCGCTCGTTTCCCCGGACCTGTTTGGTATGTGCTGTGGGGTGATAAGAAATCCGGGCATGCCGTCTATGTGAGCGCGAAAAGCGGGACAGTGGTTAAGTAAAGCGTTCGACCCGAGAATTGCCATAATTGCCAAACTCGCCGGGATTGCGATCCCCTTTCATCCAATCAATTCTGGCAATTTTGGCAGTACCGGAAGCGCGATCTATCCCAACCAGCGTGAGTACTATCACCCCACGGTTGCGGCCGGCATGCGTTGGTCGTCACGAGGGGAATAAAAACCAGCCAATCGCCCGCTGACCCCAACACGCGAAAACCGCGCGTGTTGGGGACCCCCGGCAGAGTGCAACTCCCTCACTGCTGCCGGGCGCATTCTAAAATTACGCTAACGGCTTGCCCTAGCCGAAACCTCACACAGATAAAGACTGATAGCGCGGATCGCCGCGATCAGTTGAATCAGTGTTTATCAGTGGTAGAGTTTCTTGTGAAGTAGTTAAGCAAGCTCGGCGACTTTGCCGATTAAGTCTTTGAAAACACAGTCGCTTATTGGTTGATCTCCGAATAAGACGCGGTTGATACCGAATTACCTCCGGTGCATTGCCGGTTCGCGTCCATTCAACGATGCTGGGGCCCAGGAGGAACCACCATGCATCTTCATTTCACCAAAAGAATCTTCAATCACAAATCTGCTCGGCTCTCGACGCTGCTCTTTTCCATCATGATCGCGTCGCTGGCGCAAGCTCAATATCACGACCCAGCCGAGCCAGTAGCCCATCCGGACCGGCCCGACCAATCGGAACTCCTCAAAAACTCCAAGGACCACGACTTCATCTTGCGCAACTTCAGAACCATGTACATCGAAACCCGAGGCATCGATCTCTTTGGGCCAGCGCAGATCCGTGCCGAGTTGGCAAAGAACCCGGAGTTCCAGAAACTGAACATTGATATCGTCGACGATCGTAAGGTCGCCGATACGGTCCTGGTTGTGACCTACACCTTCGCCTGGGACTACCCGTTCGAGCTGCGTCATCAGAACACAACCATGGTCCTGCTGGGTGGCAAAGGTGAAGGGCCGTTCTCCGGACCGCTGGGCGCCTGGGACGTCGCGCGCCAGTTCGTGAATGCCGCGAAGAAGTGGCGGACCGCACCGGACAAGAAGGCATCGGCGGAACAAAAAGCGCCGCCGGCGGAGAAAAAGTAACTTGGCCGGGAACCTTATCACAGATGAACACTGATACCACGGATCGGCGCGATCAGTTGAATCAGTGTTTATCAGTGGTAAGGTTTCTCGGGATCGCAGCGCTCTGTTAGACTTTCTCTGCTGCAAGCTGAAACGTGCGAGGAACAAGTCGATGCCTTCAGATGTTGCTGCCCGTCCCGAAGTATCTTTGGCCGAATTTCAAGAAGCCGCGAAGTTCGTCTCCGCTCACGCCTACCACACGCCGCTGCTCACCTCACGCCTGCTCAGCGAGCGCACCGGCTTCGACATACGGCTGAAGGCGGAGATGTTCCAAAAAGGCGGATCGTACAAAGTCCGCGGGCCGCTCAACAAGTTCCGCCATCTCACGCCGGAGCAGCGCCAGCGCGGCGTGATTTGCTCGTCCGCCGGAAACCATGCGCAGGGCGTGGCTATTGCCGCCGCGGTCTACAAGATGAAGGCGGTAGTGGTGATGGCCAGCAACGCCACGCAGTCGAAGGTCGATGCTACGCGCGCCTACGGAGCGGAAGTCGTTCAGCATGGGACCATCTGGGACGAAGCCAACGAAAAATCCAAGCAGCTCTGCGAAGAGCGTGGCCTGACCTACATTCATCCCTTTGACGACATGCAGCTCATCACCGGACAGGGAACACTCGGCCTGGAGATCTACCAGGATTTTCCTCAACTGGAAGTTGCGGTGGTTCCCATCGGGGGTGGCGGTCTGATCTCCGGCGTCTCCATGGCGCTGAAGGCATCGAACCCCAAGATCAAGATTATCGGCGTGGAATCGTCCGACGGTCCGGCGATGAAGAAGAGCGTCGAAGCCGGGCGCCTGGTCACGCTAGAAGAGATCAAGACCATCATTGACGGCCTGCGCGTCAAGCGCGTGGGTGAGCATACGTTCTCCGTTGTGCAACGCTTCGTCGATGACATCGTCACCCTGCCCGACCGCGACATCTTCGACGCCATGATCTGGATCATGTCGCATTGCAAGCTGGTGGTGGAAGGCGCGGCGGCCGCTCCGGTCGCGGCGCTGCTGCATGGGCTGGTAAAAGCTCCGGCCGGTTCGAAGGTCGTTGCGGTGCTGAGCGGCGGCAACGTTAACCTGGATCAGCTCAAAGGACTGAAGTGGAATTGACCAAGAAAATTCATTACGCCGCGAATGCACGCGAAAATGCACGAATCAAAAAAGGCCTGGAACGAACTCGCGTTATTTGCGTTGATTCGCGGCTAAACTTTTCTGATCAGCGTTCCTCTGCGTTAAATCTGCGGCTCGGGCTTGTTCTAAGAGAATTGCCGCAGATCAACGCAGAATGACGCAGATTGAGCAAGAAAATTCAATACGCCGCGAATGAACACGAAAATGCGCGAATCAGAAAAGGCCGGGAACGGACTCGCGGCATTTGCGTTGATTCGCGGCTAAACTTTTTTGATCAGCGTTCCTCTGCGTAAATCTGCGGCTCGGGCTTCTCTTAAGAGAATTGCCGCAGATCAACGCAGAATAACGCAGATTGAGCAAGAAAATTCAATACGCCGCGAATGAACACGAAAATGCGCGAATCAGAAAAGGCCGAGAACGGACTCGTGTCATTCCTGTTGATTCGCGGCTAAATTTTCTGATCAGCGCTTCTCTGCGTAAATCTGCGGCTGGGCCCTTATACAAAAACCTTTGCTCCCACCATCATAATGCGGTAGCTTAAGCCGCATGGCCAACCCACAAGATCAGCTGGATTTACGCGCACTGCAGACCCAAGTCGCTGCGCTGACAGCGCGTGTCCACCAGCTGGAACAGCGGGCAGGACTCGCGCCACCCGCATTCCCGGCGCCAAGCGTTCAACACGTCGCACCTCCGCCGCCGCCACCACCTTCGACAATCGTTCCCGGATCCGATTTCCTGATGAAGCCGATCATCCCTTCCGGCCAGGACGTCAACGATCTGGAGGGCAAGATCGGCAAGCTGTGGCTGAACCGAATCGGAATCGTTGCGTTCCTGGCGGCTGTCGCGTACTTCATCAAGTACGCTTTCGACAGCGGCTGGATAGGTCCCGCTGGACGCGTGACTATGGGTTTGATCACAGGAATAGCCGTGATCCTTTGGAGTGAGCGCTTTCGCCAAAAAAACTACGCGGCGTTTTCTTACTCCCTCAAGGCGATTGGTGTTGGGACATTGTATCTGTCACTCTGGGGAGCCTTTCAGGTGTATCACCTGATTGGCTCGGACATCGCTTTCGTGGCCATGATTGTGGTAACGGCGTCCACCATCACATTGGCGCTAACCCAAGACGCAGAGATTCTTGCTCTCTACGCGGTCATCGGCGGCTTCAGTACCCCGGCGCTCCTTTCTACAGGAGAGAACCACGAGATCGTTCTATTCTCGTACGTCTGCGTACTCGATCTCGCCATCCTGGTCACCTCGATCTTCAAGCCCTGGCGTCGCCTGATGTGGGTCAGCTTCATCGGCACGGTGATCATGTTCGCCGGCTGGGCTGACCGCTTTTACTCGACCGACCAGCGAAGTGTTACCGTGCTTTTCGCCGCGCTCTTCGCCGCGATCTTTGCGGCTATCCCGCTGGTTACGCCCCTGGAGAAGTCCCGTTGGCACAAGGGCCCTTCCACCACGTTGATACTGGTGCCCATGATTAACGCGGCAACGTTCTTTCTCGCATTGTTTGCCATGTACGAGAGTGAGAAGGTCAAGCTTACCTGGTACGCGCTGGTGCTGGCGGCGATCTATCTGGGGCTGAGCTCGATGTTTCGTAAGCGTGCGGGAGCGGAGCCGGAGACGCTCAAACTCCTCAACATGCTTCACATCGCGATTGCAATAGCCTTCATCACCGTCGCCGTTCCCTTGAAGTTGAATGCGCACTGGATCACGATCGGCTGGCTGATCGAATCAGCAGTCCTGCTGTTCATTGCGGTAACCACGAACACTAACTTTCTGCGTTACTTTGCGGGTACCACGCTGGCGCTGGGAATCTTTCGCCTGCTGGTGTTCGACAACTTCCAAACCCAAACCCTCGTCTTCAACGCTCGCTTCGCTACGTACCTGGTCGCGATCGCGATCCTTGGCGCGGTCCTCTTCTTTGGGGAGCGCCTCGCTTCGAGTCGGGAGATATCGGTAATACGGCTGGCCGGAATCGCTTTGAACCTACTAGCGCTGTGGGGATTGACCCTGGAGGCACACGACTACTTCTCGCGGCGAATCTATGGCACTTTTGGGATCGACGGATCAAACGACCTACGCGGCGAGCTCAATCTGGCCTGGGATTTCAGCTACTCGGCCATCTGGCTGATTTATGGCGCAGGCATGATGGCCTTTGGCTTCTGGAAGCGCGATGCCTTCGTGCGCTGGCAGGCGCTGATGCTCATAGCTTTTACGATCGGCAAGGTCTTTACCTATGACGTCTGGTCGCTTACCAGGGGTTATCGCGTCTTGAGCTTCTTCGCTTTGAGTGTGGTTTTGCTGGCGATTTCCTTCATCTACCAGCGCGACTGGCTGAAACTTTCTCCGCGCTCTCCGGAGAACACGGCGAAAGGGACATCCGCATGAAAAACTTTCTCGGGCTTGCGCTGGTGGTGTTGGCTGGTCCTTCTATTGCTTACTTCAAGTATCAACGGCCGGTGCAGCCACCCGCCGCGGGACAGCATTACGTGGTCGTGGACGAGGTTCTTTGGCAGCACGCGCGGCCCGATCTTGCGGATCTGCGTTTCTACTCAGGGTCGACCGAGGTTCCCTACGCTCTCACCACCGAGCGCGGCACCCTGGAAAGCGATCACAAAGACGTGCGCGTGTTGCAGCAATCGACGGTCGGCGGAACGACCCAGTTTCTGATCGATATGTCCGACATCGTCGAGTACGACCACGTGGACCTGAAGCTCTCGACGCGAGACTTTGTCGCCCACGCGCGCGTTGAAGGTCAAGACGACCTTCACGGCCAGCGCTGGGCCAATCTTGGCGACAGCATTCTCTACGATCTCTCCAAGGAAAACCTCGGCGGCAATAGCATGTTGCGCCTGCCGCAGACGACATACCACTACCTGCGCGTGACCATTGATGGACCGGTGAAGCCGGGAGACGTCACCGGCGCCTCTTCCGAACATCGGCAGGTGGAGGCGCCCATTTGGCGCGACGTAAGCCGCGATATGACTCAAAAGCAAAATGGCCGCGATACCGTCCTTATCTTCGACGTTCCCCAAAACGTTCCGGTCGAGCGCCTGGTGTTCGCTATCGATCCAGCGCAGCCGAACTTCCGTCGCGAAGTGGAGCTTGAGAACGAGAAGAAGCTCGGCCTCGGCTCGGGCGAGATCAACCGCATTCACATGGTTCGCGCAGGGCAAAAGATCGATTCCGAAGTTCAGGCCATTGATTTTTCCGCGGTAGGACAAAAGACAATCCAAGTGATCATTCACAACGGCGACGATCCGCCGTTGAAGATCAGCGGGGCCCGGCTGCAACAACACGAGCGGCGAATTTATTTCGATGCCCCTGCATCAGGCCAGCTCGCGCTGTACTATGGCGACGAAAAACTGGCAAGCCCGCTCTACGATTATGCCAAACTCTTTCAGCAAGCGCCGGGGGTGACTGCGGTGCCTCTGGGCACAGAGAGTGCCAACGCCGCCTACACCGGCCGCCCCGACGATCGCGCCTGGTCCGATCGCCATCCGGCTGTCTTGTGGATCGCCATCATCGCCGCGGTAGCGGTTCTAGGCGCGCTGGCGCTGCGCTCGATGAAAACCGCAGCCGCGGCTCAGTGAAACACGCCGGTGGCCGCCTTGGCTTGCGGCAAGCTGGCCAGGTGGTTCAGATAGGTCTTGAGACTTTGCTCGCCATCTTTTTGTGAGAAGCCGTTGAACGCGATTCCCATGCCGACTCCAGGGTGCGAGCTGACAATCCTGCCGGTAACGTTGATCTCCACGCCGTTGGCTTTGATGGTTAGCCCGACGTCCTGGCCAAGCGGCAAGGGTGAGAACGTGTACACGTAGCAGCCGCCAAACGAGATGTCGGAAACCGTACCCCAGAACCCTCCGCTCCCTTCGCCAACCCGGATCTGCACACCGGTATCGCAGGGATAGCGCGGGAACATGCGCTTTTCGGTAAATTCGGCCATGAAACAACTCCTTAGTGGCTAGTACCCCGCATGCCACATAGTGTTGCACCTCGACGGACGGCCGGCGCATTACTTTGGAGCAACGTCCTAACGGCGGATGTACCCCTGCTCAAGAGCAATTGGCAATCAGCAATTAGCAAATGGCAATTAGCACAGCTAAAGCAGGACCGAGCGAGCCGCAGAATCGCCCCTCCTATTCGTGCCACCGTCGTGTGATTCTTGGAGTGAGCTGTTCGCGACGAATGGTCCTAAGGGCGGGGACGGAGTTTCTAGCGACTAATCCCAGCGCCGTTAGGCGCGACCAGAGGTTAGCCCACCCTGGAGGCGGAGTGGCGAAGCCGCGAGCCGGGAAGGGTGGGTAGCCCATTTCAAACAGGTCGAGCCCCGGCGGGGCGGCACCCGGCGGACGTGGTTTGGCCATATTCTTGAGGAGTGGGCCACCATAAAGACAATCGGCTTGTTGAGGAGCACTTTGAAAATCAGCCGAGAACTTGCCGCACAACACAAAAATCCATGCTGCGGGCCAGATTCTGTGTCGCCCCGCTGGGGCTCAAGATAATGTTGGCCCTTGACCCACCCTTCCCGGCTAGCGGCGTTCGCCGCTATGCCTCCAGGGTGGGCTAACCTCTGGTCGCGCCGAACGGCGCTCAGAAGATTCAGAGTGCGAAACCCATCCCGCCTTGAGAACTTCGCGGGCCAGCAATGGTAAGTAGGCAGTGATTCCGTCTCGTCTGCGCTTATCTTTGGCCTATTGCTTTAGTACGACTTCCCTAGGAAACCTCGACTTACCGCAACGCCTCTTCGACCTCGCTCAACCAATCAGGACGTTTGAGCACCTCGCGTGGCTTTGGTCCATCGGCGGCGCTGACGATGCCATCCTTCTCCATCAGATCGATCAGGTGTGCGGCCCGGCCATAGCCAATGCGCAGCCGGCGCTGCAGCAGCGAAGTCGAGGCCTTGCCGAATTCGATCACCAGGCGAACGGCATCATGGTACAACTCATCGTGCTCATCGTCACCGTCCTCACCATCACCGGCGAGCGCACCCTCGGCTTTCTCTTCTTTGGGAGGCTCGAGGAACTTCTGTTCGTACTCGGCCTGCGCTTGGGAGCGCCAGAACTCCACCACCGCGTTGATTTCTTTTTCTGTCGTGTACGGCGCGTGCAGACGATGCACGCGAGCGGAGCCGGAAGGCAGATAGAGCATATCGCCCTTGCCCAGAAGAGATTCGGCGCCGTTGCAGTCGAGAATGGTGCGCGAATCGATCTTGGTGGCCACGCGGAAGGAGATGCGCGATGGGAAGTTCGCCTTGATCAAGCCGGTGATCACATCGACCGAAGGCCGCTGCGTAGCCAGCACCAGATGAATGCCGACGGCGCGCGCCATCTGCGCCAGCCGCGTGATCGATTCTTCCACGTTCGATTGGTCGAGCATCATCAAGTCGGCCAGTTCGTCGATGATGATCACGATGTTGGGCAGAGGCCTGTGCTCGTTTTCCGCATCGTCGAACAAGCCGGGCGTCTCTCGCTCAAAGAGCTTGTTGTACTGGTCGATGTTGCGCACGCCTTTTTCGGCCAGCAGCTTCAGGCGCCGCTCCATCTCGCGCACAGCGTTGCGCAGCGCGTTGGCCGCGAGCTTGGGCTCGGTGATGATCGGCACGTAGAGATGCGGTACGCCTTCGTAGATGCCGAGCTCGAGTCGCTTGGGGTCCACCAGGATCAGGCGCACTTGCTCCGGCGTGGACTTGTACAGGATGGACATGATCATGGCGTTGATGGCCACGCTCTTGCCCGATCCCGTTGATCCGGCGATAAGCAGATGCGGCATGGACGCGAGATCCGAAGTAACGATGCGCCCGTTGATGTCTTTGCCCATGGCCAGGGTGAGCTTCGACCGCGTGCCGGTGAACTCCTGGGATTCCACCACCTCGCGCAGCCAGATGGTCTCTCGTTCGTGGTTGGGAACCTGGATGCCGACGGTGGACTTCCCCGGCATCCGTTCGATCAAAATGCTTTCCGCGCGCATAGCCAGGCAGAGATCGTCGCTCAGGCTGGTGATGCGGCTGTATTTCACGCCGGCTTCGGGCTTGAACTCATAGGTGGTCACAACCGGGCCGGGATTAATTTGCGTGACCGAGCCGAGGACATCGAACTCGGCGCACTTTTCGGTCAGCACCTCGGCCAGAATCTTGACTTCTTCTTCATTGATGGACTGCTGGCCTTCGGCGCGATGCAACAGCGAAGTCGGCGGAAGCTTGTAGCCACCGTTGGCGACCCTCGGCAGGAGAGTCTTGCCCTTCTTGAAGGCAGCGGCATCAGCACGTGACCCGATGGCCGGCTCGGAGCCCGCTGCTGTTTCCAGGGAAGGCTCGCTCGCCGGTGGAGCTTGCGGCTGAACCATCCGCGAGTTGCGGTTGTCCACCGAGGCTGCGGCCTGCATAGGCTTGGTCAGATTGATCTGCGACGATAGAGATCTACGGTCGTCAGCCAGTGGCGACCTGCGGTCTTGGCCGCTGCGGCGGTCAAATAGCTTCTTAGCGCGTTTCTCGGCCAGCGCTCTCCGCCAGTCCTGGAAACTCTGCCACAGAGCAATGGCGAAGGCGAAGCGAGTTGCAAACCATATCTGCGCCGCGGCAAAGGAGAAAGCGGTGGAAAGATACACAGCGACCGCAATCACCGAGGCACAAACAATGTAAGCCCCGACGGTGTTGAAGTAACGTTGCAACAGGTCGCCCACCATCAATCCTACGATGCCTTCTATCGGCACCGCATGCTTCCATTGCCAGTGCCAGGGCAGCAGGGCCAGCAGGGCCGGCGAAAATATCAGCAGTGTCGCCGCACCCAGAGCCCTGGCGCCGGGTGAGCCAATCTCACGCGACCGGAACCAGCGCGCACCAAGCAGCGCCAGCATCAGAGGCACCAGAAAGCCGCAAATCCCGGCGCTCTGCAGCAGCAGATCGCTCACCCAGGCGCCGAACAGGCCGATCCAGTTGTGGGTGGATTGCGAAGCTAACGACGCCGCGGTGTTGAGCGAAGGATCCCGCGGCGAATAGCTGGCCAAGGCCAAAAACAAAACCGTGGCCGACACAACGAACAAGAACCCCACCAGTTCGTTGAGCCGGCGGTTCTTCGTAGGCGTGAAGAGACGCGAAAAAATCTTCATGTGGTGTTCCGCCCTCCATAAAGCCACAAAGCCCGCAGAAGGGCGAAATGGCGCTACGAAGGTTTCAGAGTACACCAGAGCTGGCTGTCATTATGCCAAAGACCAAAGAAAATTGCGGGGAAAATCGTAGTTCAAGGGAATTAAGGTTCCTTAGGTTCGAAGAAATTGCCAGGATCGCCGGAATTGCCAAAATTGCCAAAATTGTTGGGTTGACGGGGTTTTTCAATTCCGGCGATTTTGGCAATCCTGGCAATTCTGGCAATCTTCCTCTCGACTACCGCC